>Ga0209083_1000890_pt1 | contig 38144 bp, 31 predicted proteins | sample AM7aDNAmetaG_FD_184132 | JGI IMG/M metagenome (GOLD analysis project Ga0209083, IMG submission 184132) | Freshwater microbial communities from Finland to study Microbial Dark Matter (Phase II) - AM7a DNA metaG (SPAdes) (version 3) | ecosystem: Environmental > Aquatic > Freshwater > Lake ... | reverse complement strand
AGCGGGCGTCAGGAGTATCTGGAAAATCTGATCAACGAATTCATTTGAGGCGGCTGTAGCGGCGGTCTATGACCGCCGCCCGGCTCCGGCGCTCATAGCGCGCCGCTACAGGCAACAAGTAAAACAATACAAAAGGAAAAAATCATGTCACAAAGACCTCTTAATGTCGGTTTGGTTGGCGGCGGCAAAGGCGCGTTCATCGTCCAGCCGCACCAGAAAGCCATTCACTTCGACGGCACCCGCCGTGTCACGGCCGCCGCGCTCTTCCCCGACCCCAAGGTCGCGCTCGAAGAAGCCGCCAATTGGCCCTACCCCATCAAAGGCTACGGCTCCTACGACGAGATGATCGCCGCCAACGCGACGCTCCCGGCGGACCAGAAGCTTGATTACATCCTGATCGTCACGCCGAACTTCGTCCACTTCGATCCGGCGATGAAGGCCATGAAGGCGGGCATCCCGGTGTTCTGCGAGAAGCCGCTTTGCATGAACCTTCAGGAGGCCGAGGAGCTCGTCAAGACCTCGCGCCAGCTCAACATCCCGTTCTGCGTGGCGCACACCTACGTCGGCCACTGGACCAGCCGCCTCTCGCGCTACATCGTCCGCAGCGGCCTGCTCGGCGACGTGCGCTGGGTGGACAGCTATTACATCCAGGGCTGGCTCGCGACGAAGCTCGAAGCCACCGGCCAGATGCAGGCCACGTGGCGCACGAACCCGAAACTCGCCGGCGGCTCCGGCTGCGGCGGCGACATCGGCACGCACGCGCTGATGCAACTCCGTTTCATCACCGGCCTGAACGTCACCGACGTCGCGGCGCACCTGGAAATGTTCGTCGAAGGCCGGCCGATTGACGACCACTTCACCGTCTACTGCAAGCTCAGCAACGGCGGCAAAGCCCTCGTGCGCGCGTCGCAGATTTGCATCGGCAAGAAGAACGACCTCGGCATCCTCGTCGCCGGCACCAAGGGCACGCTCCAATGGCGCCAGGAGGACCCGGAGTCCATCACCATCTGCCTGCCGAACCAGCCCGACCGCATTTACTATCGCGGCGCGGTCACGCCGGGCGACGGCTTCCTGCCGAAGGACATGCCCGCCGACCTCATGGCCGAACCGACCATTCCGTCCGGCCATCCGGAGGCGTTCCACGATGCGTTCGCCCGCCTGCACCGCTGCTTCGAAGCCGACGTGCGCGCATGGAAAGCCGGCAAGCCCTTCAAGTGCGACGGCGCGAAGTATGCGAACGTCGAGGACGGCTGGATGGGTCTGGCGTTCATCGAGGCGTGCATCAAGAGCAACGCCGCCAAGAGCGCCTGGACGCCGATGCCCAAGAGCATCTAACAACGTTTGTCGTCGATCAGAGGGGCGGCCTCGTGCCGCCCCTCTGTTTTTTTCAGCCATGAAACGCCCCATCGGTCTCTACTTCGTGGCGGTGTGGTGTTTTCTATCTTTCTACTGGGCAATAGGAGGCTGCACGGACAGGTGGGGAATGCCTTTCTTGAGGATTTTCCCATGCACGCTCTGTATCAACGAGTGCGTGTTTCTCGTGTTCAAGCACATCGCGGCACTGACAGTATCTCTTTGGTTGGCTGTCGGGCTTCTTAGTATGAATTCCGGATCGCGACGAGGTTGTTTGCTCTTACAAGGGTCGTACGCAATTCTTGGGGTTTATGTTTTGGTGGCTATTCTGAGAGATAACGCGATGGTAACCATGGGTGCCGCCATCGAACTGGCGATGATCTTGATCATGAGCCCTCTCTCCATCTGGTATCTTTCGCGACGCAGCTTACGTGAGTTTGCCCGGCAGTTCGTCGAGGAGCGGCAGAAGCAATAGCCATCCAAGGTGGATCGCGTTCTCCGAACGCGATGGCTACAGGCAAGAAAACGCGCCGCGCTTGAAACGCGGAAAGCCCGACACAAGCACTGCACTATAGCGTCTCAGCGTCTATCGCGTCCGGAGGACGCGATCCACCCGTTGGTGTCCCGCCTTCAGGCGGTTTTTGTTAATAGCACGGACCGGCTGAAGCCGGGACACCAACCGCGGCGCCCGCCCTACTCCATCGTCCGGCTCATCAATTTCGCGAACAGGCGAAGCATCGCCATCATCTCGCCGAAAACGGCGGGCGTGAGCTGCTGCGCGCCGTCGCTGAGAGCGCGCTTCGGGTCGCCGTGACGTTCTCAAATCAGCTCGCAGTCTCTTGGCCGAAGCTTTCGCCCGGCACGGCGGAGTCTGTCTCAGACCGCGGGTTCACGACCGTAGAACGGATGTCCAGGACCTGTTGCCCAAACGCTTTGTTTGTTCGACATCCGGCCAGTAATGGCGGGGGAGCGCCGGAGGCGCGGCAGGTCATAGCCCACGGCGCGAGGGCGTGTTGCCCAAATGTTCTGTTTGCTCAAAAACAACCCGGTTCTGGAGGAGAGCGCCGGAGGCGCGGCAGAAAATAGCCCACGGCGCGAGCCGTGGGAATAGTGGCCCGAAAAACAAAAGCCCCGTCAGGGGCGATAGAAAACGCGCCACGGATGAATGATTTCTTTCGTCCCTGCCGGGGCTTTTTTATTGCGTCACGAGACCCACGGCTCGCGCCGTGGGCTACGATCTGGCGCCGCTCCGCGGCTAAAACGGTTTAGGCAACACGCCCTCCACATCCGTTTATCATTAATGCGAACTGTTGTATTCATCAGTAACGGCCCGTTCTACGCGGCTTGGCACGCCGGCTGCCGGGAGTTTTGAGCCAGTCTCAGCGGTCCCGCCCTGCCTTTCGGCGGTCATGAATGGTCGCTACAGGATGGCCGGGGGCTTTTTGCAGCGGCTGCTTTTTCAAGGATGGATCATCCCCTTTGAGGGTGAACTATGCCCCTCTCGTTTCCCCTGCGTTTTCCCCAGCCTGCCCAGACCCCCGTTCCGCAAACGCACAACCTGAAAAAAATTTGGCGCGCGCGGCTGACAACATTTTTGTCCGGCACGACGACTGGACAACAACTTGTCCGTTCTCGGCGCGTCAAATATCAAACATCCCGGCACAACGCGTGGCGCTCACTGTCGGCGGCGGTCAATTACGAACCGGGCAAATTACCTGGCCCACAACGCGGCGTGGAATTCCTTCCAGTCGTCGAGGTTGTTGAGGTTGACGGCGTCCTTGATCGAGCCGTCGTCCTCGATGCCGTTTGCGCTGAGGATGCTCTTGCGCGTGGCGTCGTCGTGGTTGTAGCCGCGGACGGAGGCATTGTGTTTCTCGATGGTCGCCTGGTCGAGCTTCACGCCGGGCTGCTGCCGCACCCACGCTTCAAACTGCGGATAGGCGGGGTGTTGTTCGCGGATGAACTTCAGCGTCGCGGCGGCGTCCAGGCCGAGTGCGTTGATGGTCATCATGTCGTAGCCATTGCCACAATCGGGGTAACCGTCGGCGAGCCGGCCCGCGGCCGCGAGCGAAACTTTGAGCCAGAGGCGGGGCAGATGCAGGACGCCGAGCGGGCCTGCGACGCCGGAACTGATAAGGGGCGCTATCTTGGTCATGACTTGTCTCCTTGTGTCTGTTGGTTGGGTTGCGTGGTGTGAAACTACTTCTTCCGGGATTTGTGCCGGCCTCGGAAGGTCAGTTCGGCGATGCCTGACTTGTCGAGTTCGCCCAGGCCCTCCTTGACCATGCGCGAGTATTGTTTGAACGTCGCGGTGGCGAGCGGCAGATTCAGATGCCGACGTTTTGCGAGGTCCAGCGCGATGCCGCTGTCCTTCGCCGCGTGCGCCGCGGAAAAGAAGCAGGAATGCTCGCGGTTCATCATGTCCTCGCCGTCGGTCGCGAGCACGCGCGAGTTCGCGCCCGTCTGCGAAAACACTTCCATCAGCGTCTTGAGGTCGAGTCCGAGCGCGTCGCCAAGCGCGAGTCCTTCTGCAAGCCCCGCGGTATTGATGTTCATGACCATGTTGACGAGCGCTTTGACCTGCGCCGCGGCGCCTGCGGCGCCGATGTAACGCATCAGTTTGCCTTCGTCGCTGAGCCTGGCGAGGATGGGCTTGAGCTTCTCGAACGTGGACTTCTCTCCGCCGCACATGAGGTAGAGCGTGCCCGCGCGCGCCTGGTTGATGCTGGAAGCCATGCAGCCTTCAAGTGTTTCCGCACCGGCTTTCCTGGCGAGCGCCTCCACCTCGACATGCGTTTTCGGCGAGACGGTCGCGCAGTTGACGAAACTCTTGCCGCGCGCATTGACGAGGAGGCTGTCTCCCCGGGTCGCGAAGATTCGTTTCATCGCGGCGTCATCGGTCACAACGGTGATAATGACGTCCGCGACCGCGGTGACCTCCGCGAGTTTTTTTGACGCGACGCAACCCAGCTCTTTGGCAAGCGTCTCCGCAGCGGGCGCGTTCACGTCATAAACGGCGGTGACGGGATAGCCGACTTCCTTGAGACGTCTCGCCATGTTTGCGCCCATGCGTCCGACGCCGACGAAACCGATTCGAGCAGTCATGATGTTTCCCTTGGATGGCGGTTCAGCGCACAGGCGCGGAGGCCTGTGCTGCCAGTTCATTTGTTGAATTCGGGAAAGAATGGGTTGTACTTTTTCTGTTCGCCCACGGTTGTCAGCGGTCCATGCCCGGGGCAAAGGACGGTGTCGTCACATAGCGAGAATATGTTCTGCCGGTTGGTGCGGAGCGCCTCCTCGTAGGAAACCAGCCCGCCGCCCATCGACGCGGCGAATATCGCGTCGCCCACGACGGCGACGGGCCTTTCGAGGCCCGCAATGACGTAGCCGGTGCCACCCCTGCAATGGCCGCTGGTCTGGCGCGGTTCTATCGTGAGCCCGCCCACTTGAAACACCTTTCCCGCCGCAAACGGCTCCGCTCCCCCGGTCGGCTCAAGGTGTGAGACAAAAGCGGGCGCGCCCGTTTCTTTCTTCAACCGCGCGAGGTCGGCAATGTGATCCTCGTGTATGTGGGTAAGCAGGATGAGGGAGATCCTGAGGCCGTTCGCCTTCGCGGCTTCCAACATCCGGCGGCAATCGGCGCCCGTGTCGAACGCGACGGCTTGTTTTGTCTTCGCGTCCCAGACGAGATACGCGTTGACCGTGTAACTGCCGAACGGCGTGTTGAACAAGGCAAGGCCCGCGACTTCGTGGGCGGGCGGATACCACGCCTGCTTGCCGAGCGCGACGAGTTGCTCCACGCCGAGACCGAGGACGGGGGCGAGTTTGCGGACGACGGCTTCGTTGAATTCGCCCGCGAGCGATTGCCCCACATCCGATTCGGAAACGCCGGCTTTGGATGCAAGTTGACCGGGCGAAAGCTTCAAGCCGCGTTGGGCTTTTCCGAGGACATCGTTGAAATTATCTTCGAGGGGGATGTTCATGAGGCGGGCTCGATTTTACCGATGTGAAGCGATTCGTTCTTTGAAGATGACCTCCACGAACTTCGATTCCCGCTATTGCGGCGTGGATTTTCTTCCACCGCTAGCGTTGATACGCGTCCCACACCGCTTTTTCCTGCTTGAGGGTCGTCTTCCCCTCACAAATCACAAAGCGGGTTTTGTAGTCGAGCGGCTTGCCCTTTGCGAGCGGGACAATCGTCTTCGCGGGGAAGGCCAGCGAAATGCAGGTCGAGCCGTAATAGCGGTAATTGTTCGGATAAAGCGGCGTATCCTTCGACTCGAGCATCATGACGGTCGTGAAGTCGGGAGTCTCGATTCCGTCGGCCGGGTACTTGCCGTAAAGCGCCATCCAGGCCGCCGTGCCGAGCGTGGCCGGATCGGTCACCCTTTCCGCCAGCGGCAGATTGTCGCCGCGCCACTTGTCCGGGTTCGGGTGAACGGCACGCATCGAGAACTCCTTCACCTGCGGATTCAAACGGACCGTCATTCCGCCGTAGCCACCGTAATCCACTTTCTGGCGTCCGGTGATCGCCATGCCGTCAACCAGCGCTTCGAGCCTGACATTGACATCAACCGTGCGGCTCCTGGCTCCCTGCGTCCCTTCGGTTTTGGAGACGCGAATCGTGACGGTCTCTTTCACCACGTCGGCCGGGTCGTCGTCGTATCGCCAGACGTTGACCGCCTGCAACACGGCGGAACCGGCGCTGGCTTCCTTTTTGGTGATTTTGACCGGATACGCGCGGATTTTGCAGACGGCCCAGAGATCACCGATCTTGTCGTTCAGGCGAACCTCGCACCAACTCCACCAGAGACTTCGGTGATGCATATGATCTTTCGGGTAGTCGGCGGTGAGCGGTTCGCCGTGAAAACCGTAGAGCGGATAGATGTAGTCGCTCCGCTCACCCCCGTACTGGCTTCCGTCGGTGAAGTACGCTCCGTCGTAAGGAGTGTCGCGCTTGGCGAAATGAGGCGCCTTGGCACCGTCCGGGAGCGGAACCTCCCCAAACCGATAGGTCAAAACCGCCCGGCCATCCTCGGTAATCGTGTAGCTCTGTGTTTTCTTATCAACGGAAAACGCCAGTGGTCCCGACGCCGCAAAAAGCGGTGTCGAAGCAAAAAACACCAACAGTGCTACCATTCCACGCCTGTGGTTCTTCATTTGTCGGTTCTCCTCTCTCGTTTGATTGCGTGACCGGCCGTGCTGACCGACCGGACATGCGTGGTCAAAATATCGGGCTGACGCGCGAGTTACAATGTCTTTTAGTGCCAGCCATCGTGTTGATTGACCTATCCGACCAGCCCATCGGGTCGTGAACAGGCCGCGTGGCTCCTGGCAGGCTGTTGCTGAAATAATTACTCACGACGACGGTTGCAAACCGCCGCTCCTTGGGATTCACTGATCGCTCAACTTCGATTCTCGAAATGAAAACATCACTTCTCGTCCTCGCCCTCACCGCTTTCGCGCTGACCTCGCTTGCCGCTGACACGCCGCTGCCGAAGATGGACCTTGGCGGTGTGTGCGAGGAACACATCATGATTCCCATGCGCGACAGCACTCGCCTGTCGGCTTACGTTTATTTTCCGCCGGGACAGGGGCCGTGGCCGGTCGTGTTCGAGCAGCGCTATGCCGTCATCACGGGCGCCGGCTCGCGCAAGGAACTTGCGGCGATGGCTTCGCGCGGCTACGTCGCGGCGCGCGTCAACTTCCGCGGCTCGCAACTCTCCGAAGGTGTCTGGCGCGGCTACCGCGCGCTGGCTTGGGGCGAGTTGCGCGACGGCTATGACCTCTGCGAATGGTTCGCCACGCAACCATGGAGCAATGGCAAGGTCGGCACGTTCGGCGGGTCGCAGGCCGGCTTCGCGCAGAACTTCCTCGCTGTCACGCGCCCGCCGCATCTGGTCTGCCAATACATGACCGACACGGGCCTCAGCCTTTACCACGAGGGCTACCGGCTCGGCGGCGCGACCAAGCCCGAGCGTTTCAAGAAGATGGACGCCGTCGCCCGCGGTCCCGCCGACAACCGCGCGCTCATGGCTGAATGGTTCCGCCACCCGACCTGCGATGCCTACTGGCGCGACGAGGATTGCTCCCTGCACTTCGACCGGATGAACGTTCCCTGTTTCACCATCGGCAGTTGGTATGACTTCATGAGCCAGGGCAGTATCCAGAGCTTCATCGGCCGGCAACATCGCGGTGGGCCGCAGTCGCGCGGCAAACAACAGCTCGTCATCGGCCCGTGGCTCCATGGCGGACTGCCGAAGTCGAACAAGATCGCCGAGATGGTTTATCCAGAGAACGCGCAGTTCGATACGCCCTCGCACATGCTCCGGTGGTTCGACCATTATCTCAGAGGCGCGAACAACGGCGTCGAGCAGGAGCCGCCCGTTCGTTATTACGTCATGGGCGCCGTGGGCGAACCCGGCGCGCCCGGCAACGTCTGGCGCACGGCCCAGAACTGGCCCGTGCCTTCGCAAGACACCGGTTACTTTTTTCACGAAGGCGGCAGGCTCGACACCGCGAAGCCGGCCGCAAAGACTTCCGCCACAAGCTATGTGAGCGATCCGTGCCATCCGATGGAGATACCGTTCACCTCGTTCCCCGGCGCGCGCGATGCACGGAAGTTCGAGGAACAAAAGGAAGTGCGCACCTTCACCACCGGGCCGCTCACCGCGCCTGTCGAATGGACCGGCAAGGTGCGCGCGGAGCTTTACGTCGCCTCCACGGCGAAAGACACCGATTTCATCGTGCGCGTGACCGATGTCTATCCCGACGGGCGCAGCATTCTCATCGTGGACTACGTGCGGCGCGCGCGGTATCGCGAAGGCTTCGAGAAGGAAGTGCTGATGCAGCCGGGGAAGATTTACCGCGTCGCGTTTGACGTCGGCTCGCTCAGCCAGATTTTCAACACGGGCCACCGCATCCGCGTCACCGTGGCGAGCACCGGCGCGCCGTTCTACGAGCCACAACCGCAGACCGGCGAGCCACTGGCCATCGAATTTCCCGCCAACGCGGTCACCGCGACCAACACAGTTTTCCACCAATACAGCCACGCCTCCCGCGTGATCGCGCCGGTGGTGAAGTAGGAATTGTGCGGAGGTTGAAGTCGGGCGAGGTGTTTCACACTTGTTCATCCCACAGGCGGGACGTAGGCTGCACGCCGCTGGCTGCGACGATAAAACTTGTTTTGCGAAAGGCGGTATGACCTCCCAGAAAGATCGCAACATCATCCGGGGTCTGGCAACGCAGTGGATGGAGTTTGCGTCGCTGCCGGTCATGAAGGAACGCAAGCGGCTGTGGCGCGCCGTTCACGACCTGAAGGCGGAACGGCCGGTCATCCTCTTCGAGACCGACTGGATCGATGGCTACGTCTCCAACGACGAACTGCTTTGCGAAGACCCGTTCCTGCGCAGCGTCGAGAAATACATGCGGATCAGGCTGCGGCAGGCGGAGGAAGTCGGCGACGACCAGATCCTCGAACCGTATTACCGGCTTGGATGGAAGATGGCGTTCTCCGACTACGGCGTGCCGGTGGAAATGCGCGCGCCGGCGGGCCAGCAAGGCTCGATTGCCTACAGCTTCAGCTTTCCCATCGCCGCGCCGGAGGACATCGCGAAGTTGCGCAAGCGCACCATCGCGGTTGACCGCGAAAAAACGCTGCGCCTTCACGCGATTCTCCAGGACGCGATGGGCGACATCCTGTCCGTCCGGTGGGGAAACTATGACCCTTTCGTTTCCGAGTTCAACGTGGGCGAATACGACGATCTCGGCTTCAACGGAAATTTTTTCTTCGGCCTGACGTGGCAGCTTTACCGGTTCATCGGCAACGACCGGCTGCCCTACTGGCTCTATGACACGCCCGAGGCGGTCCACAAGCTGATGGCGTATATGCTCGAGGACCGGCTCGCGCTGTTTGAGTTCTTCGAGAAGCAAGGTCTGCTGGACTTTAACACCGACAGCCAGATGGCTGGCCCGCGCAGCTACGGTTACGTCTCGACCCTGCCGCCGGCGGACACACAGCGGCCGGCCGCGCTGAAGGACTTGTGGGGGTGGGCGGAATCGCAGGAGTTCGAGATGATCTCGCCGGCGATGTATGGCGAGTTCGTCCTGCCTTATCTCGCGAAGCTCGCGCAGAAGTTCGGCCTCATTTACTACGGCTGCTGCGAGCGCGTGGACGACCGCCTCGAGTTGATCATGGAAGCGATCCCGAATCTGCGCTCCGTGTCCGTCTCCGGTTGGTCAAACTTCGCCCGGACCGCGGAGCTGTTGGGAAAGAAGTATGTCTTCTCGCGCAAGCCGACGCCCGCGTCCATCAGCGGCCCCAATCCCGACTGGGACTGTTTGGAGAAAGACATGAAGGCCACCCGCGCTGCCGCCCGCGACTGCAATCTGGAGATCCTTTTCCGCGATGTTTACACCATCAACGGCGACCGCGCGCGGCTCAGGAAATGGGTCGAGATGACCAAGGCGGTTTTTCAGATGTAGCGTGGCCGCGACCTGTCGCACGGCCAGCGTACGCAAGACTTCATGAGTGACGGCGGACACGAGATGGTGTTTGATTCCGTGCCAGACAGCTTCGCGAATATGAAGACCATTCTCCAGGCATCCCTCATCCTCACCGTTGCGGCGCGCGCGGCTGCGCCGGATTCCCGCCGCAAACTCCGGCGCGATCCCGAAGCCTGCAATCCCGGCGACGTTCGGTGATGGATGAGTAACGTTTTGGAAACCGTGCAAATGAGCCGCCGGTTTTTCGTCGCGCAAATGGCCATCGTCGCTGCGGCGTGGTTCGATCCGCATGCCGGCGGCTGCGCGGAGGAGGCTTTGCCACAGGCGGCTTACATCTGGCAGCGCGCCTGGACGGAACCGTTGCGCACAGCGCTGGCTGAACACGCCACGAATTTCTCCGCTTTGGTTGTGTTGAACGCCGAAGTTGTCTGGCGGCAACAACGGCCGGAGGTCGTGCGGGTGGCGCTGGATTGGCCGGCACTGCGAGCGTGCGGCATGCCGGTGGGACTGGCGTTGCGCATCGGGAGCTTCAGCGGACCGTTTGCTGCCGACGATTCGCGGACGGCGTGGCTCGGCGATCTCGCAGCCGGGTTGCTGGCCAGGGCGCTAGCGGGTTCGGTGCCGGTTGCGGAATTGCAGCTCGATTTTGATTGCGCCGAATCGAAGCTCGACGGCTACCGTGTGTGGGTCGAGGCGATCCGCCGTCGAATCGCGCCGACGCCGCTGACGATCACCGCGCTGCCGGCGTGGCTAAAACACGCCGCCTTCAAGCCGCTGGTCTCGGCGTCGGACGGTTTCGTGTTGCAGGTGCATTCGCTCGACAAACCTCAACGGGCCGGCGCGCCGTTTGCGCTGTGCGATCCCACGGCGGCGCGGCAGGCGGTCGAGCGCGCGGCAACTTTCGGCGTGCCGTTTCGCGTGGCGCTGCCGACGTATGGATACACGGTGGCTTTCGACCGCGACGGACGTTTCACCGGCTTGTCGGCGGAAGGCCCGGCGAAGGACTGGCCCGAAGGCGTTCAACTCCGCGAGGTGCGGGCCGATCCCGCGACCATGGCGGCGCTGGTCGCGGCATGGACCGCCACTCGTTCGCCAACGCTGCGCGGCGTGATTTGGTATCGCTTGCCGGCGACCGGCGACCGGTTGAACTGGCGCTGGCCGACCCTGGCGGCGGTGATGGCCGGCAGAACGCCGCGGCACGACCTGCGAGTCGAGGCGCGCCATCCGTCGCCGGGGTTGGTGGAGGTGGATTTGGCCAACGCAGGCGATGGCGATTATGCGGAGGCCGTTGAAGTCGCCGTCCGCTGGCAGCACGCGCGGTTGGTGGCGTGCGACGGGCTTCGCGGCTTCGAACCCGATGACACCGAAAACGGCGTCGTGAAGTTTTCACGGGCCTCCTGTCGTCTCGGGCCGGGTGAGCGCCAGACGGTTGGCTGGTTGCGGCTGGACAAAGAAGCCGCGGTGCGCTGTGAATTGAAGGAACACCATGAGCCTGAACGCTAAGCTCGCGGGCGCCGTGATCGCGGTGTGGATGGCAGCCGCCACCGCTCCCGGCTGCGGGCCATTCTTTCCAAATATGTTCCTCAAGGACGACTCGGCCGTGCTCGAAGCGCCGGTCGCGTGGTTCGGCGGCGAGATCAAGCGGATGAAACTCACTCCGCCGGTTGAGCGCCGCGTGACTTCCGGGAAAGGTTTCACCAGCGAGGCCGCCGACGCGGACATCGCCGAACTGCAAGCTGCGCTCGACAAGGCGGGAGTCAAGCCGGCCGCGCGCCAAGCCATCGTGGACGCTCACCGCGTGGAGCGGCAGAAACTGCGGGTGCTTGCCGATTACAACGAGCAGGTGCGCGAAGCCAGGCGCACGACGGATGGCGGGGCGCCGCCGCCCAACCTGGCGGTGGCTCCGACGAATCGCAGTGTTGAGTACGAGTTGCCACCTAAACTGCCGCCGGCCCCGACGAGTCGTATTGTGGTGACGACCGGATTACCGGGGGAATTTGCGGATTATTTTCGCGGGGCGATTGCGTGGCAAACTGGCAACGAAGCCGCCGCCATCGCGTCGTGGTGCGCGTTGCTGGAGCGGCCCGCGGATGAGCGCCATTTCCGTTCGGTCTGGGCGGCATTCATGCTCGGCAAAGCGCATTTGAAACGCGAGCCGCAGAAGGCGGTCGGGTATTTTCAACAAACGCGCCGGCTGGCACGCGAGGGTTTTGCCGACAGCATCGGTCTGGCGGCGTCGAGTCTCGGCTGGGAGGCGAAGGCTCATTTCCAACAGAAACATTGGGTGCCGGCGATGGAGTTGTATCTCGATCAAGCCGCCAGCGGCGATGACTCGGCGATCGAGTCGCTGATCTGGGTGGCGGCGGCGGCGTTCAGGGAGGACGCCGGGACGCTCGCGATGCTGGCCGCGCATCCGAAAGCGCGCCGCGTGATGACAGCTTATCTGCTCGCCGACCGTTGGGCGTGGATGGATTGGCAAGGGCACATGACGGAACGCGCGAAGGACGCTTCGAAATGGCTGGCGGCCGTCGAAACCGCCGGAGTCCGCGACGTCGAATCTGCCGAGCAACTGGCGCTGGCCGCTTATCGCGCCGGACAGATGCAAACCGCCCGGCGGTGGATTCAGCGCGCGGCGGTCACACCGGCCATCCAATGGTTGCAGGCCAAGCTGCTGTTGCGCGACGGCAAGGTGGACGCCGCCGCCGCGCAAATGGAACAACTCATAAAACTATTCCCGATCCAGCCGCCGACCACCAACGTTTCTGTTGCACTGAGCTTCGGAGACAATCTTTTCGTTCCATCCGATGTCGGCGATGTCCCGACGCCGCGACAAATGCTCGGCGAACTCGGCGCGTTGCGGCTGGCGCGACGCGAATACGTGATGGCCCTCGACGCACTGATGCGGTCGGGCTCCTGGACGGATGCCGCCTATGTCGCCGAACGCGTGCTCAGCGCCGACGAACTCAAAGCCTACGTGGACCGTTGCTGGCCGGCTGTGCCGCGCCTCCCGGTCAAGGAGGGCGACAACAGGAACGACGAGTTTTATCGGTCCCTGGCAGGCGATCCGCCGCCCGGCCAGTTGAACGAGAACATCCGCTGGCTGCTCGCGCGACGGTTGGCGCGGCAGAATCGTTTCGACGAAGCGCGCCCCTACTACCCGGCGAAGTGGCAGCCGCAGTTCAACGAACTGGTTCGCTCACTTGCAACTGGCAACAACGCCGCGCTGGCCGCCATCCAACGCGCCACCGCGTTCTGGGCCGCCGCCTGCCTGACCCGCACCAACGGCATGGATCTGGTTGGCACCGAGGCGGAGCCGGATTGGGCCGTGCACGAAGGCGACTTTGAGGATGGCCCGACCGTCGCCGTGCGCGCTTCCTTCAAAGGCAACCTGGCGCCGAGCGCGGATGAGATTCGCCGTACTCAAAGAAAAGAAGCCACTCCGGAGAAGCGATTCCACTACCGCTATGTGGCGGCGTCGCTCGCCATGAAAGCCGCGTCGTTGATGCCCGACAATGCCGACGAGACGGCCAATGTACTTTGGACCGCCGGCGTATGGTTGAAGGGCCGCGATCCGAAGGCGGCCGAAGTCTTTTATCACGCGCTGGTCCGCCGCTGTCCGAAGACTGCGCTCGGAGCGGAGGCCGATCGCCAGCGGTGGTTTCCCGAGCGCGACGCGAACGGCCGCCCGTTGCCGAAACTGAAACGCGACCAGCCGCCTGCTCCGCCGTAGAACGCAAAGAAAAACCGCGTCCATGAGCACCCTCCAACTCCTACTCACGGCAAGCCTGCTCGCGACGCCGGCGCAGGCGGCTGCGCCGGATTCCTACCGCACACTCTGGAGCGATCCGGCGGTGGCCGGGCGCATCGAGCGCAATATCGAAACCTATCGCAAGGGCGACGCGACCCTCGAAGTCATCGGCAAGGACGGCAAGCCGATGAGCGGCGCGAAGATCGAGCTGCGCCAGACGGGACATGAGTTCCTGTTTGGCTGCAACGCGTTCGTGCTCGACCAACTGCCCTCGCCGGAGATGAACGCGAAGTATGAGCGGGCGTTCGCCAACCTCTTCAACTTCGCCACCGCGCCGTTCTACTGGCGCGACTTGGAGCCGGAACAGGGCAAGCCGCGGTTTGCGGAAGACTCGCCGCGCGTTTGGCGCCGGCCACCGCCGGACCGGTTGGTTCAGTGGTGCAAAGCGCACCACATCACACCCAAAGGCCACGCGCTGATGTACGTGAAGAACATGTTCATGCCCGACTGGACCCGCCGCGACGATGCCGTGGCGTTCCAGCAGCAGGGCGCAAAACACATGGCAGAGATCGCCCGTCGCTACGGGCGCGACATTCCCGTCTGGGATGTGGTCAACGAGGAGATTCCACGACGGCGTCATCTCAACGAATGGCACGCCGTGCCGGACAATTTTCTCGCGTGGTGTTTCAGGGAAGCGGGCCGGCTGTTCCCGAAAAGCACGCGGCTCTTGATCAACGACGGCACCGTCGAGGCCCACGACACGACGGACGAATACGAGGCGATGGTGAAAGGCTTGTTGGCGCAGGGCGTGCGCGTCGAGGGCATTGGCATCCAGTTCCACGCCTACAACCGCAGCGCGATGCTGGCGGGCAAATCCCTGCCACCAACGAAGCTCCTGGCCGTTTACGAGCAACTCGGCCGGCTCGGCCTGCCGCTCTACATCACCGAGATCACCATCCCCGGCACGGGCGATGACGGGCCGGCGTTGCAGGCCGATGTCGTGGCGAACCTCTACCGGCTCTGGTTCAGCACGCCGATGATGGCGGGCGTGACGTGGTGGAACCTCGGCGACGGCACCGCTTTCGAAAACGAGAACAAGGTGCTCGGCGGTTTGCTCGATAAGGAGATGAATCCGAAACCCGCTTATCAGGCGTTGGACCGTCTGATCAATCACGACTGGAAGACCAACCTGATGCTGGACACCGACGCCAACGGCAAGGCAAGCTTTCGCGGGTTCTTTGGCGACTACACGGCCATCGCCGAAGCCGGCGGCAAAACCGTGAAGAAGACCCTTCGTTTGAACAAAGGCACTGCGAACAAGTGGATGATCGAATTCTGAGCGATTTCAACCAGCGGAAGGCTTCCTGACATGACAACTCCCATCAACAGACGACGATTCCTGACCACCTGCGCCGCCGCCACGGCGCTCAGCAACACGCCCCTCTTCAGCGCGGAGGACAAAGGCGCGCCGCGCGCATCCGCAGGCGGTAAACGAAATTCGTTCTCTGTCAGCTTGAACAGTTTCACATGGGGACGGTTCGATCTCGCCCAATGCCTTGATCAGATCAAAAAAACGCCGATCCGCCAGGTCGAGCTGCCCGTCGAGCAGGTCCGGCCAAAATCGCTCGTGCCGGAGTTGATGGTTGACGCGCCGCTGGGCGGCCAGTGGCAATACAGCTTCCCCGACCTTCAGGCGCTGCTGGCCCGCGATGGGTTCCAAGCCGAGAGTGTGGACCTGTTCGGTTACACCGGTTATCCCGGAGCCGAGGGCATCATCAAGCGACGCATTGATTTTGCGCACCGCCTCGGCGCGCGCACGCTGGTGCTGGGTTGCAACAACAAGGCGCTGTCTCACTCGGCGGGCGCCCCGGCCCCCGCCGACGCGCAGGCCGAAAAAGACGTGCGCGATTTCCTCTACGCGATGCTGCGCGACGTGGCCGCTTACGGCGCGCGAAAAAACGTCCGCGTCGCGCTCGAAATTCACGGCGGCATCATGGCCAACGCGACGGAGGCGCTGCGGACGATGAGGGAGGTTGGCCACCCGAATCTGGGAGTCAACTTCGACACGGGCAACATTCTGTATTACAACGAAGCATTCAACGCCGATGACGCCGCCCGCGAACTCCAGGCCCTCGCCAAGCATGTCTTCCATGTGCATCTCAAGGACATCATCCGCGGCAAGACCAAGGCGGAGCACAAGCTGCCCCGGTTGGGCTTGGGCGAGGTGAACTTCCGGCGGGTTTTCAACATCCTGCATGAGGCGAACTTTTTCGGACCGTTCAGCTTCGAGGTCGAGACGTTCCACGGCGCAACCAAGTCCGACGACATCCGCGATTACCTGAACGATCTGCTCGCCTCGATAGAGCACTTGCGGTCGCTGGGCGAATTCAACCTTTAGAGGCTTCGAATCTATGAAACATCAAACGAATCCCAAACTGGGCCGGCTGGCGGTGGCGGCGGCCATCGTCATCACCTCCGCATGGCTTGCCGCGCCGGCAAGATCGGAGACACCCGAAGCGTATCGCAAACTCTGGCGCGATCCGGCGGTGAACGAGCGCATCGAACGCAATATTGAAAAATATCGCAAAGGCGATGCGACGCTCGATATCGTCGGCAAAGACGGCAAGCCGGTGAGCGGCGCGAAGATCGAGCTGCGCCAGACGGGACACGAGTTCCTGTTCGGCTGCAACGCGTTCGTGCTCGGCCAGCTCGACACGCCGGAGAAGGAGCGGAGCTACGAAGAGGCGTTCGCGAAGCTGTTCAACTTCGCCACCGTCCCTTTCTATTGGGAAGGCACCGAGCCGACGCAGGGCGAGTTACGCTACTCGGAACCGGCCCGCGACATCTGGCGCCGGCCGCCGCCGGACCGGTTCCTGCCGTGGGCGGCGAAGAATGGCGTTACGCTCAAGGGCCATCCGCTGCTCTGGCACGCCTACAATCCGCCGTGGCTGCCCAAGGACGCGGATGAGTTGCGCGCGCTCTACCGCAAGCGCTTCCGTGAGATCGCCAGCCGCTTCAGTGACAAGATCGGAATCTTCGACGTCGTGAACGAGTCGCAGGTGTGTCCCAAAAAATATCCGCTCTACAGTGACGACCGTGCCTACGTCGGCTGGGCGTTCAAGGAGGCCGCGCCGTTGTTCCCAAAGACGACGACGCTGATGATCAACGAGGTCACGGAGTTCAACTTCATGCCGTTTGAAACGAATCCTTACGCCGCCCAGATCAAATCCCTGCTGGCGCAGGGCGCGAAGGTGCGCGGCATCGGGCTTCAGTATCACTACTTCCGGCGCAACAAACTCGACGCGTTTCTAGCCGATCCGAAGTGCGACCCGAGCAAACTGCTCGACGTGTATGAGCAGTTCAGCGCGTTCAACCTGCCGATGTTCATCACCGAGATCACGATTCCCTCGGCAGGCAACGACGGAGACGCGTTGCAGGAGGAGGTCGTGCGGGATCACTACCGGCTCTGGTTTGCCGCGCCGAAGATGGCGGGCATCACGTGGTGGAACCTCGGCGACGGCACCGCCGTCAAAGGCGAGAACGAGGCGAAAGGCGGTTTGATCGATGGCGACTTCAAACCCAAGCCCGCCTATCGCGCGCTCGACCGGCTCATCAACAAGGACTGGAAAACACAGGCGCAAGTCCAGACCGACGCGCAGGGCCGCGCTCAATTCCGCGGGTTTTACGGGACGTATCACTACACAACCACCATCGGCGGCAAGAAAGTCGAAGGAACGTTCCGCCTGCTGCGTGACGCGAAAAACGAAATCAGCATTCAACAATGAGAGCATACATTCTTTTGCTGGCGAGCCTTTTGTCGGCGGCAAGCGTGGCCACGGCCGCGCCCGTTCGCATTATCCTCGATACCGACATGTCGGGCGACTGCGACGATGCGGGCGCGCTGGCGGTGATTCACGCGCTGGCGGATCGCGGCGAATGCCGGCTGCTCGCCGTCGTCACCAACCGCAAAGACAAGACCAACGCCTCGGCCGCTGCCGTGGACGCCATCAACACCTATTACGGTCGGGTGGGCATCCCTATCGGCACCGACAAGGTTGGCCCGACCGATCTCCAGCGCACCAGCGCCTACACGCAAGCTTTGCGCACTGAGTTTCCTCACCAAGCCAAGGCCGATGACCAGATGCCCGACGCGTTCGACGTCTATCGGCGCGTGCTCTCCTCGCAGCCGGACGGCGGCGTGACGATCTGCAGCGTCGGCGCCTTCTCCAATCTCGCCGAGCTGTGCCGGCGCGCGCCGGAACTGGTGCGGACAAAGGTGCGGCGGCTCGTCGTGATGGGCGGAGAGTTCCCGAAAAGCCGGCGGCCGGAGACGAACATCCGCACGCATCGCGAGGCCGCGCGGATCGTCGCAACGGATTGGCCCACCGAGATTGTCTGGCACGGCTACGAAGTCGGCAACGCGCTCATCACCGGCTCGGCGCTGAAACAGACGCCGAAGAACAATCCCGTCCGCCGCGCCTACGAGCTGAAACCGTTTGGCAACCGCCCCGCCATCGAGGGCGGCCAGCCGAGTTGGGACCAGGGCGCGGCGCTTTTTGCCGTGCGCGGCGAGGAGCCGGAATTGTGGGAGGTTGTCGGCGGCGGGCGCGTGATCGTGGACGACGAAGGCGGCACGACATGGGAAGCCGGCGCTCCCGGCCGCCATTCTTACGTAAAAATCAAAGGCGATCCGGCGAAACTCGCGGCGGTCATCGATGCGCTCATGTCCCAGCCACCGAAACGCGACGATTCCCCTTAGCCGGAGCGATACCGTTGCCGCAGTCGGGAATAAAAATCCACTGATGAGATCTGACGCCACTCTTTCCCGCCGCTCCTTCCTTAAATCCGCGGCGGGCTTCGCGACTGCCGCGGCCGGCGTTGGGGCGGACGACAAGACCGCGCCTCTGCAAACGCGGGGCGTCGTCTTGATGCCATCAGACCTCTCGCTCAAAGACTGGCCGGAGCGCGCGAAGGCGGCGGGCATCAATACCATCGGCCTGCACTGGACGCGGAAGCTCAATGCGCTCTGCGACTTCGTGGCTGGCGATGACGGCGCGCATTTCCTGGCACGCTGCAAGGAACTGGGCATCGCCGTGGAATATGAATTGCACGCGATGGGCGATCTGTTGCCGCGCGAGCTTTTCCAGAAAGACCCCGCGCTCTTTCGCATGGATGACAAAGGACAACGCACGGCGGACACGAACTGCTGCCCGCATTCGCCCGCCGCGCTGGACCTCATCGCGGAAAAAGCGGCGGGGTATGCGCGGCGGCTCCCGCCCACGACACATCGTTACTTTTTCTGGCCGGACGATGGCGGCCAGTGGTGTCGTTGCCCAAAATGCACGGACTTGGCCGCCAGCGATCAGGCGTTGCTGGTGGAGAACCACATTCTCCGCGCGCTCCGCCGGCACGATGCGCGGGCGACGCTCTCGCACATCAGCTACGCCCACACGTTGCTCGCGCCGCAGCAAGTGAAGCCGGAGTCGGGCGTCTTTCTGGAGTTCGCGCCGATTGATCGGGATTACACCAAGCCGATCACCGACCGCGACGCGAAGATTCAGAGCCGGCCCCGTTACGCCCATCCAGAGACCAACGCCGGCTACCTCGACGTCCTGGAAGCCAACATGAAGCTCTTTGGCGTCGAGCACACACAGGTGCTGGAGTATTGGCTGGACGTCTCGAGATTCTCGCGGTGGAAGCGGCCGGCGGTGAAACTGCCTTGGAACGCCGGGATCTGCCGCGCCGACATTGCTGCGTATCGCGCGCTTGGCGTGCGGCATATCACCACGTTTGCCGTCTACATGGACGCGGATTACGTGAAGTTCCACGGCGACCCGCAGCCGGTGCTCCTGGAATATGGCGCGGCGTTGAATCCATCGTGACCGCGCCGGCTGTCCAGAGCGTATTTTTGTGCTGTCAACGTGTCCGCAGTCGGGAGTAAAAACCCTCTCATGAAATCAAACACCTGCCTTTCCCGCCGTTCCTTCCTGAAGTCCGCAACCGGTCTGGCCGCTTCAGCCGGCCTGATCCGACCGTTGCAGGCGATGGCGGCGGACGCAATGACACCCGCGGTCATCATCGGCGCACATCCGTGGGTTTATGCGGCGAAGCAGCCGAAATACGACATCACGCCGGTGTTGCCCCAAATCTTCGCCGACATGAGTTACGCCGGCATGGGCGGCGTCGAGTTGATGCACTCCGCGCTGTTCCCCGACGACGCCGTCGAGCGAATCGGCGAACTGTCGCGCAAACACAACCTGCCCGTCCTCGGCGCGTCGTTCGGCGGCGTGATGTGGGACCGCGCCAAACACCAGGAAGTCCTCGATGACGCCGCGAAGGCGATTCCGCGGCTGGCGAAGCTCGGCGGGCGCACGCTCGGCACGTCGGTCGGCGCCATCAAGTGGAACGGGAAGATTCGGAAGACGCCGGAGCAACTCGACGCACAAGCCGAAGTGCTCCGCAAGATCATCGCGATCTGCGAGCAGAACGGCATCGTTTTGAACCTCCACAATCACACCTACGAGGTCGAAAACGATCTGCACGACCTCAAAGGCACGCTCGCGCGCATTCCCGATGTGAAGCTCGGTCCCGACCTGAATTGGCTCGTGCGCGCCGGCGTGGACCCGGCGGCGTTCATCCGCCAATTCGGCAAACAGATCGTCTTCCTGCATTTGCGCGATCAGAAGAAGGATGGCCGATGGTCCGAGGCGCTCGGCGAAGGCGACATGGATTTCAACGCCATCACCGCGGCGTTGCGCGAGATCCACTTCGCCGGCCGCGCCGTCATCGAGTTGGCCCACGAGCGCGACTTCCAACTGACGCGACCCTTGCGCGAGAGTCTGAAGATGAGCCGCGAGTTTGTGCGGAAAGTGCTGGGATACTGAGGAAACATCGCCATGAAGCGTATTGCCTTGTGCCTTCTCCTTATTTCGAGCTGCGTTCTCGCGGCGGAAAAACCCAACGTACTCTTCCTGTTTGCCGACGACATGCGCTATGACTCCGTCGCGGCGCTCGGCAACCGGTTCGTCAAGACGCCGACCCTCGATTCGCTGGTGCAGCGCGGCTTCGTCTTCAACAACGCCTACTGTCTTGGCGGCAACTCGCCCGCGGTCTGCACGCCGAGCCGCAACATGCTGTTGAGCGGCAACGTGTATTTCCGCTGGAAGGATTTCATCCCGCCCGGCGCAAAAACCGGCAACGGCCCCATTGCGCCCGGCGACGCACCGAACTGGCCGCTCTCAATGAAGGACGCCGGCTACGTTACGTATCACCAGGGCAAAAAGAGCAACACGGCGCCGCTGATTCAGGCGAAGTTCGATCACAATCTCTATATCAACGAGAACCTCGACCGCACTTGCGGCGAGCCGGGCAAGATGATCTCCGACGACGTGGTGAAGTTCCTGAAGGAGAAAAAGGAGAACAAACCGTTCTTCATGTATCTGGCATTCGCCAATCCGCACGATCCGCGCGTGGCCGCCGGCAACTACATGAGTCTCTACGACCGCGAGAAAGTGCCGCTTCCGGCCAACTGGCTGCCGATGCATCCGTTCGACAACGGCGACATGATCGTGCGCGACGAGCGGTTGCTGCCGTGGCCGCGCACCGAGGCGGACCTGCGCCGCACGCTGCACGAATATTACGCCGTCATCACCGCGATGGACGGCTACATGGGCCGCATCCTGCAAACGCTCAAGGACCTCGGCCAGCTCGACAACACCATCGTCATCTTCTCCGCCGACCAGGGCATCGCCGTCGGCAGCCACGGCCTGCTCGGCAAACAAAACCTCTACGACGCCGGCATGAAAGTACCGCTCATCTTCGCCGGCCCCGGCATCCCGAAGGGCCGCAGCGACGCGCTGATGTACCTGCACGACATCTACCCGACCATCTGCGACCTCGTCGGCGGGCCGATGCCGGCGGGGATTGACGGCCGAAGCTTCAAGCGAGTCATCATCGGCCGGTCAAAGGCGGTGCGCAATGAACTTTTCTTCGCCTATTGCCGCGTGCAGCGCGCGTGGCGCGACGAGCGATGGAAAATCATCCGTTATCCCGAAGTCAACGTAACGCAGCTTTTCGACCTGCAAAACGATCCCGAGGAGATGAAAGACCTCGCCGGCGATCCCGCGCAAGCGGCCCGCATCGAGGCGATGCTCGCGAAGTTAAAGGCGGCGCAGTCACAGATGGATGACGACCTGCCGCTGACGGCGGATCATCCGAAGCCCGCGCAGTGGACGCCGCCTTCGGCCGAGGAACTGAGAAAGATGGACGAAGCGAACAAGCCGAAGAAGCGGAAGTAATGAAGTTCAATTTCAAGACGCTCTTGCTGACCGGCTTGTTCGCGGCAAGCGCACTGGGCGCGGCGGGCGAGTCTGGAAGCAGGCCCAACTTCCTCGTCATTATCAGCGATGACCAGCGGCCCGACACGATTCACGCGCTGGGCAACCGCGTCATCCGCACGCCGAACCTCGACACGCTCGTCAGCGGCGGCGTGGCGTTCACGCGCGCGGCGGCGGCCTACCCGATTTGCGCCGCCAGCCGCGCCGAAATCCTCACCGGCGTCTGTAGCTTCCGCAATGGCGTGCCTTACGGCGGCGGAAAGCTCAAGCCGGGGTTGGCGTTCTGGGCCGACACGCTGCGGCAGGCGGGCTATCACACGTGGTTTGTTGGCAAGTGGCACAACGACGGCACGCCGAAGACGCGCGGCTACGAGAAGACGCACGGCCTCTATACCGCCGGCACCGTCAAGGAGCAGACCGTGCCGCGCGACTGGAACGGCCGCGAAGTCACCGGCTACTGCGGCTGGACGTTCAAGACCGACGACGGCCGCGAGGAACCGGAGAAAGGCGTCGGCCTTACGCCCGACATCAGCCGGCGGTTTGCCGACGCGGCCATCGAGTTGATCCACAGCAAGCCCGCCGAGCCGTTCTTCCTGCACCTCAACTTCACCGCGCCGCACGATCCGCTGCAACTGCCGCCGGGCTTTGCCGGCAAATACGATCCGCAGACCATTCCGCTGCCGGCAAACTTTCTGCCGGAGCATCCGTTCGACCATGGCAATTTTCGCGGTCGCGATGAACTGCTCTGGCCGTGGCCGCGCACGCCGCGCGATGTGCGCGAGGAACTGGCGGCCTACTACGCCGTGATCGAATACATGGACCAGCAGATCGGCCGCATCCTCGCCGCGTTGCGCGACAGCGGGCAGTTGGAGAACACCGTGGCCATCTTTTCAAGCGACCAGGGCCTTGCCATTGGCAGCCACGGCCTTCGCGGCAAGCAGAATCTCTATGAACACACCTTCGGCGTGCCGCTGATCTTCCGGGGTCCCGGCATCCCGCAGAACCGCCGCATCGCCGCGCAGTGCTACCTGCGCGACCTGTTCCCGACGACGTGCGAGATGGCCGGAGTCAGGATTCCCGAAACGGTCCAGGGCCGCAGCCTCGTCCCCGTGCTGACTGGCAAGGGCGATTCGGTCTATCCGTATTTGATCGGCTACTTCACCGACACGCAGCGAATGATCCGCACCGATCGGTGGAAACTGATCCTTTATCCGAAAGCGGGGAAACAGCAGCTTTTCGACCTGGCCAGCGATCCCGACGAGCTTCACGATCTTTCGTCGCAGCCCGAACAGGCCGCGCGCGTGGCCGGGTTGCGCGCCACGCTCGAAACGTGGCTGAAACAAAACGGCGACCCGATTTTCAACAAGTCGTGAGAATCGGCGCGAGTGTGTGGGCCGCCCTTTGCACTCGCCAGCGAACTCGACAAGCACGCCTTGGTACAGGTAAACCGTGGGGCACCATGAATCGAAGAAAGTTCCTCACCAGCCTCAGCGCGGTGTCCGTCGGCGCTGTTTCCGCGGCGGAGCAACCTCAGAGTGGCCATCTGTTGACTGCGGACGTTCTTATCATCGGCGGCGGGACGGCGGGAACCATTGCGGCCATCCAGGCGGGCCGGCTCGGCGCGCGCACGATCCTCGTCGAAGCCGGCAGCCAGCTTGGCGGCACGACAACCACGGGCGGTGTGAATCTCCCCGGCCTGTTTCATGCATGGGGCAAACAGGTCATCGCGGGCATCGGCTGGGAACTCGTGACAAGCGCCGTCGAACTCAACAACGACACCCTTCCGGATTTCACGAAGCCGACGGGCAAGCAGCATTATAAACATCAGGTGCGTGTTTGCGGTCCGCTCTATGCCGCGCTGGCGGAGGAGGCGTGCCTCAAGGCCGGCGTGCAACTTCGTTACTACGAGTTTCCGACCGCGGTCGAGCCAACGGGCGACGGCTGGAAGGTCCGGCTCGCCGGCAAAGGCACGAACGTCGAAGTGGCGGCGAAGCAACTGGTGGATTGCACGGGCAACGCGTCGGTGGTCGGCATGATCGGTCTGCCCCGGCTGCGCGAGAAGACGACGCAGCCCGGCACGCTCATGTACCGGCTCGAGGGTTATGAGGCCGGCGGGCTCGACCTGACCGCGCTCCAGGCGAAGGCCGCGGCGGCTGTGAAAGCCGGCGTGCTCAAGTTGACGGACTTTAATGGCAACATCGCCGGTTACCTGCGAGGCGGCGGCACGAACGCGATGCACGTGCCCGACGCCGACTCATCCACCTCGGAGACGCACACCGCGACAAACATCCGCGGCCGGCAGTCGTTGTTGCGCATGATGCGGTTTCTAAAACAGCAGCCGGATTTTGCCGCGCTTCACATCGAGCGGATGCCGGCGGAAACCGGCGTGCGCGAGACGTTCCGCATTGTTGGCGAGACGACGGTGACCGTGGATGATTATGTCAAAGGCCGCGTGTTCGATGATGCGGTGGCGCATTCGTTTTACCCGATTGACCTCCATGTTGAGCACGGTGTGAAACCGGAGCATCTAAAGGAAGGCATCGTGCCGACGATACCGCTCGGCGCGTTGATTCCCAAGGACAGCAAGAACCTGATGGTCGCGGGCCGTTGCCTGAGCAGCGACCGGCTGGCGAACTCCGCCTTGCGCGTGCAGGCCTCGTGCATGGCGATGGGCCAGGCGGCGGGCGCAACGGCAGCGCTGGCAGCAAGCGCGGGGACGACTCCGTCACAAGTGCCGTTGACGGGGATCCGCCGCGCGCTGGCGAAGCACGGCGCGATTGTGCCGAAGGCCTAGCCGGACAGGCGGCTTGTTTCAAACCGAACTTCAGTTTCCGCCGCCGGTCACGGCACGCGGGTCAGTTCATACTTTCGCACGACGGGCTGATTGGCCTGGTAAATCTCGTCCTCAAATTGCTTGGCAAGTGCGATCTTTTCGGCAATAGCAGGCTTGATGTCCGCCTGGAACTTCTCGAACTCTGCGCGTTTGGCAGCAGCCGCGTCTTTGTTGCCCTGTTGCTCCAGCATGGCCACTTGGCGGCGCGCCACTTTCACCTTGAGCCACAAGTCGCGCAGCGGATGGACGGCCTTGTCGTTGCGCTCCTTGTTCAGCATCGCCACCTTCAGCGCCTGCTGGAAATCGGGCGCCTTCTCATTTTCTTCCAGCTCGACGCCGAAGGCGAGCTGCGCGTCGGTGTAGGTGCCGACGGTCTGGTCGTCAATCTTCAACTCATACTTGCCAGGCTTCAGGCCGGGGCAGGTCAGCCGCTCCTGGCCGTAACGATGGCCGGCATGCGTCAGCTTGACGCCGTCAATGGCATCCGGTGGCACAACCCACGGCAGCGCGTTGGCTTTGAAGGTGAAGGTAATTTTGTCGGGCGTGATCTCGGGATTCTCCGCCTTGCCATTGCCCGCGAGGATGGCCTTCTTGGGATCCATGCCCGGACGGATGTTGAGCGTGAAGACCGATCCCTTACGCATCACGTCGCTGATGATGGCGGCGGCCATGACAAACTGGCCGGCGGCGGCGGGATGAACAGCGTCGGGGATCATGGTGAACTTCGGGTCCTGCCGGCGTTGCTGGAGGGTGAAGTCGCAGAGCGGACTCCACATGTTGACGTAGCCCAGCCCGCGCAGGCTGGACTGCTCCCGCAACCACGCGCCGTAGAACGCCAGCACGGCGTTGTAATACGGATAGCGCGGCTTCTTGTTCGGGCGCATCTCGAAGGCGCGCGCGTCGAACATCGTCGGCGTCATCGGCACGGCGGCCGCGCCGATGGCGGCGATCTTGTCAAGCAACTCGGTCATGCCCTTCTCATAGGTGTCGAAAATCTCCGGCTCGAACTTCGTGTAGCCGCCGTCGTTCATGCCGAGGAGGATGGTGACGTATTTCGGTTTGAACGCCGCCACGTCGTCGTCAAAGCGCGCGAGCGCGTCCGCCGCGCGGTCGCCGCCGACGCCGCTGTTGTGGAAATGAATCCGCCGCTCCGGATAGCGGGTATAGAAAAAGTCCTCGACGTATTGCGTGTAGAGGCACTGGTGGGTGATGCTGTCGCCAAGGAAGACGAACGAGTCGCCGTCTTTCAGGTCAATCTCCGCGGGCGCCGGCTTGAACTCCGGCGCGGGCGCGGCGGCGGGTTGCTGCGCCATGAGCGGCGCGAGGGAGGCAAACAGGACGATCAGGGCAATGCGGAATGTTTTCATGTTGGTTCGGTGTTTCGGGTTAACGAGGCGCAGAGTTTGACCGAGCGCGCGGCGGGTTTCCAGAAAAATTTTCCACCGGGGCGCGTCCACGGCCATGGCCGGCTTCCGTCCGGCGATTTTCGCGATGTTTTAAGCAAATTTGTGTTGCGGCGGCACCCGGATTCGCATAGACAAAGAGCCGCCAACCTCCGTGTTTTTTAGGTTAGCTCTTAATATTTAGCCCGGGTCTGTTCAGGAATCTCATGTCATCCGAACCACAAATCTGTGAAGGCGTCTTGGAACTCGTCGAGAAAGGTTACGGTTTTCTCCGCAACCCGGCCAAGGCCTTTCAGCCCACGCCGATGGACCCGTTCGTGCCCGCCGACATGATCCGCCAGTTGCGGCTGCGCGAAGGATTGGCCATCCGCGGCGAGGTCGGCCAGCCCGACCGCAACCGCGGCCGCGGCAGCCCGCCGGTCACCAAAGTCCTCACTCTTTCCGGCGAAACGCCCGAAAAATGGGCGGAGGTAAAGTCCTTCGACAAACTCACGCCGATCAACCCCAACGAGCGCTACGTTTTTGAAACCACGCCCGACGTGGTCCCGATGCGCGTGGTGGACTTGCTCGCACCGATTGGCAAGGGCCAGCGCGCGCTCATCGTCTCGCCGCCGCGCTCCGGCAAGACCACGCTGCTCCAGCAAATGGCCGCGGCGGTCACCAAGAACCATCCCAAAACATACCTGATGGTGTTGCTCATTGACGAGCGGCCCGAGGAAGTCACCGACTGGCGCCGCACCGTCAAGGGCGAGGTGATCGCTTCCTCCAACGACATGCCGCTGGAGGTCCACGTCCGCGCCAGCCGGCTCGCCGCCGAAATGGCCAAGCGCCGCGTGGAGATGGGCCAGGACGTGTTCATCGTGCTCGATTCCATCACCCGCATGGGCCGCGCGTTCAACGCCACCATGGGCAGCAGCGGCCGCACGATGACCGGCGGCCTCGACAGCCGCGCGCTGGAAGTTCCCAAGCGCGTTTTCGGCGCCGCGCGCAAAGCCGAAGAAGGCGGCAGCCTCACCACCGTCGCCAGCGCCCTCATCGAGACCGGCTCGCGCATGGACGAGTTCATCTTTCAGGAATTCAAGGGCACCGGCAACATGGAGCTGGTGCTCAACCGCAAACTCGCCGAGCAACGTATCTGGCCCGCCATGGACATCGGCCAGAGCGGCACGCGCCGCGAAGAACTGCTCCTTCGGCCCGCCGATCTGGAGAAGATCGCCCTCCTGCGCCGCGGCATCGTGGACATGCCGCCCGAGGCGGCGATGGCCGGCCTGATTAGCGCGCTGTCCAAAACCAAGACCAACAAGGAATTTCTGACCAAACTCGGCAGCAGTTCCGGCCTGCGGTTGTAAGCCAGCGCGGCGGGCCTTGACGCGACATCGCGTGCGTCACGGCCGATATCCTGCCAGACCCACCGTGTCGGTCGCGCCCTTGAGCCCTGGCCCGCCGGCTGCCACGTAGCCATGGCTCGCACCGCTCGCGTCGGGGCTGACCCAGAAGGCATAGAGCGCACCCTTGCGGAGGTGGAAACGGAAGCGAACAGGCTTGCCCGCCAGCACCGACAGATCGTCCGCGCCTTTCCATTTCATAGGTTGAATCGTGCTGTCCACAGTGGTCGGCACGCAGTTCTCGCGCGTAAAGGGCGTGACGGGTTTGCCGTCAGCGTCCAGCACCTCGACGAGCAGACGGCCTTTGGGCGCGTCGAGGTTCACGAACAGCCGGCTGCCTTTGAACATCACCGTCCGGGTCGTCAGCGTGCCTTCGTCATCTGCGGCGTCCATCGAGGCAAAGCCGTCGCGGCGCAGGACAGCCAGACCGGTGGTGTTGGGATCGTAGCCACGGCGGGTTTTGTTCCAACCAGCCGCGCCGACGTAGAAATAGAGTTTGTCACCGACGATGAGACAACAACCGCCCGCGGATTGCACGTTGCCGAAGTTCCACGCGTTGCGGTCCTCGCTCACGCCGCAGAACGCGCGCCGGTCCGGGCGCGACCAGTGGAATCCGTCGCGGCTGAAGCCCACGCAGACTTCGTTGATCTTGGGTCGCTTCACGTCGTCGTCGGGCTGGCCGCGCCAGATGCTGAACATGCCGAGCAGCACGCTCTCATACGCGATGCAGTCGAGATTGTAGAGTTGCGAAGGCACAAGGTCCCAGGGCCGATCCTTGGGGCGGCGAAGCTTCAAATCCTCGCGCGCAGGATCAAGCTCGTCCGCGCCGACCCAGAGCTTCAGACGGTGATTGCGCGTCTTCGGATCGCCAAAATGAAGCGCGCTCAAAACATCCGGGCCGTCATAGTAGCCGCGGCAACGGCTCACGAGCTTGCCGCCCTCGCGCAAACCCATCACCCAGCGCTGACGGAACGCGTCAAAGAACACGGTGGTGCGGTCGCCGCAGTCCACGGACTCGCCCGCAAGCTTCCAGTGGATGCCGTCCGGCGACGTGCTGTATTGGATGAAATTGCGGTGAGTCTTCGCTCCTTTTTCATTGGTGTAATCCTGCTGCACGACGCGGAACATCTTGAACCGCCGCGCCGGGTCGGCATCGGACAGATCGAGCCACGCGGTGCTTGAATTGCGCCGCAGGCCGCCCTCGTCGGGCACCACAATGTTCGTGCCGGGGACAACATCCAGCAGGGGTTTCTCCCAGTGGATGCCGTCCTTGCTCGTGGCATAACAGGTGGCGTAGAGCAGCGGTTTCTCCGAGGTGGCGCCGGTGTAATACCACGCCTTGAACAACTGGTCCTTGGGGTCGAACCACACGCCGTCGCTGAAAACGGCGGCGCGGGCCGCCGTGGGCTTGCCCTCCCACGATTTGTCCGGGCTGATGACCGGGCACTCCGGATGATACCGGGCCAGATGATGCGTGCGCGTGAGCGTGGTACTCTCGACGAGGAAGTCGTCCACGAACAACTGCCGGCCCACGTCAATCGGGATCACCGCCGGTGGCGAGATCAGATACGGCGGCGTGGCCAGCGGCGCGCGCGTCAGCTCGCCGACCGTCGGCGGCCACGGGTCGGGCAGGACGATGCCGTTGTGGAGTGTCTCGGCCATCGAACCCGTTGCCCCCAACGCCGCCGCTGTGATCAGTGAGCGAATCCACCGTGCGGATAAGTTCGTGATCATGATTGGTTTCCTCTTATCACGGTCGCGCCGCCGAGCCAACGGTGTCGGTCGGACCCGTGAAGCCGGGACCGCCTGCCGCGACGTAGCCGTGGCTCGCGCCGTTGGCGTCCGGGCTGACCCAAAAGGCATACAGGCTGCCGTTGCGGAGATGGAATCGGAACTTCATGGGCTTGCCGGCCAGCTTCGACAGGTCGGATGCGCCTTTCCACTTCACCGCCTGCAACGTCTTGTCGGCACGTAGCGGCACACAGTTCTCGCGCGTGAACGGCTTGAGCGTCTGGCCGTCGCGGTCGAGCACCTCCACGCGCAATTCGCCTGCTTTCGCGTCGGCGTTGACGAAAAGACGCTTGCCGCGGAACTGCACGGGCCGCGTTGTCAGCGTCGCTTCAGTGTCGCCGGCGTCCATCGAGGCAAAACCGTCGCGGCGCAGGATCGCCAGACCGGTGCTGGCGCCCGCGTCGCAAAAAGCGCAACCGGGAAAACTCTTTCCGGCCCGGCCGCTGACGTAGAAGTAGAGTTTCTCACCGACGACCAGGCAGCCGCCGCCGGCGCTCTGCACGTTGCCCCAGTTCCAATCGCCCATCGTCTCCGAGACGGGACAGAAAGGCCGCCGGTCGGGGCGGTCCCAGTAAAACCCATCGCGGCTGAAGCCGGCGCAGATGGAGTTTTGCTTCGGCCGGCCGAGCTGGTTGAGTTCGATGGCCTTCGGCGTTTGCTTTGCGCCGCGGTAGTCGCCGCGCCAGATGCTGAACAGCCCGACCAGCACGCTTTCGTAGGCCACGCAATCGAGATTGTAGAGCTGCGGCTGCGTGAGCAGGTCGTCACGTTTCCGGTCGGCGCTGTCGGAGGCAACCCAGACGACCGGTTCTTTTTTCTCCGACACCTGCGGCGTGAAGCTGAAGAAATCCGTGGTCTCCCAATAGTGCCTGCTTCGACCGCGCCTGGAGCCGCTGCGGATGCTGAACACCCATCTCTCGCGAAACGGGTTGTAGAAGAACGAACTGCGGTCGCCGGTCTTGGAGCCGTCGCCCGCCCTGGTCCAGTGAATGCCATCCGCCGACCGGAACAGCGAGAACATCCCGCCGCCGGCATAGACCGCCATCTTGAACCGCTGTTGTGGGTCCGCCGCGTTGTGATCGAGCCAGACAGTGTTGGAATCGCGCCCGCCTTTGAGGACGATGTTTGTGTCCGGCACCACGTCGAGCTTTGGTTTCTCCCAGTGGATGCCATCCTTCGAGGTCGCGTAGCAGGTCTGGCCGCCGCCGTGGCCCGCGTAATACCACATCTTGAACAGCTTGTCCTTCGGGTCAAACCACACACCGTCGCTGAACGGCATTACCGCCGGCCCTCGTCCCGCCGATTCCCACGGCTGGTCTGGTTTCAGGATTGGATTGGCGGCGTGATACTCGGGCGTGTGGAACGCGCGCTTCAGCGTCGTGCGCTCGATGAGGAAGTCGTCCACGAACAACTGCCGCCCCACGTCAATTGGGATGACCGCCGGCGGCGATGCGAGGTAAGGCGGCGCGACCGGGTCGTTCGGAAAATCCGCCAACCGCGGCGGCCATTCCGCCGGCAGCGCGATGCCGTTGTAGAGCGTCTCAGCCGACGCCGCGCCCGCCATGCCGATGGCGGCGAGCCAAGCCATCAACCTGCGCGTTTTCATGCTCCATCCTCCTCGGTTCCCGCGCCGCGAGGCGAGCGTGGCGGTTTACCACTTCACCTGTACGACGCGCTTCTTGCCATACTTGTCCACGTAAAAGAGTTGCTTGTGCTGGCAGCCGTATTCGTGGATGAGTTTCGTGATCTTTACGTCGAAGCAGCAATATTCCGCGATCTCCATGATCCGGCCCTCCTTCCACCACTTGAGGGCCTCCAACCCATCCGCGATCTTCTCGCTGCCGAGCGTGCCGGTGGCAAACGCGTCCAACGGCAGCTTTCGTCCGATGATCTTCTCCAGTTCCACCAGCAGGTCCAGCGTCGGCGCTTGCGTCAGGTCCAGCGGCGTATAGGCCGCCAGCACTTCGTAGTCGAAGTTGATGATATTATACCCGACGACGAGGTCGGCGCGCAGGAGCGCCTTGACCAGGTCGTCGACGTGTTTCTCGTCGAAGATTTCGTAGCTCTGGGTGCCGGTGGAATAAATGACGCCGATCGACATTTTCATGTCGCGCTTCTTGTCCCACCCACCCACATCCGCCGCCGACTTCTGCGTTTCCAGGTCGAAATAGACGATGTTCTTGCTCATGAAGCTGACGACAAATAGCTGAAAGCTGGCAGCTTTTTTACGCCATCTTCCGCGCGATGGAGTTCCACCAGCCGTCGTAGAGGTCCGCGACGTTCCACTTGCCCGCAACCTTGCCGGCCTTGATCGTCAGTGTTTTGCCGCCGACCGTGCCAATGACGGCGGCGGGCACGCCCTGGGACTGGAGCTGGGCGACGACAGCGTCGGCGTTTTCCTTCGCGACGCTCAGGACGATGCGCGATTGCGCCTCGCCAAAGAGCAGCGCGTCGAGCCGCGTGCCTTTGGCGAAGGTGCTGAGATTGACCTTGGCGCCGATGAGTTCGGCCGTGTTGCGGCCGGGATGCTTCGAGATGCAGCCCTCGGCCAGCGCGACGGCGAGGCCGCCTTCGCTGCAATCGTGCGCGCTCTTGATCTGGCCGGCGCGGATGAGCGCGAGGACGGCGTCCTGGAGCTTCTTCTCCACGGCGAGGTCGAGACGCGGTGGGAGACCGGCTTTGATGTGGTGCAGGCACTGCGCGTATTGGCTGCCACCAAGGCCGAGATACGGGTCGGCGGTGTCCACGGCGTTGCCGGCAAGGAGGATGACGTCGCCGCGCTCTTTGAACCACTGCGTCGTGACGTGCGCGATGTCGTCAATGAGGCCCACCATGCCCATGACCGGCGTCGGGTCAATCGCGCCGGTCGGGCTTTGGTTGTAGAAGCTGACGTTGCCGCCGGTGATCGGGGTGTTGAAGGTGTTACAACCGTCGGTGATGCCTTTGGCGGCCTCGCGGACCTGGAAGAAAATCTCCGGCTTCATCGGATTGCCGAAGTTCAGGTTGTCCGTGGACGCAATCGGCCGGCCGCCGGAGCAGACGATGTTGCGCGCCGCCTCGGCCACGGCGATGGCGCCGCCCGTGTAGGGATCAAGGAAGCAGTAGCCGCCGTTGCAATCGGTGGTGATGGCCAGATAACGGTCTTTCGCCGGCGGCGGAGCCAGTTTCAGCCGCACGACGGCCGCGTCGCTGCCCGGGTAAACGACGGTGCGCGTCTGGACCATGTGGTCGTATTGGCGATAAACCCAGTTCTTCGACGCGATGCTCGACGAGGCGAGCAGTTCCGGCAGTACCTTCTGCGGGTCGGTGAGCGGCGGCAGTTCGCTGAGTTTCCACGCGCGGGTCTTGGCGAAGTAGGCCGGCTCTTTCGACTCGCGGTAATAGACCGGCGCGTCGTTAGCCAGCTTGGCGGCGGGGATTTCCGCGACGACCTTGCCGTGGTTCTTCACGCGCATCAGGCCGGTGTCCGTGACAAAGCCGATCTCGGCCCACGGCAGGTCCCACTTGTCGAAAATGCGCTGCACTTCGGCCTCGCGGCCTTTTTGCACGATGACGAGCATGCGCTCCTGGCTTTCGCTGAGCATGATCTCGTAAGGCGTCATGCCCGGCTCGCGCTGCGGGACTTTCGCAAGGTCGATCTCGATGCCCGTGCCGGCGCGCGAAGCGGTCTCGCACGTGGAGCAGGTCAGGCCCGCCGCGCCCATGTCCTGAATGCCGACGACGGCGTCGGTCTGGAGCAGTTCGAGCACGGCTTCGAGCACGAGCTTTTCCATGAACGGGTCGCCGACCTGCACCGCGGGCCGGTCCTCTTGCGATTCCTCGGTCAGTTCGCGCGAGGCAAACGCCGCGCCCGCGAGGCCGTCGCGGCCGGTGGCGGGGCCGACGTAGAAGACCGGGTTGCCGGTGCCCTTCGCTGCGCCGCGCGCAATCTGCTCGTGGCGCAGGAGGCCGAGGCACATCGCATTGAGCAACGGGTTGCCCTCGTAGCTCTCGTCGAAATAAACCTCGCCGCCGACGGTCGGCACTCCAACGCAGTTGCCGTAGTAGGCGATGCCGCCCACGACGCCGGCGAAAAGCCGCTTGTTGCGACGCGCGGCCTCGTCGTTGCCGTCAATCGGCCCGAACCGCAGCGAGTTCATGTTCAGGATCGGCCGCGCGCCCATCGTGAAGATGTCGCGCAGGATGCCGCCGACGCCCGTCGCCGCGCCTTGGAATGGCTCGACGGCGCTGGGGTGGTTGTGGCTCTCGATCTTGAACGAGATGGCCCAGCCGTCGCCGATGTCGGTGACGCCAGCGTTTTCCTCGCCCGCGCCGACGAGGATTTGCGGCCCTTTCGTCGGAAACGTCTTCAGCACCGGCTTGGAATTCTTGTAGGAGCAATGCTCGCTCCACATCACCGAGAAAATGCCCAGCTCGGTAAAGTTCGGCTCGCGGCCGAGGACGCCTTTGATGCGCTCGAACTCCTCCGGCGTGATGCCGTGGTCGGCGATGATTTCGGGTGTGATTTTGGGGTCGTTCATTGCGCTTGGCTCCCGCGCAGGTGTTTGAGAATGCTTTCGAAAACGACGCGACCATTGGCGCTGCCGAGCGCTTCCTCGGAGGCGCGCTCGGGGTGCGGCATCATGCCGCAAACATTGCGGGTCGCGTTGCAAATGCCGGCGATGTTTTCGACCGAGCCGTTCGGACTGGCGGTGTCCGCGACGCGCCCGCGCGAGTCCACGTAACGGAACAAAATCTGGTCGTTCTTCTTCAACCCGGCAATGGTCTCCGGGTCGGCAAAGTAACAGCCTTCGCCGTGCGCGACGGGGATGCGTATGATGTCGCGCTTTTGGGCGGCGCAGGTGAACGGCGATTGCGACGTCTCAATGCGGACGAAAACGTGCTCGCAGCGAAACTGGAGCGAGCGGTTGCGCAGCAGCGCGCCGGGCAGCAGGCCGGCTTCGCAGAGGATCTGGAAGCCGTTGCAGATGCCGATGACAAGCTTGCCCCTGCCGGCGTGGTCGGCCACGGCCTTCATCACGGGCGAGAACCGCGCGATGGCGCCGGTGCGGAGGTAGTCGCCGTAGCTGAAGCCGCCCGGCACGACGACGCAATCAAGGTCGCCGATGGCGGTGTCCTTGTGCCAGACGTAGCGTGCTTCCTGCTTGAGGACGTCCTGCAGGACCCAGAGCTTGTCGAGGTCGCAGTTGGAGCCGGGAAATTGGATAATGCCGAATTTCATCGTGACTCTTGGTTCGTGATTTGTGGCTCGTGACTCGAAAACGACATCAGCCTTCGAGTTCGAAGCGGTAGTCTTCGATGACCGGGTTGGAGAGGATGCGGTGGCACATCTCGTCGAGCTGTTTTTGAACAGCGGCGTTGTCGGCGCCGTCGAGTTCGACTTCCATGTATTTGCCGATGCGCACTTCCTTGACGGCGGCGTAGCCGAGCGAGTGGAGCGCGTTGGCGACGGCCTTGCCTTGCGGGTCGAGCACGGCCTTCTTCGGGGTGACGTAGATTTTTGCTTTCATGATAAAAATAGAGTCATGAAGTAGTGGAGTGTTGGGGTCGCGGAGTCCATTACTCCACCACTCCCATACGCCATCACTCCAGTCCTCATCATTCGATTCCCAGTTTTTTGAACGTCCAGTTCACGTGTTTAAAATGCTGTTTCAAATCGCAGGCTTGCTCGATTTCCTTCTTCGAGAGCCGTTTCGAAATCTCGGGGTGCGCCTTCATGTTCGTCTGGAGGCTGTCGGTGCCGCGCCAGGTCTTCATCGAGGCGTCCTGCACCCATTTGTAGGCTTCCTCGCGCGTCGCGCCGCGCTTGACCAGCGCCAGCAGCACGCTCTGGCTGAAAAACAGGCCCTTCGACTTCCAGAGATTGGCCTCCATGTTTTCCGGATAGACCAGCAACTGGTCCACGACCTTCGTCAGCAGCGTAAGCATGTAGTCGAGCAGCGTGCACGAGTCGGGGAAGATGACGCGCTCCACCGAACTGTGCGTGATGTCGCGCTCGTGCCAGAGAGCGACGTTCTCCATCGCCGCCAGCGCGTTGCCGCGGAGCACCCGCGAGAGACCGGCGAGCCGCTCGCAGGTGATCGGGTTGCGCTTGTGCGGCATGGCGCTGCTGCCCTTCTGGCCTTCGCCGAAATACTCCTCCGCCTCCAGCACCTCCGTGCGCTGCAGATGCCGGAACTCCGTCGCCCAGCGCTCCACCGAGCTGCCGATGACGGCCATCGCCGCCTGGAACTCCGCGTGGCGGTCGCGCTGGATGATCTGCGTTGAAAGCACCGCCGCCTTCAGCCCGAGCTTCTTGCAGACGTAATCCTCGATCTTCGGGTCCAGATGCGCGTGCGTGCCGACGGCGCCGCTGATCTTGCCGACGCGGCACATTTCCTTCGCGTTCTCCAGCCGCTGGATCGCCCGGCCAAATTCGTCATACATCAACGCCATTTTCAGCCCGAACGTGACTGGCTCGGCGTGGATGCCGTGGCTGCGGCCAATCATCGGCGTCAGCTTGTGCTCGCGGGCGCGGCGCGCGATGACTTTGCGGAGCGCGCGCAAGTCGTCGAGCAGGATGTCGGCGCTCTGCTGAATCTGGACGGCCATCGTCGTGTCCAGCAGGTCGCTGGAGGTCATGCCGTAGTGCAGCCAGCGCGACGACGGGCCGATGTTCTCGTTCACGCACGTCAGGAACGCGATAACATCGTGGTTGGTGCTCTTCTCGATTTCGCGGCAGCGGTCGATGTCGAACTTCGCGCGCGCCTTGATGACGGCAAGGTCCGCTTTCGGCACAAGGCCCGACTTGCTGAGCGCCTCGCAGGCAAGGATCTCGATCTGGAGCCAGATTTCCAGCTTGCGCTGCTCTGTCCAGATTTCCCGCATCGGCTGTCGTGAATATCGAGTGATCATGGAAAGGAGCTTTATACGAGCCGCGCGCGGGAAAGTCAACGCAGCCCGCTCCACAGTAATGGGGTTGGTTGGAAATGCCTGTGGCGGGCCAACTCCATCGAGCCAGCCCGCCACGATCTGCCTGGCGTGGCAGTTCCGCACTGGCGGAAAACGAAATCCCTGTCCGCCGTTCGCTCCTACAACGCGCGCAGGAAAGCCACCAAATCCGCCTTTTCCGGGGCGGTCAAACGGAGTTGCTGAACGAGGTTGAAGTACTCCACCGTGTCTTCGAGGGTGAAGCAGCGGCCGTCGTGCAGATACGGCGGGGAATCCTTGATGCCTCTCAAGGGGAAGGTTTTGATGGCCCCGTCGTGGGCCATCATCATGCCGTTGACCATCTCCCGCTTGTAGAAACGCTCCGCCTTCAGGTCGTGCATGCTGTTGTCGGTGTAGTAAGGCGCCGGATGGCACGCATTGCAGCGCGCCTTGCCGTTGAACAACTGCTCGCCGCGCCGCTCGGCCGGAGTCGCCTTCGCGGAATCGAGTTCGCCATAGATGTTGAGCTTGGGCGCTGGCGGAAAATCCAGTATCGCCAGGAACTCCGCCATGAAATGGACCTGCGAGCCACGCTCCAGGACGTTGATGCCTTTCTTGGCCGCCATGCACATGTCACCGTCGAAGTAGGCCGCGCGCTGCTCGAACTCGGTGAAGTCCTCCACCGTTTTGAGCGCCCGTTGCGAGCCGAAGAGGCGCTGGATGTTGACGCCGCGCAACGAAGGCGTCTCGATGCGATGGCGGAACTCCTGCGGCCGGATGTCGCCCACCAGATGATTCGCTCCGTTGGCATGGCCGTTGGCGTGGCAATCGAAGCAAGCGACGCCGAGGCTGGGCTTGTCGGTGCGCCGGTCCTCGGTGGCGTTGAACTGCTGCTGCGGGAACTGCGTCACCAGCAGCCGCAGCCCTTCCAGTTGCTTCGGGTTGAGCAGGCCGTTGAAGATTTCGTAGTAGTTCTCGATCGTGATGAGCCGGCCCTTCGTCACGTCGCCGAGGTCGGGCCGCGTCGTCAGGAAAATGGCCGGCGCCGCGTCCGGGAGGATGTGCTCGGGCAGGTCGAAGTCCAGGTCAAACCGGACCAGCCGCGGCAGCGGTTTGGTGATCATCTCCGGGAAAAGCATCCCGCCTTCCGCGTGGTTGGCAAACGGCAGCGGCTTGTAGGGAAACACGCCTTTCTCCTGAATCTGTTAGGGCGTCATTTCGGCCAGTTGTTCCCACGTGACGCCTTTGAGCTTTGCGGTCGGCCCCACCGGCAACGGCTTGCCTCCCGACATCGTCACGACCGGGTCCGTTCGTTTTGTCAGGTCGTAGGGATCCTCCAGCATCGCCTGGTGTTCCCTGGCGCGCTCGGCCTTCACGGCCATGCGCCCGGCCTTGATCTGGTCGAAAGTCATGTCCTGGTTGGTCGGCCCGTAGCTGGAGACGACCTTGCCTTGCTAGGCGCAGACGATCGCTGTCGAAACCCATGCGGCCAACAGAGCGCAGGCGATGAGCAGCACACACCGGTGGTTTATTCCTTGGTTCATCTTGGATGACTCCGTGATTTGACGGTTTGTTTTTTGGCAACATCCCATCCTGCCGTTTCGCCAACAAAAAACTTAGGACACCTCCGGCAAATGTCAAATGACGCTGTATCCATTTGCCGTAATGCCGGTCTCCGACCGTCGCCGTCGTGCGACAACCAACAGCCGTTTCTTTCCGGAATAGACCTTTCTGAGGACTGCTCTAGCGCTGCGCTAGTGTAGTGTCCCACAAATAAATGCACATACCCGCTGGCTGGTTAGCATGGCGGGATGTCACGCAAAAGTCTTCCTGTCGTTCTTTCGGAAGCGGAGATCCTCCGTTTGGAACAATGGATTCGCG
>Ga0209083_1000889_pt1 | contig 38148 bp, 26 predicted proteins | sample AM7aDNAmetaG_FD_184132 | JGI IMG/M metagenome (GOLD analysis project Ga0209083, IMG submission 184132) | Freshwater microbial communities from Finland to study Microbial Dark Matter (Phase II) - AM7a DNA metaG (SPAdes) (version 3) | ecosystem: Environmental > Aquatic > Freshwater > Lake ... | reverse complement strand
GTATAACAATGAGAACTGGAGCTTTGGAACCAGACAAGTATTCTGCGGGAGTTCGGCACTTGAGTGCCGTAACCCGCATTCCCACGCTGGAGCGAGGGATATGAGAAATCAATCAACTTTATAGCATCTGGAGAGAGCCGCCATGGCGACGAACCGCAACACCGAGTTTAGCTACCGTCTTCATCCTATCGTTTTAGGCTTGCAACTGGTCATAACCGGTGCGGCCATGGCCGGGCCAGCGCCGACCGCGCTGCCCACCGGTGGGCAGGTCGTCTCCGGTCAGGCGACGATCTCGCAGCCGGGTGCGGCGCAACTGCAAATCAACCAAGCCACCCAGCAGGCCACGTTGAACTGGCAGACCTTCAACATAGGCTCGGCGGCGCAGGTCAACTTCCAGCAGCCCAACGCCAGTTCCGTGGCGCTCAACAGGGTGTTGCAAAGCGATGCCTCGGTGATCGAGGGCAAGCTGACCGCCAACGGCCAGGTCTTTCTGGTCAATCCGGGCGGCGTAATCTTCGGCAAGACCGCACAGGTCGATGTCGGCGGGTTGGTCGCCACGACGATGAATATCTCCGACAAGGACTTTGCCAACGGCAACTACCACTTCACCCGCGATGGATCGGCGGCGGCTGTGGTCAATAATGGCCAGATCACCGCAGCCAATGGCGGTTATGTCGCCCTCATCGGCGCGACGGTGGTCAACAATGGCACGATCACCGCCAACCATGGCACGGTGGCACTGGCGGCGGGTGACGGGGCGACGCTCCAGTTCAACGGCGGCAACTTGGTCAACATCCAGGTTGACCCTGGAACCGTCAAGACCCTGATCCAAAACAACCAACTGATCCAGGCGCCTGACGGGCAAGTGCTGATGACCGCCGCCGCGGCCAGCGCACTGCAAGGCGCGGTGATCAACAACTCGGGTACAGTGGAGGCCAACTCTATCACCAGTAGCGGCGGCGTGATCCGGTTGACTGGGGCCAATGAGATCGACAACAGCGGTACGCTGGATGCCTCCGGCAAGACCACGGGCGGCACGGTGCAGCTTGCCGCCGCATCCACCATCAACCAATCCGGCACTATCGACGCATCCGGTGCGGCGGTGGGCGGTTCGGTCACCCTCGCCGCCGCCACAAATACCCCCCTCCCCTCGGGGGGTGAGGGGACAATTAACCAATCCGGCATCATCAAAGCCAGTTCCAGCACGGGTAGCGGCGGCAATGTCACCCTGACCGCCGCCAGCGGCATCGCCAACAGCGGCACTATTGATGCGTCCGGCGCGACGGCGGGTGGCTCGGTGGCCATTCAGGCGGTCGATGCGATCAGCCAGTCCGGCACGGTCACGGCGGCTTCCAGTTCGGGTAATGGCGGCAGCGTCACATTGACCGCCACCAGTGGCATCGACAACAGCGGCACAATAGATGCCTCTGGCGCGACAGCGGGTGGCAACGTCACCGTGGCCCTCACTCCCGCGACTACTCAGACAACGCCACAGTCCGACCCGGTTGTGGCAGCCAACCCGGTCTTGAATGCGGCCCCCGGCCCAATCGTCCACCAAGGCGGCACCATCCATGCCGATTCCTTGTACGGCGTTGGCGGCCAAGTTGTGTTGGCCGGCGAATACCTGCAACTCGATAATGGCAGCTTGACCACCGCCACCGGCGCGATCGGCGGCGGGGCTATTTACGCCGGTGGTGGCCAGCACGGGGCGCAAATTCCGCTAGGCGTGGGGCTTGAACTGAACGCCCAAGGGCAGGGGTTGAGTATCGCTAACGCCACCTACACCCGCGTCGAACAAGGCGCAACCCTCGACGCATCGTCCACTAACACTGGCAACGGTGGAACCATCGTCGCCTGGGGCGAATCTGCCAGCCGCGCCTATGGTACATTGAATGCCACAGGTGGGCCAAACGGCGGCAACGGTGGAACCGTGGAAACTTCCGGGCATTGGTTGGATGTGACGGGTGTCAAGGTGGACACGTCCGCCGCGCAGGGCAAAGCCGGGGTATGGCTGCTTGACCCGTGGAATGTCTATATCGAAGATAACGGAGGAACTTCCGGTCCTGGATCCTTCGGTAGCAATGTTTGGAACCCGTCTGGCACTGACTCCATCATTGACACGACGACTCTGGTGGGTATGCTCAAAGGTGGTGCCACGGTGACCGTCAGCACTACTCAAACGCCCACTGACATCGGTAATCAGGTTGGGAGTATTACGATACAATCTGCTCTGGACACGACCGGCAATACGGGTGGCGCAACCCTGAACTTGTTAGCTGACAGCCAAATCACTGTCGGCGCATCGGTAACCGGCACTGTCGCCAACCCACTGTCGTTGAATTTACAATCTGGTCTCAACCAATCTAGCGTTGCAGGAGGCACCACTGCGACCATCAATTTAAACGGTAACATTGCCACCGGCGGTGGCAGTGTCTCGATTAGCACTGGAACCGGCAGCACGGAGGGCAGCGTTTACTTGAGTTCATTGATTGACACCTCGGCTGGAAACGGTGGGATTTCCGTGACGACCCATGCGAAGGATGGTTCAAACGCCTCAATCGTCACCTATAGCGGTTCGGGGTTTAAAACCGGCAGCGGAAATATCAGCTTGACCACTAATACGAGCGGAATATCCAATGCCAACATCACCACCGACTCGCTGAGCACAGTCGACAGTGGCACTGGCAATATCACCATTGCAACCAACAACCCGACGGGCGAGGCTCGCATCATCAGCAATGCGCCGATCACCACCACTGGCGGAAATGTTGTCCTGACCTCAGTGACAAGTGGCGGAATCACGGGGGCTGGCGCGATCTGGGTCACTGGCAATATGAGTACCAGTGGCGGAAATATCACCCTAGGTGGCGGCGATGTCAACGGCTCCGGCTATGCCGTCGCCAGCGGCACTTATTCGGGCATCAAGGTGAATGCGGCGGTGCCGACCGGTACCGTCACGCTTGATGCCGGCGGTGGCGATATCGTCTTACGCGGCGAAAACAGCCAAGGCGGGACCTATGGCGGTGTGCAGCTAGGGAATAGCTCGGGCAACACAGAGACAATAATCACCAAGGGCGCCGGTACGGTCACATTAGACGGTTGGAACCAAGCTGGCACGGGTATTTCATTGTTTAACGGCACTAACATCATCAGCACCGTTAACGGCCTGATCAAACTGACTGGCAAGTCCGATGCGACCAACTTAGGTGGTATTTCCAATGTCGGCAACACCCAAGCGCTAACCTTGGTTTCCTCCACCGGCGGCATCAGCTTGACAGGCAACACCGCTGGCACGGCAACCGGGCCAGGCATCCGCTTGGTCACTGGCACAGTGAATATCGGCACTAACGGAACCACCACCACCAGCGGCAACATCGACATCACCGCCATCGGCAAAGGGGGTGTCAGCCTGACACCGACCACAGCGCTCTCAATCGCCACCACGGGTGCGGGTTCGACGCCAAATGTTGGCAATATCACTGTAGACGCAGGCGCAGGAAGTCTTTTCCTAAATGGCCCTGCGGGCAAAGCTACCGTCAATGCCGGGGGCACTAATACCGACCCCACCTCTGGCACCATCACCTTAAAAGCCGCCACAGACATCGTCGTCGGCAAGGCAGCCACGCTAAGCAGTGCCAGCCTGACCACCCAAGGCAAAGCCATTCTATTGGCATCCGACACGGGTGGCACTGGCACGGGCGGCATCAGCATGTTTGGTGCAAGCCTAGTCAGCAACGGCGGCAATATCACCTTAGGTGGCGGCACCGACCCCTTGGGCAAGCTCGGTACCCCCACTTTCGCGGGCGGCTTGTCAACCAGTGCCAACTACATAGCCGGTTCCACTGCTGCCAATATGGGCATCAGCATTGGTGCTGGCTCTACGCTGAGCGCGGGCGGTGGAAACATCGTGCTACGCGGACAAGCCAATAGCAGTGACGCAAGCTCCCTCAACAAAGGCATTCAACTGATTTCATACACAGCCAGTGCCCCTCTCACAATTAGCACCAGCGGTACCGGCAGCATCACCCTGCTGGGCAACGGTGCCAGCAATGCGACGGGGGGCTCTAATTCTGGGGTGTATTTTAACGGCTCATCGTCGAATGTGATCGTCACGACGGTCAACGGTGACATTAACGTCACCGGCAAGGGCGGTGGCACTGGTAATTCCACCGATAACACAGGCATTTATGATGCGGGATCAGTCACACTGCAAGCCACTGGTTCCGGCAGCATTAATTTATCTGGCAAAGCGGGCAACAATGCCGCCTCTTTGGGCATCAATCACCAAACCGGCAGTGTCATCAGCACCAACACCGGTGCCATCAACCTAAGCGCGGTCACGCCGACTGTGGTCGGACCGGCCACGGCGAGCTTCCAAGGCATCATGCAATCCACTGGCGGCGGCAACATCACGCTGACTGCCGACACGATGGCCTTCGGAACGCCGAACAGCCCTACCGTTTCATCGGCCGGTTGGCTGTTGCTCCAACCTACCGCGAACAACACTGACATCGGCATCGGCGGCGGTACGCTGAACCTCGCCCCTGGTTTGTTCAGTGGTGCGAACCAAGTCTTTAAAACCGGCTTCAACTATATCCAAATCGGCAACACCTCTGATGCGGGCGGCATCACTGTCAGTGCCGTAACCACGGTCAATGACGATTTGAGGCTTGTCGAAGGTTCGGGTTCTATTGCCATCAACTCGGGACTGACGCTGGCTAACCCCAAAACTTTATTATTGCAAACCACAGGCGGCGGCACGGAAACTGGCGGCTCCATCATCGCCAGTGGACTACAGCTGTTAGGCTCTGGCGCAAACTATGTGCTGGGAAGCACCAGCAACCAAATCACCACCTTGGCGGGTAGCACGGGTTCCGTGGACTTCACCAACGATCAAGGCTACGCAGTTGGCACAGTGACCAACGGAACGCTGGTGGCGACCCAAATCAGCACTACCGGCATCACCACCACCGCTGGCGATATTGCTCTGCACAAAGGTGCGACGAGCGCGGTTGGCAACATCGCCATCAATGCTGCGGTGAACTCAGGCAGCAGCAACGTCGTACTGGATGTTAGCGGTATAAATGCCGGAGTAGGCAGTGGCAGCACCCAAACGGTGGCGATTACTGCGAATGGCCTAACTTTACTTGGCACTGGCAGTCACACCTTAAATTCTAGCAATGCCGTCAGTGTCTTGGCGGGTGCTGGCACGGCGGGCGGAACTACCGGAACCGGCACGATTCAATTCACCGACAGTCAAGCCCTGTCGATTGGGTCACTGTCCCATGCCAGCGTGACAACCAACGGACTGAGAACTAGCGGCGATATCACGCTGAATATCACCGGTGGCCTAACCCAGAGCCAGTTGCTCGGGGTTGCAGGGACGCTGTCCGGCAGCGCGGCCTCGGTTAATCTTAATAATACCTCCAATACCGTTTCCACCTTAGGCAGCTTCACCGCCACCGGCGCGTTCGCCCTGACCGACAACACCGCGCTGAGCGTCAGCGGCCCGGTGTCGGGCAGCAGCGTGACCCTGACCACGACCACAGGTAACGGGTTGACCTTGGCAGGCAACGTCATCGGCAACGCGGGCGGCACAGTGACGCTGGACTCCGGCGCGGCCATTCAACAGAATTCCGGCGCGATCACCACGACCGGCACCTTGACCGGCTACACCACCGGCGCGGGCAACGCGGCGACGCTCAACAGCAACACCAATGCCGTCGGCACACTGGGAAGCTTCGCCGCCACTGGCGCGTTCGCCCTCACCGACAACACCGCCCTGAGCGTCAGCGGCCCGGTGTCGGGCAGCAGCGTGACCCTGACCACGACCACAGGTAACGGGTTGACCTTGGCAGGCAACGTCACCGGCAACGCGGGTGGCACCGTGACACTGGACTCCGGCGCGGCCATTCAACAGAATTCCGGCGCGATCACCACGACCGGCACCTTGACCGGCTACACCACCGGCGCGGGCAACGCGGCGACGCTCAACAGCAACACCAATGCCGTCGGCACCCTCGGCAGTTTCGCCGCCACTGGCGCGTTCGCCCTCACCGACAACTCCGCCCTGAGCGTCAGCGGCCCGGTGTCGGGCAGCAGCGTGGCCCTGACCACGACCACCGGTAACGGGCTGACCCTGGCAGGTAACGTCACCGGCAATGCCGGCGGCACCGTGACACTGGACTCCGGCGCGGCCATTCTACAGAATTCCGGCGCGATCACCACGACCGGCATCTTGACCGGCTACACCACCGGCACGGGCAACGCGGCGACGCTCAACAGCAACACCAATGCCGTCGGCACACTGGGAAGCTTCGCCGCGACCGGCGCGTTCGCCCTCACCGACAACACCGCCCTGAGCGTCAGCGGCCCGGTGTCGGGCAGCAGCGTGACCCTGACCACGACAGCAAGTAACGGGCTGACCTTGGCGGGCAACGTCACCGGCAACGCAGGCGGCACCGTGACGCTGGACTCCGGCGCGGCCATTCAACAGAATTCCGGCGCAATCACCACGACCGGCACCTTGACCGGCTACACCACCGGCGCGGGCAACGCGGCGACGCTCAACAACAACACCAACGCTATCGCCAACCTCGGTGCGTTCAGCACACAAGGTGCATTCACCTTAAATGACAATTACACGGCTAGTCCTGGGTTGACGGTGACCGGAACCGTGACGACCAATAAGGCTGGCGATGCCAAAATCACCAACACGGGGGCTTTAACCGTCGCTAGCACGGGTTCTGTAATAGGCAGCAACATCACCTTGGCGACGACAACAACCGGTAGCAACATAACCTTGAACGGAGCCGTGACCGATGCGCTTGCCAGCACAGTGACGCTGAACTCGGCAGGCAATATAAGCCAGAGTTCCACTGGCATTATTACGGCGATCAACCTAGTCGGCAACATCGGCACCACGGCGGAACTATACTCGGCAAACAATGTAATTACCAATCTCGGCACTTTCACCACGGGCGGCGATTTTGCCTTAAAAGACACGAACAATGCTGGGCTTAATATCACGGGCACGGTGAACAGCGGCACGGGTAGTGTGGTCCTCAACAGCACCTCGGGCGGCATCACCGAGAACTCAGGGGGAAGCATTACCACCGGAACGGGCGCAAACACAGGCTTGCTATTGCTAGGCACGGGCATCTTCGACCTGTATACCAATGGTTCGTCGAATTCTGTCCCCATTCTGGCAGCCTACACCACGGGCACTAGCAGCATCCAATTCAAGGATAGCTATAGTTCAGGTTTAGTCGTGGGTACGGTCAATGACACACTGTCAGGGACAACGGCACCCCAGAATAAGGGCATCTCCACCTCGGGCTTGGTGAGACTAGTAACCACCTTGGGCGATATTAACGGCGATGGCGTTGCCACTCCCAATCTGAATAGTGCCAGGATCACCACCACGGACACCACTGCGGCTGGCGGCGTGATACTCAATGCGGCGGGAGGCATCGGCATCGTCGCCCCGGTGTATACCACCACAACAGCCGGCAACGCCTCGACAGGAACCCTATTAAAACTCACCTCCAACGGAGATGGAGCCAAGGGCAACATCAGCTTGATTGAAGACAACACGCTGAATACCAGCCGGATTAATCTTGGTATCAATGGTACAAGCACAGCCGGTACAAACACAGACGGTACCAGTAAAAGAATCCTCGTCACGCTGGGTACTTTGGCCAACAATACGTTCATTGTTGATAGCAAAATAGGCTTTTCTAACGTTGATTTGACACTGAATTCACCCAATAGCAATATTGTCAACCCCAGCGGTTCTGGTCCGTTCACGGTCACGGCCAACACGTTGACCCTACAAGCAGGTGGGACCATTGGGGGAACCGACGCAGGTGGAGGAACCGTCACCGGCACCGCCCCAATCCAAACGGCGGCGGCGGTGATCAACGCCATTAGCAGCGATGCCGCGCTCGGCGGTACGGCCAGTTTGGGTGGAATATACCTATTAAATAACCAGACGACCACGCTAACCGCCTTGGCAACCACCTTCGGTGCAAGCAGTGGTGCTATCAAAGTGGGCAACACCACGGGCATGCTGACCATCGGATCGGGTGGCGTGGCTTCCCAATTCAACACCGTGAATTTGTACGACTCGTCTGCCGCAACAACTGAAGGCATCACCCTAGCCACTGGCAGCACGGTCACTGGTTACAATGCTACTCTAGGCGGCACCGCAGTCACCTTGTCCGCCGACCAGCTTTTCGTCAACAACTCCGGTTCGGGAGCCGTCTCCGTGAACGCAGGGGCACAGTGGTTGGTGTACTCCGCCGATCCGACTAAAGACAGCTTTGGTGTGGGCAGTATTTTGAGCAGTGGTAATATTGCTCAATGGCATGTGAGTTACGCCGACATTCCCAGCACTTTGTTGCCTGCTGGCAACCGTTACCTATTCGCTTATCAACCGACCATCACCTTCACGGCAACTGACCTGCAAAAAACCTATGGAACGGATAATACCGCGACGGTCGCCAGTGATTGGACGGCAAGTGGTTATTATTCGGGTAATGGTACAGGACAAGCGACACCTGCAAACAATGCCTTTGTCCAGGATTCCAGCACGTCGTATAGCGGAACCCCTAACGTGACTTCTTTGGGTTCTGGGGCAAAAGCCAATGTCATTGCCGCCCCAGGTTATGACATTACTGTTGATTTAACCCCTGTCACTTCAATTAATGGCAATGCCATAGCCAAGGTTGAAGCCAAACTGTTAGTCATTGCCAAGGCCGTCGACCTGATAGCGGCGCCGGTCACCAAGGTCTACGACGCGGGGCTGGGCTACACCACCAAGCCAGCCGACCTCAACACGCTGACTGCGCAACTGGGCGTGGCGGGCGACACCGTGACGGCGGCGACCATCGCCTACCTCAACAAGAACGTCGGGCTGGGCAACAAGACCGTCACGCTAAGCAACGTGACCATCAGCGACGGCAACGGCGGCAACAACTACAACGTCACCGCGACGGGCAACAACATCAGCACCATCACCCCGTTTGCGCTGACCGCGACCGGCCTGACCGCCAACGACAAAGTCTACGACAGCACCCGCGCCGCCACCCTGGCCGGCACCGCCACGCTGTCCACCGTGTTCGCGGGCGACACCGTGAGCCTGCTCGGCAGCAACGTCAACGGCGCGCTGTTCAACGACAAGAACGTCGGCACCGCCAAGCCCGTCACCGCCACCGGCACCCAATACACCGCCGCGCTGACCGGCGCCGACGCGGGCAACTACACCGTCAGCTACGCCGGCACATTGAACGCCAACATCACCCCGTTTGCGCTGACCGCGACCGGCCTGACCGCCAACGACAAAGTCTACGACAGCACCCGCGCCGCCACCCTGGCCGGCACCGCCACGCTGTCCACCGTGTTCGCGGGCGACACCGTGAGCCTGCTCGGCAGCAACGTCAACGGCGCGCTGTTCAACGACAAGAACGTCGGCACCGCCAAGCCCGTCACCGCCACCGGCACCCAATACACCGCCGCGCTGACCGGCGCCGACGCGGGCAACTACACCGTCAGCGGCGTCAATGCGCTAAACGCCAACATTACACAGGCCCCATTGACCGTCAGTGGGCTGACTGCCCAAAACAAAGTCTACAATGCCAACACGGCGGCGGTTGTCACCGGGTCGGGAACTTTGGCGGGTAACATTTATGCGGGGGATAACGTGACCCTGACCGGCACCAACCCGACATCGGGCGTATTCAGCGATAAGAACGTCGGCAATGGCAAGGGTGTGGCTGTTAGCCTGTTAGGCTACAGTACAGGGGGTACTGATGGTGGCAACTACCAGATTATTTCAGTAACGACCCCCTTGACCGCTAACATCACCCAGGCCAGCCTGAGCATAGCTGGGTTAAGTGCCAACAGCAAAGTCTACAACGCCAATGCTGCCGCCACACTGAGTGGCACTGCGGTGCTGGCGGGTGTGTTGGGGACTGACAGCGTCAACCTGACCGGGACCAACCCCACGGTGGGGACTTTCAACGATGTCGGAGGTGTGGCTAACACTGGCAAGAACGTCGGCACTGGCAAGGCCGTCACTGCGACCCTGACGGGTCTGAACTTGGGCCTGTCCGGCACCGACTCAGGGAACTACAACTTGCAACTGGTGACCAACCCGCTGACCGCCAATATTACACCCTTGCCCCTTGTTATAACTGGCACACGTGTTTACAACGGTACAACGGGCATGGATAGTGCGCTCTTTTCCATCAACAACCTGTATTCAGGTGATTCTCTGAGCCTAAGCGGTAGCGTAACGGCAGGCAGCAAAAACGTGGGTTTTTACACCACAAGCTCCGGCAGTTTGAATATCGCCGGGCTGACCCTTACCGGCGGCAGTGTCGGCAACTACACCTTGGTCAATGGTACGGGTACTGGAACCATCACCCCGGCCAGTTTAACCTTGGCTGCGGTGACAGGCACCAAAACCTATGACGGAACCACTAATTCCAGTGGTGTTCCCACCGTCGCGGGCCTAGTCACTGGAGACAGCGTAACCAGCCTAAGCCAAAGCTTCGATAGTAAGAACGCCGGTCCTCGCATTATTAGCGTGAACCCCGGCTACAATCTTACCGACGGCAACGGCGGCAACAACTACATTGTCACTTTGGTTAAAGCGAACGGCTTGATAAACCCGGCATCGCTCACCATCACGACCCCGGATGTCACTAAAACCTATGACGGCAACACGACAGCCAATGGCAAGGTCACGGTCATTGGTGGAAATGTATACCCTGGCGATAGCATAACCGGAGGCAATTTTGCCTACAACAATAAAAATGTCGGCATTGGTAATAAAACCGTCATCGTCAGTGGTGTCACCGTGGGTGACGGCATCAACAACGGCAATTATGTCATCACCTATGTCAATAACCTCACCAGCACCATAAATCCAGCCGTGCTGAATTTGACGGCGGTCAGCGACAGCAAGCTTTTCGACGGGAACACTTCATCCAGTAAAACTCCAATTTATACTGGACTTGTCCCTGGTGATTCAGTGGGAAACCTAGGCCAAGCTTTTGATTCTCCACAAACGGGCAACCGCACGTTGCTAGTCAACACCAATTACGTTGTGAATGATGGCAATGGAGGCAATAATTACATTTACAACGTTGGTACCGCGCCGGGTTTGATCTTTACTGCGTCAGGGCCGAATGCGGGCGAAATCGAACCTAAATACGGCTACCGCTATGCATTATGGAATGCAACATCGGGTATGAACCCACTGATGAGTTATAACTTGTCAGAGGTTTCCGATTTAGGTGACTCCGTGTTCCAAAATATTCCCAATGATGTGGTGAATAATGGATCAACCACTGGCGCGGTGCCGGGTACGTTTGGCAGTTCGCTTAATAATGGCATCCAGGCAGCAACAACCTGCCCTGGGGTTGATGAGTATTTGATACAAGACGGTAGGCTAAGAACCTGCGAAAGAAGAGAACAATATAAAGCGGGTAGAAAAATCCAAACGTTCCAATGGCCTCTAAATCCGGGACGGATTCCGAGACGGCCACGGGCTTATTAGTTCGTAGTCCTGTAGGGCGCAATAGCGGTACTCCGCGTATTGCGCCGGATGTTTAGACCATCCACATACGGCGCAATACGCGGCAAGCCGCTATTGCGCCCTACAGTTCTGGCTAGCGTTTTTTCATCTTCCTCAACTCGATAGGCGAAGCCCTGCCGGTTGAGGACACTTTATCCAAAATTTGGTCAAACGCTTTGATGCAATACGGCAAGCTTTGGCGCAGCCGGTCATAGTCTTGATGGTCGAACATTTTGCTAAAATCATCCCTGCTCAATGACGTTTTGGCATACAGAGCCTGATAACCTTGGTTATCGACTACGAATTTTTCGAGTAAGGGCAATGCCTGCCTATTGTCGAACTGTTCTTTGCGGGGGGTTCCGTAGGCACCTATATCAACGTACAACTCGTCAATGCCGCCGCCTTCGGTAGCCAAGGGGTGGATTATTCCTATGTTTTCGCTATTGTCAAAGATGGCCATGGGTGCAAGCCATAATGGATAAATATTATAATGGTCGTCGAAATATTCTATGGATTTTTTAAGGTGGACCATGGGCATTAGCATATCTTGGATGACATAGTGCTTTTCCCTTAGATTCTTAGTCGTTTCGGTTTCCGTGTATTTGAGTAGCTCAACCCTAGGCGGCAAAGCCCAGCCCAAAGCCCAACGGAAAAGCGGATGGTTACCAAATGGAATGATTTCCTCCATGGTCCAGAAGTAGCTGCGCGTATGGCGATGGTAATAATCCCTTAGCGGGATGTACTCAACCCTACGTTGCCCACTAGCCAGATAAGTTTCGACATGCTTATAAAACCAAGGCTTGAACCAACGTCTGATACGGTTTAACTTCCCTTCGACGCCGATTTCGTCGCTTAACTTACCCAACATGACGACGGCGGTGTCCCGGCTATATAGGATGCCTTCGACAAAATCGTTTTTTCCTGTGTTTCTGCTTTCGTCCTCAAATGTACGCACTAAATCATCAAGGCTATAGAGCGGTAAATACTCTAACCTGATATATTTTTTTGCCGGAATGATTTTCAGTTCGGCGGAGACTAAAAAACCGAGAGTGCCATGACTCCATGGAATCAAGTAAAAAAGCTCTTGGTTTTCTGATTGGCTGCATCTAAGCAATTTCCCTTCGGCAGTCACAATTTCAAATGACTCGCAAATGAATTGGAACAAGCCATATTTGTGGCTGCTGGTTTCCACGCCGAATCCCATGATCAAGCCACCAACCGTTAGGTCTTCCAATTCCGGCATTACAGGCAAGGTCCATCCGCGCGACAACAAGTTGCGTGAAAGTTGGCCCATGGTGACTAGGGGTTCAACCTTAACGACCTCTCGAGCTTCATCCAAATCGAGTATGTCATAGAGGTCGATGTGGATGTTGCGGTGGGAGAGCTTATATTTAGGCACCAATTCGCTCATGGATTTCCAGCCTGAACGCGCTGTGCAGAGTTTTTCCTTGCAACCTCCCTGTTTCCAATCTTCGATTTGCTCTATGACCTTCAGAACTTTAAGGTCATGCTGGGCGGGTGCGCTTTTTAATAAAAACACAAAGCGATTGCGAATACCAAGCCAAATGGCATATGTTACCGAAATCGGCAAAAGTACGACGGTGGCAAACAAGCCCCGATAGCGAGTGAGCAGGTGTTCGAATAACATTGATGACGATTCTTTGTCTGGTTGCAGTATACAGATTGGTTCTCCGCCCGAAGCGCGACGGGGTTTGCAACCCCGTCGCTTACGTTTTGTGTGTACACCATGCCTGTCTAACCACGAAACGTTACGGACGGGATTACAAATCCCGTCCGGCTGCTTAGTTTCGAAGCGCGACGGGGTTTGCAACCCCGTCGCTTACGTTTTGTGTGTACACCATGCCTGTCTAACCACGAAACGTTACGGACGGGATTACAAATCCCGTCCGGCTGCGTTTGGTTAAGCATTCGAAGCGCGACGGGGTTTGCAACCCCGTCGCTTACGTTTTGTGTGTACACCATGCCTGTCTAACCACGAAACGTTACGGACGGGATTACAAATCCCGTCCGGCTGCGTTTGGTTAAGCATTTTCCAAAACGAAGCGCGACGGGGTTTGCAACCCCGTCGCTTACGTTTTGTGTGTACGCCATCCATGCCTGTCTAACCACGAAACGTTACGGACGGGATTACAAATCCCGTCCGGCTGCGTTTGGTTAAGCATTTTCCAAAATCTCTTTAGGTTTCTCCAGCCCTTGCAGGTAGGCTTCCCATTTTTTGGCGGTCAGTTGTTGGAACAAGGGTACTACCGGGTTAAGCTCAATCGGCGGGGCATCCCAAAACTCGTCGTATCCTTCTTGTTCAGCTTCCAATGCGATTCCGTCTTCTAGCAGTATAGGCTTCAACAACAATGGGTTGGCTATCCGCAACACCGTTTGCGTCAGCCACTTTGGGGTTTTGAGTGAAGTCATTGGAATCTTGAATGCGTCGAAGTAAAACACGAAAAATACCCGCGTTTTCCGTTCACCGATTGGCAATAGGAAGCACCAGTGTTTAATTTTGCCGCCGGTATCGGACCACTGGTAAGGATATTCATAACACAAATCAATGGATCGGGTATTGATTCGCTCACGGTCTACGAATAGGCCCGAAAAGCGGCCTCCACCAACAAACGTGTCATAACGCAGGAATACCCGGTTTTCGTCGGACTCGAAGTGGCGGAGCTTGGCATCAATAAAGGGCTTGTATTTACGGTGCAGAAATGCGTGGGCAAAATCACAGACATTGTCGATCACCATGGAGTGATGGGTGTTCCAAGTGAAATCGACGGTAACGGATGCCCATGAATCATCTCCCTCCAATTCAGGGATGTTGGGTATTTCCACCGATTCGGCTTTTGCCGGGTCTCCGGGGAAAACCCAGATCAGTCCGTAGCGGATGGCTACGGGGTAGGTTCTCAACTGCTTTTTAAGCAGTGGCTTACCAAAGCTATCATGTGAAAAATCGACCAGCCAGCCCTCGCGATTGAATGACCAACCATGATATGCACAGCGTAACTGGCAATTTTCAACGGCACCATGTGACAGCTTCAATTGCCGGTGCGGACAACGGTTCAGTACAGCGGACAATTGACCGTCTTCACTCCGGTATAGCGCAATGGGGGTATTCCAAAAAACAACCTCGACTATCTGGCCCTTTTTTACTCCACTGTCATATTCCACGGCGTACCAGCGGTCTGGGTCCAAACCCGCAGCCCTGGATTTTTGCCTGAAGTTTTGGGCTTCTTTGAAGCTTGGCGGTTGCCGGGAGGCAGTGTTTTGCGTATTACTCATTATGTGGTCTCTCTTGTTTGTACTGGTTCCCAAGCGCTAGCTTGGGAACCTTTGTATTGCAAGCTCCAGCTTGACTTAACACCTAAAGCCGAAGCTTCAAAGATTGCGTTCCCAAGCTGGAGCTTGGGAACGAGCTGAAAACCGAGTCGGCCTAAGTTAATCGTGAACCGGCTATCGACGGGTCAATGACCCCCCGTTGCAGGAAATGCACGTAGGCATCGTGAACTGCCTGCGATAGCTCCGTGGGTTGATAGCCAAGTTCGCGGCGGGCCTTGCCGTGGTCGGCCCGTCGGCGCATTTGCAACAAGCGTACCGCTGCTGGTGTAAATCGCCTTGATTGGTTCGGGAATACACGAAACCAAGTTTTGTCGGCCAACTCCGCCAGCATAGCCATTATTTGCGAAGGGAGCCTAAGTTTAGGCAGGGGAAGTCCCGTAGTCTCACGAAACATTTCCATTAGATCATCGACGCTGGCGTAAGCGGTGCTGAAAATATATTTCTGCCCGGACCGGCCCTTCTCCATGGCTAAAATGTGGCCTTGGACAATATCGTGGGTGGATACGAATTCAAACCCTCCGGGTATGTAGGCCCTTAACCGACCATGGGCATAATCGATCAACACACGCCCCATGCGGGATGGGACGTAATCGTGCGGCCCGATAATGGCACAAGAAGTTGCAACCACCACATTGAGACCTTCCGCATGGGCTCTTAGGGCTTCATGCTCGACCAAGTGTTTGGTAAAACCATAGGGTAATTGGCTCTCAAAAGGATAAAAGGGCATGTCTTCATGGCTAGGGATGTCCCCTTCATGCCCAGTCGCACTGAGTGACCCGGAAACCACAACCTTTTCCACCCCATGTCGAATTGCCGATTCCAGTATATGCCGGGTACCGAGGACATTGGTATTGTAAATTTTACGCTTATGGGCTGCATTGCCGTCAATTGTGGAAACGAAGGCGGCGCAATGGTAAATATGGCTACAGCCTTGTACAGCAGAATCCACAGCACCGTTGTCACACAGATCAGCTGTTGCCTGTTCGACATTAAGCCCGACTAGGGCAGAATTGTCATGCCCTGCCCGGACCATGACACGAACATTTTCGCCATCCGCAAGCAGGCGACGAACCAAATTGGCACCGAGGTGACCCGTCGCGCCGGTAACTAGCACCTTGCGTCCTAACATCTTAAAGAGTCTCCAGAAAGTATTTGACTAGTATGCAATTTTATCACGAACCCGTCATCCGTGGGGTTTGCAGATGCATTCTACACGCACATTGTTTTGCAGCGAATTTACTTCAAACGGTGCAATCATCGCGACATCCTGACGTGACGCATTGACCGTGCCAGCGCTCGCGGCGTAGCGCAGGCAGTCTTGCCAGGGTAGACCCAGCAGCCAGCCATGCGCAAGTCCGGCCACATAGCAATCACCGGAACCCACAGGGTTTACCTGTTTAATGGTCGGTGGAATAACCCGCCACTGGCCATGATACAGGCTGCTAACTTTGATCGGGGCATCGCCGTCGGTTATGTGCAATTCCTCCACTCTATCCCAGTGACGGCACTGATCGAACTCTTGGCGGTTAGGTGTGCAGACCTTGGGCGGGACTGGTCCTTCCAATGCCAGCATCATGGCATGGCCGTAGGCATCCAGCCAGCAAGGCACCGAGTGTTTCTGGCACAGTTCCAATAATCTGGCATAGAGATCGTCGGCCACCGGGTCGGGCACTGAACCACTTCCAATGACAAGCCTGACCGAGCCTAGAAGGGATTCAACCCGGTCCAGCAAGGCTTGGCATTCTGCTTGGGTAACCGGAAAACCGGCGGGCAAAACCGTGGTAGGGTGGCTGGAGTCCGGCCCAGATGCCATAAAACCCACCCGCAACGGAGCGGCAGTTTCAATCAATTCATCCTTCACACTTTCCGCGCATATTAGTTCACGCAGCCAAGCCCCGCTGTGGCCACCAGCAAAGCCTGTCAATGCCACGCGATGGCAATGGCGCGCCAGTACCCGTGCCACGTTTACGCCTTTGCCTTCGGCAGCCATGTGCATTGATTGGACGCGGTTGATAGCACCCGGTATATAATCGTTTGCATGGACAAGGTTCAACAGCGGGTTGGCATTGACTACTAAGACATCAAATTTCATCATGGTCACGCTTACCGAAAATCCCCAAGCGAGGCCGGCGCGGCACGGTCCCGCGCCCAACTGCGGATGTGGTCGACTTGTTCCTTCATCGTTTTCGACAGGGGTACGATATTACCTGCCGTGCGCAATAAATCTTCCAGTGTGACTTCACGTTCCTCCAATTTAGCTCGCGTGACGGCGGAGACGACACATTGTTCACACTCGGCCCCGGTCCACCCTTTAGTAAGCTTGGTAAGCCGTTCCACGCCAAATCCGGCAGGGTCTATTCCTCTTCGCCGTAAATGAATGTTAAGAATTTCGATACGTTCTTCGTCCATTGGCAAATCGACGAAAAATACCTCGTCAAAGCGGCCTTTGCGAATCATTTCCGCAGGCAGCAAGTCGATGCGGTTGGCTGTTGCTGCAACGAACAAGCCCCGAACCTTTTCCTGCATCCAGGTGAGGAAAAATGCAAAGATGCGGCCTTGCTCACCGGAGGATTCAGAGGAAGTAATGCCCATTTCGATTTCGTCGAACCATACCACAGCCGGGGCAATTGCTTCCATCGTCCGGCAAGCCCGTGCGAAAGCCCATTCCGGGTTGCCATGGCGGCCTGAGAATATTTCGGTCATGTCGATGCGGTAGAGTGGCAGTTCGAAGCAGGATGCGACAGCTTTGATGGAAAGGCTTTTTCCGCAGCCGGAAACCCCCATCACCAATACCCCCTTCGGTACAAGCTCAGCGCCAATGCTATCGCGCATCAAGAACAATTGGCGACGTTCCAGCAGCCATTTTTTCATCACTTCCAATCCGCCGACAAGTTCAATATTCCCGCCTTCGGCAATATATTGGATCGTCCCCGAACGATTGACCAGCAGACGCTTTTCCTCGAATAAGACGGGCAGCGACTCCATTCCGAGGCGACCGGTCTCAGCAACGGCACGGCGGAGCGCAAAGCCAGCCTCGTCTATAGTCAGACCCTGCAATGCTCGGGTCATGTGAACCATGGTCGATTCGCTGGTATCGACAGGGACACCGGTAATGACGATGGTAGCCGCCTGCTCTTCCAAATACGCCTTGATTTCATTGAAGTCAGGGACGGTAAGTTCAATGTAGACGATGTTGCGGCTGATTTCCTCGGGAATGAAGCGGATGGGGGAAGAAATCACAATATACTTGTTTTGACCGAAGCACAATTGGTAAAGATCGCGCAACCGCCGGACGACCACCGCTTCGTGTAAGGATTCGTGGAAGTCTTTCAGGTGAAAAAGCGCAGCCCCTTGGTAATTGGCGATAAAATCCAAAGCGGCGCGTGGGTTGGCAGTGTCGTATTCAGGCTTGGTGCCATTAGAGCAAACTAAGCCTTCGGTCAAACTCCATGACCAATACAGCACTGGGGCGGCAAAAAAGTGTTGCGCACCCTCACTAAGCAACCTGGCAATACGCTGTTCTTCGGCAGTCATGATATAAAGAATGGGGCGTCCTGATGCAAGCAGTTCCCTTAGCAGTTTGCTTGGCTTGCTCGCTAAAGTGTTGGATGATGAGGCTGGCGATGCCATCTGATTTACTCGCAGGGGATGGAGGTTTTAGTCAGTCCGAATCAATGGAATCATCGGTGAAGGGTTGCGAAATCCTGTATTATAGCAAAATTCAGGCGTGCAAGGCTTGCTTTGCATGGGTTCCCAGCAATTCTCATTTTGGTAAAGATTAATAAGGGCGGGTTTGGAACCCGCCCCTACGCATGAAATATAATTACCAATTATCAATGCATTATAAACGGGATGCGGGATGTCGATTCGTAGGGGGCGGGTTCCAAACCCGCCCGTTTTGTTCAAAATGAGAATTGCTGTTGCGCCCCAATTATTGGTTTATTCGCATCAAATCGGCATACCATTTTGCCGACGCTTTTGGCGTCCGCTTTTGTGTGTCAAAATCCACACGGACTATGCCAAAGCGGCTTTCATAGCCTGCTCCCCACTCGAAATTATCCAACAAAGACCAGACAAAATAGCCCCGCACGTCGGCTCCTTCTTGGCAGGCCTCGGCCATCTTTTGCATATACAGGCTGATATAATTTATCCGGTGGTCATCCTGAACGAAGCCGGATTCGTCAGGCTTTTCCTGATTGGAGCCACAGCCGTTTTCGGTGACGTAAACCGGCAATTGGTAGCGTCGGGTAAGTTCCAGCAATTCATGTTTGAACGCTTCGGGGTAGATGGACCAGTTGATTTCTGTATGGGCCATGTCTTTTGGAAAGTCACCCATTTGAAATCCTAGGGTGCTATTTGGTTCCACTCTCGCCCAGATTGGGCTGTAATGGTTTAAACCGAACCAATCCAGGGGACGACAGATGCTAGCCAAGTCTCCCGCTCGCATGAAAGGTTCGATGTCTTGGGCCAGCGTTTCCGGGTAATAGCCAAGGATTTGCGGATCGGGGAAAATCTTGTTCCAGTGGGCATCCATTGGTTCGACCGCCGATTGGTGGGCCGGGTCGAATCGTTCTGGGTAAACCGCTTGCCGGTTATGGATTACCCCCAGAAAGGCTTTGTGTACGGTGCTACGCAATGCTTCGATGGCTGCCCCATGGGCCAGATTCTCATGATGCACAACCCGGAAGTATCCTGCTCGGTCAGTGGCACCCGGTGGACTTATGCCCCATAAATAGCCAAACAGGGTTGATACGCTCTGTTCGTTGAAGGTGGCCCAATGTTTTACCCGGTCACCATAGCGTCGGGCGGCCAACATGGCGTAATCGGCAAACCATCCCACGCTGTCGCGATTTGACCACCCTCCTAGGTCTTGCAACAATTGAGGAAAATCCCAGTGGAACAGGCAAATCCAAGGCTCAATGTCGGCCTGAAGCAGTCCGTCGATGAGCTTGTCATAAAAGTCCAAGCCTTTTTGGTTGACCGAACCGCGTCCACGAGGCATTAGGCGGGACCACGAAAGGGAGAACCGATAGGCCTGAATGCCTAAATCAGACATGATTTGGATGTCTTGCCGGTAGCGGTGGTAATGGTCGCAAGCGACATCGCCGGTGTCGTCGTTGCTGACTCTTCCTCGCAATTTGCAATGGGTGTCCCAGATGCTGGGTCCACGTCCGTCCTCACTGGCGGCCCCCTCAATTTGATAGCTGGAGGTTGACGTTCCCCAGACAAAGCCTGTGGGGAGAGCCAATTTTGGCGCTGACAAAGTCACAGAAGGAGAGTTACCCATGCTGGCTCCAATGATTAGTTGTTATTTTTATTATTTACTGAGCATTAAAATAACACGGACCACAGAAAAATCGAATCCTTAACTTCTGTAATTATTGCGACAAGTGTTTCCCAGTATAATCGGAAAGGGCTAAACTGTATGAAACGTAACCGTTCAGCCCCCCCCTGCCTTTTCCTGGGAGCGCGGCCATCTTGGCCGCAATTTTGGCGGGCGGGACGCCCGCGCTCCCAGGGGGGGCTGAACGGTTACTATAAAACTTACCGCTCACGGGAGCAGCCTGAATGAAAAATTTGATTTTGATACGACACGCCAAATCCAGTTGGGACGATCCTTCGTTAAGCGACCGTGAACGGCCCCTAAATAGCCGTGGAAAGAGGGATGCACCCGCCATGGGCCGATTGCTTAGGGAAAAAGACTTGCTTCCCGATCATATCCTTTCCAGTCCTGCCAAACGGGCTTTGAAGACGGCAAAAATGATTGCCGAGGAAATTGATTATCCGAAAAAAAATATTGAAGTCAGCGAGGAAATTTACGAGCAGGATATTACCGCCTTGGTAGAATTAATTGGCAAATTGGATGATGGTTTGGAACGAGTTTATCTCATTGGCCACAACCCGGAATTGACCGATTTGGTGAACCGCTTAACCAACGCGGGCATCGACAACGTGCCTACTTGTGGCGTTGTCTCCGTTGAGTTTTCGTGGCCTAGTTGGATGGACTGTGCGTTAAAAGGCGGCAGGCTTGCCTTATTTGAACGGCCTGTCAAACATAAGGGGGGAGCCGGCTATGGCGAAGAACTGCAAGATACGGATATTATTGGCACATAGCCAAGTTTCTAGATGATAATATGGAAAACCTTGTAGATTCTGCTTTGCTCTTAATGTAGCGTCGTTGCGTGAGAAAAAAATCTTCGCCCGTTGAATGACGTGCCGCATTGCGAGAAAGGCCAAAAGAAGGTCTCACGCAACGGCGCAACGACGCAACCTAAAAGCGCGAGTGATAGGTGATACGGCAATGTCTAGGTTGCCAGTGACGGGCCTGAACGGTTTTTTTCCGTTCGCCGTCGCTCCCTTTGACGACAAGGGCACAATAGCCCCATGTGGATTGCACCTTACTGCGTTGCGTAACATCAGTTAATTTAAATTTTATGCTTGCAAGGAAAATGCTTTGGTCACTCAAACCTCTTCTGTCTCTCCGAGCCCGACAAGCGCAAATGAAAACCTGCCCACCGATTGCTATGGTCAATTTGCCGATTGCCTGGTTCGCAAAGGTAAAGTGCGTGAAGCCGAAATCAATCGCGCACGCCGACTTGCCGCGCAAACCGATGACCAAACACTACCCACTTTATTGATGAAATTAGGAATTTTATCTGAACGGGACATTGCCGAAGCTTTGGCCGAAGTGACTCGTTTGCCCTTGATCGGCGGGAGCGATTATCCTGAAGCCTCCCCGTTGCCTGATACGGTGGCATCGAGATTTCTCAAGGAGAATCACATCGTTGGCATAGGTGCTCTAGAAGATGCCTTTGAGGTGGCAATTGCCGATCCTTTGGAGCAGAGCCTACTGGACGCACTCACCTTGGCCTGTGAAAAACCGGTACATGCAAAGGTTGGGCTCCCCTCGGAGATTGAGCGGGCGATTGAACATCAACTTGGTGCCGGCAAAACCCTGATGGGTCAGTTGGTGGACAACTTCGGCGGCGACGATGAAGTCAACGAGGCGGATGTCGAACACCTAAAAGACTTGGCCTCGGAAGCCCCGGTCATCCGAATGGTGAACCTCATCATGCAGCGGGCGGTCGAATCCCGTGCATCGGATATCCATGTCGAACCCTTTGAAGAGCGCTTGAAAGTCCGCTTTCGTGTGGATGGTGTACTCAAGGAAGTGGAGTCCCCCCCGGTTCGCTCGACCGCAGCCGTTATTTCGCGCATCAAGATCATGGCCAAGCTCAATATTGCCGAGCGCCGCCTGCCCCAAGATGGCCGCATCAAACTCCAAGTCGTAGGCAAAGAACTGGACTTGCGCGTATCCACCGTACCCACCATGTTCGGTGAAAGCGTGGTCATCCGCCTATTGCACAAGGAAAGCATCAAGTTCGACTTCGCCTCCTTGGGTTTCGATGGCGATGCGTTGGAAAAGTTTTTGCAAGTGTTGGCTTTGCCCCACGGCATCATCCTTATCACCGGACCTACCGGCAGTGGCAAATCGACCACACTTTACACCGCGTTGCATAGAATCAACACACCGGAGCGCAAAATCATCACAGTGGAAGACCCTGTGGAATACCAACTTGAAGGGGTCAACCAGATTCAAACCAAGGCCCAAATCGGCCTAACCTTTGCGTCTGCGCTACGTTCCATCGTTCGGCAAGACCCGGATGTGATTATGATAGGCGAGATGCGCGATTTGGAAACCGCCCGCATTGCCGTGCAGTCTGCGCTGACTGGCCATTTAGTGCTATCCACCCTGCATACCAATGATGCCGCCGGTGGTGTCACCCGGTTGTTGGACATGGGTTTGGAGGATTACCTGATTACCTCCACCGTCAACGGCATTCTCGGTCAAAGGTTGGTGCGCAGGCTATGCCCCCATTGCCATGAGACCTATCCGGCCTTGCCGGAGGTGGTGGCCGAGTTAAAACTCCGCCGTTATCAGCCTAGGGGCGAGGTGATGCTGCCCCGCCCGGTCGGTTGCGAACTTTGCGACGGCTTGGGTTACAAAGGGCGGCTGTCCATCCAAGAATTTTTGGTGATGAGCGATGATATTCGCCGCTTGGTCATGACCCACGCGCAAGCCCGCCTAATCGAAGAACAGGCGTTAAAAGAAGGCATGTACACCATGTATGAGGACGGCCTGCGCAAAGCTGTGGCAGGGTTGACGACGATTGAGGAAGTGCTGAGGGTGACCTCGGATAACTAACTCAGCGTTTTAAACATCAAAACGTTTTGTTTTGAAACAACCTAGAATAGGAAATAACGACTAGCATGTTAATTCGCTTGCATATTAAAGGTTTTAAGAGCCTTGCTGATGTTGAAGTGCATTTTGGCCCGTTTACCTGTGTTGCCGGTGCGAATGGTTCGGGTAAATCAAATCTTTTTGATGCGATTCAGTTCCTTCGCGATCTCACCGAATATCCGATTATTGAAGCCGCAACGCGAGTGCGTGATCCTTTAGGCAAAACAGGCGATATTCGTGCGCTGTTCACGCAGCAGCAAGGAGAGCATTTTGGAATAATGTCTTTTGATGCAGATTTTATTGTTTCTAGAAGTGTGAGAGACGATTTTAACCGGGAAGCTACACCAAAATCCACATTTCTAAACTATAAGCTGAGTTTGAAGTATGTTGAGGCATCTAAAGGGTTGCCGGAACGTATCGAGTTGATGAAAGAAGACTTAAGTCATATCACAGTTTCGGATGCTAAATCCAAGTTAAGTTTTACAGCAAATTCCACGTTTTTTAAATCGGTTATAAACAATCAGAGAAGGGGCATAGGCTATATCTCAACGGAGCCAAATCAAGGGTCAACTATTATTCGCCTGCATCAAGATGGAGGTTCATCAGGACGACCTGTTCAAATTCCAGCGATTGGCTCTCCAAAAACAATTCTAGGCGGAATTAATACCAATGATTATCCTACCGTGCTGGCTGCCCGCCGAGAGATGCAGAATTGGGCATTGTTGCAATTAGAACCATCGGCATTGCGCCAGCCAGATGCCTATTCTGCCGAATCCCGTGTGTCAGCCAATGGCGCGCACATGCCTGCAACATTATGGCGACTTGGTGCACAAACCCAAGTGTCAAACCGCCTCGCCACATTGCTTGATGACGTAAAATCGGTTCGAGTTGAACGGGATGAAAGCCGTCGTAGCTATACCCTTGTCGTTACACGCTTGGATTCCACGGAACATGCGGCGAGATCTCTTTCGGATGGAACTTTGCGATTCCTTGCATTGGCGATTATCGCTGAAGATAGGGAATCGGGGCGTTTGATATGCCTAGAAGAGCCTGAGAATGGCATACATCCATCGCGGATTCAGGCGATTATTGAGTTATTGAAAGATATGGCCGTTGATATTAACGAAGAAGTGAATGATGATAACCCATTAAGGCAGGTCATTATCAATTCACATTCTCCCGTTGTGTTAGGTTCATTGAATACAGATGATTTGGTTATGGCTCGTTTAACTCATTCCGCTGGATCGACAGCAACTACTTTCGAATATGTGGAAGATACATGGCGGGCACAAATTGATGAAAACAGACCATCTGTGGCCCCTGGGATGTTAATGGCATACCTTCAAGCTGACGATAACCAAATTGAAACTCTGAAGCACGAGACCCAATTACCACTATTAAAAAGAAAACCAAAAACTACCCGTGAATATATGAATCAGCTTTCCCTTGATTTTGGTGAGAATCCGATCAAATGAAAGAGCTACGATATACATTGTTGGCTGATGGAGGATCAGACAAAGTTTTAATGCCCATTATTGATTGGCTGTTCAAGAGCCGACTTAAAGAAGTAGCCTATTCGGGAAATTTTTATGCACCACCGCATCATGGTGGAGTGTCTAAACGTGTAAAGCAGACTCTGAAGCTTTATCCATGCGATGTATTATTTGTACATCGGGATGCTGAAAAGGAAGCTTTTGAATTGCGCGTTCAAGAAATTCATAATGAACTTGCCATTTTTGAAAATCCTTATGTGGCAATAGTGCCAGTGCATATGACCGAAGCGTGGCTTTTATCCAATGAGTCAGCAATACGTGAAGCGGCTAATAACCCAAATGGTAAAGAAGATTTAGGGGTGCCGCCATCGAATAAATGGGATAAAATACCTGATCCTAAAGGTGTATTGTTTGCGTCATTGAAAGCAGCTACTGGCTTAAGAGGTAGACGCCTTGATAAATTCCATCTTGACGCGGCTAGATATCGAGTTGCCCAACTGACAAGCGATTTTTCTGGCTTGGCTGGCTTGCCAGCATTTCGGCAGCTATGCTCGGATATTGATGCCTACATCGAAACTTCCCCAATTTTCCGCAGCAGTTGAAAACCAAATGCCCCTCTATTTTTACAAAGCCGTCAACCGCGACGGCGAGACCGAAGAGTCCGAGCGCGAAGCCACCGACGAGGCCACCTTGTTGCTTGCCCTGCAACGGGAAGGGCTGTTGCCCATCAAAATTACCCCGGCTTCGTCCAAGCCACTGGCCTGGTTGCGGCTCGGTGCCAGAAAATCGGGCGTGTCGCGCAAGGATGTCGCTTTATTCACCCACGAATTGCTCACCTTGCTGCAATCGGGCCTACCGTTGGATCGGGCTTTGGTCGTGTTGCTGGAATTGACAGAATCCCAACCCGCCGTCAACGCGATGATAGGCAAGGTTCTGGAAGCCGTAAAAGGCGGTGCACAGTTTTCCGATGCCTTGGAGCAACAAACCGGGGTGTTTTCTCGATTTTACCTGAACCTGATCCGCGCTGGCGAGGCCGGGGGTGCTTTGGAGCAGGTGCTGGAACGCTTGGCCGACTATCTGGACCGTTCGCAGGAATTGCGCGAAACCGTCAGTACGGCGATGATTTACCCGGCGATTTTAGTGGTCATGTCGGGGGCATCCTTGCTGTTGCTGTTGACCTTCGTCGTACCCCAATTCACCGAGATGTTCGAGAGTGCCGGGAAGGAGTTGCCGCTCCCCACGCAAATCGTGGTCGGTGTTGCCCAGGGCTTGAGAGACTTTTGGTGGGCCTTGCCTTTGCTGTTCATCGCCATCACTAGTTATTTTCGGTTCCAAATGGCTGACCGTGACCGCCGTTACGTATGGGACCGCCGTTTGATCCATATGCCCTTAGTCGGGGATTTGATCAGGAAGATTGCCGTGGCGAATTTCAGCCGGACTTTGGCGACATTGCTAGGTAACGGTGTCACCTTGCTAACCGCCTTGACCATCGTCAAAGACACCGTGACCAATCTAGTGGTGGCTGAAAAAGTCGATCTGGCGGTGGAAAGCCTGAAACAAGGCGGCGGATTGAGCGGACCCTTGATAGAATCCGGCCTGTTTCCCACCTTGGCCATCCAAATGATAAAACTGGGTGAAGAATCCGGGCATTTGGACCAAATGCTGGACCGGGTCGCCACGACTTACGACAAGGAAGTCAAGACTGCCGTCACGCGCATGTTGGCCCTATTGGAACCTGCATTGATTGTGGGGCTCGGCATCCTGATTGCTGGTATCATCATATCCATTTTGATGGCAATCTTGAGTGTGAACGACTTGGCTTTTTAAGGGGTATGGTTTACGGTGATTCAGCAATTCCCGGTTTGGCAAAAATACCGTCATTCCAGCAGGGATGCCGGAATCCAGTCACAGGGACGTGAAGCTTCAAATTTACAGCAAGCCTTACCGTTGCTTGAGGTTTGCCATCCTTGGACGCTGGATTCCGGCATCCCTGCCGGAATGACGGGCGTGTTTCATCGCGTTGGCTCTAAAATGAGAATTGCTAACGGTGTTTGGCAGGCAAGATGTCTGCGCCCCCAAGCTTTATAACTATTCAGCCTATTTAGAAAACTTATGAGAAACAGACAACATTTTTTACATGAATCCCGAGGTTTCACCCTGATCGAGTTACTGGTGGTTCTCGCCATCTTAGGGCTTTTAGCCGGGCTGGTGGGTCCGCAACTCATCAAGCATTTAGGCGAATCGAAAGCCAAGGCGGCCCGCTTGCAGATTGAGGAGTTATCTTCGTCCCTGGATATGTACCGCCTTGATGTAGGCCGCTATCCGACGACCGACGAGGGGCTCAACTCGCTAATCGAAGCGCCCGTCATGGCAAAAGTTTGGAACGGGCCTTACCTGAAAAAGAAAAAGGTGCCGGTCGATCCTTGGAACAATCCCTACCATTATGTCGCCCCCGGTCAACACGGCAAGTTCGACCTGTGGACGCTAGGCGCGGACAACGGCGAAGGCGGCGACGGCGAGGATGCGGATGTTGTGAGTTGGGAATAGGTTAATTCGTCAAAGCTATGCAAATCGAATCGATTAGGCTGAAAAACTTCCGTGCATTCAAAGATGTCACATTGCGGGACATACCCCATTTTTGTGTTTTGGTGGGAGCCAATGGCACCGGGAAAAGTACCCTGTTTTCAGTTTTCGGCTTTTTGCGGGACGCAATGGCTAGCAATCTGACGGCTGCTTTAGGGCGGTTGGGGGGTAGTCGCGGTTTGCAGGAAGTGCGCAGCCGCAATTCCAGCGGGGCTATTGAGATCGAATTGAAGATTCGGGCTTCTTTGTGGCGGGGCAAAAGCACTCTTATCACCTATGAGTTGCATATTGATGAGGAGAATGGTCGTCCTTTTGTGCTGCGTGAAATTCTGAAATATCGCCGTGGCAGTAAAGGCCAGCCCTGGCATTTTCTCAACTTCAGCCGGGGTGAGGGGGAGGCGGTTACTAACGAACTTGACTCCGTGACTGACAAAAAGGATTTGAAGCGAGAACACCAGACACTAAAAAGTCCTGATATTCTTGCGATCAAGGGTTTGGCCCAATTCCAACGCTTCCCTGCGGTCGTCGCATTAGGAGATTTAATTGAAAATTGGCATTTGTCGGATTTCCATATCAGCCGCGCTCGACCCGAGCAGGAAGCGGGGTATGCAGAGCATCTTTCCAGAGAGGGTGAAAATCTCTCATTGGTGGTGGAGTATCTTTTTAGAAACCACCAGGAAATATTTAGGAAGATTCTAGATCGTTTGAAAGCACGCATTCCCGGCATCACCGGGGTGGAGGCGAAGACTACAGAAGAGGGGCGCGTGTTGTTGAAGTTTCAGGATGGTTCGTTTGAAGACCCTTTTCTTGCGAGATATGTTTCCGATGGTACCATTAAAATGCTAGCTTACTTAGTATTGCTCTACGATCCTACACCGCATCCGCTATTATGCGTCGAGGAACCGGAAAATCAGCTTTATCCCTCTTTGTTGTGGGATTTGGCTGAGGAATTTCGCGCCTATGCTATGAGGGGCGGACAGGTCTTCGTATCCAGTCATTCACCCGATTTTCTGAATGCTGTCGAGTTAGATGAAGTGTTTTGGTTGGTGAAAGAAGAGGGGTACACCCAAGTGATACGCGCTCGCGATGACGAGCAGGTCTCTGCCTTGATGAATGAAGGTGACCAGATGGGTTATCTATGGAAAATGGGTATATTGCCGGGGGCAAATCCTTAGATGAGATCATTGGTATTTCTGCTGGAAGAGCCATCCGCCCAAGATGCGCTAGAAGGGTTTTTGCCTTATCTCCTCCCTGATGGGATCACCGTCAAATATCTAGTATTCGAGGGAAAGCAGGACTTGGAGAAACGAATGACCAGAACTTTGCGTGCTTGGAGGCAGCCCAACACTCGCTTCATTGTGTTGCGAGATCAAGATAGTGGAGACTGTAGGGTCGTAAAGGAAGGATTGTTGGAGCGCTGCCGTGAAGCTGGGCGTGAAAACGAAACCATGGTACGCATTGCCTGTCGGGAATTGGAAGCCTGGTTCGTTGGAGATTGGGTTGCCGTGGCTAGTGCATTCGATAATCCTAAATTATTGAAATTGAGCAAGAAGGCAAATTACCGAGATGGGCCGGATGGTTTGGATTACCCAGTTGAGGAACTTCGCAAGCATATCCCGCAATACCAAAAGCGGGACGGTGCCCGTCGCATCGGTCCCTATCTTCGCAAAGAAACCAACGCTTCGCGCAGCTTTCAAGTGTTCGTGGATGCCGTCCTTCATCTCGTGGCGGAATGAATGACCGAACATGATTAAACGGCTACGGGGCTTCACCCTCCTAGAAATGATCTTGGTGCTCGTCGTCGCTGCCGTTGTGGCGGTGGTGGCGATCCCTAACCTACAGCCAGCCATCGCCAACATGCAATTAAAGTCCGCGACAGCCGATGTGGCTTCGGCATTGCGGCACACCCGGGGGGTGGCGCTCGAACGGGGACGCGAGGCGGAATTCGTATTGAATGTAAACCAGCATTTTTACAAGATTGCCGGTCGGCACAAGCCCTATTCACTGCCGTCAGATGTCAAATTAAGCCTGTTCACCGCTGATTTCCTGATGTCGGAGGGGCAGGGCAGCATCCTATTTTATCCCGATGGATCGGCAAGCGGTGGGCGGGTCACGCTGACCGGGGCAGGGAAGAAGCGTTTGGTCGATGTCAACTGGTTGACTGGTGGGGTTGTGATCCGGGAAGAAACCAATGACTAAAGTTAGGCAGGATGGATTTTCGTTGCTGGAAGTGCTGGTGGCGTTTTCCATCTTGGCGTTGAGCCTAGGTGTGCTGTTGCGTGTTTTCAGCGGCGACGGCCGCCTGTCCGGGCTTTCGGAGGAACATTCCAGGGCGGTGGTGCTGGCCGAGTCGTTGCTGGCGAATGCCGGGGTTGAGTCACCTTTACAGCCCGGCCAATCCAGCGGCGAAATCGACGACCAGTTTTCTTGGGTCATGCGTGTAAGCCCTTTCGTTCCACCCGGTGAAGCGTTGCCGGAAAATCAGCCCTTTAAACCCTATTGGGTGGAGTTGACGGTGGAATGGGGCGATGCGATTGAACCCCGGTCATTCACACTGTCCACCCTCAGATTAGTTGGGGATAATCGTTCCAATCCCGGTTTTGGTTCAGGAATGGGTCCGAGATGATACTGACAACGATGCGATACCAATCCAATCAAACTGGTTTCACGCTGCTGGAGGTTATCATCGCCACCGTGTTGTTGGCCATGATAATGACACTGCTGTTGGGTGGCATGCGCGTCGGGGCGGACAGTTGGGAACAAGGCGAACGGCTGGCGGACCGGGCATCTCGACTACTGGTTGTGGACAATTTTTTCCGCTCCCACCTAAACGATGTCAAACCGATATTTGAGAGCCCCACCGATGCCCGACAAGTTGGCGCGCCCCCCGTCCTGTTATTCAGTGGCGGGTCCGCCTGGCTTGAATACACAGGAACCCTGCCGCCCCAAGTTCGAGGCGGTATTTACAAGTTCCGCCTGCATCTTGTGGAGGACGGGGAGCGCAACGATCTCAAGCTTTCGATACGCCCGTTTTCCACAGGGGACAAAGGGCCAAGCGAACCGATTGAGGATGTGCTGGTGTTGGAGAACGTGAAGAGTTTACGTTTTTCCTTTTATAAAAAAACCACGGTCAATGGCGAATCAAGATGGATGGGAGAATGGAAGGAAAACTTTCTGCCATCATTGATCCGCATCGAAGTTAAATTGCGCGACGAGCCCGCGTGGCCTGCCATAATTGTCGCCCCCCGTGCGGAGACGGGCCAATGAAACAAAATTCGGTGATCAACTATAAATTTTCAGGAAAAATAACAACATTCATTCCAACCGCCGAATTTTGGATTATCAGCAAGCTGCCTTTTCGGGGGCCTTGGTCATCGTTCAGCCCGATGGGTGAGTTTGTGGAGTGCGGCGACTTGTCGCCGCATGGCTCGGAAAGCGGCGACAAGTCGCCGCACTCCACATTTGGTGGGCTGAACGATGACCAAGGCCCTTTTCGGGTCAAGCAAACCGGGGTGGCCATGGTCATAGTGCTTTGGATGGTGTCGCTGCTAACGATTATGGCGGCAAGCTTTTCCCTGTCCACCCAGCGTAATACTGGACTGGTCAACAACGCCAAAGAACGTGCGAGGGGTTTGGCCTTGGCTGACGCTGGCGTAAACTATGCCCTGATTATGTTGAGCTTGCCCGATCCCGTCAAGCGTTGGCGTAGCGATGGCACTGACTACCAAGTAGCTTTGCCGGGAGGGGAGGTGGGCATCACTATTTTTGACGAAAGTGGCAAAATTGATATAAATTCTGCTTCGGAACAAACTTTGAACATTGCACTTGGCAAATTAACCGGTAATATTGACCAGGCTGCATCATTAACGGACATCATCTTAGACTGGCGCGACAGCGACGACCTTAATCGTTTGCGCGGTGCCGAAGCGAAAGACTATTTGGCGGCAGATAAGGGTTATGTTCCACAGAATAAAAATTTTCAAGCTTTGGAGGAATTGCAGATGGTATTGGGGATGCCCCCGGCGCTTTACAAAAAATTGGAGCCCTTGCTGACAATTTACACTGGGCAGGACGGAATCAACCCACAAAAGGCTTCCGCCGAAGCATTGCGGTTGTTCTTCAACATGGATGAAAAGGCCGTCGCCGATTTTTTGAACATGAGAAGTTCGATTCCGCCAAACATGCCGGTACCTACCTTGAGTGTACCCCCAGGCGGTGTGCCCATGGTTAACGGGGGCGACACCGCCTATACAATCTATGCCCGCTCGCGTACTGGGGAAGGTTCTGGTGCCGGACTCAAAGTCATCGCCCGGCGTCAATTTTCGCGCAATAATGGCGCACCGTTTGCTTTCCTTAGCTGGAAACAACAGATTTTTGGCTCGGATCAAAATTCCACCGCAACTCCATCCGTTCCGAGATAAGCCTAGATGCTCAAGCTGAATACACGGATTGATCTGAATTTGCAAGAGTTTCTTGCCTGGTGGGGCGGAGAACTGGCGTTTCTTGTCCCCAAGCGGTTGCTCAAACTGTTAGGATGGGGCAGGGCGCGCCTAGTGCTGGCACGAAAAAGTGACGGACTGCATGTTACCTACTTAAGCGAAGAGGGTGTCCGTAACATTGAACTGTCGCCTTTGGACGATAATGCCCCAAGCAATCGTGGGCTTGTGGGTAATCCCGAGCTGGATGATGCCGAATTGGTGTTGCGGCTTGGCCCGGAACAGTCCTTGGTCAGGGTATTCAAGTTACCGGCAATTGCCGAGGAAAACTTGCAGCAAGTTGCTTCTTTCGAGATGGACCGGTTGACACCATTCAATGCCAACCAAGTCTATTTCGATGTCAAACTGATTGAACGGCTTCCTGGCACGCGCCAGATACGCGTTGAATTGGTTGCGGCACCACGTAAGCTTTTAGATGCCATCTTGGATGAACTGATAGCTTTGGGATGGAGTCCTGAGCGGGTCGATTTAGTGGCCGGGAATGATGGCCTCGGCCATAATTTGTTGCCGGAAAAATTCCGCCCCCAGAAAAGTCGTTTGCCCAAACTATTTACCATCGCCTCGTCAATTCTGTTGTTTTTATTGGTGATTTCGGTGTTGGGCCTGCCTATTTTGATGAATCAGAAGTTGTTGGCTGAGTTACAGGCTCAAGTCAAGTCGGTAGGGAAGACTGCAAAAGAGGTTCAGGAACTACGAGAAAACGCCGAGAAACTGACCAATGAAAATGGTTTTTTGGCGCAGAAAAAACGCCATGAACCTGCCATGGTCGATATGCTGGATGAACTTACCAAAGTGATTCCCGACCAAACCTCGCTCAATGGCTTGCAATTTCGGGAACACAAGGTCATTATCCAAGGCTTGTCCCCCGCAGCTTCCAGCCTGATAGAGCGTATGGAAGCTTCGTCCTATTTTGAAAACACGAGTTTCGTTTCACCCGTCACCAAGGATGTTTCCAATGGACAGGAACGTTTTCAGATCGCCAGCGAAGTAGTCAATGGGAGGTTTTCTGAAAAACCGGCTAAATAAATCTAGGATTGCTGCCTTGGCTTTGCTGTTAGGCATGGTACTGATTTTCTCATTAGGCCTATTCGGGCCACTTTTGGCGATCAGTGAAAGTTATCGTGAACGCATTGAGGATTCGGAGTTCAAGCTGCAAAAGTTGCGCAACATTGCGGCAGAAAAAGATTTCTGGCTGAAACGCTTGGAGGAAATCAAGATGCAAGGGAAGGCCGAGGGTCGCTTGATAGCAAGGGACACCGCAGCCCTCGCATCCGCAGACTTGCAATCGCTGATTAAGGAAGCAGTGAATCGGGCTGGCGGCGAACTGATTAGCACCCAAGTCATTCCCGAACACAAAGAAGAGCAATTTAACCGTGTCGCAGTGAAAGTGCGCATGACAGGCAGCACCCAAGCATTGCGAGACATACTGCACTCGTTTGAATCCGGGCATCCCATCCTGTTTGTGGACAACCTCAATATCCGGCCAATTCGCAACGTACAACCCATGTTACCTGGTCGTAAAGCCGGTAAAGTAACGGACAAACTCAGCGTCGATTTCGACGTAATAGGCTATATCAGGGGGAACTGAACATGGTCAAACGTCACCGGGATTATAACTTGGCTATTATACTTCTCGCTTGTTCCACAGTTCTAGCGGTAATATTTTTTTCGCAATGGTTGCATTATCGGGGAAAACAATCTGACCTGAAGAAGTTGTTGTCCACTAAGGTCGAAGTACGTATGGAAGCGCATAAGGAAGAAGAGCAGCATATCGAGTTGCCTGGGTTGGAAGATTACGCCGCCACAGTCGAACGCCCCTTGTTTATGGAAGGTCGAAGACCCGCTACGGATGTTGATACCCAACCTGATCAGCCTCCGCCGGAAAAAAAACCGCTGACGGTAAAGCTGATGGGGGTCGTTTTTGCACCCAAGGAAACCTTGGGGCTGTTCGTCGATGCTCAGGGGAAATACAAGCGTCTTCGTATCAATGATTCTATCGGGGGCTGGAAAGTGTCTGGGATTGAGTCGGACAAGGCGGTCATGGAACAGGACGGGAGCCGTGAAGAACTAAAACTCGCCAAACCTAAGTCGAAAAAAACACCCGGTCAACCGAAAACTGGTGGGCCGATACCCATGGGACAACCCGTGCCTGGCCAACCTCTGCCGGGGCAACCTATGCCTGGTCAACCCGTGCCTCCCTTCGGGGCCATGAATCCCGATAACCCCAACAACCCATTAGAACCTTTTGGTACACCACAACCGAATGAATCCGTCGATGAAACCGCAATTCCACCTGAAGTACCCCCGAATGAGCAATGAAACACATTCCATTGCCTCCAAAGGCTTGGCCGGAAAGCGGGTCTGCGCTGCCGTCCTGGCATCGGCACTGATGTTGCTGCCAGGATGTGAATATATGGGTTCTGCCATAATCAAGAAAGAAACCATCCCTGATTCCTTGGTCGTTCAAGGCAATAAGCTCAAAGAACCTACGGCAGACACCGCCCCAGTCGAAAAGCGGGGTGCGACTCAGGAAGAAATCTACCCGGCCACGGGTACGTTGTTCGGATCGCCTATAAAGGCAGACGAAGAATCCGTCAAACATACAATCCGTCCGAGGGAGGGGAAATACACGCTTAACTTCGAGGACGCAGAACTCGGCGAAGTCGCCAAGGTTATATTAGGTGACACCCTGAAGGTCAACTATGTGATTAGCCCAAAGGTCACTGGCAAAGTCAGCCTGCAAACCACACACCCATTAACTGATGAAGAGATGATTCCAACCTTGGAAATGCTGCTAAAAACCAATGGCGCAGTCCTAATTAAGGATCACTCGCTTTATCGCATCGAGCCGGAGGCCAGCGGTACGGTCAATGCGTCTTCTGTCGAGGTATCCCGTGGGCATTCCATTGCCCCAGGATTCCAGTTGCGGGTTGTCCCCTTGCGCTATGTGGGGGTCGCAGAAATGAAGAAAATTATCGAACCCCTGATGCCTCCGAAATCGGTCGTTCATGCCGACGAATCAAGAAACTTGCTGTTACTGGCTGCAACCGCCGATGAATTGGAAAGCGTATTGGAGACCATCAGCATCTTTGATGTCGATTTCATGCGTGGCATGTCAGTAGGCTTGTTTCCGCTGAAAAATGTCGATGCTTCAACGGTTGCCGAGGAGTTGGACAAACTTCTCACCGTCAGTGGCAAAGGGCCTTTGACGGGTATGTTTCGCCTGATGCCCATTGAACGACTTCAATCCATCATGGTGGTGTCGCCGCAGCCGCGATATCTTGATGAGGTACAGAGTTGGATCGAACGGTTGGACCGCTACAACCCTACAAAAACTAACAACTTGCATGTTTACCGTGTTCAGAACGTGGACGCGCTGGAACTGGCAAACACCGTCGCCCAAATATTTGGGAAAGGGAATACAGGTTCGCGAACGCCTGGTGCTTCCTTGGCACCGGGGATGACGGGTTCCAGCCTCAGTGGCGGCGGGGGGGCAAGCTCCGGTTTTGGCGGTTCTTCTTCGTCAGGTTTCGGAGGGTCTTCCGGTTCTGGCGGTTCGTCTTCGTCCGGTTTCGGTGGTTCGTCCTCTTCCGGTTTGGGTGGTTCGTCTTCGTCCGGCTTGGGAGGTTCGTCCTCGTCGGGTTTGGGTGGTTCCTCATCGTCCGGTTTCGGCGGTTCGTCTTCATCCGGCATGGGAGGAACCACTGGCAGCGGAACCTCGCAATTCGGTTCCGGCAGTTCCACGGGTTCAGGCACCTCGGGAGGGGGTTCTTTTGGGTCTAGTTCGGGCGGCGGATCGTTTGGAAGCGGAGGAGGTGGCGGGGGGCAACAAAACCGGAGTTCGCAAGTGGCGGACTTGGGCAACGGCATGAAAGTAGTCGCCGATCCCAATAACAATACGCTGATCATCATGGCCAAACCCCAGGATTACCGGGATATCGAGGCAGTCATCAAACAGTTGGACATCATGCCTTTGCAAGTATTGATTGATGCCACCATTCTTGAAGTTCAACTCAGTGGTGCTTTGCAATATGGGCTACAGTGGTATTTTTCGCACCAAATTAGTAGCGATCTCGGTAGTGCCGGGTTTCTTGGCACTACCCTATCGGCCACAGCGGCAGCGGCAGGTGGCTTTACCTATGTCATACAAAATTCGGCTAAAAATCTGCAAATCCAGTTGGATGCCTTGGCATCGTCGGGCAAGAGCAAAGTCTTGTCCTCCCCCTCGTTGATGGTGCTGAATAACCAGAAGGCCAGCATCAAGGTCGGCAACCAAGTGCCAATCCTAACGGGTCAGGCACTGAATACCGGAGGTAACACGAATTTTGTTGGCTCCCAGTCGATCCAATACAAGGACATCGGTGTCAAATTGCAAGTGCGCCCCCGGGTCAACGCAGGTGGCTTGGTTTCCATGGAACTTGCCCAGGCGGTCGACGATGAAGTGAACGGGGGTTCTCCGTCCCCCAGCGGCATCCAGTCGCCCACCTTCACCCAGCGGACCATCGAAAGCCAAGTGGCGGTGAGAAGCGGCGAAACCCTCGTGCTGGGGGGGTTGATTAAAGAAGGGACGAATTACACAAAGGCTGGAATACCCTTATTGTCAGAGCTTCCCTGGTTAGGTTCTTTGTTTGGCAGCACCGTCCAATCAACAGTCCGCGATGAACTGGTCGTTTTGTTGACACCGCGTGTGGTCGAAAATAGCATATCTTCACGGCAGATCACCAACGAATACCGCCGCAGGCTAGGCAGCTTGTACGAGCAAAAACCCCCCAGCCCTGCCTCGGCTATCATGGAGCAGGGTGGTCATTTAAACCCTCCGCAATAACCACACAGCCTTAATACAGTGTAATACCATGTATAACTATTTCGCTTTGGCCCTAGTTTCGACGATTGGCATTGTTTTTTTTGATGACGATCCCAGTAGCGTTTCAATCCAAGAGTGGATATTGTATGCCGTGTTGATCTATGCCGCCGTCGGGTTTGTGCGGAAGTTTCTGGAATTGGTCGAGCAAGAGAGGCGTTGAATTACAGCGTTCACAGCGTTTTCGACATCCTACAGCGTTTTCGACATCAAAGAATTACTAGATGGATTGTATGAATGCACGGGATGTCCTGTGAATCAGGGGTTTGATTGCATAATCATTTTTAGTTACTGTTTAAAATGAAAACGCTGTAAATGTTAAAAGCCCATCATTCCGGCCAGCAATTCTCAGTTTGGCTAGGCCACATTTCATGGCTTCGGTTCAAACTGAGAATTGCTGATTGCTCCCTTGCCTATCTACGGCCCTAGGTAGCTTATGGTAGACTAGGCAGGAACCCCCAATTAAGGAAAACAGCAAATGACGGACAATGTCGAAAACCTGATTCTTGAACATCTTCGTGCCCTTAGAGCCGATGTCAGTACCATCAAAGCTGATGTTCGCGATCTTAAATTAAGGATGTCCAGCATGGAAAACTATATGGCGAGCTTCCACATGGAAATTGCCCGCCATGCATCTAAATTCGACGATGTGGATGTGCGGATAGACCGCATTGAACGCCGTTTGGAACTGCGCGACAACGCATGAATAGGCAGCAATTCTCATTTTGGCTAGAACGCCGTCATTCCTGCAGGGTTTGCCGGGATCCAGAAGCCATGGACGGTAACTCGCCGCTCGTGTAAGGTCCGTAGGGCGGAACCTAAGGCCGGGTTCCGCCGAATGTTATGGGTCGGTCGCCAGCATTCGGCGGATCACATCCCTGTATCCGCCCTACAACTCGTCACTCGTAGGCGGTTTAGGCTCTAAGTGCTGTCGGTCGGGTTACGCAGTGCAAACCCGACATTTTTGGGTTATGCCTGTTGAACTCGAATTAGTGGCGTAGGTTGGGTTGCGGCTCTTCGCATCCCAACAAACATCAGGTTCAAGGTCGTGTTAGGCGCACATGGCGAAATCCTGCCCCCAAGCTTTAAACCCTGTGTGCGCCGTAACCCGACAGGGGGCGGCTGGACAATTTAAAAAGCTAGTTTCACGCAAAGCTCGCAAAGGCGCAAAGAAAGACGCTCTTCTTTGCGCCTTTGCGAGCTTTGCGTGAGACTTCTTTTTCAGGCAACGATGGCAAAACCCAACGCGGCGGGGTTTGTAACCCCGCTGCTTACGTTTTGTGCGAGGTCACGGCATCCGATGTGGCACAAAACGTTTCGGATGGGATAAAATATCCCGTCCGGCTGTGCGCAATTAGATGCCTTCGCCGCGTATTGCGCCGGATGGGAAACAGGCAAAGAGCAAAAGGATGCATACAGCATTTTTAATATCAGAGAGTTACTTTTAGGTCATATTATTTTGCAAGGCACATACACGCGAGATGGTTTGATTGAGCGTCCTTTATTATTACCCTTTGTTAAGAAAAAATGCTGTACATAAA
>Ga0209083_1000888_pt1 | contig 38335 bp, 38 predicted proteins | sample AM7aDNAmetaG_FD_184132 | JGI IMG/M metagenome (GOLD analysis project Ga0209083, IMG submission 184132) | Freshwater microbial communities from Finland to study Microbial Dark Matter (Phase II) - AM7a DNA metaG (SPAdes) (version 3) | ecosystem: Environmental > Aquatic > Freshwater > Lake ... | reverse complement strand
TCCGGGCAAAATGCTTGGACTGCTCCTGCAATCAACCCAGAGAAGTCACACTCTGCCCCATCACGGACTGCCCCTTACTCAGCTTCCGATTTGGGCGTAACCCTGCCCGGCAAGGTATTGGACCAAGGGTGATCCCGTTTGCCCCAAAATCCTGCGTTGAGTCAGGCCAAATCTCCAAAGAAAGGGTTCTAAATGGATAATCCGAAGCGTTACAGCACCCAAAATCTCTATGAGGCGGCCTACTTGCTTTGCCGTGGGTTCGACTTGGCGGGGAAGAATCGGGATGGTTTCAAAATGAGCATTATCTTTTCCGGCGAAAGCGTCCGGGAGGAAGCTCTTAAATTCTATAACGGCGGTAAAGTCGAGGCAAAAGCTCTGACCGATGCGTATCGAACCCTGAAAGATTTTGTTTTTGAAAGGTAATTTCCCATAGGAGAGATGAAGATGGCGCAATTCAACACGATCCACTCGAATATTTGGGAGGATGAAAAGTTCCGCAAGCTAAAATGCTCCGATTCTAAACTGTTGTTCGTCTACGTCTTTAGCAATACTCGCTGTCCCGTCTCTGGGATATATAAAATTGCAATCGAAACAATGTCATTTGAGACGGGTATTGCGCCGGATTGCAAAGCAAATCTCGAAGAAATAATCCAGGTGGGTCTAGTTCTATACGACTACGAAAGAAATACGATCTGGGTTCGTGGAAAAATAAAACACGACAAAGCCTGGAAAGCACCGATGCGTATGAAATCCATCAAAAGGAGCCTAGCTGAGTTTTCCAAATGCTCATTTATACAGAGCGTCTTTCACCAATATCCATCTCTAACAGACTTAGCTATTGAAGCAGAGAATGAAGAAAAGGCATTAAGGGGGAGCAGAGCGTCAGAGCCAGAGGAAGCGTTAGAGGCAGAGGTAGCGTCAGAGATAGATGGGTCGGCAGACGGTATGGAAAGGGTCTCGTGAGGGTATGGTTACAAGTCACGATTGCCAATTCTTAAAAATGAAGGGTGCCGGGGCCTATATAGGACAAAGTTATCGCTGGATGCAGCGTAATTACCCTTCCCTACTCCGGCATGGGGTTATCGCCTTCCGGGTTCCAAAAGACTCGCCCAAAGGCCACCTTGTGTTTGAAAAGGGCAGTCTGGATCGCTACATGGAAGTGTGTCGGATCACGGCTGATTTTGCGACCGTTGAGTAAACTACCCAAAGGTCGGCCCATAGCAAGAAAGTTGCAACACATTAATGGAAAAAGAGTTATGGCGCGTAATAACGAGGATTAAATGGGAGTGACAATACTCGGTGACAATAAAACAGAGTTAAATCAGCTCTTTTTGGCGCGGGCGATGCCTTCTGAGATGAACCTCCAGGCGAGCTGGGATACTGATCGTTCATCCTTGTTAGCCAGGCTCTCTAACGCCTTTTTAGCGGATGGGGTAATCCGAACTGTTAAAACCTCAGTCTTTTTTTCTTTCATGGGAGCCATTTTAGGCTTTACCTAATGAGTGACAATGTATACAATGTCATACATATGAGGATAAGGGCAAGGTAAATATGGCAAGCATCTATAAGCGCAAGCGAATCTGGTATATCGCTTACATGGAGACCGGCAAACAGGTCCATAAGAGCCTGAAAACGGCCGATGAGAAGCTCGCCCGCTTCCTCAAAAAGGAATTTGAGGTCAAGCTACGCCGGAATGAAGTTAAGACCGAAAAACGCATTTCAGTCGAGGTTTTTTGCAAAGAATACCTCGCAGATGTGACCTACCGCAAGAAATCGACCAATACCGCGGACTATTGCCGGGTTAAGGAGTTCTTGAGTCTCCACGGCAAGAAAACGATCAATAGCATCAACCATGACGACGTTCGCCTCTTTCTCCGCCGCTTCGAGGATAAATCTCCCAAGACGTACAATGAAGCCATCGGGATCATTAAACGTTTCTTTCGGCCTGCAATGGAACGAGGGTACATCTTGAAGAATCCCGCAGATGGCTTCCGGCGGAAGAAAGTCCCCCAAACGCTCCCTCATTTTTTAACTGACGAAGAATACATGGTCATGGAGAAGCTCTCTGCCGTCGAAGGAATCTTTCCCATGGTTGTAACTGCTCGCTACACGGGTATGCGGCTTGCCGAATTACGCCACTTGGAATGGCAGGACTTCGATTGGGAAAGGAAACTCGTTCGAGTTCTAAACAAGCCCAAATACGGACATACGGTAAAGAACTATCAAACTCGGGTTGTTCCGATTTCGGAAGAACTGCGAGACAAGCTGTTACCCTATATCCAGAAAGAGGGGATATGCTTTCCGGGACCATCGGGAGGTCCCTACAATCACGAAGGGCCGCGTCGCTTCATAAGGCGGATCATAGAGCAATCAAACTTGCGCGAAGATAAGAAGCGCATGGGGTGGCATGAGTTTCGGCATACTTTCGCGTCCCGCCTTGCCCAGCAGGGCATTTCTCTCTACAAAATCTGTAAATGGCTCGGCCATTCCGACATCAAGGTAACCCAAATCTACGCCCACTTTGCGCCGGTTTACGATAATGACATTGAAAAACTCACCATTGTTCCAACCGAAGCCCCTGTGCCAGTAGAATGCAACGCCTGAAAGGCGAAACCTTCGCCAGTATTTTGAGATTACTATATGGAGGGTTAGTATTTTGGCCAGTTACTAGATATAGTGTCTTTTTATGGTCAAAAAAATATTAGCAATTAGACCCTTTAAAAATCCTAACTCGTGCCGTATACTTCCATTAACGAACCCGCCGCGCCTAGACATCAGACTCCGGTTTGATGAATGCGTACCAGGGCGGGTGCTTTTTTTTAAAGGGGATTACAATGGACACCTTTTCAAAGCCCGCACTACCTATCCAAGACCAAATTAAAAGACTCCAAAATCGCGGCCTAATCGTTTCAGATCCCAAAAAACTAGAGCATTATCTTACCTACATCGGGTATTACCACTTTTCAGCATATTGTCATTACTTTCAAACATCTTCACCATCGGAGTCGGAAGATGGTCCGGATAAACCATTCCGAGACGGAACGACTTTTGAAAAGGTGTTGGACCTTTATGTTTTTGATCGCGAACTTCGATTGATCATAATCGACGCCATCGAGCGAATCGAGATAGCCTTCCGTGCTTGCATAATCAATGAAATGAGTTTGAAATATGGGGCGCATTGGTACATGCAGGTAGGTTGTTTTTCAGGCGGATTTCGCCATGCAGAGTTTATTTCTTGGCTAGAGAGAGAATATAAGATCGAGCACAGTCCCAGCGGTAAGCCGGCAATCGGAAGGCCGCATCATGAGATTTTTATTAATCACTACTTTTCAAAATATGCGGAGCCGTATTTGCCTCCTGCCTGGATGGTAGGAGAAACTCTCTCTCTCGGGAAAAGCTCGCTTATCTATGAAAACATTTCAGATGCATCCATGAGAAAGTCTATCGCAGCAAAATTTATAATGGATGAATATTATTTGAAGAAGTTTATGCATACCCTAACGTATATTCGCAATTTATGCGCACATCACGCCAGGCTTTGGAATAGGAGCCTGGTCATCAAGCCAATTTCTTTCACAAGGCAAAAGCAGTTGGGGTTATCAAACGATCGCCTGGCGGCTCAGATTGTAATCATTTACGACTTGCTTCAAGTTATTGCTCCCCAGAATGGTTGGGCGCAGAAGGTTAAAGATTTAATCCATGAACATCAGCCCAATCTCAAATCGATGGGGTTTGGGGAATTATCTCTGGATGATTTTTTCTTAAAACTGACTGCGTAGCAAGGTTGGCAATGGCCGGCGCGATCACAGCCCCAAAAGCGACAATACCGAGCGACAACACCTTTGACGGAGTGGGATGAAAACAGTTTTTGATTGCGCCGACATTAAGCCCCTGAGTGGATATTATCCAAAAGGGGGAAATCTTATTCCGGCTGTGCCTGGTTTGTACTCTTTTTGGTGGCTGGGTTCCCGAAGGGTGCTCATGGATGCCCAGCTTAATGTTACTTTAAAGGGTCCAGGCGAGAAGCCGGTTCATTTGAGATACGCTGATTGGTTCCCCTCAGGGTTGCCGCATTGCCCCTTGTATATTGGAAAATCGACAAATCTAAAAAAAAGGATTTCGCAGCATATTCTTATTAAGACAGAAAGTAGGGTCTATCCCAAGACTGCGAATTTTGAAAAGGTTAAGCCCAAAACAACTTCTTGTCAGCTGCGAACAGGGATTGAACATATATTCCCAAGTGTAGATGCGCCGCTCAATTTGATCATGAAGAATGTTGGCATTTCTTTTTGTCAATTGGCGGAAGCGAAAAACGTTGCCGACCGATTTTATCTTGAAGATTATGCTATTGGTTACTACCGTCCCTGGTTTAATCTCGATAGCGAACGATGAATACGCGGGTAAAATAGGGCGCAGAAACTTCAAAGAAGTATCATCCAAAGTGACAATAAAAAGTGACAATACTTTTGATGGTAAATCATGGTAAAATGCGGTCAAAGTTGGGCAATCGTTCTTTAAGGAATATAGCGGTAAGTCAATGCGGCGTGGTTGTTTCGGATAATTTTGGTCAACCCTGGTAAATTATTCTTGCACCACTCATAACCCAAAGGTCGCAGGTTCAAATCCTGCCCCCGCTACCACTTGTAGAGGGTCCATACCGGACCTGAGGGTAACAGTTCGTACCGGAGACATAGGTTACACTATCTCCGGTACGAACGGGTACTCTAAAGGTTCCAAGTTCTTGCTATCCTCGTCGAAATATCCCAGATCGTAATCCATAAAACTCACCAGCCAAATCTTATCTTCGACTTCTTTCACGCCGACATCTTGACCTGAGAACACGTGACTGAGGTTTACTTTTTTCCCTCGAATGCAAATCCTTCCGCAGCAGGTCACCGTAATCGTTCTGTCATGGAAAGGATACAGCACGGGTTGCAGCCCCTTGTACAGTCTCTCCGAAGATTTATAAACTTCGCTTGGGTACTTCATCCCAATAGCCTCGTGAGGCCTTTGATGATTGTATTCATCGATAAAACGGTCGAAGCGTTCTTGCTGCTGCAGGAAGTTCTCTCCTGCCGGCTTGGTCGCTTCTTTTTTGAGCGTCAGATGCATCCTCTCGTGCCGGCCGTTTTGCTGAGGATTTCCCGGCTTGATCCTCTCAATCAAAATACCGAGCCGGAGCCACCATACCGAAAGTCTACTCAAATGAAATAACGAGTTCGGGGAGGCAAAGGGAACCCCATTATCGGTGCGGATCCTTTTGGGTAAACCGTACTCCTTGAAAACCCTCTCAAATACTTCAAAGGCATAGGCTTCCGCATTCGTCTCTAATCCTTCGCAGGCCAGTAAAAACCGGCTCGAGAAATCCGTGATGGTCAGAGGGTAACAATACCGGCTGTCGCCGAGCATGAATTCACCCTTGTAATCACTGCACCAAAGCTCATTGGGGTCTTGCGCCGTAGATAGCGGAGTGCCTTCCGCCTTGAAGCGCCTTCGGCCTTTTCGTTTCACCAGGCCATGGCGGTCTAAAATGCAATGAACCGTACTTTTAGCCGGAGGCTTTACCTCGGGATATCTTCGTTTGAGGATTTCCCGGATCTTGGGAGCACCCCAGAAAGGCTTGTCTCTCTTAACCCTTAAAATTTCCTTTTCGATCTGCATGGGCAGCTGATTGGCATACCGGAACGGTCTTCTCATCCGGTCCGTTAAGGCATGCAAACCCACCTCGTGATACCGGCTCCAAAACTTATAGCCCGTCTTCCTCGAAATACCGAACTCTCTGCAAAGAGGAGCCATTTTTTCACCATCTAGTAGCCGTCCGACAAATTTCATCCGTTCATCCACAAGAACACTCTCTTTCCATGGCATAGGTCACCTCCGCTATGCCATTATTCCAAAAAAGTGTTACCCATGTCTCCGGTACAAGGTGTAACCTATGTCTCGAGTCGCACACACAAAAGGCCATCGAGGGATAACCTCGGTGGCCTTTCTGTTTTTAGACCCTCCCCCATAGGGGGTGTTAACACTTTTGTTAACAGTTTGGCCATTTCAGATTCGTACCGAAAAACCGATACTTAACTAGAGGAGGTTTTTTGAGAATGAATCAAGAAGATAAAACGCACGACATATTTGAACTTATTAAGTATTTTCCTTTTGCTGGTTATCCCTACTGGCCCAAAGTGTATGGATATGCATTTACTCATCATACCGGAGTGACCAATTGGGCTGTCGACCAGGAAACAAAAAAACAGACTTGGTCATCGATAACATATACATTTCTGTTGAATGCTAAACATTATTCAATCACCGATGATTATATAAGGTTTAAGTCAAGGGAAGTAATCATAGGCGTTGATGGAAGAACAGTGTTTAAGGCCAAAGTCCCATATGTTGATCCCCAAGAGCCGAAAAGCGAAAAAGTCGAAGTCTTTACCGAAGACCCATGGATTGACGATTTAAAAAGGCTTATTTGTAAAGTGAAACAAAATATAGAAGAAATGAAAAGTTGGGGGGTGAAGTAAAAAAGAGAAATAATGTCCGATCCTATCGCAGCCTAAATGAACTCAATGCCCGCCTCAATAAGCTAACCGCCTTCCTTCATAACCCAAAGGTCGCAGGTTCAACACTTGCGTTTAATGCGCAAGTGCGTCACCGTGGGAACGCAAGGTCAGTTCCCTACGGTGGACGATCCTGCCCCCGCTACCAATTGTAAAACAAAAGGCCCTCGAGGGATAACCTCGGTGGCCTTTCTGTTTTTTAGGCTGAGAATTAATTTGAAACGACCTGTTCGAGACGAAAAGGATTAAGTTCGATCTAAAATGTGCCGAAGGAGAGCACCTATTGACATAGATATCAGGAGGCGTCATGACAGAAAATCTTACGCTGGTCAGTTTGTTTTGGGGGGTTATCTCTCTCGGCGCTGCATTGCTGACAGCAAAGTTTCTTGCGACCATGTTCCCCCCTTCTGTGCCGAAAGAGAAACGCCTGGGTTCCATTGATGGTCTTCGCGGCCTATTGGCTTTAGGTGTTTTTCTGCATCATTGCTTTGTGACTTATTTTTTTCGCTTAACAGGCGTATGGACATGGACACCGTATCGCCTATTCAATTTGACCGCCCAGATCAGCGTCGCTTTATTTTTCGCAATCAGTGGTTTTCTTTTCACGCGAAGATTGTTTTTGAAGCAAGGGAAAATCAATTGGCGCCAGCTCTACATATCCCGAATCTTTCGAATTTTCCCTTTGTACTGGTTCGCAGTCCTGATCATTCTATTCATCGTCATTCATGAAAGCCATTACGGCTTCAAAATTTCCCCGCTTGCCGTCCTCTCTCAAACGGTGACATGGCTTACTTTATACGGACAACCAGACATCAACGGCTTTATAGACACCTGGCACATTTGCGCGGCAGTTTTCTGGACTTTAAAATACGAGTGGCTATTTTATTTGTCGCTCCCATTATTGGCGTTCGTTATACAACTTTCCAAAAAATCCGCATGGCCGCTTTGGATTATTTCGGGATGTGTTTTCGTTTTAGCGTACCTGGACCTACCTGTAGGCCATTTGGGCTTCTCGACATTCAGTTTAAAGTTTTTCTTGATCGGAGGCATCTGTGCCGCCGCTTACGGGATCGAGCGTTATCAAACCCTGGCAAAAAAACGCTTCTTTTTTTCATTTCAGTCACAGCGATCCTTTTACTGTACTTCTGTTTCCGCGAGGCTTCCGGAACAATACAGGCATTATTGCTACTCCTCTTTTTCTTCCCCATCGCTTTAGAAAATCGTTTCTTCAGGTTCCTCAACCATCCCGTTCTTTTATTGCTTGGTGAAATCAGCTACAGTATCTATCTCCTGCACGCGATTTTATTGTATTTTATTTTCTCGGTTTGCTTCCCCAAATGGATCGATCCGTCCATCCCCCCGGTAATCTTTTGGAGCACCATGCCCATGATGGCCATCCTGACGGTTATCATATCTTTCTTCTCTTATGCTTTAATCGAAAAGCCGTGTATGCGGTGGGGGAAACGCCTCGCTTCGTAACCCGAAAAATCACAGGCTCAAATCTTTCCTTTGCTATCATCGGCAACACAAAAGTCCGCGGGATAACCTCGGTGGCTTCTTTGCTTTCATCCCCTCTCGACTAACCCCTGCGTGGACTTTTGTATGTGCTTTGATGCCGAAGCTAAGATTTCTCTAAGCCCGTCGCAGGGGGAGCCGATAAATAGGGCAGGGCGAGAAGGTCCGATGGCGCCCATACAAATGCACTGTCATCCTGAATCCCAACCCCGGAGAGAAATACGATGAAAAGAACAATCGTTCTGATATCCGTTGCAGCGGTCGTATTCGCAGGGACACTTTTTGCTGAGGGCGAAGGCCAACAGCTTCCACGGGATCGGACAAGGGGCATGAAGCCTGAGTGGATCGCCTGTTCGCAAGATCAGGAATGTGATGCGATCGAGGTGGGATGTTATTATTGGGCTCCGGTGAATAAAAAATTCGCGAAAGCGGTTGAAGAGGCGGATAAACCCAAGAGGTGTGAGAGAAGTATCTCTGAAGGCCCGAAGCCCGAGCTTGTTTGTGTGGATCATAAATGCGTTATCGCGCCAAAGCCTATTCCTCAGAAATCCACGCCACAAAACCAGCCACAGCCCGTATTTTCCAACCCGCAGGAAGATCTCATCCGCCTTAATCAGGTTTATCTTGAGCAAAGACGTGCCTTGGCAGCAGTCCAGCAAAGAGAGAATGAAGTGTTTCTTAAAAAGCTTCGATTGGACGGCACTTTAACGGAATCGCAAAAGCAAGACCAGATCAAGGCTCATTTTTCAGAGCAAAAGAAAAAAATGGCATCTCTTGAAGCCAAAGAGCGCCGGGCATGGACAGAACGTAAATCCACCATCAGCGGGATCTTACCGTAGCGAGTGCCCTTGGAAAGAGAATCGCGGTTTATTGCGGGAACTACCGGGTTATACCGGCTATAGATATTATGCCGGACCGCGAGCGATTTGAGTCATACCGGGCAATATCGGTCCCCCTCGGGGTAAAACCCAAAAACCGCAGGTTTCCCACGGGATTTCCTGCTTTGGCTGGGCCTGCCCCGTTCCCCTCCCTCCGCTGGCCTGATCCTTCCAGACCTTAATCCCTGCTGGTTTTTTTGGCTTTTATGGGTAGAATGTCCCCCTCATTTCACCTCAAAAGGAGCTACTTATGTACCGGGAACAGATCAAAGTACTGGATTGCACCATCCGTGACGGCGGCCTCATGAACAATCACCGGTTCGATGACCGATTCGTCCGTGCCATCTTCAAAGCGGTCTCGGAAGCCGGTATCGACTATATGGAGATCGGCTACAAGAATTCTAAAAAACTTTTCCCCGGAGACAAATACGGCCCTTGGAAATTCTGCTCGGATGAGGACATTCTGAAAGTCACGGAAGGGATCCCCTCCAAGACCAAGCTCTCGGTCATGGTGGACGTGGACCGCGTCGACTTGGATGACATCAAGCCCAAGAAAGAAAGCCCCGTGACGATGATCCGCACGGCGTGTTACGTCAAGGACGTCGACAAAGCGATCGCTATGGCCAATCACTTCGCCGACAAAGGCTACGAGACCGCGGTGAACCTCATGGCCATCTCCAAGGTGCTTGAGATCGACCTGAAGGAATGCCTCCAGCAGCTTGAAAAGGAGTGCAAGTGCAACGCCGTCTACATCGTCGACTCCAACGGCTCGCTTTACCAGGAAACCACCGAATATCTGATCAAGCTGGCCAAGAGCATCGTCAAGACCAAGGAGATCGGGATCCACGCGCATAACAACCAGCAGCTCGCCTTCGGCAACACGATCGAAGCTATCATTCACGGCGCCAATTATCTCGACAGCACCATTTTCGGAATGGGACGCGCAGCCGGCAATTGTCCGACCGAGCTCCTGCTCGGTTTTCTCAAAAATCCGAAATTCGATCTCCGGCCAGTGCTGGATGTGATCTCCAAGGAAATGATCCCGCTCAGCAAAGAAGTGGAATGGGGCTATGTGATCCCCTACGCCATTACCGGGATCCTGGATGAGCATCCCAAGTCAGCCCTGGAACTCCGCGAGAGTGACAAGAAGGAAAACTACCGCGAATTTTATGACAGCTTCGCGGGAAGCGCCGAGGTCGATTAAATCCGGGGACACTCATTTTTCTCAAAAAAATGAGCGTCCCCGCTTTAAAGGAGCGGGTATGGATTTGAAAAGGTTCCACCGGAAGCCCCTCCTGGGGATACTCCGCGGGATCGCTCCAGAAGACCTGGAGCCGCTCTTCGATTGCATTCTCGGCACAGGACTTGAAGCTGTCGAGATCACGATGAACACGGAAGGCGCGGCCGGGCTCATTCAAAGCGCGGTTAAACGCTACGGCAAGCATCTTATGATCGGAGCAGGCACCGTCCTGAACCTCAAAGACCTCCGCCTCGCGCTTCGCTCAGGCGCCACCTTTATCGTCAGTCCCGTGGTGATTCCTTCCGTGATCCGCGCCTGCGTCCGGCAAAAGATTCCGGTATTCCCCGGCGCGCTTGTCCCCCAGGATATTTACGAAGCCTGGCAGGCCGGAGCGACCATGGTTAAAGTTTTTCCCGCCGGTTGTTTCGGTCCCGCTTATTTCAAGGAACTCAAGGGTCCGTTCCCCAAGATCGAGCTGCTCGCCTGCGGCGGCGTGAGGCCGGAGAATATGACGGCTTATTTCAGAAGCGGCGCAAGCGCGGTGGCGATCGGCGGGAGCATTTTCCGCAAGGACTGGCTCCGCGGCAAAAAATTCAACCTGATCCGCCGGAAGCTTCAAGCCTATCTGGCGAAGCTCCCGGCGTTTCCTTGTTGACGGCAGTGCAGCTCAGGAATATTCTTATCATTTATGAGCCAAAAGAATCCCGAAAATAAAACGGACCGGAGCACACGGGCGCTTGTCTCCCGGGAACTGGGAGATCCTCACAAACGGCTTCTTTCTGTTTTTTTTATGACCGGTGTGATCCCGGTCCTGGCCCTGCTCTACATCCTGCGCGTCAACATGGCCTTCGGCGTCAAGGCCCTTGCGGAGATCGGTCCTGTGCTTTTCTTCGCGGGCCTGATCATGACCCTGGGCTCCGTGATCGGCTATAAGATCGTCCGCCGCATCATCGCCCGGGCCTTCGCCTATGCGGCACAGGCAAAGCGAGCCGACGAACTCAAGTCCTCTTTCGCGTTGTCTCTGGCGCACGATCTGAAAAGTCCGCTCCTCGTGATCAAAGCCAATATTTCAAACCTCAAAGCCGGATTCCTCGGAGCGCTGACGCCCAAACAAGAAGAGACGGTCAACGTGTGCAAGGACGTCGCCGACCGCATGAACACACTTATCATGGGATTGATCGATACTTACAAGATCGAGGCACGCATGGCGGAACCGGCCAAGGATTCTTTTGATCTCCGGGACGCTCTGAAGGAGCAGGTGCGCGAATGCGCGGCGATCGCCGGATCAAAAAAGATCTCTCTAAGCGAGGACCTCGGTTTCCAGGCGCTCCCTTTTGAGGGCGACCGGGCCATGATCCTTCGGGCGCTTCACAATCTTCTGAGCAACGCCATCAAATACACACCCTCGGGAGGCAAGGTCTCGATCAAGGCCTCCTGCGCGGACAGCTTCGGTCTGATCGAATGCCGTAATACCGGTCCCATGATCCCCACGAGCAAACTCGAGAAGATCTTCGATAAATTTGAGCGTCTGGAAGGCACGGAAGAAGGTCAGGGGCTTGGCCTGGCAATCACGAAAGACATTGTGGAAATCCACCAGGGGCGGATCTGGGCCACGAGCGGGGCCTGGGAACCGAATTGCTTTATCATCCTCCTCCCCCTGAAAGAGAAGTAGGGATCTCATGGAAACAATGGGAAAGAGAAAGATCCTGATCGTGGATGACGACCATCATTTCGTCGCCGCGCTCGTAACCTTTCTCACGGGACACGGGTTCGAAGTCCTGAAAGCCTACGACGCAACGCTTGCCCTGAAATTCGCCCGCAAGGAACCGATCGATCTCATAACGCTCGATCTCGGGCTTCCTGCCGGCGGGGGCCGCTTCGTCCTGGCGAATATCCGGAAATTCGAAAAAACGGCCAATCTTCCGGTCATCGTCTCCACAGCGAATGTCGAAGAAGGCATCCAGAAAGAGATCTTTGGTTTGGGCGCCAGCGATTTCATCGCAAAGCCGTATGATCTCGAAGTCCTACTCGAAAAGATCCAAGCTTTTCTCGCTCCCCAGGCCCCGGAGGCTCCCGAAGTTTCTAACCCTTAGCCCCCTTCCGCTTTTTGGACTTCGCCAGAGTAGGAGCTCCCTTTAAAACGCTGGAAGAAGTGTCCCCTTCGAGGCGGCGTATCTCGTCCCGATAGCGAGCGGCCTTGTCAAATTCGAGTGCCCGGGCGGAGGCTTCCATCCGCGTCTTCAGGAACGCGAGGTAGTTCTTGGCTTCGTATTCCTTGCCGGATTCATGGACCACGTCGTGAACAAATTCCTCGGCTTTTTTCCATTGCTCGATCCCGTCCTTGATCTCTTTCTGGATCGAAACCGGCGTGATCTTGTTCGCCACGTTGTAATCGCCCTGGATCTTGCGACGACGGAGCGTTTCATCAATCGCCCGCTTCATGGAATCCGTCACCTTGTCACCGTACATGATGACCTTACCGTTCAGGTGGCGCGCGGCACGTCCCGCGATCTGGATGAGTGAAACGTCGCTGCGGAGAAAGCCTTCTTTATCCGCGTCCAGCACCACAACGAGCGACACTTCCGGAAGGTCCAACCCTTCACGCAAAAGGTTCACGCCGATCAGGCAATCGTATTTCTTGAGCCTGAAATCGCGGAGGATCTCGACTCTCTCGAAAGCGTCGAACTCCGAATGGATATAATTGACATGGATCCCGATCTCCTTGAGATAGCGGCTCAGATCCTCGGCCATCTTCTTGGTGAGCGTGGTCACAATCGTCCGCTCCCCTTTTTGGGCCCGGGCACGCACTTCCGCAATGAGATCGTCGATCTGGCCTTCGGTCCGGCGAACCTCGATCTCAGGATCCATGAGCCCGGTCGGACGGATCAACTGCTCCGCCACTTCCTTCACGCGACCCATCTCGTAAGGCCCGGGCGTCGCGGAAACATAGAGGCATTGCTTCACCTTAGCCTCGAACTCTGGGAGCCGAAGCGGCCGGTTATCGAGGGCCGACGGCAAGCGGAAGCCATGATCGACCAGCACCTTTTTGCGCGACGCATCGCCGTTGAACATCCCGCGGATCTGCGGCACGCTTTGATGGGACTCGTCAATAATGATCAGAAAATCCTTGGGAAAATAATCGATCAGAGTGTAAGGCGTGGACCCCGCCGCCCGGCCGGATAGATGCCGGGAGTAATTTTCAACGCCGGAGCAGTAGCCCACCTCCCTCAGCATTTCCAGATCGTACTGGGTGCGCGATTCCAGGCGCTTCGCCTCAAGATCTTTACCTTCCGTGGTGAGTTTTTTGACATGTTCTTTCATTTCCTGCTCGATCGAGACGATCGCGGCCTCGATGCGCTCGCCCGGCGTCACAAAATGCTTGGCCGGATAGATGGCGAGTTTCTCGATCTCCCGGATCGCCGTCAGCTTCACCGGATCCAGCAGGGTGATCCTCTCGATCTCTTGGGGACCGAAATCGATCCGGTAAGGGTTCTGTCCATAGGAAGGCAAGAGATCAATCCGGCCTCCACGCACGCGAAAAGTGCCGCGCCGGAGCTCGGTGTCGACCCTTTCATATTGAAGACTGATCAGGCTCGAAAGAAATTTGTCGCGCTCTTCAGGCACCCCCTTGGCGATCGTGACGAGAAGGCCCTGCCAGTCCTCCGGCGCACCAAGGCCGTAAATACAGGAAACGCTTGAGACAATGATGCAATCCTTGCGGGAGAGAACGGAGCTCGTGGCGGATAGCCTCAGGCGATCGAGATCTTCGTTGATCGAGGCATCTTTTTCAATGTAGGTATCGGTATGCGGGATATAGGCCTCCGGCTGATAATAATCGTAATAGGAGACAAAATATTCGACGGCGTTCTCAGGAAAGAATTCCTTGAGCTCGGAGTAAAGCTGCGCGGCGAGTGTTTTATTGTGGGAAATAAGAAGCGTGGGAAGCCCGAGTTGCGCGATCACATGGGCCATCGTGAAGGTCTTGCCGGAGCCTGTAACCCCCTTGAGGACTTGTTCTTTTTGTCCGGCCCGAAAGCCCTCGACCAGCTGCCGTATCGCTCGTGGCTGGTCGCCTTTGGGCGTCATCGCTGAGATCAATTTAAATTCGCTCATGGTCCCAATACCTTTCAATTTATGCGAAGTAGAAATTGGGGCAATCCCAACTACCATTTATGTAGAAAATTAAAAAGTTGGGATGAAGGATTATAACATCCGGAACCCGGAAGGAACACAAAAGGGACGGAGGAGTGCCTAAGCCGGATTTGCCAGTTTGATCTCTCCGCGACCGGTACGTTTGACCTCGAGCAGAGCGGCATCCGCGAGATCGATCAGTTTCTTCTCATCCATTCCACTCGCGGGATCGAACCGGGCTGCACCAAAGCTCGCAGAGATCCGTACCGGGGTTCCTTCAAAGAGAAGCTGAATATTCCGTACCGCCGTCCGAATCGTGCTGATTCGGGCGAGAAAATCCTCTGTTGCGGCCCTGTCGATGATCAACATGAACTCATCACCGCCGTAACGGCCCAGATAACTATTCGCGCGCATCTTCTCACGGACCGTCCGGGCCACGACTGCGATGACCCCATCCCCAAAGGTGTGCCCGTAAGCATCATTGACCTCTTTGAAATGATCAATATCGAAGATAACCAGAAAAAAAGAGTCTGCCGTCACACGAGAGTTCGCGATCTTGGCCGAAAGGATCTCGAAAAAAAACCGGCGATTGTAGATTTTGCTCAGATCGTCGATTTTTGCCCTTTCATCGGCCAGGCTGTAGAGGGCCGCAAGTTTCCGCTCATCCTCCTCGAGCTGTTCGTTTCTGATGAACGCATTAAAGTGCTGGATGCTGTAGAACTTGGTCAGGATCCCGATAAAAAGAGCGGTCGCGCTCATGAGCGTGGCCGCCACTATCAGTTTGGGCAGATCAAAACCCGATTGGTTTCCGAAAACCGCGGCGAGATAAAGCACGAGGGAGATCAGACCAATGGCAAGATTGTGCCAGAAATAAAACCCGTTCACGACCGCCAGGCCAAGGAGGGTCAGGTTGATCCCGGCGAAATAATTGCTTGAGGCGCCGTCGGAAGCATAGATCATCCCGCAAAGCGTGCCGATATGAAGAAGTGCGATCACGTCCATCGTCCAGATGCTGTATTTTTTTGTCTTTTTACATAAATTGGGAAGACAAATGAGCAAGCTGGGCGGCACAATGAGCGTCCTGAGAAGTAAAAAAAAAGCAGCATGGGCCGGATAAAGGGCACGATCTAGCAATGAAAAGGAAACATGCATGGTCAGACCGACGGCTGTCATGATAACAGCCCGAAGGGCTACCGTTTGATCTACGATCTCCCTGTATTTGAGGAGAAAATCCTCCCTCAGGGGCAGAGGAAGAGACGGGGGGAGGGGTTTTCTCCGCTCAAATGGAAAATTACCCGTTAGATTTTTCACGATATTCACGTCCTGGATTCAAAAGGACAGCAGCGAAACTAGGCCGGATTCGCCAGCTTGATCTCCCCGCGAACGGTACGCTTGACCTCGAGCAGGGCGCTATCGGCCAATTCGATCAGGATTTTCTCGTCCATCTTTTTTTCGGGATCAAATTTCGCAATACCAAAACTGGCGGTCAAATGAACCTTCTTATCTTCGAAAGAGAATTCAAGCCCTCGAATGGCCCGGCTGATCATTCCGACGCGACGCAATAGTTCCTCCGTAGTCGCCTTGTCGATGATCAGCATAAATTCATCTCCCCCGTACCGGCCGATGTAACTGTTAAGACGCATCATGTCTCGGACCGCCTTGGCGACCCCGGCGATGACCTGGTCTCCGAACACATGACCGTAGGTATCATTGATTTTCTTGAAATAATCGATGTCGAAAATGATCAGGTAAAAAGGCAGCTTCGAGGACTGGCAGTTCATGATCTTGTCGTTCAGGATCTCGAAAAAATACCGCCGGTTATAGATCTTGGTCAGATCATCTGTCTTGGATTTTTCATCCGCAAGCCCGAAAAGGATCCTGAGCTTGCGCTCGCTTTCCTTCAACTCTTCATTATGGATGAAGGAATTAAAATGCTGGATGCTGTAGAATTTCGTGAGCATCAGCGCGAAAAAGGCCGTCACGACCATCAGCGCGGTCCCCACGACCAGGCTTGGCATGTCAAAACCGGCATAATTGAACAAACACGCGGTCACGTACATGCCGATAGAAACAAGACAGACACCCAAGGTATGCCAAAACCGGAAGCCGTTTACGATGCTGAGGCCCATCAGCGCGAGATTGATCACCGCGAAATACGGGCTCGCTGCCCCGTTCGAGGCCCAGATCATCGCGCACAATCCGCCGATGTGGAGCAGCACAATGGCGTCCAGAGTCCAGATACTGAATCGTTTGGTCGCGTTAAAGAAATTCGGGATACAGATCAACACGCTCGGGTAAATGACCGCGAGTCTCATCTGGAGGAAAAAAGCCGCGTAAGCCGGGTACATGACGAAATCGAGACTGTAAAAAGCAAGATGGATGATAATCCCGATCACCGTCAACATGATCGTGCGAAAAGCGATCGTCCGGCTCACGACCCCGTTGTATCTGTAAAGAAGGTCCTTTCTCCCTATCGGAGGATTTTCAGGCACCAAATATCGTCTTCTTTCGAAGAGCGGGTCATTTTTCAGATCTGTCACCATGTTCGAATGCCCCATTTCAGGATCACCGTGAGCACCGGCCACCCGATTGAAATATTATGACGATTTATTGGTCGATAAGCAGCGAAAAATCGACGGCCTTGACCGAATGCGTCAAGGAACCAACAGAGATAGTATCGACTCCTGCAGCCGCAAACTTGCGGACATTCTCGATCGTGATGCCGCCGGAAGCCTCCAAGAGAATCCCCGGGGCTTCCTTGCGGACGATCTCCACCGCCCGCTTGGCCTCGCGCGGTGTAAAGTTATCAAGCAACATGACCTTGGGACGAAGCCCGATGGCTTCCCAAAGCTCCCCAAGCGTGCGAACTTCGATCTCGAACACACCGGGATGACGCCGCAGTTTTTTCAGATCTCCGTGAATCCGGTGATTCTCCTTGATCATGATGAATTCGTCGAGACCTTGACGGTGATTCCGTCCGCCCCCGACCTGCACCGCGACCTTTTCCAATTCGCGCCAAAGCGGAGTCGTCTTGCGAGTGTCCAGAATGAGTGCGGGATATTTCTTCACGCGTTGGGTGAATTGCCTCGTCTTGGTCGCGATCCCGGAAAGATGCCCGAGAAAATTCACCATGGTTCGCTCGGCCTTGAGGATTGAGCGGATGGAACCGCGCATTTTGAAAACGATTTTTCCGGGCCGGAGCTTCCCCCCGTTATGCACACGGAACTCGAGCTTTACTTGGGGATCCACGATCTTGAAAATCTCTCTCACGAGCCGTTCCCCGCAAAAGATGCCTCGGGCTTTGGCGATCACGCGGGCAGTCCCCCGAGCGTGTGGCGGGATCAGGAGGTTCGATGTAATGTCCCCTTGGCCGATATCTTCGTGAAGGGCTTCTTTCAGGAATCCCAGTGTCCGGCGTGACACCGGCAACGGGTGTCCGGGAAACGCAGCCTCAGAAACTGGCGAATTGGTTCTGGTAGGATACGAGAAGTTTTTCGGCATCGGCAAGTTTCTCTTTCTCTTTTTCCAGGATCTCTTTCGGTGCTTTCGCCGCAAAAGAGGGATTTTCGACTTTGTTACGGATATTCTTGATCCATTGTTCGGTCTCCTGGATCTTTTTCTGGAGACGTTTTTTCTCTTCCTCAGGGTCCCGGATGCCCTCCAAGGGAATGAACACATCGAAGGCAGGATAGGAATGCGCGGCCATCGCCCCCGTCTTCTTAAATTCCAGCACGCATTGCAAAGCCTCGAGCCGGCCCAATACTTTGACTTCTCTCTCGAAGGTGTTCAGGATCTCCCGGGTCTTTGCCTCTTTGCAAACAAAAATAGCGGTCAGTTTATCGGTCGGGGCTATCTGGGACCGCACCCGAAGATCGCGAAGTCCGGTCACGGCGTCCTGCAAAAGACCGATGGCCTTCTGAGCTTCCTCGTCACGAAAGCTTTGCTTCTCTCTGCCCGGCCAGGCGGCCAGCATGATGGACTCCGGCCAGGTCACGGGGCTCCCGGCTTTCACCTTGAAAGTCTGCCAGATCTCTTCGGTCATAAAAGGCATAAAAGGATGCAGGAGACGGAGCATCCGTTCGCACACGAAGAAAAGAACTTTCTGGGTCTCGACTTTGAGCGCCACGTTTTCCGACTGGACCATCGGCTTCGCGAGTTCAATATACCAATCACAGAAATCATCCCACACTAGATGATAAAGCTCGGTCGCCGCCTGAGCGAGCCCAAATTGGGACAAGAGCCGCTCGATTTCCGCAGTTTTCTCCTCAAACCGGGAAAGAATCCAACGGCTAGGGAGTGAAAGCTTATCTTTCTCAAATTGCGCGGGATCATGGGAAGCCCCCTGAAGATCCCCGATCTGCATCAGAACGAAACGGCAGGCATTCCAAACCTTTGTCGTGAAATTACGTCCTGTTTCAAATTTCTCGCGCGAAAGATAAACATCCTGCGCCGAGAGCATGACCAGGCTGTAGCGTAGAGCATCCGCCCCCATCTCTTCGATGACTTCCAAGGGATCAATGGAATTCCCGAGCGATTTGGACATCTTCAGGCCGCTCGCCGCGCGAACCGTGCCATGGATGTGAACGCGCGTGAACGGAACTTCTCCAAGAAATTCCAGCCCCGCCATGATCATGCGCGCCACCCAGAAAAAGATTATCTCCGGCGCGGTCACAAGGTCGGACGTAGGATAGAATTTTCTCAGATCTTCAGTTTTCTCCGGCCAACCTAAGGTTGAGAACGGCCACAGCCACGATGAGAACCACGTATCGAGAACGTCGGGATCCTGCGTTAACTCTTTGCTCCCACACTGAGGGCACTTCTCAGGCGTTGTTCTGGAAACAATGATACCTTCATACGGGGTACGGGGTACGGCGTACGGAGCTTCCGTCGACGGGTTTTTCGCCGTACTCCGTACCCCGTACTCCGTACTGCATTTCTCACAATACCAAACGGGTATTTGATGCCCCCACCAGATCTGGCGGGAAATGCACCAATCGCGGATGCCCGTCAGCCAATTCTTGTAGACCTTGGTCCAGCGGTCCGGATAAAAGACGGTCTTTCCCTCATCGTGGGCCTTGAGAGCTTTTTCAGCCAGAGGCTGCATTTTGACAAACCACTGTTTGGAAAGATACGGCTCGACCACCGTTTCGCAGCGGTAACAATGGCCGACGGCGTGAAGATGGGAATCGCGTCGAACAAAGAGGCCCTGTTCTTCCAGATCCTGGAGGATTTTCTTGCGCGCCTCGAAGCGGTCCATCCCCTTGTACGGCCCGCCATGTTCATTGATCTTCGCGTCGGGCGTCATGACATTGATCTGCTCAAGATTGTGACGGTGGCCCATCGCGAAATCGTTCGGGTCATGCGCGGGAGTCACTTTCACAATACCGGTGCCAAACTCGGGGTCCACGAACGCATCCGCGATCACAGGGATTTCGCGGTTGAGGAGCGGCAACACTACTTTTTTCCCGATCAGATGTTTGTAGCGCAGATCGTCGGGATGCACGGCCACCGCGGTGTCCCCCAGCATTGTTTCGGGACGCGTGGTGGCAACGACGAGATGATCCTCGCCCATTTTTTCATAGGGCGGCTTGTGTCCAGCGATGGGATACTTGAGGTGATAAAGTCCGCCTTGCATATCCTTGTGCGCCGCTTCTTCGTCGGAAAGCGCGGTCTGACAGCGCGGGCACCAGTTGATAATGTAATGTCCGCGATAGATAAGCCCGCGTTCATAAAGGGTGACGAAAGCTTCGCGAACGGCCTTGGAAAGCCCCTCATCCATCGTGAACCGCTCGCGCGTCCAATCACAGGAAGAACCGAGACGGCGGAGCTGACGCGTGATCGTCGAGCCATTCTCATTCTTCCATTTCCAGACTTCTTTAAGGAAAGCTTCGCGGCCGAGGTCCCAACGGGTTTTTTTTTCTTTGGCGAGTTTTTTTTCGACGACGTTCTGCGTCGCGATGCCCGCGTGATCGACGCCCGGCACCCACAAAGTATCCACGCCCTTCATACGGTTCAAGCGGGTGAGGATGTCCTGAATGGCGCTATTGAGCGCGTGGCCCATGTGCAGGATGCCCGTGACGTTGGGAGGAGGGATGACGATGACGTACTTCGAGTCAACAGTCGACAGTCCACGGTCCACCGAAGCTGCTTTTTTTTTGTCTGTCGTCTGTGGTCTATGGTCTATGGTCTGCGAGCGGTCGCTCGCCGGGCGGAAATAACCCTTGGCTTCCCAGAGGGTGTACCACTTCGTCTCGACATCTTTGGAATTATATTGTTTGTCTAGGTCCATGCTCGCACATTCGAAAAATAATTTTAAAGAGGCGGTAATCGATTCGTCCATTCAGATGGTTTGAAATCACCGGGCCAGTGATCTTTGTCCTTGGGAGATATTTCTTTTTGAAAATATAAAACCACCGCGATGACTATCACTGCTGCAAGAAACAAAAGACCTAGTATCAAATAACCTCTGAGACTCATGGCTTATCCTTTGTGAAGCTTGTATTCAATCGCTTCGACAAGCGCCCGCCAGCTGGCTTCGATGATGTTCTCGTGAACGCCAACCGTGGTCCAGGTCTTTTCCGTATCCTGGAATTCGATGAAGACGCGCACCTTGGCGGCGGTCCCGGCCTCGGAATTCACGACGCGCACTTTATAATCAGTGAGTCGGATCTCGGTGATCGACGGGAAAGAACGTCCGAGCGCTTTCCGGAGCGCGGAATCAAGCGCGTTCACGGGGCCGTCCCCGTCCGCGGATTCCACATGCTCGACGCCCTGGGCGATCACGCTCACATCCGCGACGGAGCGCGGTTGGCTGCTGCCGATGTTGTCCGTACGCACGGAAATGTTATTCACCGTAAAGAAAGGTTTGAATTTCCCAAGGACGCGCTGAACCAGCAGCTCAAAACTCGCTTCCGCGGCCTCGAACTGATAGCCCTCATATTCCAGACGCTGGATCTCAGCCATGATCTTCTTGGCCTCGGGAGAATCCTTCTGGAATTTCATCTCCAGTTCCTGGGCCTTGATCATGATGTTCGTCTTGCCACCGAGTTCGCTCACAAGATAGCGGCGGTGATTGCCGACCACTTCGGGGCGGACATGTTCATAAGTGTTCGCATTCTTGACCATAGCGTTGATGTGAACGCCGCCTTTATGCGCGAACGCCGAACGGCCCGTGAACGCCTGATTGTTCACAAGCGGCAGGTTGCAGATCTCCGCCACATAATGCGAAACCGCGGTGAGCTCTGTGAGCTTTTTCGCCGAAAAACATTTCACGCCCATCTTGAGCTGGAGATCCGGGATGACACTCATGAGATTGGCGTTCCCGCAGCGCTCGCCGAAACCATTCACGGTCCCCTGCACCAGCACGCATCCTTCGCCGACGGCTTGAATGGTATTGGCCACCGCCAGTTCGGAATCATTGTGGCAATGAATGCCGAGAGGCGTCTTGACCGCGCGCTTCACCCGGAGGATGGCGTGGCGAACCTCGTGTGGAAGCGTGCCGCCGTTCGTGTCACAAAGTGTCAGATTGTTGGCGCCGGCTTTCGCCGCCTGCTGGAGCGTCTTCAGCGCGTATTCGGGGTTCGCCTTGAAGCCATCAAAGAAATGCTCCGCGTCATAGATCACTTCGATCTTCCGGTCTTTGAGGAAAGCAACCGTCTCATAGATCATGAGGAGATTTTCTTTAAGCGAAGTCTTGAAAACTTCCGTGACATGCATGTCCCAGGATTTCCCGAACACCGTCACGACCTTGGTGCCAGCGTCGAGCAGGGCCTGGATCTGCGCGTCTTCCTTAACCTTGGCGTGGGCGCGGCGCGTGGAGCCGAAAGCGGCGATCTTGGAATTCCGGAGGCCGGCCTTTTTGACGCCCAGGAAGAATTCCATGTCCTTGGGATTCGAACCGGGCCACCCACCTTCGATGTAATGCATCCCGAACTGGTCCAGCCTCTTCGCGATCAGCAGCTTGTCATGCGACGACAGACTGATCCCCTCAGCTTGGCTGCCATCTCTCAGGGTTGTGTCGTAAAAAAGTATTTTTTTATTCATAACTTTTACAGACTCTTTGCGGTGGGGGTACTTGAGGAAAGAGTTACTGGCTCCCACACATCGCTTCGTTTAAAAGCATAGAGATATATCGCGATATAGCTCGGAAGGTTAAGTAGAAAAACAAGTCCATAAACGACCGTGATAAATACCAATCCTATCTCCGCAGAATATGGATGAAAGCGAAAAGCGCAGAAGACGATATCCGAAAGAGGATAAATAAAAAAAACAACCTTCCAGAATTTTCTGAAAGCTATTTTTCGGCTAAAACAAAACCCATACATACCCACAAAAGGCACGATGGCTACGAACATACCAATGGTAGTGATTAACTCCGGCTTCATAAGAGCTGACCAAAGGCCTAAAGCCGAAAGGGCCACCGTAAACCAAAAATAAATCTTCCACAAAACATTAACTTTTTTCATTTTTCCTCTACATTGCCATGCACGCGCTAGCCTTAAATCGCTCCCAACTACGAGGTGGGATATCGGCTACGGTTATTTTTTCCCGAGGCCGAAGGCCTTGTGGATGGCTTTGGCAGCGAGTTTGCCTTTGTCGCCGGCGACGACGACCGAGATCTTGATCTCGGAGGTGGAGATCATGTCGATATTGATCTTGTTCTTGGCCAGCGTTGAGAACATCTTGGAGGCGATCCCCGAGTGGGAGCGCATGCCGATCCCGACGATTGAGACCTTCGCGACATTCTCATCACTTACGACTTCCGCCACACCGAGCTTCTTCGCATTGGCATGGACCACTTTCAGCGCTTTCTGTAGTTCATTCTTGAATACGGTAAAGGAAATATCCGTCGAGTTCGTCTGGGTTTTGTTCTGGATGATCATGTCCACGTTCACATTCGCGTCCGCCAGGGTCTGGAACACCTTGGCCGCCACGCCGGGCTTGTCGGAAACGCGGAACAGGGTGATCTTGGCTTCATCTTCTGCAAGGGCAACGCCGCTGACAACGACTTCTTCCATTTTCTTATTCTCCTTCGTGATAAGGGTTCCTGGAACATTCTTATGGGAATTACAGACCCAAATGGGCATATTGAATTTCTTTCCGACTTCGATCGAACGCGAATGCATGACCTTGGCGCCGAGCGAGGCGAGCTCCAGGATCTCATCGTAAGTCGCGACATCCATCTTCCGGGCCTCCGGGATCACGCGCGGATCGGCGGTATAGATCCCGTCCACGTCCGTGTAGATCTCGCATTGCTTTGCCTTGAGCGCCACCGCGAGCGCCACAGCCGTGAGGTCCGAACCGCCACGCCCGAGTGTCGTGATCTCTCCGGAAGGCGTCTGCCCCTGGAAGCCGGCCACGATCACGATCTTGCCGGCTGCGAGCGCCTTTTTGATGCGTTCGGCGCTGATATTCTGAATGCGGGCCTTGCTGTGGAATTCATCCGTGATGATCCCGACTTGCGGGCCGGTAAAAGAAACCGCCTGATGCCCAAGCTTATGGACGGCCATCGCGAGAAGCGCGATCGAGACCTGTTCCCCGGTCGAAAGAAGCATATCCATCTCGCGCTGTTCCGGATCCTTGTTGATCTGGTCGGCAAGGGTGATGAGATCATCGGTCATATCGCCCATGGCAGACACGACCACCACGACCTTGTTGCCGGCTTTTTTTGTTTTGATGACGCGCTGCGCGACCCGCAGGATCTTTTCCGCGTTGGCGACAGAAGAGCCGCCGTACTTTTGAACAATGAGTGACATTTTTTATTTCCTTATTGTTGCGATTTTAAAATGTCATCCCCGAATGCCTTTATCGGGGATCCAGGACTGGATTCCCGCCTTCGCGGGAATGACGCGGGAGAAAGGTTATCCCGCTTTCGACGTGAAAAAAGGCATCAATTCCGTGGTTTTGGTGAATTTGAGTTCCGAGGTCTTGGCCGCGATCTCCGAGAAACGCTCGATCTCATCGGCCATGACGTTCTTGCCCGTCATGAGGAACGGAACACTGTCCCGGACGATCTCCTGCATCTTCCAAAGCGTCGCGTGGCCCGGAGTCACGAGCAGCCGCGATTCCTTGGAACGTTCCAGGTATTTCCGGATCTTGGAAAGCACGAAAAAGTCGATCCCCTCGATTGCGGCGATCTTTTGCTTCACATCCCCCGTCCGAGCCGCTTCGCCAGGCGTGTGCAGGTAGAGACAGACAAAATCCTTATCTTCCAACGCTTCGATCGCGACTTTAGAGATCTTGTCGTAAAAAGCCGAAGGTTCTTCGCCTTCTTCCTTGACCTCCATCACCGTAAGCCCCGCCAGACGCCCGAGACCCTTGGCATATTCGCGCGCCGCGACCATCGCCCCGCCCGAAATATCAAAACATTCCCGGAACGAGCGAAGCACGGGTTTTTTCCCCTGGCCCCAGAGCCAGATCATGTTCGCGGGATTCTCGCCGAGATCTACGCGCACCTGATTGATCTCGTGATCCTGCAAAAGGAGTTTGGCGTCATACATGAGCTTGCGCATCATCTCTTCGCCCGGCCCTTCCGGGAGCACATCCTCGATCTTTTCCCCGACCACGCTTTCCGGAGGCTGGGTCTTGGCCGAAAGCGCTTCATATCCGTTCGCGTCCTTGATCACGGCAAGATGCCGGTGCCCCGACCCCGAAAAAAAACGCACAAAATCGCTCCCGACTTTTTTATTCAGAAAGTTCACGAGAGCCTTCGCCTCTTTGGTCGTGAGAGCCCCCGCGGTCGGATCCGCCAGCGTCCCGGCGGCCTCCGTGATAAAATTCATACAGAAGGCAACTTCCTTGTCGTCGAGCGTCAATTCCTTGTCCGCGGCTTCAAGCGGGCCACGGCCCGTGTAAAGCTTCGAGGCGTCATACCCCAGAATATTAAAAAGACTGATATCCGCGGAAAGCGGCAACCGTTCCGACACAAGCTTGGCCGTTCCGACTTTGCCATTCTTCGCAAAGAAATTCAAATTCGGGATCTTGGCCGCTTCCAAGGGGGTTTTTCCGCCGAGCTCCTCGGTCGGATGGTCCGCAGCGCCCGCCAGCACCACAACGATGGATTTCATCCGATGACCTCCTTAACGGCTTCAAACGTGGAAGGAACCTTGAAAACAGGATCCTCGAAACTGAGCGCGAAATCCGGGTCCTTCAAACCCGAGCCCGTAAGCGTGATCACGATACGGGAACCTTCCTTAAAAAATCCTTTTTTCGCGAGATTGATCACACCCGCGACGGGCGCCACACTGGCCGGCTCGGCGAAAACGCCTTCGCGCTCCGCGATAAAACGGTAAGCCTTCGTGATCTCCGCGTCCGTCACGCTGTCGATCAGTCCGCCCGATTCGTCGCGCGCGGTCGTGGCTCCCTGCCAGCTCGCAGGATTCCCGATACGGATCGCGGTCGCGAGCGTCTCCGGCTTTTCCACCGGATGCCCCAACACGATCGGCGCCGAGCCCGCGGCCTGGAACCCGAGCATCTTCGGCAGGATCTCGGACTTCCCCGCCTTTTTGTATTCCTTGTAACCTTTCCAATAAGCCGTGATATTGCCTGCATTCCCCACGGGGATCGCGTGATATTCCGGCGCATCGCCCAAGTCATCCACAATCTCAAAAGCCCCGGTCTTCTGTCCTTCGATCCGGTAGGGATTGATGGAATTCACGAGCGTGATCTTACCGTCCTTCGTGATGTCCTTGACCAGCTCCAGCGCTTTGTCAAAATTCCCCTCGATCATGATCACCTTCGCGCCGTAGCGGTACGCCTGAAGGAGTTTCCCTTTGGCGATCTTCCCTTCGGGGATAAGCACATAGCATTTCAGGCCGCAGCGCGCGGCGTAGGCAGCGGCCGATGCCGAGGTATTGCCGGTCGAGGCGCACATGACAGCCTTGGACCCGGCCTCCACGGCCTTCGAGATCGCCATGGTCATACCGCGATCCTTGAACGAGCCCGTCGGATTCAATCCTTCGAACTTGTAATAGATCCGGATATTCTTGAGGCCTAGTTCCACCGGCAGCGCTTCGGCAAGAATGAGCGGCGTGTTGCCTTCATTAAGCGAAATGATCGGCGTCTTGTCCGTCACCGGAAGATATTCCTGGTAACGTTCGATGATCCCGATCTTTTTGACCGCGTATTTTCCCATGTTTACGCCTCTTCGATCCGGATAACCTGGGTCTTTCCCTTGATACTGGACATGCGGTCGATCTCGCGGATCGCGGCCCTCAACTCTTTTTCATGCGTGTCATGCGTCAAAAGAATAAGCGGCACGACCCGGCCTGCACTGCGCTCGCGCTGCATGACATCCGAAATGCTGATCTTGTATTTCCCGAGGATCTTCGTGATCCCCGCGAGAACGCTGGGGCGGTCGATCACGTTGAAACGCAGGTAGTAGCGCGACAGGATCGAAAAAATACTCTTCACAGGAATGGCCTTGCCGAGGGCCCGGACCATGAACTGGTCTTCTTCGTGTCCGGTGTTCCCGGCTTTCGCGATATCCAGGAGGTCCGCGATCACCGCGCTCGCCGTCGGATGCGGTCCGGCGCCCCGCCCGTAAAGAAGCGAGTCGCCCACTTCATCGCCGCGCATCAGAATCGCGTTGAAGGATCCGTTCACGCTCGCGAGAATGTGAGAGTTCGGCAGAAGCGTCGGCTGAACGCGCGCTTCCATTCCGCTGCCGGAGCGTTTGGCGATCGCGAGCAATTTGATCGTGTATCCGAATTCCTTGGCAAAAGCGATATCCTCACTGGAGATCTCCGTGATGCCTTCGCAATAAATATCCTTGTTCTTCACCTTCCCCCCGAATGCAAAACGCGCGAGAATCGCGAGCTTGTGAGCGGCATCGTGTCCGCTCACATCGAGGAACGGATTCGCCTCGGCAAACCCCTGCTGCTGGGCGCCGGCCAGTGCCTCGGCAAAGCTCATGCCCTTGGCGGTCATTTGCGTCAAAATGTAATTCGTGGTTCCGTTAATAATGGCGTGCACGGAATCGATGCGGTTCGCCACAAGGCCTTCACGGAGCGCCTTGATGCAGGGAATGCCGCCGCCGACACTCGCTTCAAAACAAAGCCAGCGCTTCATTTTGTGGGCCAGCGAGAAGATCTCGTCACCGTATTCGGCCAGAAGGGCCTTGTTCGCCGTCACAACATGCTTCCCGTTCCGGAGAGCTTCCTTGATGAGCTGGCGCGCGATCGTCGTCCCGCCGATCAGTTCCACCACCACATCCACGGAAGGATCGCGTACGACCGAAAAGGCGTCTTTGGTCAGAATGCTTTTCGGGGGACGGACTTTTTTATTCCGCTCCGGATATTTTTCCGCGATCTTCACGAGATCGAAAGATACACCGAGTTGGCGCTCGAAGAGAGCCTTCTTTGCGGTGAGAATTTCATAAAGTCCGGTGCCGATCTGTCCCAGCCCCAAAAGTCCAATATTAATCTTTTTCATTTCTCTCCCCAAAATGTCCTAAGTTCAACAGCCGTAAAACCTTAAGAAAGTCACGGCAGTATAACGTACCTCTGGGCAAAAATCAAACAGCCCTTCCTCATCTGCTTATACGCACGGCGAAAGGCGGACGGCGTTACGCATAATCGCTTTCGCCGTACCCCGTACGCCTTTCGCCTTGCGGATGCGGGTTTACTTTAAAAACAGTTTAGGTATACTATCCTCGCTTCGCTCACAAAATAGGTCCAACAAGGGGTCCCGACATGAAAAAGAATCTTTTTATTATTCTTGTGATCTCTGCCGTCGCCATCAACTTTGGCATGGCCCGCCGCTCCGATCAATATGACGAAGAGGCGCGCCTTCAGGAAGCCGCCCAAAAGCAGTCGGACAAGTCGGTGCCTGCTGAAAAACACAATGCAGCGAAGAATTTCGCGACAGGGGTCAAGGAAATGACGGTGGATAATGTCAAGGACACCGTGGGCGACACAGCCCAGGGCACGATAAGCCACAGACCTGTGGTGGGGACCCTGGACGGCGCTCAACAGGCGGGTGATAAAGTTGTTGATAACACCATCAAGGGCGTCAAAAAAGTCGTCTCATTGGGCTATGCCAAAGACGAAAGCTACGAAGTCCAGGAAGCCGAAAAAGGCTCCGGCGACGCCGCTAAGATCAAACTCTTTAAATTTTAAAAAGAGACATCGAGGAACGGCGAACGGGGAACGAGAAGACATCCCAGGATCGGCGTTTCCCGTTCCCCATTCCCCGGATCTTTTATTTCTTTTTCCAGTACTTGCAGCCTTTTTCCACGAGCGACGGAGGAATGTCCTTGTTGGAACCCTTCCCGTGAACCTCGAACCAGGTGCAGATCCCCAGAAAAGTGTTTTCGAAATCCCGCCGGTAAAGGCAATCCCAGCACGCAGTCGCTGAAGCTTCGGTTGATTTTTTCATGAAGGGTCCTTGGTTACCGGAACCAATGGTCCGGAAGGGTTTGATTGATAGCCTGGCGCTCGCCGTCGGAAAGCATCCGCCGTTCTTCGATCGCCGACGCCTTGTGCCGCGACGGCACAGGTTCGGACGCAAGTTTAAAATCCGGATCCAGGCGGTGCATCACCTCTGCCACCGAGAGAAGTTTGCCGACATGCGAGCGGATATAGAAGGTCAGCGTGTTGTGATCGTCGGTGGCAACTTCAATGGAACGCGGTTGGGGATGACTCCTGCAATATTTGATGATCGCATGGTCCGCGCCCTCAGCCCCTTTCGTAAAAAACACCTTCACCCCGCGACTCGAAAGCTCAGGCGCCGAGCGGGCCACGCCTCCGTCGAAATAGATACGAACCTCAAGATCCTTTTTCCCGGCAGCATGGCGCCTGGCGAGCGCAATCAATCTTTCCCGGTATTCCCGGCGCGCATCATCGGATCCGAAATCCTTTTGGGGATTGCCGGACATGCCCCTCGCGATCACATTGTAGCCGTCGATCACAAGCACGTTCATGCCTTACCGGCCTTCCAGACACGGACCAGAAAGATCCGTCGAGGATCGATCAAGCGATCGATCAGCAATTGCGCGTCCCGTTCGTAGAAATCCCGCGCCTGATCATCCGCGAAATCCTTCATCCTGAATTTCAGGGAGGTTAGGAGCAGGTTGGTTTTATAGGAACCGATCACGAGATTTCTCACCCGCTCTTCAAAATAACGGACATTGACGTCCTTCTCATCGGCCGAACCGGTTTTCTCGAAAACGATAATAAAAATTTCCTCACGGAAGGGTTGAATCTTTTCCTGATACGACTGTTCCCCGGCCTCCTTAAAATATACCGTGGAGGGCATGCTCAGATAGCGAAGACCACCTTCCTCACGGTGAATCTTGTAAATCGTCGCGCGCATCCCGGGCATGGGAGCCGTGAATGCCACGCGGACGGTATCGCCCTCGCGCGCGCCCATGGCGTGTGCACGGATCCACTCGTCGCCGCGGGCCTTGTTATTCCTTTGGATCAGCACCCTGAGAGGCCTCGTGCCAAGGCCCGAAAGATCCTGAACGGTCAGGGATACAGGTTTGCCGTTCACATAGAACCGGGGAAGCTGCGGGACTTTTTCTTCCGCCACCGCGGCACGCGTGAAGAAAAGGAAAGCCGTCAGAACTCCCATGCAAAGCGCAATAAGCAATCTGTCTTTTTTCATGAAGTATTCCCTATATCTCATAAAAACGGCGTGAAACACGACGGGATCGCGGAAGTAAGCTTCATCGGCTCCCCCGTCATCGGATGACGAAATTCCAAACGAGAGGCATGGAGCAACAAGCGCTCGGCTTTGACCACCTGGCGCATATCCTCCTGCCAGCCTTCGTCGATATAACGCTCGAAGATCCGCGCGTCAATATAGATCTTGTCGCCCACGACCGGATGTCCCAAAAAAGAAAGATGCGCCCGGATCTGATGCGTGCGTCCGGTGTGCGGAACAATTTTCAAAAGGGAATAGCCTCCCGCGCTGCTTAAAACCTTGTAATCCGTCCGGGCCTCTTCCCCCAAAGGATCGGACGTCCGGAGATGCTGCCGCTTCTCCGTCTTGGTCCCCAGCGAAAGGGCGATCGTTCCTTCTTGCGACTCTGGGATCCCAAACACAATGGCGTGATATTCCTTCACCACCACGCGATCCTGGAAAAGAATCCCCAACTTCCCGGCCACGGCACCCGACTTCGCGACGAGCACCAGACCGCTTGTCTCGGAATCGATGCGATTGACGATCTTCAACCCCTCCGGCCCCGGTCGAAGGTCTTTCACCAAAAAGCTGAGGAGGTTCTTTTCTTTAAAACGGCCGACGGGATGGACCGGAAGCGGCGAAGGTTTCTCCACGGCGAGAAAAAACTCATCCTCAAAAAGGATCTGATATCCCGTTTCCACATAAAGATCGTCTTCGGTGCGCATTCATCTCCCTCGAAAGAGCCTGGAACAGTAATCGTCATCCTGAGCAAAGCGAAGGATCTCGTTTTGAGATTCTTCACCACACGGGCTCAGAATGACGGGTCTGGTGAGAAGCCTCAAAATTGAGAACCTTCGAAAAGTAGCGTTGGAGTTTGGGGGACAGCTCAAAGATTGAATTGCAGGTCGTAGAGGTTTTTGTAAACACCACCCTGGCGGAGGAGTGAGTCGCTGGTCCCCTGCTGGACAATGCGGCCCTTGTCCATCACCAAGATGTTCTTGGCCTTCTGGATCGTGGAGAGGCGATGCGCGATCACGAACACCGTGCGGTCCTTCATCAGATTTTCCAAGGCGCCCTGCACTTCTTTTTCGCTTTGGGTATCCAGATGCGAAGTCGCCTCATCGAGAACAAGGATCGGCGGGTCTTTGAGAAGCGCGCGTGCGATCGCGATGCGCTGGCGCTCGCCGCCGGAAAGCTTGAGTCCCCGGTCCCCGAGCGGGGTGTCATATCCCTTCGGAAGCGCTTCGATAAAATGATCCGCGAAGGCGATCTCGGCGGCTCGCTTTACATCTTCGAGACTCGCGTCCGGACGGCCGTAGGCGATATTTTCACGAATCGTGCAGTTAAAAAGCACGGTTTCCTGGGACACGATCCCGATCATGCCTCGCAAAGAAGGTAGCGTCAGATCCCGGATATCCCGCCCGTTGATCTTGATCGATCCCTTGATAGGATCATAGAAACGAAGCAGCAGGCTGACGAGCGTTGTCTTCCCGGAACCGCTCGCGCCCACGAACGCGATCACTTCATTGTGCCGTGCCTTGACCTCAATATCCTTAAGCACCCACTTGTCGGTCTCATAAAAGAAATCGACATGCTCGTAACTGATCTCGCGGACCGGCTCATCGAAGGAAATAGCTCCCGGCTTGTCGCAGATCGTGGGTTTGGAATCCAGCACCTCAAAAATGCGCTGACCCGCCGCGATCGACTGCTGGATAGTGCTGTTCACTTTGCTGATCTTTTTGAGCGGCTCATAACAAATGTAAAGAGAGATGAAAAAAGCCGCGAAGCGTTCCGCAGGCAGGTACTTGATCCCGAACCACACCGCGAACGCCGCGCCAACGGCACCGATCAGTTCGATCAAGGGACGCTGGATGATCGTGATCTTGATGGTTCTCCTGAAATAGTCGAAAACGCTTTTATTGATCTCTTCGAAGCGGTGGATCTCCCGTTCCTCGCTCGTGAAAGACTTCACGATATGGGCTCCGGCCAGGGTCTCCCCGATAAAGGAGGTGATGTCCCCGGTGCGTTCCTGCATTTTTTTTGTCAGCTTGCGAAGCTGCTTGCCTAAAAGGACGATCGGGATCGCCACGAGAGGGAAGATCAGGATGGCGATGAGCGCGTATTTTCCGCCCCAGAAAAAAATGAACGGGATATTAAAAATAAGGACCATCGGTTGTTTGACAAGGTCGGTGATCACGTCGGTGATGGCGCCCTGGATCTGCCCGACGTCGTTCGTGATGCGCGAGAGAAAATCCCCGGTCCGTCCTTTGGCGTAAAAATCATGGGAGAGATACACCAGGTGACGGTAGAGATCGTCCCGGACTTTCCGGACGGCGAGGATCCCGACATTCGACATTTGATAGTTTGAAATATAATCGAAAAAACCGCGCAGAATGAATACGATGACCAGAATGATCGGAACCCAAATGATCGGCAGAGCGAAGGAGGAGATCTGAGGGAAAAGCTTTGAAAGATAAGGGATGTGGGGAATGTTATCGATCACGACGTGGTCCTTCTGGAAGAACCCTTTCGTGATCACATAGATCGCGACCGAAACCAGCGCGTTCGACATTGAAAAAGCCAGCATGCACAGAAAAGCAAGCGCAAGGCGCCAGCGATACGGCTTTACATAGCCCAGTAATCTTTTATAGATGTCCATGGCAAATATCCAGGTGAGGGGTACGGTGTAAGGCACGCGGCATCCAGACAATGCTTTGCGCCGTACTCCGTACGCAAAACGCCGTGCCGTTTGAGCGCACACTGTAACATATCCGTTGACACTGCTCAAGGTTATGATTTAAGCTTCTTCCGCTTGTTCCCCGCTTGATAACTCCTTAAATATAAAGGATTTAGAGGATGAAGTCACTGAAGGTTGGCGTCGTCGGCGTAGGGCATCTCGGCAAGGAACATGCCCGGATCTATCGCGACCTTTCTGAGTCGGAACTGGTGGGCATCTCCGATCTCGACCCGGCCAAAGAAGACAAAGCCAAGGAACTCGGCACCGTCTATTATAAGGACTTCCGGGACCTCATCGGTAAGGTCGATGCCGTGAGTATCGCCACCCCCACCTCCACCCATTACGCGGTCGCCAAAGAATTCCTGAAGGCCGGCATTCATACCCTGATCGAAAAACCCATCACCCTGAAACTGGAAGAGGCGGATGAACTTCTCGAGATCGCACGCCAAAAGAACCTGGCGCTCCAGGTCGGACATATCGAGCGCCACAATCCCGGCTTCAAACGCATCCAGGAGATCGCGGAGAACGCACGGTTCATTGAGATCCACCGCCTCGGCCCTTTCACGGGACGCATTAACGACTGCGGCGTGGTACTTGACCTCATGATCCATGACCTCGACATCGTGCTCAGCCTCGTCGGCTCCGAAGTCGCGAGCTTTGACACGCTTGGCGTGAACGTCCTGACTCCTTTCGAGGACATCGCGAATGTCCGTCTAAAATTCAAGAACGGTGCCGTGGCGGACATCACGGCATCGCGCCTCACCTTTGAAAAGCAGAGAAAGATCCGAATCTTCCAGCAAGACGCCTATATCTCTCTTGATTTCGGAGCCCAGACTTGCAAGATCATCCGGAAGTTCGGCAACGAAGTCCTGCAGGAAGATGTCTCGATCGAGAAGGCCGAACCGCTTAAAGAAGAATTACGATTCTTCCTCAATGGAATCGCGACGGGCCAGAGTCTTGGAAAACCCGACACCGCCGCACGGAACGCTCTCAAACTGGCGCTTGAGATTGCACGCCGGATCCAAGCCGAACAACCCAAACCCACAGCTTCCCCTGCCAAATGAGCCGCAAGATCTTTCTGGTGGCCTGTGAGGCCTCGGGCGATCTCCACGGCGCGCATCTGATCGACGAGATCCGAAAGCTCGCGCCGGACACCACCTTTTGCGGCGTCGGCGGTGCCAAGATGGAAGCGACCGGCATGAGAATTTTCGCCGACATGACCCGTATCTCCGCGTTGGGTCTCGGCGACGTGCTCCGCAATTATTTTAAATACCTCAAGATCTTTAATGAAACTCTGCGCCACATTGAGTGCGAAAAGCCTGACGCCATCATCCTGATCGATTCACCAGCCTTCAATCTCCGGCTCGCTAAAAAGCTCCGCCCTGCCGCTCCCGTGCTTTATTACATCTCCCCGCAGCTTTGGGCGTGGGGCAAGCGCCGCATCTATATCGTCAAGAAACATATCCGCGAAATGCTCGTGATCCTGCCTTTCGAGAAAGAATTCTATGAGAAGGAAGGCGTGGCGGTAAAATTCGTGGGGCATCCATTGCTTGACGCGATCCCGGTACTCCCCGACGCGGCAGTCCTCCGTTCAAAATTCGGGATTACTCCGGGGACAAAAGCCATCGGTCTTTTTTCAGGCTCGCGAGAGAAAGAGGTCAAACGGATCCTGCCGGTGATGCTCCAAACGGCGGCCCTTCTCCGGAAAGATCTCCCGGACACGGTATTCTTTGTCTCGAAATCGTCCAACGTGAAGCCTTCCGTCTATGACGAATTGCTTCAGGGATTGTCCTTCAAAGTGGAATGTCTTGCGGCTTCATTTTATGAAACGGTCAAAGCCATGGATTTCGCGCTGGTCGCTTCCGGGACCGCAACGCTTGAGACCGCGCTCATCGGTACGCCGTTCTTTCTTCTCTACAAAGCCAGCTGGTCGACTTATTTCCTCGGCAAGCGCCTCATCAAAGTCCCCTACCTCGGGCTCGTAAACCTCCTCGCCGACGACAAGGTCGTGCCCGAATTCATCCAGCAGGACGCCCACCCCGAAACGATCGCGCATGAAGCGAAGTTTTTCCTCCAAACCCCGGAACTGCAGGAAAAAATGAAAGAAGAGTTCCGTCAGGTGCGGAAAAATCTCGGGGAAAAAGGCGCGAGCGCAAGAGCCGCAAAAGAAGTTATCGATTTCTTGGATCGATGATCCTTAGACCTCAGGCGACGAACCTGCAGGAAATCCAACTATCTCAGGAAGAAAGTTTTGTCCGCAGGGTCAAGTAATTTCAAATGTGAGATTTGAGCTCCCGAAAAAAAATCTAAGATTTTTTTTCGGGCAGATGTTGCCCTGATCTTATCTGAAAAACTTCTGGAAATCAGGACTACATCGGTCCCTTATCAATTCTTAGAGGGAGGCAGATGTTGCCACTCGAATTCTGGCTGGAGGACCGGCTTAAAATTCGCCGGATAGGGAAGCGGGAAAGTCACCATCTCGTAAATCCCCGTCAAGGCGCGCCCCACCGCATAGAAACTGCCTCGCCCTAGTCCTGCGATCCAACTGGGCGGCATCGTATCCTTGCGAACTTCTTTGGAAAGTTCATTGGAGATCTCCACCGGAGAAAGCGCAACGTTGAGGAAGCCGCGCTGAAGCTTACGCATCGGCGTTCCCTCCCCCTGGATCTCCGCTTCTTCGGCCATCAAAGGAGATGAGACGGCAAAAAGGGCGATTAGCGCGACCAGCAGGATGAAGGATCTTTTCATGGAGAGTAATCTAGCACTTGCACGGGGTGACAGGCAACTTTTTCTTCAAAAAAAACCCGGCCCCCCTCGAGAAGGGGTACTTCTCATAATCACCAGGGGAGGTGAATGTGGGGAACCGGGCAAGATGGACTGCTTTTCAAAAGAACTTTCTGGGGGTCGGCACCCATGGCACGCCCGCCCCCAGAAAATTCCATCTGCTTTTTAGAACAAATAGCTGAGCTGACCTCCGAGCGTATTCTGCTGGTGATTGCCGCCAAACACATTCCCGTCGCCGGCGTGGGCGTAATCGATGCGATACTCCGCCCGGGCGATCATGTTCTCGTAGAGCTTGTACTCGAGCGTCAGGGTGTTGGCCAAATCCGTAGCAGCCCCTGCGGTTCCGACACCGGTCCAATTGCGATAACGCTGGCTGTCATCAAAAAGCTCGAAACGGTAAGCTGTCGCGAGCTTCTCCGTGATCTGATACCTGGCATACGCCGCATAATCGAACCACTGAGCCGTGTGGAAATTGTCGTCCATGGCAATATCCACGCGCGGTTGATTGCCGATATCGAATTCACCCGCGAACGAGAGCTTCTTGCTCGCGTTCCAGGCAAGCACGTTCGTGGCCAGATAACGCTTCCCGCCACTCGCCGCGTTGTTCTCAGGCCCGAAATAGGTCGCCGTGGTCCATGTGACATCCTTGATCGGGCTGAAGCTGAACGCGTTCTCGAGCGTCTTGTACGAGTTGTTATCGATATCGTTGTCCCAACCGTTATTGATGCCGTTGTAAACGGTCAGGTAATCATTAAAGAGCTTATAAGTCGCCCGCACCCCGGTATGCGTAAAAGGGATCGCATAACCAAAGGAAACCGAGCGGCTTATATTCCAGTTATTCGGTCCTTCGATCACTTCATTCCCGGCCAAAGTGACCATGCGACCCGCCTTGATGTCCACGCTATGCGGGAGAACATTATTATTGGCCCAGAAACCAAGCGGAGCGATGTACTGGACATACGCCTGCTCGAACGCAAAGGGGGAGTTGCCGCTGCTGCCATTGTTTGAATTTCCAAGATTATCCTTCTGGAAATTGTTGAAGTAGTAACGCACGTCGCTTCCCATCATCATATCGATGCGGAAACCGGCGCCACCCTCAGGATTGGCCGCTTTCTCAAACCAGAGCTTGGCGGCGTTCATGGAGAAGGTATCCGCAGCCTTATCGGTAAGAGAACGCCCCACATTTCCATTCTGCTGCGGTTCCCCCACCTTGTTCTGATATTGGGTTTCCACATAGCCGCCCATATGGATATCTTCCATCGCAGTGCGCAAAAATCCTCCCTTGGGATCCGGCGTGGGCGGAATATAGGTCGTCTGCGCACCAGGAGCCGGCTTTTCCATGGTCATCATCTTGCTGTCCATGGCTTCGATCTTGCGATTCATCGCTTCGATCTGAGCCTTCAGCGCCGCAACTTCCGCATCGTCCGCGAAAGCGACCCCCGGCGTCAAACACATGCCTATCAGAAAAACGCTTAACAACCCCCGCAACATCTTCTCCATGACTTCCTCCTTTGTTGATTTATTTAAACTCTTCCCTAAACAGTAGGCTTCAGAGCGTAATGCTTCAAACGGTATCCCAGCATGCGCTCCGTGATCCCGAGGATCTCAGAGGCCAGGCGCTGATTCCCCCCGGAACGCACCATAGCCTCCTCGATCATCTGCTTCTCCAGCTGATGGACCGCTTCGGGAAGCTTTCCTTTCCGGGAAAGTCCCGCGTGATCCACTTTAAAACTTCCTATTTGATCCGAACCTTCAATCTCCATCGCAGCCACCCCGCTTATCCCTGAGCTGTTCATCAAACTGCTTTCTCCCCGCGCTCGCCGGTACGGATGCGAACCACATCCTTGACGTCTGAGACGAAGATCTTGCCGTCGCCGGGCTGTCCCGTTCGGGCGGCTTTGATCACCGCTTCAATGACCGGCTCCACTGCGGAGTCAGGAAGGATCACTTCAAGACGCATTTTCGGAACTAATTCCAGGCGGTAGTTTCCCTCACCCTGCGCCTTGCTCAGGCCCTTCTGGGTTCCGTGTCCTTCCGCTTGCGAAACGGTGATCCCTGAAAATCCGGCGGCTTCAATCGCCTCCCGCACCACCGAACTTTTCCCGGGCTTGACGATGATCTCTAGCTTCTTCATGATCTGTTCCCTCTCTTTCTTGGAGTGATAAAAACGGTTCCCGTTTAGAGCGCGTAGACGCCTTTTTCACCGGTGCGGATCCTCATAGCGCTCGTGGCTTCGAACACGATGATCTTACCGTCACCGATATTTCCCGTGCGCACGGCGCTCGAGATCACTTGCATGGTCTTGTTGACGTCCCAATCCCGGACCAGCACTTCGATCTTCACCTTCGGCTGGAACCGGATCGTATCTTCGTGGACCGGCAGATCCGCCTCTGTCTCGCCGTGTTGGCGTCCAAACCCGCGGACATCGGTAACCGTCATGCCAACCACGAGTGATTCTCTCCGGAGCGCTGCGGCAACATCGCCGAGCTGTTCGGGGCGCATCACGCAGGTCACGACTTTCACGCGATAGGTCTTCTGGACGCTCGTCAGCAAGACATAAAACACACTGATCACTCCCCAAGCACCGGCAATAATGAAACAGATCTTGGCTTCCGCCTGCGCGTCCGCGTTCCCGATGATGTACAGATAAAGGATTCCGATCACCATGACAATGTTGGCGATAAGTCCCAGCACCGGAATCCAGCCGTGCTTCACGGCGCTGAAATCCTTACGGTCCTTGAATGCGATGATGGTCCAGATGCATGTCAGACCATAAAGAATGAAGGTTCCGAGGTTCGAAGCAAGTGTAATCCCAGTCAAACCCACGACCGACCGGACACCGATCCCCGCGATCACGGAGGACACGATC
>Ga0209083_1000887_pt1 | contig 38338 bp, 34 predicted proteins | sample AM7aDNAmetaG_FD_184132 | JGI IMG/M metagenome (GOLD analysis project Ga0209083, IMG submission 184132) | Freshwater microbial communities from Finland to study Microbial Dark Matter (Phase II) - AM7a DNA metaG (SPAdes) (version 3) | ecosystem: Environmental > Aquatic > Freshwater > Lake ... | reverse complement strand
CTATGAGCTTGCTATCAAGTCCATCGATATTGACGGCAACAAGGTTTTCCTCGAGCTGTCCAAGAACGGAGCAGTAGTAGACAGCAAGGTCGTATCCCCATCCAAGGATGGCGCGACTGAGTCCGACAAGACCTACTACTACAAGAATCCAGCCGTAGGCGAGCAGAAGAAGCTCGTGACCATCGGCGTTCACTTCAAGAATGCCTTCCGCGGCGCTGATTCCAATCTGGCCACCATCGACGGCGAGTGGCAGATCTCAGATTCACCCAAGGAAGTCAAGGCAGATACACAATACGACAAAATGACCATAAGGACCGTTGATGCCACTGCCGGCTCAATCACCATGGATAACAAGGACAACGCCATAACCCTCAGCAAGAACAAGGATACAGCCCTCACAGGCGATATCAAGATCAGAACCGCTGATAACGACACCCTCAGGTTCTATATCTACAAGACCATAACCCTGCCCGGAGACTACCAAATCAGGGGAGCTGTTGCTGGCACAGTAAACGGCGCAAGCAACCTAGCTGCTGATAACTCCTTCACCTGGAACCCACAGACCTTTGCCGGCTTCTTCTACGATATAAAGAAGGACCTGGGCACTGAGACGTTGAAGTTCGCTCTCACCGAAGACAACAAGTTGAGCGGAGATACACCCTACGGAGTCACTTACACCACAACCGTCCAGAACAAGGCATTCGAGCGTGCGCTCTGGGGATCCTACAAGATCATGGGCTTCCAGGCAGAGAGATACTTCGCAGGATACAATCACGGCGTCGATGAACAGTCCGGTTCCGACATCTTCTACGCGGAGTCCACCGACAAGAACTCGCTATCCAGCGAGCAGCTTGAGAAGATCTTGATAGATAACAAGGATGAGAAAACCGTTACTTCCGGCACACCATTGAAGCTGGAAGAGGGCTATGAGCTCGCCATCAAGTCCATCGATATTGACGGCAACAAGGTTTACCTCGAGCTCTCCAAGAACGGAGCAGTAGTAGACAGCAAGGTCGTATCCCCATCCAAGGATGGCGCGAATGAGGCCGACAAGACATACTACTACAAGAATCCAGCCGTAGGCGAGCAGAAGAAGCTCGTGACCGTCGGCGTTCACTTCAAGAATGCCTTCCGCGGCGCTGATTCCAATCTGGCTTCTATCGACGGTGTCTGGCAGATCTCCGACGCACCAGTAGAAGTCAAGGCAGACACACAGTACGAAAAGATGACCATCAGGACTGTTGATGCCACCGCCGGCTCAATCACCATGGACAACAAGGACAACGCAGTAACCCTCAGCAAGAACAAGAACGTTGTACTTATGCCCGGTGTAAGCATCCAGACCGCTGATAACGACACCCTCAGGTTCTTCATATACAAACCAGTAACCATTGAGGGCACGAACGCAACCACAACCACAACCACAACCACAACCACAACAACCGCTCCAGCTGAGAACGTAACCACAACAACCGTTCCCGCTGAGAACGTAACCACAACCACAACCAAAACAACCGCTCCAGCTGAGAACGTAACCACAACCACAACCAAAACAACCGTTCCAGCCAGCAACAATACCACCGCAGCCACCAAGAAGACAACCCCCGGATTTGAGAGCGTCTTTGCCCTGACCGGCCTTCTGGCAGTTGCCTACCTGGTACTGAGCAGGAGAGAGTAAGATAAAATAGCTGGAGGGCTTCGGCTCTCCAGAACTATCCCTTTTTTATACCAGCTATTCTTTGTGCTTTGATAATCTCGGCCTTAGTTGGCAATTCGTCTATGGGCTGACCCAAGCGAAATAGAGTCTTTGAATCAGCTCTCACTGAGCAGGTCTACAAAAGTATTACATCTAGCAGCTCGCATATAATACAAGAGATAAGCCATTTCTTGGCGGTGATATCATGTCCATAGAGAGCACTCGTGAGGCCCAATTCTGGGAAAATGAGAAGGGTGCTGTTAGGTGCAGCCTCTGCCATCAGCAGTGTCGCATTCGGCCCAGCAAGAGGGGATTATGCGCCGTGCGAGAGAACCAAGATGGAAAGTTGATTACTCTGGTCTATGGAAACCTCATAGCGGCTAATATTGATCCCATTGAGAAGAAGCCGTTCTTTCATCTTCTGCCCGGAAGCCTTGCCTACTCTATAGCCACGGTGGGCTGCAACTTCACCTGCCTGCACTGCCAGAATGCAGATATCTCCCAGCTACCACGGGAAACGGGGCAGATACCAGGGCAATTCGTCCCTCCGGGAGAGGTGGTCGCGTTGGCCAAAGCCGAAGGCTGTCTGTCCATCGCCTATACGTACTCCGAACCCACCATCTTCTTCGAGTACGCCTTTGATGTGGCCGGCATGGCCCGCGAGAGCGACCTACGGAATGTCTTTGTCAGTAACGGCTACATAGGCGAGGAGGCCGCGCAAAAGATCATTCCGGTTCTTGACGGCATAAACATCGACTTGAAAGGGGACGATCAATTCTACCGCAAGGTCTGCGGAGCAAAGCTTGAGCCGGTTCAGAATAACATTGAACGGTTCTGGAAAAATGGCGTCTGGGTAGAGGTTACAACGCTTATCATTCCCAGTTATAACGATTCTGAGCAGACGCTTATGGATATTGCCGAATTTCTGGCAGGCGTGAGCCCGGATATGCCCTGGCACGTCTCTGCCTTCTATCCCAGGCATAAGATGTTGGATGTGCCTGCTACCGGAATCGAATCTCTTCGTCTGGCCTTGAGGATAGGTCGCAAGGCTGGTTTGAAGTACGTCTATGCTGGCAACGTTCCCGGGGAAAGCGAGAATACCAGTTGCTCTAACTGCGGAGAAGTCCTCATCCGACGACAGGGGTACATGATACTGAAAAATTCCCTGCTGGAAGGACGTTGCGGCAAATGCGGCACAGCTCTGCCGGGTGTCTGGTCCCAACAAAACTCTTAATATCTAACAGGTTCGATTTCGTCTTCTATGCCATTTTGCAGCGTGGAAGAGGCGATCCAGGATGTGCGATCGGGTCGCTTCATAATAATATTGGATGACGAAAACCGGGAGAATGAGGGAGACCTGATGATGGCGGCAGAGCTGGTTACTCCGGAGGCCATCAACTTCATGGCGCGCTTTGGTCGCGGCTTGATCTGCATGCCCATGACTGCGAATCGCCTCCACGAGCTAGGTCTTCCGCTCATGACCAGCCAGAACACGGAGTCCATGGGCACGGCCTTCACGGTATCCGTGGACGCCAGAGCCAATACCACCACCGGCATCTCTGCTTTTGATCGATCGACAACGGTTCATACTTTAATCGCCCCAGAGACGAGGCGCACCGATATTGTCACTCCCGGTCATCTCTTTCCCCTTCAGGCAAAGGAAGGAGGAGTCTTGCAGCGCACAGGACACACTGAGGCCTGCGTCGACCTGGCCCATCTGGCGGGACTCGAGCCCGCAGGTGTCATTGTCGAGATCATGAATGATGACGGCACTATGGCCAGGCTGCCTGAGCTGGAATGCTTTGCATCGGAGCATGGCATCAGAATGGTGACCATTGAGAAACTGATACGCCATCGCATGCAGTGCGAGAAATTGATACGCAGGGTATCGGTTGTGAGCATGCCCACTGAATACGGCTACTTCAAGGCCATCGGCTATGAGTCCATTCTGGATGGACAGTGCCATGTCGCCCTCGTAGCAGGGGACCCTGCAAGCGACGATGCATTAGTCCGCGTTCATTCGGAGTGCCTCACGGGCGACGTCTTCTCATCAAAACGCTGCGACTGTGGCGAACAGCTTCGACAAGCCATGCGGCTCATAAGTGAGAGAGGAAATGGAGTTCTTCTCTACATGCGCCAGGAAGGCAGAGGTATAGGCCTCGCCAATAAGCTTCGTGCTTATGCTCTGCAGGATGCGGGCTCAGACACAGTGGAAGCCAATAACGAATTGGGCTATCCCGCAGACCTCAGAGACTACGGCATCGGCGCCCAGATCCTGGTCGATCTGGGCATAAAAGAGATTCGCCTCTTGACCAACAATCCGCGCAAAGTAATCGGTCTGGAAGGTTACGGTCTCAAGATCGTGGAGCGCGTGCCCCTGGAAATAGAGCCCAATAGCGTCAATAGACGATATCTGGAGACGAAGAGGGACAAGATGCACCATCTCCTTCTCCAAAATGAGGGGACTTAAAATCATTCAATGCTTATGCGCTTGCGGGAGACGATCACAACTTTCGGCAGGGTGACCTCCAAAACACCTTCCGCAAGGCGGGCCCTGGCCTCATCCATCTTGACGTCCACAGGCAGCAATATCTTGCGCTCGAACTTCTTGTAGGTGCGTTCGCGTCTGTGGTAGTTCTTCTCAGCCACCTCTGCCTCACTCTTTCTCTCGGCTACCACATGCAACTCATCGTCCAATACAGTGATATCGATGTCCTTTTTGTCCACCCCGGGCATATCCATGGTTACGACTAATTCCTCGTCTGTCTCGTGGACGTCCGCCAGCGGTTTTATCACGCCCCACTCCTCTTCTTTATTCTCCACATCTTCCATGAGATCGCTCATACGCTTTTGCATGCGCTCCATCTCCTCAATATACCTGGACTCCATATCATCAAGACCAAGTTCTTCTATGAGCCTGTTCATCCTCTTCTGCAGCTTTCTCAATTCATCCGCCGGAATCCATCCAGTCATCTAAAACACCACGGAATAATATGCGCGGGCAGCTTATATTTATTCCGAGAGATATGCCATTTGAATGCGGACCACCTCTGCCGAGTCCCTGGCAGCCGCATACTCCGCAAGAGGTTCCCGGTTGAGCTCCAGGAATACGTGCCCCCAGTTGAATTTGGAAAGTATAGATTCAGCCTGGTTTTTTTCGCCCAGTATGACCAGCCCCGCGGCCAGGGCTTCTACGGTTGAGAGCTTGAACGGCTTTCCAAAGTTTACGGGATTCGCGGCCACTAGAAAGGGAAGTGCCCTTTCCTGAAGCCGGAAATGCGAGAAGACCTCCTCGGCATGCGCCCAGCTGCAATCCAGTGCAGCAAGCCCTCTGATTCCTTTATCCGCTGGCGAGAGGGCCTTTTCTGAGAAGGGGCTGAGAACCAGGAAAGGCCGGAGCTGGTTTATATGCCGGGTTAGACGAACGAGCTCGAAGCGGGCCAGTTTCTTTCCAGAGCACTTCTTGGGGTCGCATTGATTGGCATGGTAAATTATGAGTTCCATCTTGCCTATGGTCTACCGATAATCCTATTAACATTGTGTTCAACTCCCCTAGCAGCCAAGAAGCCAGGAGTTTTAGATGAGCGAGGTCTCCAAGGAGTACAACTTTAGACAGGTAGAAGAGAAATGGGTGCAAAGCTGGGATAGTTCAATCTATTACTTTGACTGGGAGTCGGAGAAGCCGCAATACATCATCGACACTCCACCGCCTTATCCGACGGGAAACTTCCACATCGGGAACGCCCTCAACTGGTGCTACATCGATTTCGTGGCCCGTTACAAGCGCATGCAAGGCTACAATGTCATGTTCCCTCAGGGCTGGGACTGCCACGGACTTCCCACAGAGGTGAAGGTGGAGCAATTGAACCACATCACCAAAAACCAGGTCCCGAGAGAGGAGTTTCGAAGGCTCTGTGAAAAGCTGACCGATGAGGCGATCGTCCGTTTCCATCAGTCGATGGGCAGATTGGGCCTGTCAATAGACTGGTCCAACGAGTACGCCACCATGAAACCGGAGTACTACGTCAAGACGCAAACCTCATTCGTGCGCATGTATGAGAAAGGCCTGATCTATCGAGAAGAGCATCCTGTAAACTGGTGCCCTCGCTGCGGTACGGCCATAGCCCTCGCGGAAGTGGAATACGATTCCAGAACCTCAACTCTGAACTACATGCGATTTTTAGCAGAGGACGGCCATATAGAGATTGCCACCTCTCGCCCCGAGCTCCTGCCGGCCTGCGTGGCAGTAGCTGTGAATCCAAAAGACGAGCGCTATCAGAAATACATCGGCAAGACCGTTAAGGTTCCTATATTTGATTACGATGTTCCTGTGATTTCAGACCCGGTTGTGGACCCAAATTTTGGCACAGGATTCGTCATGATCTGCACCTTTGGCGATAAGCAGGATGTTAGATGGTGGATGGAGCACCACCTCCCGCTCCGCCAGGCCATAGACCGCAGCGGCAGGCTCACAGACATCTCTGGGCCATACAAAGGCCTCTCTGTAGATGAGGCCAAGAAGAAGATAACCGAGGATCTGCGAGGTCTCGGAATAATCTTCAAGCAAGAGCCTCTGCAACAGAATGTAGGGCTTTGCTGGCGATGCAAGACGCCTATTGAGATTCTCTCTGAGCAGCAGTGGTTTGTCCGGATAAGCGCCGAGGAGATCAAGAAGACCGCAGCGGAGATCGAGTGGATACCACCTCATATGCGGGTCCGGCTTGATAACTGGGCAGACTCCATGGAATGGGATTGGTGCATCTCCCGGCAGAGGGTATTTGCCACACCCATCCCCGTCTGGTACTGCCGTGACTGCCAGGAAGTCCTGGTGGCCGACGAGAAATGGCTTCCTTTGGACCCCAACCAGACAAGTCCTCCTGTAAGATGCAAGTGCGGCTCCGACGATTTCATTCCCGAGCAAGATGTCCTGGACACCTGGATGGACAGCTCCATCTCAGCGCTCGCCGTAGCGGGCTGGCCGAATAGGAAGGACCTCCGCATGCCGACCCAGCTTCGACCGCAGGGCCATGACATCATTCGCACCTGGTCATTCTATACCATATTGAGGACAAAATCCCTGGAAGGGGTCAAGCCCTGGGACTCCATTCTCATCAATGGCATGGCTCTGGGTGAAGACGGGCACAAGATGTCCAAGTCCCTGAACAATTTCATACGCCCGGAAGAGGTCTTCGAGACCAATGGAGCAGATGCGCTTCGCCAGTGGGCTGCCATTGGCGGCAGCCCTGGAAACGATATCCCATTCCAGTGGAAGGAGATTACTGCCGCCAGCAGATTCCAGCAGAAGCTCTGGTCGATCTTTCGCTTCTCCCGGCCCTTAATCGAGAAGGTGGAAGCGAATCCCGGACAGGTGGACCGCTGGCTTCTGGGAGAGCTGGATCAGCTGGTTGTCAGTGCAACCAGAGCCATGGACGGTTTCCAGTTCGATGAAACCATGAAGGCCATAAGGGCCTTTGCCTGGGATGTGCTGGCCGATAACTATATCGAACTGGTCAAGGCCCGGCTTTATGGCCCGGACGGACCCCAGAAAAGAGCCGCTCAAAATACCCTTTACACTGCCCTGGAGACGATTGCGAAACTTATGGCACCATTCACTCCCTTCTTATCTGAAGAGATTTATCATTCACTGACGGGAGAGAGCGTGCATGTAGCAAACTGGCCCATAGCCACAAGAATCGCAGTCGATCCTGCGGGACATGCCATAAAAGAGATTGCAGCAGCGCTTCGCCGCTACAAGGCCGAAAAGGGGATGGCCCTAAATTCGCCTCTGACAGGAATCATGGTATATTCCGATATGACCCTGGAGACCTTCGATCTGGTGGGCGTGGCCAACTCCCCGGTCGAGAGCATGACAGGTTGCCCCAAGATTGAGATGAAGCCCGTTGCCGTCAAGCCGCAGATGAAGATCATTGGCCCCAGGTTCAAGGATAAGAGCCACAAGATCATAAACGCCCTCCGTGCCATGGACCCGAATCTAGTAGCCAGCCAGAAGACCACCGGGCAGATCCGAGTCGAGCTGGAGGGCGAGGTCATAGAGCTTCCACCTGAGGCCGCGACAGTAGAGATCGAGACACTTTCCGCAGGAGAAGCAGTGGATATCCTGAATTTGGGGGTCGCCACAGTGCTGGTTCGAAGATGATCGAAGTCGAAGTCAAGGCTCGCGCCAAAAAGGATACGCAAGAGAAGATCAAGGCCCTGGGAGCAAAGCCGTTGAAAGTGGAGAACCACCATGACCTCTATTTCAATTCGCCTTTGCGCGACTTCAAAGTGAGTGACGAGGCGCTGCGTATTCGCATCAAAGAAGAGGGCGCACGTCTGACCTATAAAGGACCCAAGCTCGACCAAGAAACCAAGTCACGCCTGGAATGGACGGTAAAGATCGACGACCCGGTGCAGATGGAGCAGATACTTCTTGTCTTAGGTTTTGAACTATCTGCAGAAGTATGCAAGCGCCGGACGAAGTATTCCTTTGGTGATATCGTCATCGCACTGGACGAGGTTGAGGGTTTGGGCTCCTTTCTGGAGGTAGAGGCAGTGGGGGATATCGGTTGGGAGATACAGAGGACGAAAGTGCTCTGTGTGTTGGCCGGGCTTGGCCTTGGCGGGTCGATTCGCAGCTCCTATCTGGAATTGCTGGAAGAGAAAAAAAGGAGTCATGGGACAGATGCACAAATAGATTAATACTCAGTAGCACACACTGTTGCAAAGGATTCACATCTTGATAATTATATAAAATATATTAAAGTTATAATACTACTTATATGTCCGAAAGTTCAAAGATTCCGGTGCTGGTCATGTTGTTCTTTGTGATGGTAGTGCAGATTCTAGCTCTGGCCATCACTCCTGCGATCTCTGCCAGCGGCAACAGGGTCTTCGAGGACCCCACGTCGATCGCCAACCCCATTGCTTATATGCTCCTCATCCTTGTATTTACAGCCCTTCTTCTCCTGGCCATGAAATTGAAGAGGGGATGGATCATCAGTGGCTTCATACTGCTTTCCATTGCCGTCAGCATTTATTACGTGATGGTGGCCTTCATGTCGCCATTGCTGGCAATTGCGCCAACTCTCGCAATAATGCTATTGTTGCACTTCTATCCGGAGTGGTATATCATAGACGCCTTCGGAATTCTGGTATGTGCCGGCATCAGCTCGCTTTTTGGTGTGAGCATGACCATTCTTCCTGCACTGCTACTACTGGTGGTTCTGGCGGTCTACGATGCCATATCCGTCTACAAGACCCGCCATATGATCTCCTTGGCGGAGGGCGCTATCAAAATAAAAGCCCCAATGCTCTTTGTGGTGCCTAAAAGCCGGGACTATAGCTTCCGCATAGATCAGGAGATTTCCAGTTCGTCCGATGAGACCAGGAAGAGGGGTGCCTATTTCCTGGGCCTGGGCGACGCTATCATACCTACAATTTTGGTAATATCAGCTGGTTGGTCGCTTCCTGCCGGAGGCTTCTATGGACTGAGTTTGCCCGTCCTGGGAGCAATGCTGGGCACATACCTTGGCTTTCTCCTCTTGATGACGACCTCAAGGGATCGGCCCCAGGCTGGACTGCCTTTCCTCAATTCGGGAGTAATTCTGGGATTCCTGGTGGGATGCCTCGCCGCGGGTGTACGACCCATATGATCACCGACAACTTTTTGGCCCAATCCGGCCCTTGGAACTCCGGAAGAGGAATAATCGATGGCTGATGAGGACCTGGCAGTTCTGGAACATTACGTACCCTTCTGTCCCAAGTGCGGCAATGAGTGCGAGCATAAGGAGCTTAGGCGGGCCCTGGATGCTGACAACTGGAAGAAGATCATAATTGAAACCATATTCTATTGCAAAGATTGCGATAACTACTGGAGCGATGGCCTGGTTGAGAAAGGCTATAGATGATCTATCTATATTACAGCGACAAGTTTCAGAACTACAACTTCGGACCGGAGCATCCCTTCAACCCGACTCGTTTGATGCTCGCCTGCAGGCTCATGGAGGAGTTGGGCCTCGTAGACGGTCTCGCATGCATGGTCGAGCCCAATCCAGCCTCTGAAGCTGATTTGCAGCGTGTGCATACAGCAGAATACCTGGCCGCCGTGAAATTGGAGAAGCCGGACCTTGCCTTCGGCCTCGGCAGCGATGACACTCCAGTCTTCCCGGGAATTTACGACGCTTCGCGCCTTATCGCGGGAGCCAGCATCGACGCCGCTCGCCGTATAGTCAGAGAAGACTGCAGCGCCTTCAATATAGGGGGCGGCCTGCACCATGCCATGCCATCCAATGCCTCGGGGTTTTGTGTTTTTGACGATCCGGCTCTTGCCATCGCCGTCTTGAGAGAGCGGTTCGATCGGATTCTCTACATAGACATCGATGGTCACCATGGAGATGGAGTGCAACAGATATTTTACGACGACCCCCACGTTCTGACGGTCTCCCTGCACGAATCAGGATTGTACCTATTTCCGGGCACCGGTTTTATTGACGAGATCGGCATAGGTCCTGGGAAGGGGTACAGTGTGAATATACCCATGCCCATGTATGCAGGAGATGACGAATATGCCCGGGCTTTTGCAGAGATCGTTCCCAGGCTCTTTGAATGGTTCAAGCCTCAGGTTGTGGTAGCCCAGCTAGGAGTGGATGCTCATTACTCCGACCCCCTTACCAGCCTGAATATGACGCTCAACGGCTATACAGATCTCGTTCGTCGCATCATCGACCTTACAGGCCTGCATTCAGAGGGCCGTCTTCTCGCGCTTGGCGGGGGCGGATACAATATGGAAGTAGTGCCTGTGGCCTGGGCCAGCGTTCTATCTCTCATGAGGGGCGACGCATTGCCAGAATATCTGCCGCCCTATTGGGCAGAGTTCTTTATGAACCTGACAGACCGAGAGCCTCTTGCACTTCCGGATATTGAGATGAAGGTGGGCAAAGAGACCCAGAAAAGGATAACATTAGAGCTGGCCGCAACACTGAAGGGCTTGAAAGAAAAGATCAATGAAATTCACAGGGTTTTTTAGGTTCCAATCTTCACAGCCTCCATAATGCTCCTCAATGTGGCGATGGCCGAAAGCGCCGCCAGATAGCTGGTTCTGGGGTTGCGAGGCGAAGGGACATTCTCCACTCGAGTTGATATCCTTCCAAAGTCGCCCTCCACCACGATCTCGTGGCGGTTAACATGAATGTTGGGATCTGCCACAACTACAACCCGCACATCACTCCCGCCCGCGGCGAGGTAGAGCGTTGCGGCAACATTCACATTAGCAGGGAAGGCTTTTACCGCCTCTGCTGCACTTCCCTCAAAGATCAAAGTCGGTCCGGTCAAAGCATCGAGATCGATCTTTTTCTCCAGGATGTAAGGCGCGCCCTTCAGACCGCTCGGGTTCTTGGTGGTAGTAAGAGACACCTTTCGAATAGTCCCAATGCTAGCGGACTTGAGGGCATCCAGGCCCGATATCGCACCGGAGGGAATGTAGACCCGAGAGTCGTGCTCTTTGGCCAGATTCTTCACTTCTTGGAAGAGTTCAGGGCTGGCCAGAGCGCCCACGCTCATGATCATGAGCTTTTTTCCCTTCACCAGCACGGCCCTGGCAATGGCAGGGACGGCCTTTTGAGACGCCGCCTCCACTACCACATCGGAAAGGGTCACAAGATCCTCCAGTCTGGATTTGACCGGCTTATGCTGCAAGCTTTCAATGAGAGCTTTGGCCGTTGCCGGATTATGGTCGCATACCGCAACCAGATCTGCATCTATCACGCCAGTATCTATCGCTTTTGCGATCTCGGCCCCAATGGCACCGCACCCGACAAGCCCGACTTTGAGAGGCATCGGAGGCTATAAATCAATTGGACATCAAAATCCTTGCGGTATGCTAAGGTCAGAGCTGGAGCGATTTGTGGGCGAGGACTTGGGCGAGTGGGACGATTCCAGCAGCCTCGTTCCTGAGATTCCGGCCCGAGCCGTCATCATCGCCAAAGAAGACTGCATCATCTCGGGACTGGCGGAGGCAGAGGAGATCTTTGATTATTTCGGTCTTGAGGCCGAGCGGCTTTTTGACGAGGGCGAATTCGTCCCTGCTGCGAGTACGGTCATCACCGTATGCGGCAACGCCAGAAAGATCCTGCAATCCGAGAGGCTTGTCCTGAACTTCATGGCGCGCATGAGCGGCATATCTACCATCACCCGGGAGTGCGTGTTATGCGCCGGCGGTCGTGCGCGCATTGCCGCCACTCGCAAGACCACCCCCGGATTCAGACGATTCGAGAAGAAGGCAGTCTTCCTCGGAGGTGGCGATACCCATAGATTCAATCTCTCCGACGCCGTGCTCATAAAAGATAATCATATAAAGATTCTGGGCTTGGAAGAGTGTCTTTGCAGAGCCCGGAATCGGGCCAGCTTCACCAAGAAGATCGAGGTGGAGGTAGAAAGCCTGGGCGATATGCTCAAAGCTGCGACCGGTGGCGCAGATATTATCATGTTTGACAACATGGCCCCGGCAGAGATTGCTGCCGGAATAGAGCTTCTCCAGAACTATGGTCTTCGAACACGAGTGCTCCTGGAAGCATCAGGAGGCATAACCCGGGACAATATCAAGGAATACGCAGCATGCGGAGTGGATGTGATATCTCTTGGTGCACTCACCAGAAACGCGAGATGGATTGATTTAAGCCTGGAGATAGAGAAAGATGCAAGCTAGCAAATTGGGGAAAAATACACCCATAAATCCCTCTGATCTACAAGATGATGTTATTTGCAAAAGACGGTGGTCCGGATTGCGGCGTTTGACCTATCTGACGATCTTTGTGCTGCTAATTCAAGCATTCTATTTTGGTGCCGTCTATGCCAAAGAGACCAAAGAGACCAATGACAATCAGGTGACTTATACAGATTTCACCCTCAACATAGGCGACCGCATTGATATCGGCGACTATCAGGTGGAGCTTATCGATATACAATCGCTAAAAGATGGGATAGCATTGATGCAGGTATCCAAGGTAGGAGGAGCCCTGGATGAACAAAGAGCTTTCCTGGAGAATCACGCCAATAATCTCGAGGGAGGCTCGGAAAATAATGGCATCACCATCACAGTAACCGATATCCCGGATGATCAGTCTGCCAAAGTCCGGATTGAATATCAAGAAGGCCTGGGCACACCCAGAAGGCATGCCTCAGAAAGGCCTGTTGCGCCGCCTGATAAGCCCATTTTGTCCGTGCAAGAGAGTTTCGATCGGAACCAGATGAATGTAGGAGACGAGGTTAAGGTCACGATCGCTGTCAAGAACATAGGCACGGGACAGGCCCTGGACATAAAAGCCGAAGATACACCGCCGCTTCCCGAGTTCTCCTACATCGCCGGCTATCCGCCAAAGATTAAAGAGACATTAGACCCCGGGGAATCCGATTCCGCGGTATATTTGATGAGTGCCGTCAAAGAAGGATCCATAAGGGTTCCGGCCATACAGGTCAGCTATACGGACGCAAAGAAGAATGCCAGATCAAATAACTCCGAGCCTTTTAATGTCTTGATAAATCCAAAAAGCAAAGCGAATCTGGCAATAGAGCTGACTAGTCCCGGACCGATACCGTTGGGCGGCAAAGGCGTAATGAACGTCAGCCTGTCGAATATGGGAACGGCTACTGCCACCAGGATAGAATTGGCGGGAGAGATCAGGCCCCCAGAGGGACTGGAGGTCACAGGACTTGACAGAAGCTTCTTTGAGATCCTGCCGGAAAAGCGGGTGAATTACTCAGCCGTGCTTTCAGGCAAATCTCCAGGAAACTACACAGTACGCCTCAAAGCCAGCTTTGACGGCGGAGATGGGGCCATGATTCAAGAAGGGACAACGGAAGTGGTCGTCCTGGAACAAGAGTATAAATATCAATATTTACTACTCATTATCCCAATCATAGTTATTATTGCGTGGATGTATAGGAGATACAAAGAGTATAAATATTGAAGAAAGTGACTATATCTCCTAACAGGAATAGCTCCATTCAATCACGATCACGATTAAGTAAAATTCCAAAGTTATGAGAGATTTGAAATCATGCTTAACGTACTCATGCTCGGCGTAGGCCAGTGCGGGAATCGAATATTGGACGCAATAAACAAGGAGTCCTTTGGAGGCGGCGGAGCCTCAAGGCTTGCCAAATATTGTATGCGACCAAAGTTCCCCAGTCGAGTGGAGACCCTGGCTGTCAATACGGCCGTAAATGATCTTAAGGAGTTGAGGTTCACCACAGCCAAAGACAGATTGCATGTCCCGAATCTGCACGGCGTGGGAGCAAATCGAAATGTGGGCAAGCAAGCCTTTATGGATAACCGCGACATGATCATGGGCGAGATCGAGAAGAGAGGCGATTTCGATGTGGCTTTTGTGATCACCTCCACATCAGGTGGGACGGGTTCCTCGTTCTCACCTTTGCTCATAAACGAATTAAAGAGGCAGTATCCAAGAATCACGGTCATCACGGTTGCAGTCCTGCCATTCCGAGAGGAGGGCTCCATCTACCTTCAAAATGCAGCATTCAGCATGCGGGAGTTGATGGAAGTGGATGCTGAGGGCATAATTCTGGCGGACAACCAGTACATGAAGAGGTACAGCGGAGATATAGCCTCTGCCTATGACAAGATCAATAACATGATCGCCCAGCGCCTGCTTTTCCTCATCGAATCTCTGGACAGCGAAATGCTCTCTGTAACTGATCTAGGAGACTTCAAGACCGTCATGAATGGGGGCCTGCGCATAGGCACCATGGGATTCTATCAGGCAGACGGCAAGAATCCGTCCGTCAAGGATGCCATTGAGAATAGCTTGAAGCCAGGCAACTTGCTTTATCCTGCGAATGTGTCGGAAGACGCCGCCCGTGCAATGATTATTATTCAGGGCTCTAGAGAGCACCTGGATGTGGATCAGATCACCAAAGAGGTAGAGAAGCTCTCCGCGAGCGCAGGTCACGTCTTCAAAGGAATTGTCATCAAGAAAGGGTACCCAAAGGTCCTCTCCGTCTTCACAATGGCCAGCGCACCGGAGCTGGAATCCATCTATGCCCAGGCCGCGCGAGGCATGCAAGACGAGAAGGAAAAGAGGTCGAGATCCAGAAAGCAACTGGACGATGCCTTCGCTCACATAGAGGATCTGGAAGAGATCTACTGAATCAATTTTTGCCGTGCCATTTTCATAGGCTGAACTTGCGATACATCATAGCATAAAGTGGAGTCTGCTCCAGTGCTTTTGCCACACGGATCTGCTCGGAAGAGCTGAGCAGCTGTGCCCGGGCGGGCGGCACAGGCTTGCCCTCTTTAGCGTAGACCGCACCGCCCCTCATCCGGGCGCAGGTGAATTTTCCGGCATCACCTTCTACGAAAACTTCGCCACCTCGCATCTCGGCTCCAGTGAAGTCGCCGGCCTTTCCCCGTATCACTATGCTTCCGCCTTGATTGAGCACGCCCGTGTTGCGATCGGCATTTCCGAGCACTACGATTTGGCCGGATCGCATGAGTATGCCCGTGCTCATTCCCGCATCACCTTGCGAGCGAACTGCCTTATCGGCGGAGTTTCTTGCGCCAAGAGTATCCCTCAATACGCCATCACGAATGATCAGACCACATTTGTCCAGAATGTTTGGCTCCAGGACCCCGATTCCTTTTTCCAGAGCTTCTGTTATCGAGACGAACTTTCTGTATCCGGTCAGATCGCTCTCAACCTCGATCACGTTTCCCAGAGGAGACTCGACACTGCCGGTAACATAGATCATACCACGCAGCATGCTTATGCCCATGCGGCTGCCTACATTACCATCGATTACAATCTTGCCCGTCGTCTCAATGGGCCCGCCCTTTCCACCCAGCCGGAGCAGGTCCACGCCCAGGCTGGAACCCAAACGACTGCCCACGTCGCCCGAAATCCGTACGGTCTCGCCCTGGGAGAGTGCCTCCACCATTCTTCGAAAGCTGATGCCGCTTACAGTTTGATCCTTGTCCAGCCTTGAACCCAGATGCTGCCAGTAAAAATCAAATGTAAAATCGCCCAGGCACTTCTCTCCCGAGGCTTGGATCTCGATCATTCTGAATCACTTGGCAGCCGGGAGAGATTTCTCTGTAGCTATGCGCTTGGATATATTGACACCGACAACGGTTATGAGGATAGCGACTATGGCGGATATGGCCAGGTACTGGACAGATTCTGCCATGCCTATGCCGAAATTCAGGCCGGGATCATTGGCCAATATAACCCGGCTGGCAGACCAGATGATGAGACCGGTTGCCAGTACGAAGAAAAGGCTGGAGATGGTGCGAGCGTCTCTAACCCCCTCCAGATACATATCCATGATCTTGCCCATATTCACACAGAGGGCTGCGGCCACGTACCACCAGATGCTCTCATAAAGATAGATCATGACCAGCTGAAAGTATCCAGGGGATATGGGTTCATGATAGTATTGCCAGAAATAGGCTACCCCGTTGACTGTCGCTATGACCACCAGCATGGCGGCCAGAATATAGGTCACGAAAGCGATCTTCCCGGCATACAGGGATTTACTCAATGTCTGTTTGGCCTCCTCCATAGAGTCGTCCAAGCCCAGACCCCGGAAGAGGAGATAAAGGCCCACAGCTCCGGTGATGAACCCCAGAGCAAGGTTGGGATTTCCCAAGAAACCCGCGATGGCAAACATGAGCAAGGCTAAAGCCGGCGGAATGAATACGGTATGACTTATCTTGGGATCGGTGAAAACCTGCTTGAGAAGGTAGTAGGTGCTCTCGAGATTGGGGCTCTGTTTGATCAGCACCCGGCGCACGCCGTTGACCTTGACACGAGACTGGATGATGGGCAAGATAGCCTCATCCTCGGCACCGTCCGAGACCACAATCACGCCCTCAGGATGGAAACGCGCCAACAGATCTTCCAGCTGGGCGGCGAGCTTGCTGTCCGATATCAGTCCGACCTTCAGGTCTCCTGCCAGGGAGGCAATCTCCGCGTTCTTGCCAGAAGCGACAAGCTCATCCAGCGCCTTTATGCCTCCAAAGATAGTGTTGACATCCGAATCCTCCGGATCGGCCATACCCAACTTGAGGGCGGCATCGATATTGGCCTGCCTGCCTACCACAGGACTTATGACCCCGCCCTTGCGGCCCAAATCGTCGTCTCGGTCAATGCAGAGCACAAGGACATCCATAGGATACTTATTTGAAAAGATTGTACTTAAATGATTCTGTGGGATAATGCAAATACATCCTCAGACCATCAATCGGGAATCCATGAACGCCGATAAATGAATTTGGAAATCGGCGGTCTTTATTGCAAAAGAAAATTGCGCCCTTGATGCTACATGTTCATCGTACTCATGACACCTAGAAACATCGAACTCGGGAAAATCAATAAAAACCGCCACAAAATATTTATTTTAATAGGAGAGACCTCATGGCATGATAAGTCGTATGATAAGGCGAATCCTGTCCGCAGCAATTTTTCTGATGCTCATAGTATCATTTGCCAATGCTTTTTCGATCGATATGGCTGAAACGCAAAAAAATGTAGATATCTATAACAAGAATATCGATAAAGCCCCTGGCATTCTGAAGGGCATTATGGGCAATGAGAAGATCAATCTGGATATACCCAAAAATGATGGCAGCGTATTTCTCGTGGGGTTGGAGATGAAAGAAGGAAGGATAAACAAAACGGTTGTTGGTGGTTGGAATGATCCATCTATCACAATAACCGCCACAGAGAACGCTATAAACGACACCAGACGATCAAAGAATCCTATCACTACATTCCAGAACGAGAGGGACAAAGGCCAGATCACCTTCGATGCGAACGGTTGGACCAAGATCAAACTGGATGCAGTTCTATCGAGCACTAGCGTTCTCCAGTTCGGCTATAGCCTATTCTTTGGCTAGCGAGCCATATCTATTTTCTCTTTTATTAGAATCATTTCTTAGCAAATTTTGTAAATGGATAGATGAGCCTCTTGCTCAAACCAAAGCGATACTGACCATTCAACCAGGACTTCGGACTTCTTGAATTGCTCAGTTTATTTGCAATATAATTATAACCCCAAACGCCAGTTACTTCATAGATCAATCTATTTGCAGCAGATGCTTTTTGTTTATCCAAAACCAAGTCTCTCCAGACCATATCGTAGTCTTCTTCTTCCATTATGCTTTTCGCTGCAGCATATCCGCTTAAGAGCGCATACTTCATGCCAAAACCCAAAAAAAGATCCTGGAAGCCGGCGGCTTCTCCCACGAACAGTCTCTTGTTCTGCTTATTGGTCTCATTCAAGGCAAAAGTTCCATAGCCTGCAAAGGATCTCCTGTTCGTGATCGTAAATTGTTTCAATCTTGAGAATGCTTCAAAGCTATTTTCGAAACAGAGATTTGTTTTAGATAAATCCTTCATTACAACTGATGCTAATGTTGCTTTTCCGTCTGCAACCAGCAAATATGAGTACCCTTTAGAGGCGCATTTATCATTTAGAATCAAATTTATCGAATCTTCGGCATTGGTATCAAAAACGATGCCTTTTACCACACCGACCGGTTTTTTGCCGGAGACACCTGTCGCGACTATATCGCATTCTTCAAGGGTCATTTTTGAATTGAATCTTATTTTCACGCCGGCATCAAGAGCTTGATTCTTTAGACTTTCGTCCAAACTATCAACTGGACCTCTTTGCACCAGATAAAAAAGGTTGTCCTTATCTTCTGCTATGAACTCTTTTTGTAAGTCGGTATAGAAAGAAGCCTTTTTAAATCCTTTGTACCAGAAGTTGGTTTCGAGCGACAAATTTTTCAAAATTTCCAAAACATCCGTCTCATCGCTCCAATTCTCCAGGCCCTGAAAATCATTGTGGAACCGACTTCCGATCGTGGGAGACTTTTCAAAAATCGTCACATCAAATCCACCGTTGGCCAAATTAATTGACGCGGTCAGACCGGCAATGCCCGCACCCAAAATCTTAATTTCGCCAGCCATCATGGGCTAGTTGAAATATAGCTATTTTACCTTTTTGTCTTGTTGAAAAGAGGAATCAGGTGAAGACCTCACCCGTCCTCACCTTGCCGGACTTCTCCACTGCGGAGACGAATATCCTGCCGTCTCCGAACTTGCCGGTGCGTGCTGCATCACAGATGGTCTTCATGACCGAATCCACGGCTTCATCCTGGACATAAAGCTCGAGTTTGAGCTTGGAGAGTAGATCGACATCCATGGTTCCTCCCCTGTACTGGAGTTTGATGCCTTTCTGCTCGCCCCTGCCCAGGACCTGGATCACCGTCATGCCGACGATGCCCTTCTCTTCTAGAGCTTTCTTGACCTGCTCCAGCCTCTCCGGCCGTATTATCGCCTCAATCTTTTTCATTCTTGTTACCACCTTCAGGCATACGCTTTCTCGCCGTGCTGGGAGATGTCCAGTCCCACGTATTCCTCGTCTTCAGTGACCCGCAGCCCCATGACGGAATCCACGATTCTGGCCAGGATGTAGGTCATCACGAAGGCGTAGATCACAGATGCGCCTGCAGCGATGATTTGTACCTCGAACTGATGAAAGTTGCCATAGAGGAGGCCGGTGTAGTTGTTGACCGAGGCCGTGGCAAATATGCCCGTGGCAATGGCGCCCCAAAGGCCGCCCATGCCGTGCACCGCCCAGGCGTCGCAGCTCTCATCCAGCCCGCGACCGACGCGGAAGAGGAGCGCCATGTAGCACAGGACACCGGCTACCGCGCCAATGACAACGGCACCCGGGATATCGACAAAGCCCGCGGCAGGCGTTATGGCCACGAGACCAGCTATGCCTCCGCTCACCATTCCCAGAGCACTGGGCTTTCCTTTGAACCAGCTGGCGAAGAGCCACGTCAAAGCACCGGCGGCCGCTGATGTGTTGGTGACCAGCAGGGCAGAAGCGGCCAGGCCGTTTGCGGCCAAGGCGGACCCCGCATTGAATCCAAACCAGCCGAACCAGAGGAGCCCAGCGCCGATCATGGCCATGGGGATGTTATGGGGCTCCATGACATAGGATCCGAAACCCATTCTCTTGCCTATGACCAGAGCTATGGCCAGAGCCGAGAAGCCTGAGCTGATGTGCACCACCGTCCCGCCGGCAAAGTCCAGGGCTCCCATCTGAGCCATCCAGCCGCCCGCCCAGACCCAGTGGGCCAGGGGATCATAGACCAGGGTGGTCCAGAGCAGGGCCAGCACGATGAAAGAGCTGAGCTTGACGCGCTCCGCCACTGCGGAGGTCAGTATGGCCAGGGTCACAGCTGCGAATACCAGCTGGAAGGCCACGTAGATCAGATGCGGTATGTTGCTCGCCAGGGGGGCCTCGCCCAGCCCCACGCCGCTTAGTGCCAGATAGTTCAGGCCGCCTATAACTCCGGAAATATCCGAGCCGAAGGCCAGGCTGTATCCGAAGAGGACCCACTGGATGCTCGCCAGAGCAAAGGCCAGAAAAGATAGGCCTATCATCGATACGACGGTTTTGCTTCGGACCAGACCGCCGTAGAACAAACCAACGCCCGGCGTCATCAGCATCACCATTGCTGTTGCCACCAGAACCCATGCTGTGTCTCCACTGTTAATCGGCAAACTGCATCACCCTTGAATATTATATGAACGCGAAAGATATTCAATTTTTTGTATAGCCGTCCGAACCATCACGGTAGATTCGATCCGGCATTTGCTGAACAAATCTTAGCCCGAGGGATTAAAAAGGGTATTTGATACAAATTCGTAAAAGCTATGAATAGTTCATATCCGTTCATAGATGTGCATAATCTACAGTTCTCTTATGGTGGGCTGATTATTTAAATAATTTTTTGAGGTAATGTCCCATTTTTGCTTAATTAGACCGGGAATGTATGATTTAGGGAAAAGATGTGGGCACCTGAAATATCGTATTAATAATTATATGATAGACCTATTTGCGTTGAAAATATGGATGAGGGCAGTCCTGGATTAGGGGAAGACGCAGAGCAGTTAAACCGCTCCGCACCCTCGCTCCTTCGTCCTGACCCGCACAACGTCCTCCACAGGATAGACGAAGATCTTGCCGTCCCCGGCTTCTCCCGTCTGGGCCACATCGCAGATCAGGTCGATGACAACCTCTGAGTCCTTATCATCTACCACCAGCTCCAGCTTGATCTTTGGCAGGAACTCCACTTTGTAGTCTCCGGCGCGCCACTGAAGTGTGATGCCCTTCTGCCTTCCCCGGCCCTTGACCTCAGTGACCGTCATCCCCGAAAAGCCCTTCTTGTCCAGCTTGTCGCGCAGCAGGTGGAGCTTCTCGGGCCGAATTATGGCTTCAATTTTCTTCATCTCATCTCCTCACATATAGGCGCCTTCACCATGCTGGCTGATGTCCAGACCCACGGATTCTTCATCATCCCGGACCCGCAGACCCATGACCGCATCAATGATCTTGGCGAGACCGAAGGTGACCAGGAAGGAGTAGCCCCAGGTGACTCCAATGGCTATAATCTGCACCACGACCTGATGGGAGTTGCCCGCCAGGAGTCCCGTGGCGCCGATGGTGGCAAAGATGCCGGTAGCCAGGACACCCCAGGTGCTACCTATGCCGTGGCAGGCCAGGACATCCAGAGAGTCATCTACCTTTTTGCTGCCTCGGATCAGGATGATAGCGTAGTATCCGGCAATGGCGGCCACGATGCCTATTGGAATCGCCGCCAGGGGCGTCACGAAGCCCGCAGCAGGCGTTATCGCAGCGAGGCCAGCCACGGCACCGGTCACGATTCCCAGGGCGGAAGGCGCTCTCTGCCTCCAGGAGAGAAGCATCCAGGTCGTTGCAGCTGCCGCGGCAGATGTATTGGTGGTGACAAAAGCATTGGCTGCAATGCCGTTAGCCGCTAGTGCTGAGCCGGCGTTGAAACCAAACCAGCCAAACCAGAGCAGAGCCGCGCCCATGACGGTCGTAGGAATATTATGCGGCTCCATGGGGTCGGTTCCGAATCCCTTGCGAACACCGATGACCATAGCTACTGCCATGGCCGAGACACCAGCCGTGATATGCACCACTATTCCTCCGGCGAAGTCCAGGACACCCATCTGTTGCAGCCAGCCTCCACCCCAGACCCAGTGAGCTACAGGATCATAGACCAGAGTGGCCCAGGCCAGAGAGAAGACCAGGAAGGAGCTGAACTTGATACGCTCCACATAGCTGCCCGTGATCAGGGATACAGTGATGATGGCAAACATGGCCTGAAAGATCATAAAGGTGAGAGCGGGGATGGTCAGGCCCTCTTTCACACCCATGCCTACACCGTTCAGGCCCAGGAAATCGAGGCCGCCTATGAGGCCGGATATGTCCTTTCCAAAGGCCAGGGTATAGCCATACAGGATCCACTGCAAGCTTATGATGCTCATGACGGCAAAGCTGAATATTATCGTGGAGATAGCATTCTTCTTCCTGACCATGCCCCCGTAGAAGAGTCCAACCCCTGGAATCATGATTAAGACCAGAGCAGCACTGATCAGGACCCAGGCATTATCCGCAGCATTTATCGTTCCCTCATCTGCAGATGCTGTGCCAATCAGCAGAGCTAGTAATAGTAATGACCAGAATGTACGCGTTGTTACCACCAGGCGTTAAGGCAAATGCATATTTTATAAGCATATTTAGGAAAATGTATGCAGAGTTCATAAAGAGTATGAAAAGATCATAACAGCTAAACGAACGATTTGCCTTTAAGCAGGACTGTTTGTGACCCATTGAATGCAAGCTCTTTCTGCATATTGAATAGATTATTAAGAAACAATTTGCTATACATAGCTAATCTGAAAATTTCATAAAAATTATGAACAAATTTTAACTAGATTTATATACACTCTGAGTAAGAAGTGCGAATCACTACTGTGCAGATCAATATCGCACAGATCAGTGTATCCACAGGAAGGGAATTGAAAATGTTACCTAGAACATTATGGAGAGTCAGTTTATGTCTTATTGTTGCGCTGCTGGCTGTCTCGGTTATCTGTTCGGGCGAAGAACGGGCACCAGATGCGAGTGGAACAAATACGGGAAACGTCAATGATATCTCGGCTTTGTCTCCCGGCCAGCCCACCCCCCTGGAAGTGGCTGACGCCGTAGGTCATAATAAAGTGGCCATAAATATGATGTGGACATTGCTCGCAGGATTCCTGGTCATGTTCATGCAGGCGGGCTTCGCCATGGTTGAGACGGGCCTGTGCCGGGCCAAGAACGTGGCCCATACCATGGCCATGAACTTCCTGGTCTATCCCCTGGGCATGCTGGGATTCTTCGTTACCGGGTTTGCCATCATGTTCGGAGGCTTTGGCCCCATCAGTACCATGGGCGGCTTCGCAGGGCTTAACCAGGAGTTCACCCTCCATCTGATGGGCCACAGCTTCGGGCTCTTTGGAACCAAGGGCTTCTTCCTGGTAGGTGTCTATGATGTGGCGGTCTTCGCCCTATTCCTGTTCCAGATGGTATTCATGGATACGGCGGCCACCATTCCCACGGGTGCCCTGGCGGAACGCTGGAAGTTCGCTTCCTTCTGCCTCTTCGGCTTCTTCGTGGGCGCTCTGATCTATCCGGTCTTCGGCAACTGGGTATGGGGCGGAGGCTGGCTGGCACAACTGGGCGTGAACTTCGGCCTGGGACACGGACATGTGGACTTCGCCGGCTCCTCGGTAGTGCACATGACAGGAGGCGTCTGCGGCCTGGTGGGGGCCTGGCTGATTGGCCCGCGCATCGGCAAATTCAACAAAGACGGCAGCGTCAACGCCATACCCGGCCACAGCATTCCCATGGCACTGATCGGCACCTTCATATTGGCCTTCGGATGGTTCGGCTTCAATGCCGGCTCGAGCCTTGCGGGCACTGATTACCGCATCGCTGTGGCCGCAGTGAACACCATGCTCGCTTCGGCTACTGGCGCCCTGGCCGCTACCGCCTGGATGTGGGCGGTGAGAACCAAAAAACCTGACCCGAGCATGATGGCCAATGGAATGCTGGCCGGCCTGGTGGCCATCACCGCCCCCTGCGCCTTCGTCAACGCCCAGGCTGCCGCCCTCATAGGTCTGGTTTCCGGTGTACTGGTGGTGGAATCGGTCTACTTCTGGGAGAGAAAGATGAAGCTCGACGATCCAGTGGGTGCTCTATCCGTGCATCTGGTAAATGGTGCCTGGGGCTGTCTGGCTCTGGGCTTATTCGCCGATGGCACCTACGGAGAAGGCTGGAACGGTGTGCCTGGAACTGTAACCGGGCTGTTCTATGGAGATGCCGGGCAGTTCGCCGCGGAAGTGATAGGCGTCGTGACTAACATAGTTGTAGTAGGGCTGCTGTCGCTGATGGTCTATAAAGCGATTGGACTTGTCACCCATTTGAGAGTTGATGCAAACGTAGAGCTGTGCGGTCTGGATGTCCCGGAGATGGGCACCAACGGATATGTGGGGGAGTCAATTCCAGAATGCCCCAGCATGCCAAATAGAGAGGTGAGCCAATGAAAATGATTCAGGCCGTATTGAGGCCTTCCAAGCTGGAAGAGGTCAAGAAAGCGCTGGAGGATGCCGGCTACACCAGCCTGACGACCATAGAGGTGAAGGGCAGAGGACGCCAGAAAGGCATCAAACAGATCTGGCGAGGCGAGGAGTATGTGTTGGACATGCTCCCCAAGGTCAAGTTGGAGGTAGTGGTTCCTGATGAAAAAGAAGATGAGGTTGTAGAGATAATCCGAAAGGCAGCTTATACCGGAAATATAGGTGACGGAAAGATCTTCGTCCTGCCGGTGGAAAAGACCATCCGGATCAGGACCGGCGAGACTGACGGAAAGGCACTGTAGCTCGCTTCTCATATTTTTGCCGTCGGGCTCCTGCACCATCTCCATCTGGAGCCGACCCTTTTTTACGTGAATAACGATCCTTACTCAGCGGCTAGGAAACGGCGGCATCTAATGGGATAGTGGATCTGAAGAATTGAAAATGGAGATGACTTATTAATCCATTCAGCATAACAGATATATTAGTGAAGTAGTTTCAAGTCGTAACTATTTGACCGCTTACATAGCCAGCAGGCAGGGGTGGAAAACATGAATACAAACTCGTTGAATCTCGTCCTCGGCGGTATTGGCCTGATTATCATGCTTTTTGGACTCCTCCTTCTTAACCAACCCTTGATCGCCACGCCATTAACTGGCATCGGAGGCTCCGTGCTTGCGACCGCGCTCGTCAATTGGATTCTTACTCGCAATTTTGGAAACATTCCGATCAGTTCCATCGTAGAGGCTCTCGCGCAAAAAACCGAGTTCATGCGAACGGAACAAGAGGCGGAGCTAACGTTCACACTTCATGGCGATCGAGTGAAACTTGAAAAACGGCACCGCTACCATTTGCGAAATACGCGACGCTATATTCGTCCACACCGCATATCAATGTTCACTGACACTTCGCTTGCTACGGATATAGATCGAAGCGGCTTCGTTCTTGTTCTCGAACCCGACGGTAACAAGCTAGAAGGCTCGCTGTTGGACAGTTATGTCATCTCAGAAAGTGGAAAACATGTTTTTCGAAAGACATATCATCTTCAGCCGGGCGATAAGAACGTCTTCGAGTTTCGCTCGGTAGACTACTATCGACTAGCCGACCGCCTGATCTGGACCGTTCAGGATCTCTCGGAAGACTTCCTCATCAGAATTAGAAACCAAACAGGACGGAACAACGTATTCAAGGTGAAAATCAATCATCATTGCGAAAAGGATATCCTTGATCAGATGAAGCTGCTAGAGGAATCAAATGAAATCATCATCGAGTTCAATGCGGAGATACTTCCATACCAAGGATTCGAGATTATGTGGGACTTTTCCAAGTGATATAACCGAGTCCGCCAAACAAAAACTGAACCTGATTCGGCGCTCTGCGCCATGGCGGATGGGCGTTCAGAGTTCGCGTAGTCGGCGTCAGTCAAAAGAGAGAATTCCGAAAACCCTGCCCCAAATATAATACAAATGCTATTATATTATTATTGATTTTTAGCTTCATGCTCTTCGTGATACGTCTCCGCAAGACTATTTGTCGATTTCCCTGGTTGCCAGGATCTCTTCGATATTAGGTTTTAAAAATTGGATTCAGTTATCTCTTCACCCGCTCCAGCCCCGGAATCAGTAATCCTCATCCCCACTGGCATTGCCCGGCCGCGCCTCCCGCGCGCCAGAGCGCCACATCCTCGGGCGCACATTTCACTCGCCTCTTTTCCAAATGCGAATGATGAGCGCAATTCCGACCGGGTTTATGGCCAGGATGAGTATGATGCCCTCAGGACATTCCCAGCCGTTCTTTTATGGCTCGGATGTCTTTTTGCACCTGTCTGTTATATCCTGGCTGGATATCTTCTCTCAGGCCTTTGATCTCTTCAAGGACAAGAGGAATCGCGTCAGTGTTTGCTTTCATCAGCGGTATTGCATCGGTGTTTGCTTTTATCTGCGGTATCGCGTCAGTGTTTGCTTTCACGGCCATTAGGAGTGGTATAGCCTTATTCATCTGAGACGCCGTGTTTATCGATGCAAATTGCCACATGGGCATGACATCGTCGGGATAGTCCTCAGATCTCACATCATCCACCCTTGCGAGCTGGGGCCGCTCCTTCATGGCTGAATTATAGAACTTCGTGATTCTCTGCTCATCGCCTTCAACCAGGACTACGACCATCTGGTGCTCATCTTCATCATCGTTATAGACTTCAAAGCCTCTGAGAGCTAGACGCATAGCTAACTCCGTGAGGCAGGGCCGATAGCCTACATCGTGCACTTTTGGGCCGACGATCGTGATTTTTAGCTTCATGCTCTTTCTGATATGTATCTGCAAGACTATTTGTCTATTTCCCTGGTTGCCAGGATCTCTTCGATCTTAGGTTTCAAAAATTGGATTCAGTTATCTCTTCACCCGCTCCAGCCCCTGAATCAGCACTCCTAATCCCCACTGGCATTGCCCGGCCGCGCCTCCCGCTCTTCCTGTGCACCACATCCTCGGGCGCGCATTTCACTCGCCTCTTTTCCAAATGCGAATGATGAGCGCAATTCCGACCAGGTTTATGGCCAGGATGAGTATGATTCCTATCATCTTCTTCATGTCGCCGCTGAATGGCGTCTTCCCTGCCAGGTCCATCGTCTGGTCCCCATTCACCAGAACCTGCCAGGACTGCCCGCCTGCCTTGAGTGTGTAAATCCCACGCACCAGCCCCCGGAAGCTGTAATCCCCGTCCGAGTTGCCGTTGGCGACCTTCACGTCGCCGCGCCAGAGCTCCACGCCCGCAGGCGCGCCCAATACCCGCAGGTTGTAGCCCTCGCGAATGGGCAATGGGTTGCCTTCTGCGGTGAGGTTCAAGGAGATATTCAGCAGACCGAGCACTGTAGGAGCGATGTCCATCTCCGACCAGCGGCCGCCCAGGTTCAGCTCCTCCACGCCCGGTCCGACGAAGACGAGGGGAACGCGCAGTGCCTCCAGCTTTGCCGAATACTTCTCAGCAGAGTGGCCGCCCTTACCCTTCGCGTCAGGAAAGACCATGCCGTGGTCGGCGGTGATCACCAGCAGCACGTTGTTCTTGCGGCAAGCTTCTTTCAGCCGGCCTAGCGGCAAGTCAAGGGCCTGCACTGTTTGAAGGTAGCCATTCGCCCCCAGGTTCTGCCCGGCGCTATCCACCGCACCCACATTGACCAGCATGACGAAGGGCTGGCCGGGGAGGTGCCCGACTATGTCCGCGGCCGCGTCCAGGCCCCACGCATTGTTCCCTGCGTAGCCGGGCAAGCCAGCCGGGGAGGTGTACTCTGCAAATTTATCCCGCCATTCCTGGAAGAGAACTCGTATGCCCGCTGGAACATTGTCTCTGAAACCAGGAGTTGGCTCCGCCCCGTGCAGAGCATTGTCGCCCAAATAAAGAACCGCATCCATCTTTTGCAGAACCGGCATGGAGTCGCCCCGCTCCAGAACGGCCAGACAGAGGTAGCCCTTCTGGCGAGCCATGTCGAAGATGGTGGGGCCGATGGCCTCCGGATTGACCTTTGAGTTGCCCGAAATGAGAACGCTATGGCTTTTCGTCGTCTCTGGGACGGGAACCGTCACATCCACGGCGCGGGCCCCGCCGCCAGTGAGGTTGAAGAGCACGGTCCCCGGCAGGGGCGTACCATCCAGAGCATAGGCGCTGTGCTCGGGATAGACGTAGGACGCGCCCAAGCCGTCCACTACTACGATCACAGCGCCGCCTGGAGAGTCGTCCGTTAGCCCCACCTGAATGTCGGCAGCGTTGCTTCCCGTCAGCAGCAGTAATAGCAACAAAAAAAGAAGAGAACGGATCATCCGATTTCAGCGCTTCAGAAATCGGTCATGATCCTGTATTGGTCGATCTCCGTCTGCTTCAGGCCCGTCAGGAACTGCTCGGCCATGTCGCGAATATCACGGGACCTGGTTATAGCCCGGCCCACAACGAGAATGTTCGCGCCGGCAGCCAGAGCTGCACCCTCGGTATCCACGCGAATGCCGCCCGCCACAGCTACGAGAAGCCTGCGGCCGTCCTTGGCCAGAGCCTGCATCTCAGCGATGTTCTGCCAGGCGTGAGCACTCTTTTCATTATCAATGGCCCGGTGCAACTCGACCACATCCGGCAGGACATCCAGGCCCTTCAGAACCGCCAGCGGATCTGGCACATTGAGCATATCGATTATAGAGTAGATGCCCGTCTTTCTGGCCTCATTGATAGAGAGCTCGAGTGTCTTCTTGGGCGCGAGGCCCGAGATCACCACGGCATCAGCAGTGGAGTCTGCAGCCAGACGCACTTCCAGATTGCCCGTATCCAGAGTCTTGAGGTCCAGGATGACAAAAGCACCCGGCCGGATGGCGCGAATCTCCTTGACCACGTTTACGCCTAACATCTTCACCAGTGGAGTTCCTACCTCTATCAATATGTGATCGCTCTCAGGCAAGGCAGTGAGCACCCGGCGCACCTCGGCAACATCTACCAGGTCGAAGGCCACCTGCAAGTATGGTGGGTCCCACAGGCGCGTGACGCGGAATCCCATGATGGGATGCGTGGAGCGGTCCTTCTCGTAAAGAACTTTATCGATATCCGGGAATCCTGCCATGGCGCGCTGCAAAGCCAGCTTCGTGGCCCCGTAATTGTAGCGATAGATGGCGTCGTAATCCTTGGCCAGCGGATGAATGAATACGGATACTATTACCAGCAGATCCTCTGCCTTCTCCCGCGGTATGATGCCCTCGGCAACAGAGTCCGCCACAGCCTTGGCCACTGCCATCTGTGCCGGACCGAAGATCTGGGCTACTTGATCCATGTTCTTCACAGTCACTTTGGGAACGATTAAAGTAGAAGGCTTGGGCGGTAGATTGGGCCGAATAACACCCAAAAGCGGCGTATGCCCCGCCGAAAGCTGTGTGAGTCCCGAGGCAAACGCAGTTCCAACGGGTCCCTCTTTATCTCCTATGATCAGATCGATATGAGCTATCTCAGGCTCCTTTCCTAGGAGAGCCTCTCCAACCAAAAACAAAAAGATTCACCTCGCCGACCGTTTGGTCAATCTCTCTATTTTAATCCTTTTGCCGCCTTTGGTGCCGGGCTTCGAGGCCAAACGACGCGCAAAGCCGTTCATGATCAAATCAGCTGCCAGTAAATGAGCGGCGCCAGTGCCAGCAACATCAGGCCGGTGAACAGCCTCATTCCCACCCGGTGATCTTTGCGGAAGTTGTCCACCTGCTCAGGGCTCATCCCCAGGGCCAAGAAACTGCCTAGAACTAAGATGGGCAGAATTACTCCCAGATTGTAGAAGAACAGATATGTAGCACCATCAAGGTAGCTTCCGGCCGAGATACGATCCAGTATCGCAAGATAGACGCCACCTACACAGGGGGCTTTTACAAGGGAGAAGAGCGCGCCGATCAGGAAGTAGGAGCTGATACTGCGCGTCTCAACCCCGGCCTGGAAATACTTGAGTGCCCAGTCTGTGCGAAAGAGTGAAGGTTTTCCCTGTTGCAGACGCATTGCGTCCAGAACCTGAGAAAGGCCGGCCACCAAGAGCAGGGCAGTCACAGCATAGCGGAAGGATGTGGCCATCGCCTCGAAATGCAGCAGTCTCTGCATGCCCAGGCCAAAGAGGAAGTACATGGTGAAGATGCCAAAGGAGAAGAATGCCACCATCGTCAAAAGCTCACGCCTCTTTCCTTCCGTGGAGAGGATGGACGCTGCCAGGAAGACCAGAATGGCCAGAGCGCAGGGATTGAAGCCGACCAAAACGCCTGTTCCGAGGACGCCTAAGATGGCAAGAATGGAGAGCTTTTGCAAGTCCTGCCCGTTCACCATTCCGGTGCCGTTTCCCTCGCGGGAGGTTTGGCTCTCATTGCTGGGCAAAGATATTGCAGGCTTGACAACAGAACTCGGGTTTGCCAGAGCCTCTAAAATAAGCTGTTCCAGCTTGGAATTGTTCCCATCATAGTCTCTGTAATTTATGACCCGGGTTCCAATGATAATGGCAGGAACATCCTTGGCATTATATTGCTTTATGATTCGATGGCCCTCGTCCGTATAATAATAATATCCCGTGACATTCAGGGGCACTGTTTGGCCAACCTTCCCAAGCGTTCTGTCTGCTGCAGCGCATTTTGTGCACCCCGGAGACTTAATGATGATGACCTCTGTTGCCCCTTTGCCTGTCACGACAATGCTATTCGAAAAGACCAGAGCTATGCAGACGAGCAGAATGAGACAGATGACTCCAAAGGGAGACTTGAGAGAGAGCATCAGCCACCTTATGATACCGATGAGATATAAAAAGAAGGTGCCAATCAGAGTGGCCTGGAGCCTGTGGAGGGTGGACGAAGAACCACCCGCCTGCCAATCAAATCAATTTGCCGGACATTTTCTTCGTCCCTCTAGACAAACCCGGGGTCCCGCAATTGTCTCCATTTCCGCAGAGCAACCCAGGGCATTTTTTCTTTGGTTTCACCTCCAGTGGTTTTCACTCTTCCGTGGTGTACTCAAGGGCCGGCTTATTCTCACTGGAGGCCCTGCTGGAGGTGAATCCGACTGATGCCTCGCCTTCCGCCACGAGAACTATGGTGTAAGGACACCCTTCCGTGCAGGTCTCGACAGCCTTCCTGATTAGGGGTGTAACATCCAGAACGTAGTTCCCCTCCTTTTCTATGGCGACGGGAGTGGATGTGACATTGGTATTATATTCACCTTTGTCATTCCAGTTTGCATTATCGAATGTCGCTCCATGCAAGAAGTAAGCTGTAACCATGCCGGTCTTATTGACCTTGGCAGCATTCAGAGTGAGCGTAGCAGACTTGATCTGACCAGAATTGAAGATGCTCTGCGATCCAAATAGGTTGACAAAACTCAGATACGTCTCATTCAAGGGTGATCCATTAACGGACGTAACCCAGAGGAGACTGCTTCCTTCATAGCTCTGGTTGACATTATTCGCATTTACATAGGTATTAACATCCATGTTTGCTGTGAAGCTCCCCGCTGCGGCATTTGCTGCCAGCAGCAGGAAAAGGCTTATGAGTGCATACAAATATCTCAAATTCAATTCCTCCGCTAGTGTATCATAATCAAACAAATAAAAAGACTTACCTTCATATGTAGCTTATGTTAGGCGACCTTTTGGTCCATATGAGCCATGAATCTAAATGCACTGTATTCTATCTAAACCAAGTAGTATGCAGGAGGCCAATTCATGAAAACGAACCACTTTAACCAACTGCGCGGAAAAATCCGCTACGTTAGCTTTATTAACCTCACCACTGCTCTTGGTCACGGTGGTCGCTTGAGAAATATAGTCTTTTGCATCTTCTGCGCCGCCTTGCTGATAGCTTCAGTCGCGGATGGTGCCACGATACAGGTAAGCTCGAATCTGCAAGCCGCGATAGATGCTGCCTCCGCGGGCGATACTCTTCAGGTAGCGCCGGGAGCTTACGACAAAATAACCATACAAAAGAGCCTGAACCTGGAGGGGCCTGGTGCAGTTATCCGGGCCGGAAATAGGGATGCGTGCATAAATGTAGAGGCCGACAATGTTCGCATAACCGGCTTCATTGTCCGGGACGGATTTTATGGAATAAAGCTCAATAGTGTTGTCGGTTGTACTATTGCCAACAATACCGTCATCCATTGTGCTCAGCCCGGCATTGCCCTTATCTTCTCCAACAGCAATATCATCACGGGAAATAATGCCAGCTTTAACGGCCTGGGCGGAGAGGGTTGGTACGGAATATATCTCTCCAACTCTAACGACAACCTAATTACGAACAATGTAGCCTATGGAAATGGCGCTTACGGCATAAACCTCTTCCCGTCCTGCAGCAATAATACCATAAGAGGCAACGTGTTGCAGGGGAATATGTACGGGCTTTACATGTTCACCAATTGTGCCAAGAATATCATCGAATTCAACGACATGTCCAGAAACACCAATTCGGGTCTGGACCTGCGCTTCAATTGCACCGACAACCTCATCCTCAACAATAGCATGGTGGATAATACCGTTGCTGGTCTGTCGCTCCTGGAGTCGGGACAAAATACCATAAAAGGGAACCTGATCAGGGGCAATGGGCGCTATGGATTGCAGATACAGAGCAGCTCGGACGGCAATACGATCATCTACAACAACATATCAGATAGCCAGACAGGAATATTCCTGGATTCGAGCAAAAACCAAATCTACGGAAACAGCATCGCGGACAATGTAATTCAGGCTGAAGACAGGGGAATAAATACCTGGAATGCCGGATATCCCGCGGGCGGGAACCTCTGGAGCGACTACCAGGGCCGCGACGAGATGCAGGGGCCCGGCCAGAACGTCCCCGGAAAGGACGGATTTGGAGATACGCCCTACAAGATAAGCGAGAAGGCATCGGATGAATATCCTGTTATGGGCAACCAGGTCAAACAGATCAGCCTTGTAAGCCAGGATCTGACTCCTACCAAGGTGAGTGTGGGCGACAGCATCACCATAAAAGCAAAGCTGAAATCCAGGTATGAGCTCTCGCAAGTAACAGCACATGCATTCCAATCGGGAAAGGAGGCAGAGGGCTACTCCAGACTGGTTATGTCCGGGGATTTCTATCTCGGTTCCTTCTCTACAGCTCTCCTGAACCCGGGAAAATACGAGATAGTTCTGAGCGTAACAGACGCGCGAGGGTTTGAGCTGCGAGAAACGTTGGGCACAGTATCGGTGACCGCTAGGGGCGGCTTTTCCTGATTACTGACAGTATTGAATGTATTAAAAGGGGAGATAATGACACTATTTAGATCATGTTTAGCAGGAGTGGGAATAGTCACAGTTATAGCGTTATTGATGCTGGCAAATGTGGCACATGGGGGCGAAGCCTATTGCGATGCATGCAAAGGCGACTCCGGCTGGTCGGGAGATAAAGCGCTTGATCAGATCGGTAACCCCAACGCAGGAGCGGCTTCAGAAGTCATGCCGGGTCTGAGCACGGCTCAAAAGAATAGGGTGGGCATATGGAAAGAGCCCCTCTCCGGATTCACCAACGGCAATGCGACGAAGACGGCCGCCTCCGCTCCGGACAATAAAGCGCCCGTTACAGATAAAGCCGCAAAAACCGTTGTGCAAAGCAAACCCGTAGAGGATAATGCCGCTATCGTGCGGAGCACCGGAGCCAGGAGTATGCTCGTCCCAATAGAGAACGTCTCTGCCACCGATATCTTGCTGGACATCAGCGAGAAACCCCCGGAACACATCCAGGGATCAATTGCTATCCCCTATACAGAATTTATGAATAATGGAAGCTTGCTGTCTGTGGCAGAGATCTCCAAGATGCTGGGAGATGCAGGAATAACCCGCACAGATCCCGTGGTCGTCTATGGCGAATGCATGCCTTGCGGCGGTGGGCCGGCTCCGGCGACTTATGTTTACTGGATGCTGAAATCCATGGGCCAGGAGAACCTCCGGGTGTTAGACGGAACTGTGAAAGATTGGGCCGCAGCAGGAAAGCCAGTCACCAACGAGACGGCCATAAGGCCATCCAAGAACTATACAGCCCAGTTCACAACAGATCTGATTGCCTCCTACGATTATGTGAAAAGCGGGTCCGCGCAGATCATAGACGCAAGAACATTGCAGGAGTTCGGAAACGGCTCCATACCAGGATCAATCAACATTCCATACGAAAGCGTCATCGCCGGCAATAGCAGAATCAAGGATGAAACCAAACTCGGCAGGGTCTTCTCGTACCTCCATAAGAACCAGCCGGTGGTAGTCTACACTAATACGGGCATCAAAGGATCTGTGGAATGGTTTGCGCTGAAGCTTCTTGGCTATGATGCCAAGCTCTACAGCTATGCGGACTATTATCAGAACAACCAGATAGCTACAAGCCAGGGAAATGCAAGCAAGGCTACAGCTTGAAAACGGCAAGAGGCAAAGGCATGAACGGAATTAGAACTGCTGGGTATACCCTGCTGCTGATTGCAATGCTCGCTGCATTGGTCTCCGGCGTCAACGGAGAATGCAGCGCCTGCAAAGGCGGATCGTCCACCGCTCAACAGGACGTACTGAATAACGAGTGGGCAGTATTCATGGGGAATGCGAACGCGACGACAGATGTGATGTCCAGCTCCAATGGCCTGATCTCGCCTCAATATTCCAGGGCGAATAATCAGCTCGTTCAGACGGGAAACAATGGTGCGGCATCGGATAAACCGAGTTTGGATAGCAGCCCGGCTCAAGATCCGAGCCCCACGAATATCGCCGATTCCGGTGCGAAGTCAACCAACATCAAGCCCGCCATAGAGAGAAGCCAGAAGTTCGCATCTGTTCTGGTTCCTCTGGAAAGAGCCAATAATTCCGGGATAGTTCTGGATATCAGTCCCAACTCCACTGAGTATATCCCCGGCGCGATCAACATCCCTTATACAAAATTCCTTGATTCGAGTGGAGTTCTCTTGCCTGTATCCGAGATGGCTCGAACACTAGGCGACTCCGGGATATCCCAAAGCGATGCCGTGCTAATTTACGGCGAATGCCAGCCCTGCGGCGGCGGACCGTCGGCAGCAGCTTATGTCTACTGGATCATGAAGTATCTGGGACATGAGAACGTCAAACTGCTGGACGGAGGAATCGACGACTGGGTGGCGGCAAAGCTGCCAACAGTGACAAAGCCCGCGATCCTCCCCCAGAAGAGCTATACTCCATCCATAAAAGCCGATCTCCTGGCCACTTTTGAATACATGCATAGCAATATGCCATTGATCATCGATGCCAGAACTCCGATTGAGTTTGGCGCCGGATCGATACCAAATGCCGTTAATATTCCCTATGACAGCGTCTTGGACGGCAAGAGGATCAAGGACGAGGCAGCACTGCAAAAGCTATTCTCCTCGCAGCAGTTGGATAAGCCCATAGTAGTCTACACCAATACCGGCGTCAAGGCCTCCATGACCTGGCTTGCGCTGACGCTTCTGGGGTATGATGCCAGGATTTACTCCTGGCAGGATTGGGAGGCCCATCAGCCCAGGCTCAACATCGAATTGCAGGAAGCGAAGGCTACGCCCAATCCTGCGAAGATTGGAGATGTTGTCCAGATGACGGTTGTATTCAAAAACCAGAGCACTAGCAGCGCACCCGTTGAGGCTGGCAACGAGACGGTTTTGACCATCAAAGGATGTGCCACCTGCGGATTCGGCTCGCCCCAGGGTTACGCTGATTTAAGCAGCAGCGGTGGCGTGGTGAAGATAGGCTCCTCGTCCCAAGCCCAAAAAACCGCTGCGAACAAAGGATTCACCGTCGCGGCTATTGTAAATAGCCCAAAAGGAGATCAGGTGTCCAAGGTGATAGTGAAGCGAATCTCTGGAGACGAGTTTGCAGGAATTTGGAATGCAAATGTCATTGCCGGAATCTATAAGGTCGACATTGTGGCATCTTTGGAAAATATCAATAAGACGTTTTCGGATGCACTGGAGATCGAGGTCGTTTGACACCGGTAAATATAAGAACATTGAGAAATAAATGCTGGAGTTAAGTGTGAACTTCCGCTTATTGCTTTATTTTATTCTGGCGGCCTGTCTGGTTAGCAGTGCGGTTGCATTTCCTATGCAAAATGCACGCGATAATAACAAGGCTACCATCTGGTTTCAGAAGGCGTATAACAACTACTTCAAACCAAACATCGACGACAGCACGCCTCCGACCATTTATGGAGTGAGCGTAAGCCCCTCCGCCCTGAAGATCGGCGCACCCCGGTGTGAGATCAACGCCTTGGTCTATGACACAGGCGGAATTGAGACGGTTTATGCCGATGTCGGCAATCGCATGAACCTCATGCTGGACCTGGACCGAAATAACAGATTTACCGGATACTGCGGGTCCAATTTCCCTCCTGGGGTATACAATGTGACAATTGTAGCTATCGACAAGAGCGGAAATGCTGCAAAGGACGAGTCAAGAAAGCTCACTATTCGCGACCCCAATGACCTCAACGGCAATGGAATCGAGGATAGCCTGGAAAAGCAGGGCGCCAGGGATTTGAAAGTAATCGTCCTGCATGACGGCAACCTGAGCAATGTCGCATCAGCAAAAGCGGATAGTTTCAGCATTCTGCCAGGGAGCGCGTTAACGGTATCCTCAGACAATCTGGAGAAGTTAGCCAAGACGAATGGTGTCAAAGGCATCTACAAGGACCAGAAGTTGAAGGTCATGGCACTGCAAAGGGACGGTTCCAGCAAATCGTCATCCGAATCTTCGATCATCAATGATCCGAGAAAGAACGAAGGCCCCAGTGGGACTGGGGTGACTGTGGCACTCATTGATACCGGTGCGGATACAGATCACGAGAGCATAAACCACAAGGTTGTAGCCTTCAAGGATTTCGTGAACAATCAAACCGTAGCCTATGACGACAATGGTCATGGAACTCATTGTGCCAGCCTCATTGCAGGAGATGAGGGTACGGGAGTGGCACCCGGAGCAAAGCTGGTAGTAATAAAGGTCATGGACAGGGAGGGGGCATGCTATCTTTCCGATGCACTCAAAGCACTGGACTGGTGCCTGGCGAATAAAGATCGCTACGGAATAAAGGTTGTATCATTTAGCGTCGGTGGTGAGACCCCTTCTGATGGATCGTCTCTGTTGGACGAAGCATGTGACAAGATGGTGGAAAAGGGACTTATCATGTGCGTCGCTGCCGGGAACTCAGGTCCATCCCCTTCGTCCATTGTCATTCCGGGCGACGCCCAGAATGTGATTACGGTAGGGGCGATAGACGGTTCCGGCTCTATCTTCGACCTATCTTCACGCGGCCCCACCGCCAATGGTGAGACCAAGCCGGATCTGGTCACGCTGGGTGTGAATGTGGTCTCGGCCCTGGCGGGATCGAAGAACGGCCAGAGCTCAGTGAGCGGCACCTCGATGGCGGTCCCACAGGTATCCGGCGCCTCTGCTATTCTGCTGGAAGTCCGGCCTGATTTGAAGCCAGCCGATGTGAAAAGGATACTTCTCAAAACCGCGGACGACCTGGGACCGAAGGGTCAAGATAATGTTTACGGCTACGGAGCACTTAATTTGACAAGGGCTCTTGCTACTATTGCGACCTCTCCCGCGAGGCTATCGCCACCAGATCTCGAGGGGATAAAGCTGAACCGGGAGGAGGCCTCTGCAGGTGAGCCGGTCATGATCGAGGCGCAAGCCTCTGGAGATATCAAGACTATAAGCACAAACATCATGGGACCGGACAGAAAGCTCGAGATTCCCATGGATGATTTGGACGGCAACGGCATCTACTCCGCCCGCTGGGAGACGAGCTTCTGGACGCCCGGCGACTACGAAGTTGCTGTAGATCTAGTGGGAAAATTCGGAGAGGTGGAATCAAAGGCGGTCCCTTTCCATTTGCGGAAAAAGACTTGAGGCTGTCATGTCTCTAGCCTGGCCGGAGATTGCGAAGTTCGGCAGAAAAATGGTTGCCTCCGGCCTTACTAGCTCTCGGTTCGGAAATATCAGCAGGCTTCAAGGGGAGAAGATATCCATTACCTGCACGGGCTCGATGCTGGACGAGCTGGATCAGTCCAATGTGGTGGAGGTTGATCTGAATTGTGCCTCTGACCAGGATAGAATAGCGAGCAGTGAGACCTGCGTTCACCGGGCGGTATACCGGAGCACCTCAAATAAGGCCGTCATCCATACTCATTCTCCATACGCAGTAGCACTGTCTTTGCTGGAAAAGGATTCAATTGAGCCTCTCGATAGTGAGGGTATCCTCTTCTTGGGAGTCATGCCGATTGTTGAAGGCCATTACGGATCGGATCGCCTCGCCCAAGCTGTATCCATGGCATTGCAGAGCCACAAGGCCTGCATAGCTCGCGGCCATGGCGTATTTGCCTCAGGAATGACCTTAACCGAGGCGTTCACCGCAGCCAGTATGGCCGAGCATAGCTCTAAAGTGAGATATCTGGTAAAAGCCAGGTAATTTTCTCATGCAAATTGTCCCAATAAGCATCCCCCATCTTTCAGGTGTGTAGTCCCGAAACTCTTGACTTTATATACCCATCACTGGTGCATGGGAAAGAAGAACAAAATCGTAAAGCTAACTTCGAAAAAAATCAGATACATAATCCGCTACAAAACCAATAACAATAGCA
>Ga0209083_1000884_pt1 | contig 38408 bp, 28 predicted proteins | sample AM7aDNAmetaG_FD_184132 | JGI IMG/M metagenome (GOLD analysis project Ga0209083, IMG submission 184132) | Freshwater microbial communities from Finland to study Microbial Dark Matter (Phase II) - AM7a DNA metaG (SPAdes) (version 3) | ecosystem: Environmental > Aquatic > Freshwater > Lake ... | reverse complement strand
GTGTTTTCACCGTCATAAACCTTATTGCTGGTGAGTTGCTCTCCAGCAGAGCTCACTTCCTCTTCAGATTTACCACACAAAGTTAAAAAATAAATAGCCAGCCTATTGTTTTACAACATAGAAGGGGAGCATCCTGCCTGCCTTCCTGTTTTTACATCACCTTTTCTATATATGTAGTATCATTTCATATATCCATATCGAAAACGAAAAAGTGCAATTGCATTTTTCGATAGGGCGGGGCGTGCACTCCGTGGGGACTTTGAGAAAAAAAAGGGAAATATAGACCCTTTTCTTTCTCAAAATCAACAGGTTAACAAAATATTTTTGCGAAAAGGCAAAAATCGACTTCTTTTCTTTGTTCGCTCAAAGAAAGAGAAGCAAAAGAAAGAGCTGCATATCGCACCGGCATATGACTTCCGGGTCCGCTTTTTCTTTGATAATCAAGGGCAAAGAAGAAGCTTGGCAAAAAGAAACCTCAAACGGGCACCTTTTTGAAGGAAAAAGTCAGCAAAAACCTACCGCACAATATAATACTTGAAATCCTTACAAAGCTACCTACATCGACAGGGCTTCCAGCTGGTAGGGCGCTGCAGCTAGGAACTGTCAAGGGCGACAAGAAAAGGTCGCTTTCAGTGTATTCAGATTGGCAGTCAATCTGACCAACACCCTGGACATTATCCAATCGATCCGGTTTAACGCTTCGCGGTCAGAAAATTTCAAGTATTCACAATCTAAACCTTACTACCATGACCGCACTTGCTAGAGAAACCCGCAAACAATCATTCGAAGAAATGTTTGTCCAACACATCGAGAGCATTTACTACCCAGGCTTTTCAGAAGAGATGACCGAAGAACAATCGGCCCTTTACGACTGGGAATTTAAAGAGTTTCAAAAGAATTTCAGAATAGAAAACTAACCAGGCAGGCAGTCACAGACTGCCTGTTTTTTTTATGGTCGTACAGCTTTTTCTTTGTTCAGGTACCGGCCAAGAAAAAGGTGGCAAAAAGAAAACCGTATGAAAACGGGCACCTTTTTGAAAAAAAAGTTGCAAAAAGCCAGCACACACTTACTCGAAATCATTGCAAAGATACCTATGTGAAAATAAAACTGTCAAGGGCGGCCTCCTTTGGGAACTGCCGCTTTTAGTGTATTCAGATTGGAAGGCAATCTGACCAACACCCGTTGACATTATTTATTTCTCCCCGGTAATGGCCAAGCAGCAAGATTTCAGTACTAACCGCGGCCATGATAGCTGCATAAAACCATTCAAAGATGAAAAAATCATTCATGGATTCACAACCAGGCCGGCAAAATGGCTCAACCTATGAGAACAGGGTCCCGATGCAATTCTGGGCAGAAGATGACATCCCAATCGAGAAGCTACTACTCAAAGGCACCGCAAGCTTATCTGATGCAGAACTGCTCAGCATCCTTATCGGCTCCGGAACTCCCCAGGAAAACTCCCTTGACATTGCTCAGAAGATAATGGCATCATGCCAAAACAACCTTTGCGAATTCTGGAAGCTTGGAATCTCTGACCTGCAAAAAGTAAAAGGCATCGGAAAACAACGTGCCTGCCAGATTGCCTCCATGTTTGCGCTCTCCCGCAGAAGAAATGCTGCCGAAGTTGTTGTCAAACCTAAGATTTCCCGAAGCCAGGATGCCTATACGATTTTCCACTCCCTGATGGGCGAACTTCCTTATGAAGAATTCTGGATGCTGCTCTTGAACCGGGCAAATAAGATCGTGAAAACGGTGAAGGTTTCCGAGGGCGGAATTTCAGGTACCGTAGTTGATCCTAAAAAGATATTCTGCATCGCCCTTGAGAATCATACAACCTCGATAATCCTGGGGCATTGCCATCCTTCAGGGCAATGCACTCCAAGTGAGGCAGATATGAAAATTACGAAGAAGCTCAAAGATGCCGGCGCATTACTTGAAATATCTGTTCTTGATCATATCATTGTTGCCCATGATGTTTATTATTCCTTTGCTGATGAAGGTGCCATGTAGTTTTTTAGCCCCGGAAAACCGGGGCTTTTTTAACTTTAAATCCTTACTTCTGGCATATATATTCCAGTGTCACAGTTTCGCCCCAACCCACGACTAAATGATAAATCCTCGAATATCGTTATATTTATTCCTGTTGTCCCGATTGAATGATCATTCCAACAGAAATATTGAATACCATTCATAAAATCGGGATTGAACCAATAATTATACTCACGGAGTACCTATAGGCCAAATGAAATATATTGGCATCACGAATGATATTAATTTTAGGCCAATTTAAATCAATGATTTTCTCCATATTTGCAATACGAATCTATCATCACAATAGAAAATTTCACAAAGGGACGAACAGATTATCAACAATAAAAATTGTCATGAACAATGTTTATTTCAAACACGCAAATGAGATGGTTCATCTCAAAGACTTCAGAGGGGCAATTGCTGAATATTCAAAGGCCATAGAGATTGACCCAAAGCATAAAGATGCTTATAACAACCGAGGATTTGCAAAGAGCGATCTCCTAGATTTCAGCGGAGCAGTGGCAGACTATACCATGGCAATAGAGATTGACCCAAAGTATGCAGAGGCATATAATAACAGAGGTTTAGCAAAAATGAAATTAGACCAAAAAGACAGTGGATGTTTGGACTTAAAAAAAGCCAGAGAGTTAGGTTACGAAGATGCATATGAGGCAATTAAAAAATACTGCAAATGACTCCCTGCAATGGATAGGGATATCTTTGTCTCTCTGATAGCGATAATCTCGAGATAATCTCTCATTCTTACACTGCCGTTCAGTTTGCGGGGATTTTATGTGAGTTTCTCATATATTTGCGATTCCACTGTTTCAACCAAAATCCAGTCTAATCCATCCACCACCTACTGTATATTTCCCCACACAAAAATGACAATCTCCACCAGTTGCCTTCTTTTCTTTCCCCTCCAGTTTTCCACCACCTTTCCCGATTAATTCAGTACCAGTCCATTTCCGATGCGTTTTCTACATGTCTGCATGATTGAGATGAAAAAGAGTAAAATTTCTATGCAAAGGAATAATCTCATTCCGAAAACAGGTAAGTAAAGGATTTTCTCGGCATATCCTCATTGTACTCCGGTATTCCAATTCCTCCTTGACTTCCCCTCCATGAGATTTAAAATTCATGCACATAATTTAACCCTAAAAAATCTCAATTATGAAAACTTTTGAAAAAAATTACATCGGAAAAGGCACCCAGGTCGCGAATTTATCAATCGTAAAATTCAGTTTCAAACTGTCAGAAATTGCAAAGCTCTCTCATGTATTCAACGGTGAAGATTACATCACTTTCGAAGTAGCGAAATTGAAAAATACAGACAGTTTCGGCCACGGATACACAGCATATGTAAATAAAATGGTTGAAACGCCGGAACCTCAGGCAAGCCTGGTTGAAGACGCTCCCAAGAAAAGCACACGCAAACCAAAAAGAACGGCAACTCCAAAAACAGAAGCTTCAATTTTTCCTGACAACACAGATTACCACATGCCAGAAAGCTCGGACGAAATCCCATTCTAAACAGCCCAACCAGCAAAAAGAGCCTTGGAAACAAGGCTCTTTTTTTATGTTCATGTGTTCGCTTTTTCTTAGATGGCGCAGGGCAATGAAAAAGCGTAGCAAAAAGAAACCCATTGAAACCGGGCGACTTTTTGAAGTAAAAAGTTGCAAAAAGCCAACGCACTACTACTCAAATTTGATGCGAAGGTAACCTCATAAAAATCTCATGTCTCTAAATGCGACCTCCTGATGGAAATGTCGCCCGCCGGGTTCATTCAGATTAGAAATCAATCTGACCCGAACATTTGTTCCAGAATTTTTATTCCGGTTTTAAGGCCTGCATAAATTTTTCACTGGCGGGCCAGATGCCGAAATAAGTCTTCCGGGCAGGAAGCATCAAAAATGAACAATGCTGAAGTTTATGCTGCGATTACTGAAAAGATCATTGCCAACCTGGAGACTTCCGGAAGCTGGCAGAAATTCTGGGACTTGCCATCACCGGTGAGTCTGAACGGCCATTTTTACCGGGGAATCAACTATCTGATTTTATCAAATGACCAGTTCAAAAGCCGGGTTTACGGAACCTTTGGGCAAATCCGTGCCAATGGTGGCCAGGTTCGAAAAGGTGAAAAGTCCACCCTTATCGTGTTCTGGAAGAAAACTGATCTAAAAAACGCCAGTACCGGGGAAACAGACAGCAAATTTATCCTCCGGTACTATCATATTTTCAATAGCGAACAGGCTCACTTTGATGATACCGGCAAACAGAAAATTGCCGAGCTTGACAAAGCGACCATCGACCGGAAATCCGCTCAGTATGTGTCGGCAGAACAGATTATTTCTGGATTTAAAGGGATTCCTGAAATTCATTATACCAATCTCGACGTTTCACCAAGTTACTCACCGGTGGCTGATTTGATCACTATGCCATCAGAAAATCAATATGCATCGTCAGAAGATTTTTATAGAATTTGCTACCATGAAATGTGTCACGCAACAGGCCACCCGAAACGATTAAACAGATTTGAAGCCTTCCACAATAATTTTGGAGACGATAAATATTCTAAGGAGGAACTGGTCGCTGAACTTTGCTCTTCATTTCTGGCCGACAGAGCGGGATTGACAAACAGACAGCGTAATTCAAATGCTTATATCAACTCCTGGGCAACATCTCTTCGGGACAATCAGAAATGGATCATGTGGGCTGCATCCCGGGCTGAAAAAGCTGCTGAGTATATCCTGGGCAACGAGCAAATCATCCTTGATGAAGAAGAAATTCAGGTACCTGAATTTGCTGAAGAGGTTGCACCCTTCTGAAAGATAAATTTCAAGCCGTGGACGGGAGTTCACGGCTTTTTTTCATTCATAATAAACACCAACAAAATGAGCTACAAAGGAAGATCACGCGACCCCAGGCAAATGACATCACGCTTCGCCGGCACATGTTACACCTGCAAGAAGCCGATTAAAAAAGGCGAAGAGATCATTTACTGGCCAAACGGCAACCATGCGGAACATTTTGCATGTGGTGAAGCTGATTATCGCAATTCGCTTGCATCTTTCCAGGATGAAGAAAATTACAACAATCAATATCCATCCTGGTGACTGAAGGCAGTCCCGGTTCCTAAATGTCGGAACCGGGACTGTTTTTTATTATTCGTACCTCATGAAAAACCGCTTTTTCTTTGTTACTGCACCGGCAAAGAAACAGCTTGGCAAAAAGAAAACCAGATAAATCGGGGAACTTTTTGAAGGAAAAAGTACCAAAAACCCCACACACATTACTCAAAATTTATAGCAAAGGTAAATTCATGAAAATATTTCTCGCTAAGTGTGACTCCCGGTGTGGCCATCCCGGATGTCTGTCACCCGTTGGGATCATTCAGATTTTTGAAGGGAAAAATCTGACCTGATCACTTGCTTAAAATTTTCATTTCATTTTTTTCTGGGCATAAATTTTTCATAAACCAGGCTGAGCCAGATGCCTAAATAAATCTCCAGGGCAGGAGTGCAAAACATGTCAAAATTATCATCAGTTCTCAAGCCGACAAACGGTAAATCACAGCCAGGACAGGTCATGGTTGTCAGGCCAAGTTTCTCATCATTTCAGACTGAACCAGCCGAAGAAGCTGCAGTTGCTGAAGTTCCCGAGCCGGTCGCAGAAGTTATCCCGGAACCGATTGTCGAAGTTAAGCCGGAGCCGGTCGCAGAAGTGAAACCTGAACCGGTAAAAGTTGTAAAGCCAGAATTGACTCTCCTGGAGAAGATCCTCAAGGTTGAAAATCTCCAGCTTATCATCGAAAAAAGGGCAAAGTTGGTGCAAACCCGCTCTGAACTTGAACGCTTCCAGATTTCATCCAACGACTTCAACTGTTCCATGCGGCTGAATGACTCAGACGGGAATGTCTTCACCACCAGCTTCACCCCTGGAGTTAAAAAGGTGATTGATTTCCTCAAGTCATCATTCGATGCAAGCATTTCAGAAGCTGAAGACAAGATCAACTTCTGAATTTTCGGGAGTTCCACCCTGGGGGGGCGGAACTCCCGTTTTTTATGGTCGTAAAGGCAATATAACTCTATTTTTTCGGTGTCCTTATCGTACTCTTTTCCTACATTTGAAAAATGAATCATCGCAATACATGCAATTAGCTCTGTTATCCCCCCGGAAATCCCTCAATAAAGCCTTCCTCAAGGTTAAACCCTCCCGAAGTGAAATTGAGTTGTTTAAGCAAAATCTTATAGGTCTGCTTGACGGTTTGGATGAATCAGAATCAGAAGAACACAACAAAAATGACCTGGTCACTTTTCTGAAAAGTACCTTCTATCAAAGGTTTTATATCAACACAAAAGGCCGCAATGATCTTGTGATCCATAATGGCCCCGATTCCAAAAGCGTTGCCGGAGTGTTAATCGAAGCCAAAAAACCTTCGAATAAAACAGAGATGATCCGGTCAGATAATTTGAACGCAAAAGCATTTCATGAACTTATTCTTTATTATCTGCGGGAACGGATTACCAACCACAACCTGGAGATCAAACATCTAGTAGCCACAAACATTTATGAATGGTACATATTCGATGCGAGCATCTTTGAGAAAATGTTTGCCCAAAATAAAACTCTTGTAAAACAATTCACCGATTTTGAAGAAGGCCGGTTGTCTGGAAATACGACAGACTTCTTTTACAAGCAAATTGCAGAATCATTTCTGTCAGGGCTAGACTCCGAAATTTGCTTCACCTATTTTGACTTCCGCGAGTATGATAAACCCCTGCGAAATGACGACAAGAAAGATGATTCCAAACTCATTGCCCTTTACAAGTTACTTTCACCGGAACATTTGTTGAAGCTTCCTTTCACCAATGACAGTAATAGCCTGGATAAAGCATTTTATGCGGAATTGCTTCATATCATTGGTTTGACGGAAACAAAGGAAGGTAGTAAAAAACTCATCGGCCGGAAAAAGGAAGGACAGCGTGATCCCGGTTCACTCATTGAGAATGCCATTATCCAGATTGATAGCCTGGATATGATTAGCCGGCTGGATAAACCATCTCGCTTTGGAGAGAATCTTCAGGAAAGACTTTTCAATGTATCGCTGGAGTTGGCGATTACCTGGATCAATCGTATATTATTCATGAAGCTGCTTGAAGCCCAGTTGATCAATTACCACAAAAGTGATCCTTCCTATGTGTTCCTTGCCAGTGAAAAAGTCAGTGGATATGATTCCCTGAATAGTTTATTCTTTCGGGTGCTTGCCAAAAAGACAACAGAACGTGATCCTGCGGTAGTAAAATTATTTGAAAAGGTCCCATACCTGAATAGTTCTCTCTTTGAACCGACAGAACTGGAACGCGGCACCATTTTTATCAGCAACCTTCAGGATGACTGCCTCATTCCAATTCACCCGGGAACTGTGTTGAAAAGCAATACAGGAAAACGGTTAACCGGGAAGATGAATGGATTGGAATACCTCTTTGCTTTCCTGGATGCTTATGATTTCTCAGGCGAAGGCGCTGAAGAGATCCAGGAAGATAACAAAACGCTGATTAATGCTTCAGTTCTAGGGCTGATTTTCGAAAAGATCAACGGTTATAAAGATGGCTCCTTCTTTACCCCGGGATTCATTACTATGTATATGTGTCATGAAACCATTCGCCGGGCAGTTGTGCAAAAGTTCAATGATGCAAAAAGCTGGAATTGTAAAGACATTGACCAGCTATATGATAAAATCGAAGACCGGAGTGAGGCCAATAACATCATTAACAGCCTCAAAATATGCGACCCGGCAGTAGGTTCCGGACACTTCCTTGTGTCAGCGTTAAATGAGATCATTGCTTTAAAAAGCGAGCTGAATATCTTGCAGGACCGTGATGGGCGGCGATTGAAAGAATACCGGGTTGAAGTTGTGAATGACGAACTGATTGTTACGGATGAAGATGGTGAGCTTTTCTTTTACAATCCCACGAACAAAGAAAGTCAGCGCATCCAGCAAACCTTGTTTCATGAAAAGCAGACCATCATTGAAAACTGTTTGTTTGGCGTTGACATCAATCCCAATTCCGTTAAAATTTGCCGTTTGAGGTTATGGATCGAGTTACTTAAAAACTCATATTATAAGGCCGAAAGCAATTTTACCGAACTGGAAACCCTTCCAAATATTGATATCAACATCAAATGCGGGAATTCGCTGATCTCACGCTATGCGCTGGATGCTGATATCAAACAGGCATTGAAGAAAAGCAAATGGAGCATCGACAGTTACCGGGTTGCAGTCATGTCGTATCGTAATGCTACCAATAAGGATGAAAAACGAACGATGGAACGGCTCATCGAATCAATTAAAAACGATTTTGAAACTGAAGTTGTTACCAACGACAAACGCCTGGTTCTTTTGAAAAAACTGAATGGTGAACTTTTTAACCTTACCCAGCAAATATCACTGTTTGAACGAACAAAGAAAGAGTTAGCCGACTGGAATAAGCAGGTCAATGAACTGACAGGCAAAATCAAGAAACTCGAAACCGAACTCGAAGAAATTAAAAGCAACAAGATATTCGAAAACGCATTTGAATGGCGATTTGAATTCCCTGAAGTTCTCAATGATGAAGGGGATTTTGTGGGATTTGATGTGGTGATTGGGAATCCGCCTTATATTTTAGTTCAAAATTTGAATGATAAATCGATGTTTGATTTCTTCAAAATGACTTATCATACTGCAACATATAAAATTGACACATATCAGCTATTTTATGAACGTGGCTTTTCTCTTTTAAAGCTAAATGGTTTCTTATCTTATATTTCGCCAAACACTTTCTTGAAAAATAAGTATTCACGTAACCTTAGAGAGATTTTATTACAAAATCGAATTCTGGAAATAATTAATTTTTATATTCAAGTGTTCGAGGATGCTTCTGTAGATACATTAGTTCTTACTTCTCAAAAGAGAACTGCGGTAGGAAATCAAATAGCATTCATTCCGTTCCACTTATTCGCAACTGAAATAACAAAATCTGAAGTTAGTTATCACGAACAATCAAATTTTATAAAAAATGATCTTGAACTAGAATTTGATATTGCCGCAAATGAAATGATTATTTTCCAAAAGCTCAACAACAATTCGATACCATTAGAAACAATTGGGCGAGCATATTTCGGGATTCAAACGTTTGACAGAAAAATGTTTGTTTCAAAAACAAAAATTAATGATTACTACTTCCCGATTATTGACGGGACAAATGTAAAGCGCTATTATTGTGATGAGCCTAATGAATATGTTTTGTACAAAAAAGAAGCAATCAAAAGTGGCGGGGATGAAGAAGTCTATAAACGAAAACGAATTGTGGTTAGGCAAATTGGAGTTTTTCCTCAAGGAACCATTGTCGAACCATATATAATTACCTTGAATACTATTTATAATATTTTCCTTTTCGATGATGAAATTCCTCTTGAATTTGTCTTAGGATTGATTAATTCGAAGCTAATAAGATTTTTTTGGACAAAGAAATATTTTGATAATAAAGCTACTTTCCCAAAAATTAAAAAAGCTCCTTTAGAATCAATACCAATAGTAAACTATGGCACTCATAAATCTTTTTTAGTTACCGAAACTGTTAGCAAAATTCTTTCAACAAAAATTACCAACCCCACTATTGACACCTCGGCTCTGGAAACGGAGGTTGATCAATTGGTTTATGAGTTGTATGGGTTGACAGAGGAGGAGATAAAGATCATCGAACAATCATTCTGATATATCCGAGAGCACTATTTGACATAAAACTAAAGGGAAAAAAGAGATGAAGTCGGAAATCATTATCTATCAAACAGAGGATGGCAAAACGAAAATCGAAACCCATTTTGAAAATGATACAGTTTGGCTTACGCAGGCGCAAATAAGTGAGCTTTTTCAGAAGGAAAGGAGTGTGGTTACCAAGCATATCAACAATATTTTTTCAGAAGGAGAATTGGACGAACAAAGCAATGTGCAAATTTTGCACATTGGTGGTTCCGACCGGCCAGTAAGATTTTACAACCTCGATGTGATCATTTCTGTTGGTTACCGTGTAAAATCACATCGTGGGGTGCAGTTTAGAAAATGGGCTACCGGCCTTATCAAAGAATACCTTCTTAAGGGGTTCACCATGAATGATGAATTACTTAAAGAAGTTGGTGGTGGCAACTACTTTGATGAACTGTTATCCAGGATCAGGGATATCCGTTCGTCCGAAAAAGTATTCTGGCGTAAGGTGTTGGATATTTATGCTACCAGCATCGATTATGACCCTAAAGCCGAAATGTCGGTTGAATTTTTCAAAACCATCCAAAATAAAATGCATTGGGCCGCTCACGGCCATACAGCCGCAGAAATCATATTTCAACGAGCTGATGCAAATAAACTGAATATGGGTTTGACAAACTTTAAAGGAAGCAAGCCAAATAAAAAGGAAACTGAGATTGCAAAAAACTACCTCAATGAACAGGAATTGAATGTGCTAAACCGGATGGTAACAGCTTATCTCGAAGTTGCCGAGTTACAAGCGTTAAACCGGCAACCCATGTACATGGTCAATTGGATTGAAAGGTTGAATATTTTTCTTACCATGACTGGCAATGAAATCCTGCAACATGCAGGAAGTATCAGTCACGAAAGCGCCTTAGAAAAAGCGCATATAGTATATGAGGAATATAAAAAGCGAATTGATAATGAATTATCAAACGTTGAAAAAGATTATATCCGGCAAATAGATATAACTGAAAAAAGGTTAAAATCATAATTGCGTCGGAATTGCGGCATAATTACCTCAATTGGACATTAATGGCCATTTAGAGGAAAAAAAGTGACGGCATTGGCTTGTTAAGAAAAGAAAATTGCTGTATGCAAAGATTGTTTGTAATTTTGCCTTATGGAAAAAACCGGCTACATAGAAATTAGAATCAAAGGTTTGAAAGGCAACCTTGAACTTTCACCGGACAATTATGATATTCGGGAAGTTATTGGTATTCTGGAACAAGCTGAAAATCTATTATTCCCGGGAGAGAAGAAGGAAAGGCCAATCATCAGCTATAAACAAGAACCCGGATCCGTCAGACATTTGCTCCAGACAGGTATGCAAGCAATTATTGGGTTTACTGCCATTCTTGGACAGGTTTCTGCATCTCAGAATATCGATTTCTTAGAATTGAATACAGCTAAAGCCATCGAATCATTTCAGGATACTGCGGTTAAAAAGGATTATATAATAACATTAAAGACTTCATTACAAGAGTCTTCGGAGTTGAGAATTGATAAAACAACACGTTACTACCGTACTTCCAACGTTTGGGCAGATGCTGAATTTTATTTTTATGGCAAGATTACCAACGCAGGCGGTAAAGAAAAGGTTAATATCCACCTGATGACTGACGATCTTGGTATTATCCGCATTGATACACCACAAGAGACCTTAGAACATCTTGAAGAGAATATTTTATACAAATCTTACGGTATTAGGGCGTTGGGTAAACAAAATACTGAATCGGGTGAAATCGATAAAGGTAGCCTCCGTTTTGTCGAGATGATTGATTATAGCCCACGGTATGACAATGATTATTTACAAAAACTTCGTAATAAGGCAAGTACCTGGCTAAACGCCATTAACCCGGACGAATGGCTTCGGGATATCCGGGGAGGTTACAATGTCTAGAGGTGTTTTACTGGATACAAGTTTTTTCCTTCGGTTTTTGAACGATACCGACCCCTTATTTAAGAATGCCGATGATTACTTCCGTTACTTCTTAAAGAATGATTTTTCCTTATTTATTTCAACAATCAGCGTAGCAGAGTTTTGTGTTGGAGGAACTGCTGATCAGTTGCCTTTAAAGAATCTGAAAATTTTACCTTTCAATTTCGATCATGCCCGAAGGACGGGACAATTTGCAAGGATTTTATTTGATACCAGAAAGAAAGGATTGATTGATTTCAAAGAGAGACAACTAATCCCTAACGACTCCAAACTTTTTGCTCAAGCGGATTCCGAAGCTCAAATTGAATATTACCTTACTACAGATGTAGAGAGTATTAAAGCTTTCAACATTTTAAAACAATCTGACAAACCATTGTTTACGATCATCGACTTAAACCATACCTATTCTGAGATCTTCGGGATTTTAGACATATAAGTTTCCTCCTTTTTTTTTAGGCCAGATCACACACACATAAAGAGAGTCCTGCGAAGTCAGGACTTTTTTTTATGGTCCAAAGTCCTGTAGAAAAATACTGTCCTTTATTACCCCCCCCCTCCATTGTACTATTGCTCCCATGAATTCAACTTTTATTCGGTTGTGGGATGTCTTAGAGATAATGGACTCATTTGATGGCCAGGGAAAGCCTATCAGGTTCCAGTTGAAGTTCGTCACTGCAAACAGGTCGGAGAAAACCGGCGGCGAGATCATTGAGCTAAAAGATGCCTGCAAATGCTCAGTAAGAACGACAAAAGGAAAGGAAATCTTTGCAGTAAAGAAGAACTTCCCTGTTGTTGAGCTGATTACAAAGGATCCTAACCACTGGGTCAATTCAACCAGGAACATCTTGCTGCCCAACGGACAGAAGAGAAAACTCCATATCCGGCTGATCATCGAATTCAATAACAAGAAAGTCTGTTACTGATGAAACAAAAGATCGTTTACGAAAACGGAATCGCATTCTTACCGGGAGCCAAAGCAGTGGCCACATCCTATAAAAAAACAGAGGATGCAGCCACAGAGAAGGTTGTGATCCCAAAGGATTACAGCTCCTGGCCCTGGTCACCCTGGGGTGACGACAATTTGTTTCCTCAGAATGTATTGACTGACCTGGAAAAGAATTCAATTGCACTCCGGGCCCTTGAAAAACGCAAGACGGTCCATTATGGCCGTGGCATCCTGGCCTATCGCGATAAAGGCAAGGATAACTTGGGAGCGCCCATCCGTGAAATTGTCACTGATCCGGATGTGGTTGAATTCCTTCGCGTCAATCGGTTGAATTTTCAATGGATTGACTTGATCGGCAGCCTGGAAATATTTGCAAACGGATGGGTTGAATTCATTCTGAACAAGGGAAAAGACAAGATCAACAAGGTTTTTGTAAAAGACCCTGCCTATTGCCGGAATGCCAAAATAGACACTGACCATCCATCCCGGATTCCTTTTCTTTTCTTTTCAGCCCAGTGGGATCTTTCTCCGAATGAAGCCGACGGATCATTGGTTAAAATTCCGATGTATGATCCGTTTAAATATGATGGGAAACGTTACCAGGACCCGCAGTTTGCATATCCCGTTTTTTACCGGTCGTTTAACAAATCCTATTACCACCTTTCAGTCTGGAACGGAATCAGGCAAAGCGGATGGCTCAGCATTGCCAATAAGGTGCCGCAGCTAAAGCAGGCTATCATGAAAAACCAGATGACCATCAAATATCACATTGAGATACCCGATGATTATTTCATGAACCGGTATCCTTCGCCTGATTATACCCGGGAGCAGCGTGAATCGGCAAGGACGAAGGTGCTTTCGGAAATGAACGATTTCCTGTCTGATGTTGAGAATACCGGAAAAGCCTTTCTCACCTTCACATTCTTCAACAAATTTAAAGGTGAATACCTGGCAGGATGGAAAATTAACGTCATCGATAACAAGCTGAAAGACGATGCCTATCTGCCAGATTCACAGGCGGCAAATTCGGAAATCCTTTTTGCCATCGGGGTTGATCCCTGCCTGGTGGGATCAGGCCTGCCCGGCGGAAACCTGGGAGCAGGAAGCGGTTCTGACAAACGAGAAGCCTTCTGGCAGCTCAATGCCGAGATGGGCATTTACCGGCAAATCAGTTTGGAACCCCTCTATTTCATCAGGGATTTCAACAAATGGTCTCCGGACATCGAGTTTGATTATGTAACTGTTGACACATCTCAAACCATGCAGGATCATCCAACGAAGATTGATAAACGCATCGACAAGAACATCGCATGATACGACTGATAGACAATCTTTCACAGGTATTGACCGCGGCCTCCATCAATGTCAGCAACTCGATCGAAAACTGGTTTCCGTATATCGGGGAAGCCCAGGAGACCTTCATAAAGCCTGTTCTGGGCGATACTCTCTACCAGCAGCTCCAGGAAACTGCCAACCCGATAGTTCGCGAACCGGAGCAAAAACCTGTGGATACTCACCTGTTCGATCTTCTTGAAATGATCCGCAAGCCGCTTGCGCTTTATGCCCTGTGGCTTGGAGCTGATGAATTCGGGGTGAGCATTTCATCCCAGGGTATTCAGGTCATTGAAACACCTACTCACAAAACTGCGCCTCAGTACCGGGTGCAGAACCTTAAAGAGAATTGGATCCGCAGGGCAAACACATCGCTGGACCTTGTTCTTAAATTCCTGGATGAACACAAGGAAGATTACCCCGGATACGAGCCACAGGATGCAGACCTGTTTATCCGCGGCACCCTTGAGTTCAACAGTGAGGTGGATATACGCGAGAGCAGACGGGTTTTCGTAAGCCTCAAACCTGTCATCCGCTCTGTGGAGAAAAAGTATATACGACCTACACTTTCTGCGGAATTGTTCGACGAGCTTAAAAATGCCTGGAAATCAGATGATGATTTGACTACCGCACAAATGGTTCTGCTGGACCTGATCCGCCCTGCATTGGCTCATCTTACAATGGCCAGGGCACTGCTGGAAATCTCCATTGACATTCTCGACTGGGGCATTTTCGATACTGCAGGCAATACTTTCGCCAACGTATCTTCAAAACAGGCATCCAACAAAGACCGAATTTCCATCATGGCTGAAGCCAATCAAAGGGATGGAGAATCCGAATTGAAAGCCCTGCAGCAGTATCTTGATGAAATCGCCAGTGAAGATATTTACACTGCCTATTTTCATTCAACCCGGTACGCCGGAAAGGCAATAGCAGAAACACGCAACGAATTCATTAATAAATCCGATAACTCATTCTTCCTCGCATGAAACCACTTGATTTTATCCTCCAGGATGTCTTTGACATCATCAAAATAATTGCAATTCCGGTCATTGGGTTTTTCCTGTACCAATTTTACATGAGTGTGACTGCCCTGAAAAAATCTGTCGATAAGCTCATCGTCCAGATGCAGTGCAGGGAAACCTATTGCACCGAAAAGCACAAAGAAATTGGCGAACACTTGTGCCGACATGATACCGGCATTGATGAAATGAAAGCCACCCTGGGCGATCATGGCGAAAGAATTTCAAAGGTAGAAGGTCAACTTTTAAAATAGAAAATTATGAAAGAGAGAATTTTTAAGAATTGGAAGACCACCTTGACCGGCATTCTGATGCTGGCCGGTGGATTAGCTCTGGTCGGAATCGGCAAGGCAACATTGAATGAATATGTGGTATTTGCTCCGGTTTGCTTTGCATTGATCTTTGTCAAAGACCCGTCATTTAAAAAGTAGTATGGCAAAACTCGAATTATTTGCCCCGAAGATCCTTCGATTCGAAGGCGGGTTTGTCAATGATCCCAAAGACAAGGGAGGAGCCACCAACATGGGTGGTACTCTTGCTACCTGGCGAATGGTCGGTTATGATAAAGACGGTGATGGCGACATTGACGCTGAAGATATCAAACTCCTTTCCAAGGCAGATGCGGTGAAAGTACTGAGGTTGAATTACTGGAACCGTTGGAAAGCAGATCAGATTTCCAACCAGAGTATTGCCGAAATCCTGGTTGATTGGGTTTGGGGTAGCGGCAAATGGGGTATTGTCATTCCGCAGCGGTTGCTGAAGGTTCCCGATGACGGGATCGTAGGAACGGCAACCCTGTTTGCTGTAAACAACGTCAACCAGCGCGGACTTCATGCCGCCATCTTCCAGGCAAGGAAGGCCTTTATTGATGAACTGGTAAAAAATCATCCGGACCAGCTCAAATTTTTCAACGGATGGATGAACCGATTGAACAATTTCAAATTCATAGCATGATAAAACCGGGTTTTCTGATCCTGCTTCTGGCCGCTTTAATGTCCGGCTGTATTACTGAAAAAAGATGTTCTGAAAGATATCCTGTTGCAGAGCGATCGACTGTCCTTGTTCAGCATGATACCGTTACTTCCGTGAAAGATTCCCTGATCCCGTTACCGGCAGACAGCGGCTTGATCAAAGCGCTGTTGGAATGCCAGGATGGAAAAGTGGTTGTGAAAGAGATTCTATCTATAAAACCGGGAAAGCGGGTTATTCCGTTCTTTTCGGTTCAGAATAATGTTCTGACCACCGGCGCAAAGATCGACAGCAGCTCGATCTACTTTTCCTGGAAAGAAACCCACATTCGGGAATCCCGAATTGAGTCCACGACAATTGAAAAGCTGGTATATAAAGTCACCGGGTTCCAGACTTTTCTGATCTGGTCGGGAGGGATAGCCTGGGCGATCATTGTCGTTCTGGTTGCAATAAAACTGATCCGTTTCTATCTCAAAAGGAAATTTCTGCCATGAACCAGGTTGAAATAGATGGTAAAACATATTTCATGCCTTCCGACTGGAATGAGCTGACTAAGAAACAAGTTTTATTTGTCAGCCGCTTGTTTCAGGGACAACTCACCATGGTTGATTTTAAACTCAGAGTGCTTTTAAAGTTTCTTTCTCTCAAACCGAAGGTTCTCAAACGAATCCATCATGATGACGCATATTTCCTTTGCGAAAGCCTGGAGTTCCTTTTCAAAGAGGTCTCCCTTACAAAAAACCTTCTCCTAGTCTTACGAACCGGCAGAAGAAAATACTTTGGTCCTGCAGATGCAATGATGAACTGCACCTTCGGCGAATTCACCATGGCTAATTCCCTGCTCGATTCTTTTTCAAAGACTAAGGAGCAAAAGTATCTCGATGAAATGGTGGCGGTTTTTTACCGGCCAAGGAAATGGTTTTGGTTCATCCGGAAGGCCTATTCCGACAATCAGGATCCCCGGAAAAAGTTTGTCAATCGATCGTTGAAACGTCGTTGCCAAAGAATAGATAGACTTGATTATGAAGTCAAGTACTCCATATTCCTTTTCTTTTCCGGTGTTTTGAATTCATTGCCACTGTTATATCCATATATTTATGAACAACAAGGTGGCACCGGGAGTGAAGATAACGGCTGGGCTTCGCTGATCATTTCCCTTGCCGATGGCAAGACTGATGATAAAAGCCTTGAAACCGTAATGAATTCAAACCTCTACAACGTGTTTATCGGGCTAAACAAGAAAGCAAAAGAGTATCACGAGTATATGCACAAGATCGATTCCCATGACCGGTATTAACAGTTACGTTGAGTATTTCCGCAAAATTGCTACTGAACACAAAGAAATCAATGATTTCTACATGATGGACATCAACGAGCCGCTGGCTGCCCTGCGGTCAAACATAAAATACCCGGCACTGATCCTGACAAGCCTTTCCGGAAATTTTGAGGCATCAAACCTGGATAATATCCTGGATTCGGTCAATGCAGGGTTTCTGATTATCGGCCATTTGGATCAGATTGATGACTTTTCCGGAGAGATGCAGCTGCTTTCAAAGATGAAGCAGATCGGAAGAGATATCATTGCCCGGATGCTGGAGGATCACCTAAAATGTGAACTGCTTGCTCTGAAAGCCATTCCGGGGTTCCATATCAATTCCGTGAGTTATGAGATGTTGGGGCCGGTGTTTGATAATGATTTTGGGGTGATGTATTCATTTAAATTACTGGATTGTGTTGGGTTGGAGTTTGATTCTACCAAATGGAATATGTAAATGTGAGTTGATTCACTAAAGCAATCTTTGTTCAAATAACAAAATATTTCTTTCTGATATTTAGGCCATTATTGAATTATCTTGGTTTTTTATGTTTAATTTTGTTTCTGGTTCACTTCATAAAACTAGTTATAAGCTTTTTAATCGTTCTTAATTATAGAAATAATATTGCGTTGCTAATATTTCTCCTGTAGAAAACCGCCAATTTTTAGAAACCAGAGAAATAGCCTTAGCGGGCGCACCCAACGGGTGCGTTCCTTTTGCTATTTCAGTTGGTTTCAGGTGCTTGGCGGTACCTCTATAGGCTGAATATGGGCGAAGGTTCACGCCCTTTTTTGGCCTCTCAACCCTGTTACATAAAGACCTTATTACGCTGCTCAAAAACAAGAAGTAGGTATGGAAATGGAAAACCACGAAAACAATTCAGAAGCAGCGGCACTGCGCCAAAAGGCCGTAGAGTTGCTGAAACACAAACCGTCAAAACACGATTCTCAGCTTTCCGATGTCGAAAATCTTCAACTCTTATTTGAGCTGGAGGTTCACCAGATTGAACTGGAATTGCAGAATGAAGAACTCCGCAATGCACAGGCTGTGGCAGAAGTTGCGAATGACAAGTATATCAGATTGTACGACCTGGCGCCTTCCGGCTACTTTACACTATCGCGCAACGGCGAAATTATTGAGTTCAACCTCGCCGGGGCGCTTATGCTGGGTAAAGATCGTTCGCATTTAATAAACAACCATTTCCACTTTTTTATCTCCAAAGATACCCAAGATGTTTTCAAACTCTTTTTGGAGAAATCATTTAAAAACAACACAAAGGAATCCTGCGAAGTAACCCTGACAACTTCCGGCAACCAGCCGGTGTATGTCCATCTTTCGGGTATTGTCACCGAAAGTATGGGGCAATGCTTTGTAACTGTGGTTGATATTACCGAACGCAGACAACAAGAACTGAAAATTATTGAACTGAATACTAACCTGGAACAAACGGTCTATAGGAGAACTGCACAGTATCAGGAGGCCTTGAGCAGGTTGGAAAAGATTGCCGACCGGGTGCCGGGCGTTGTTTACCAATTCCAATTGAACCCCGATGGTTCCTCCTGTTTCCCATTTGCCAGTTATGGCATCCACGACATTTACCGGGTAAGCCCCGATGAAGTAATTCATGATGCTTCCGCCGTATTTACAAGGCTTCATCCGGACGATTTCGACGGCGTGGTTGCTTCCATTCAGACATCGGCAAAAAACAACACAATTTGGCAACACGAGTATCGGGTAAAGTTCGATGATGGTACTGTGCGTTGGTTATCGGGCAATGCCTTGCCGCAAGCCAATGAAGATGGCACGATACTATGGCATGGTTTTATTACCGACATTACCGAGCGCCGGCAGACACAAGAGGACCTCGATGAAAGCAATGAAAAGTACCGTGGTTTATCGGAAGCTTCATTTGAAGCAATCTTCTTTTCTGAAAACGGGCGCTGCATCGAGCAAAACATGGCTGCCGAAATCATGTTCGGGTACACGAATGAAGAAGCCCTTGGCAGGTACGGAACCGACTGGATAGCGCCCGAATACAGGGAAATGGTCATGAATAACATGTTGTCAGGCCTTGAAGATCCCTACGAGGCATTTGCCCTTAGAAAGGATGGCACAACATTCCCTTGCATGTTACGCGGAAGGAGGATGTACTATAAGGGTCGAAATGTACGGGTTACCTCGTTGACCGACATCACCCAACAGAAAATGGCACAGGATGCGTTGCAGTTTCAAACTATCCTGCATAGTACAATGATTTCAAATATTTCAGACGTGATCGGGATCATGGGGATTGATGGTGTAATGAAATACAAAAGCCCCAACATCGAAAAGTACTTTGGCTGGAAACCCCAGGATTTGATTGGAACAGACGGTTGGTTGACCATTTACCCTGATGACCTCGACCGTATTCAAAAGGAATTTTCCGATCTGGTTAAAAATGACAAATCAGTAAAAACGGTAACATATCGTTACAAATGTAAAAATGGCAGTTATAAGCCGATCGAACTCACCGCAACCAATCTTGCGAACGATCCGGTTATTCAAGGTGTACTGCTGAACTACCATGATATTACAGAACGTGAAGAGGCAGAGAATTCCCTTCGGAGGAGTGAAGCCGAAAAGGCTGCCATTATCCGTGCAGTTCCCGATTTGATGTTTCGCATCCGTAGGGATGGAACATATCTGGATTACATGTCCACAGACCAAAACATTCTTTTTTTACCCAGGGAACAATTTCTCGGAAAAACCATCAGCCAGGTGCTGCCTCCTGATCTGGCCCTTCAAAGCATGACTGCAATTGAAACGGCATTTCATCATGAGGAAATGGCAGCTTATGAATATTCTCTTAAGGTTAATGGCAAATTAAGGTATTTCGAAAACAGGATGATTGTCTCCTCTGCCGATGAAGTGCTTTCGATTATCCGCGATATTACATATCGAAAAGAATCGGAAGTCGCCCTTGCCTTGCAAAGCGCTGCCTTCGAATCATTTGCACTAGCCATTATTATTACCGATATCAAAGGCGTTATCCAGTGGGCAAATTCAGCTTTTACCGGGCTCACAGGATATCTGACTGACGAGGCCATCGGGAAAACGCCTGGCGCACTCGTAAAATCAGGGAAGCAGGATAAGGATTTTTACAAGAGATTCTGGGATACGTTACTCAATAAAGAAATCTGGACAGGTGAACTGATAAACCGTCGGAAAGACGGCAGTCATTATTATGAGGAACAAACCATCACACCTGTTTTGGATTCGAAGGGCAATATCTCCAGTTTTATCAGCATCAAAATCGATATCACCGAACGAAAACGGATTGAACAGGCCTTGATTGTAGCAAAAAACGAGGCAGAGAAAGCCAATCAGGCCAAAAGTGAATTCCTCTCACGCATGAGCCACGAACTGCGCACCCCCATGAATTCGATCCTTGGGTTTGCCCAGTTAATGGAGATGGGTGAACTTAATCCAAAACAAAAGAAAAGTGTCAGGAATATTTTAAACGGAGGAAAGCATCTGCTCAACCTTATCAACGAGGTTTTAGACATTTCGGGCATCGAAGCAGGCCGGGTTTCGCTTTCATTTGCTCCTGTGCAGCTAAGCAGCATTATCAGGGAAACAATAGACACCGTTGATCCCTTTGCCAGCGCGATGCATGTAAAACTTGAATTGATAGATTCGGGTCAGGACTGGCTTTTTGTCAAAGCCGACCATCACCGCTTACGGCAGGTTTTGCTTAATTTAATCAACAATGCTGTAAAATACAACCGTAAAGGTGGTTCTGTCATGATCAAAACCGAATTACAGCCAGTTCTAGCCCCGGCCATTGCTTTTGTAAGAATATCGGTGAGCGACACAGGGCCCGGAATCAATCCTGAATTAATCGAAAAACTCTTTTTGCCGTTCGAACGTATCGGAGCCGAGAAAACCGGCATTGAAGGCACTGGCCTCGGACTCATGGTGGTGAAGAAACTGATGAACGCCATGGGCGGCAGTGTCGGGGTTGAAAGTGTGCCGGGGGAGGGAAGTACCTTCTGGATTGAACTGCCGCATGTCGCAGATCATGAAACAGAGCCTGAGCAAACCGAGCACAGATCAGTACGGAACACGATGATAACCGAAAAGACCGGAACCATCCTCTACATCGAAGACACTGCCTCCAACACCGAATTGGTGGAGCAAATTCTGCTTGATCAGAGGCCATCCATTCATTTGGTGAGTAGTACGAAAGGAGCGCAGACGGTTCCACTATCCATCGAATACGCTCCTGATTTAATTCTTCTTGATCTCGATTTGCCGGATATGCAGGGTTTCGAAGTGATCAGGCTTCTGCAGGCGGAAGAAAAAACAATGGCAATTCCGGTGGTGGTTGTCAGCGCCGATGCGATGGCTCACCAGATTGAAAAGCTGATGAACGCAGGGGCCAAAGATTATTTAACCAAACCGCTTGATATCATGGCTTTTCTGCAAGTGGTGGATGAGTGGGTGGGGAGTGCGAAGTAACTCCCTGCTTTTTACAACTTTTAATACTATTGTAACCAATAAAAACAAATTCACATGAAGACCAGAAAACCAGCTTCCGCTGAACCGGGTACAAAGAAAGCGCCTGTAAATACCGATAGCGGTCAATTTCCTATCGTGGGCATCGGAGCTTCGGCTGGTGGGCTCGAAGCATTGGAACAGTTTTTCGGGAATATGCCCAAAGACAGTGGCATGGCCTTCGTGGTGATTCAGCACTTAGACCCAAACCATGTGGGTATCATGCCCGAGCTACTGCAACGCATTACGCTCATGAAGGTACTTCAGGCAAGCGACCGGCTTAAAGTAAAGCCAAACTGTGTGTATGTAATCCCGCCCAACAAGAGCATGTCGCTGCTCAATGGCGCGCTGCATCTGTTCGATCCGGTTGAATCGCGCGGCTTGCGGCTGCCCATTGATATTTTCTTCCGTTCATTAGCCGTTGACATGGAGGAAAAGAGCATCGGGATCATCCTCTCGGGCATGGGCTCCGACGGCACCCTGGGACTTAAAGCCATCAAAGAAAAAAATGGCATTGTGCTGGTGCAATCGCCCGGCTCTGCCAAATTCGACGGCATGCCCTATAGCGCCACCGAAGCTGTCATTGCTGATATTGTGGCGCCGGCCGAAGAATTACCCGCCAAACTGATCGCTTTTTTAAAGTTTATTCCATCGGTGATCATCGACACTGAAATAGACAGTAAAAGCAAAAGCAACCTCGATAAAATTATCATCCTGCTGCGCGAGCAATCGGGCCACGACTTCTCATTGTATAAGAAGAGCACCCTGTTTCGCCGCATCGAACGGCGCAAAGGCGTTCACCAGATTGATAAGTTACAGCATTATGTACTCTATCTGCAGGATAATCCCAAGGAGGTGGATATCCTTTTCAAAGAGTTGCTCATTGGCGTAACCAGCTTTTTCCGCGATACTGCCGTGTGGGATATGCTCAAAGACCAGGTTCTTCCTGCCATGCTTAATGAATTGCCCAACGGGTATGTGCTTCGCGCCTGGGTTACCGCCTGCTCTACCGGCGAAGAGGCCTATTCGCTGGCCATTGTTTTTCAGGAGGCGTTAGAGAAAATTAAAAAACGCAAAAACCTGACATTGCAGATCTTTGCCACCGATCTCGACCCCGATGCCATTGAATTAGCCCGTAAAGGTTACTTTTCAAAAAACATCATGGCCGATGTTACGCAGGAAAGGTTAAACCGGTTTTTCAATGTGTCAGGCGAAGGTTACAACGTGACAACCGCCGTTCGCGAAATGGTGGTGTTTGCCCCCCAGAATGTGATCAAAGACCCGCCATTCACAAAGCTCGATCTGCTTACCTGCCGCAATTTGCTGATATACATGGAACCCGAATTGCAGAAAAAGCTGATGGCGCTGTTTAATTACAGCCTGAACCAGGGTGGGATCATGCTGCTTGGCACTGCCGAAAGTCTTGGAACCCATAAGGATGGTTTTGAAGATGTGGATCCGCGTTTGAAAATTTTCAAACGCACCGTAACACCCATCTCCCATGAACTCATTGACTTTCCAAGCTCCTTTTCCCGCACCCGGCGGGTACCCCCAAAAGAGCTGACGCCATCAGAAAGCGCTGAAAACGTACAGGCCTCTGCCGAACAACTCTTGATTCAGCGTTTTGCACCTGCCAGTGCCTTGGTAAACGATAAAGGCGACATCATTTTTATCACCGGGTGTACCGGAAAATACATGGAACATACTGCCGGCAAAACAAACCTTAACATTTATGCTATGGCGCGCGAAGGGTTGCGTGAGGCGCTGCCAAACGCTTTTCGCAAAACCATGCAAAATTTTGAACCGGTGATCGTACGCAACCTTAAGGTAGGAACCAACGGGGGAAGCCATCTTGTGGATATCACCGTTCAACGCATCGAAAGCCCTGATTCGATCAGAGGCATGGTGATCGTAGTATTTACCGAGGTTCTTGCCATGGTCGAACATGATCCGGAGAACCTGAAAACCGGTAAACGACGGCTGACCGGACGACAAAAGGAGCTGGAGATCAAGCTGCAGCGTAGTTATGAAGACTTGCAAAGCACGCGAGAAGAGATGCAAACCTCGCAGGAAGAGCTGAAATCGACCAACGAAGAGTTGCAATCAACCAACGAAGAGTTGCAATCAACCAATGAGGAACTTACCACATCCAAGGAGGAGATGCAAAGCCTGAACGAAGAGCTGCAAACAGTGAATATTGAGCTGCAAAGTAAAGTTGGAGATTTTATACAGGCCAACAACGACATGAAAAACCTGCTCAACTCTACTGAAGTTGCCACCCTTTTCCTTGACAAGGAGTTGAACATCCGCAGGTTTACCGATGCGGTAACCAATATCATCAAACTACGTAATTCGGATATCGGCAGGCTTTTTACCGATCTGGTTTCCAATTTGGTATATCCTGAAATCGAGAGCCATGCGCGGCAGGTGCTCAGAACCCTTTCGTCAATCGAAACTGCAATTACCTCGAGCGACGGTAGGTGGTTCAATGTGCGCATAATGCCTTACCGTACGCTGGATGACCGCATTGAAGGGCTGGTGATCACCTTTACCGATATTACCTTTGCTAAGAAGGTGGAGACAGAACTTAAAGAGAGCGAATTGAGGTTTCGTATGCTGTATCAGAATTCACCTGATGCCCACATCATCGGCGATTTTTCCGATGGGCGCGATCATGGCTTTATTGATTGCAACCAGGCTGCGCTTGATATGCTGGGCATGGTTTCCAAAGACCAACTGATTGCCACCAACCGTATTAAATTATCGCCCGTGTATCAACCCGATGGCCGCCTGTCAACTGAAAAATCAGAGGCATTAATTCTGGAGTGCATCGCCAAAGGGAGTATCCGGTTTGAATGGGTACACCGCCGGGTAAACGGAGAGGAATTTCCCGTTGATATTCTGCTGACTGTTTTCCAGGAGCGCGGTAAAACGTTTTTACATTCCGTATGGCGCGACATCAGCGAACGCAAAAAGTCGGAAGAAGCCCTGCGCGTGAGCCTGATGAAATATCAAACTCTGTTCGATTTATTCCCGGTTGGTATTACTATTTCTGATTCCAAAGGAAAGATTATTGAAACAAACAGCATCGCACAACGCATGCTTGGCCTCGCTCCTGAACAGCAGAAACAGAGGCAGATTGATGGCAAAGAGTGGCAGATTGTCAGGCCCGATGGCACCCCCATGCCTGCATCGGAGTATGCCAGCGTACGTGCCCTCAATGAAAAATGCCAGATAGAAAATGTGGAAATGGGTATACAAAAGGGCGATGACCAGGTAACGTGGATCAACGTTTCAGCCACACCCATTCCGCTCGAAGGATATGGCGTAGCCATTGTATATACCGACCTCACTGCCCGCAAGCAGATGGAAGATGAACTTCGGAAAAACAAAGAAGGCAATGAATGAAATCAATAAAGCCGGCAGCGAACTGCTGCGCCAAAAGGCAGAAGAGTTGCTGAAAAAGAAATCATCAAAAACAGCTTCGCCATTTTCAGAAGTCGAATCACTCAGACTCATCCACGAACTTGAAGTACACCAGATTGAGTTGGAATTGCAGAATGAAGAACTCCTCCTTGCACGGGTTGCGGCAGAAGTTGCGAACGACAAATATATCGGATTGTACGAATTAGCACCCTCCGGTTATTTTACACTTTCCGTTAAAGGTGAAATCATCGAATTGAACCTCAACGGGGCCAAGATGTTAGGCAAAGACCGGCAGCATCTGAAATCCAGCCTGTTTGGTTTTTTTGTTTCAGAAGAAACAAAACCAATCTTCAGTCTTTTCCTTGAGAAGGCATTTAAGAGCAAAGCAAAAGAATCATGTGAGGTAATGATGGATAGTACAGGCAGTTTGCCGTTTCATGTTTTGCTAACCGGCGTAGTTTCCGATAATGAAGAACATTGCCTTGTAACTGCTGTTGATATTACTGAACGCAAACAAGCTGAGAAAACCGTTAATGAAAGCGAAGAAAAATTCCGGAAGGTCTTTTCCTGCAGCAGGGACGCCCTTATCCTTATTGACAAGGAAACCGGTAATATCCTGGATGCCAATGACTACACGTTTCGCCTCTATGGATATTCACGGGATGAAATTCTTAACCTGAAGAACACAGACTTGTCTTTTGAGCCGGAAATGACAGCATTGGCGCTGAAAGAATTCATTGAACGGATTGAAGTCCGATATCATAAAAAGAAAGATGGAACTGTTTTTCCGGTAGATATTTCAGCCAGCCGCTTTATGATGAATGGCAGGGAGGTTGTACTGGCTTCCATCCGCGACATCACCGACCGCCTGCAGGCGGAGGAAGAGTTAAAACTTAAAAATGATGAACTTCGACACATCAATGCAGAAAAGGACAAGTTCTTCTCAATTATCGCCCATGACCTGAGGGGCCCTTTCAATGGTTTTTTAGGATTTACTCGTTTAATGGTTGAGGATTTACCAGATTTGACACAGGGCGAGATTCTGAAGTTCGCAGTGAGTATGAGAAACTCGGCCACCAATCTCTTTCAGTTGTTAGAGAACCTGCTTGAGTGGTCACGTTCACAAAGGGGATTAACCAATTTTGAACCTGAATCATTTTTGTTAAAGTCAATGATTGTTGAAAGCATGCACACGCTAATGGATGCAGCTCACAAAAAGGGAGTTTGCATAAGCTTTGAAATCCAGGAAGATCTGGGAGTTTTTGCTGATGAATACATGCTGGCATCAACCATTCGCAATCTGGCCTCCAATGCCATGAAATTCACCAAAAAAGGCGGAAATGTCTCCATTGCAGCAAAGACGGTATCCGGCAATTCAGTTGAAATCTCCGTCAGGGACACAGGCATCGGAATGAGCAGCACGATGGTCGAAGATTTATTCCGGCTCGATGTTCAAACAAACCGAAAAGGGACTGATGGAGAGCCCAGCACGGGTTTGGGATTGCTCCTTTGCAAGGATTTCATCGAAAAGCACGGCGGCAAGATATGGGTTGAGAGCGAAGAGGGAAAAGGAAGCACATTCCGATTTACTTTACCGGTCCAAAATCAATAAAAAAAGTTATGGATAACAACCCCTCAAAGGAAAATTCTATGCGCCAGAAGGCTGAAGAATTGTTGAAAAAGAAATCATCCGGAACTGCTTCGCCATTTTCTGAAGTGGAATCGCTCAGACTAATCCACGAACTACAGGTACACCAGATTGAGCTGGAATTGCAGAATGATGAACTCCGCCATGCACGGGCTGTGGCAGAAGTTGCGAACGACAAGTATCTCAGATTGCATGATCTGGTGCAATTGGGGTATTTTACACTTTCCGGCAAAGGTGAAATTCTCGAATTGAACCTCATCGGTGCCAGGTTGTTAGGCAAAGACAAGCGGGGTCTGGAAAACAGACTGTTTGGTTTTTTTTTGTCTGAAGATACAAAACCAATATTCAGTCTCTTTCTTGAAAAAATATTTCAGACCAAAAGCAAAGAAACCTGCGAGGTTAAACTCGTAACGAATGGTGAAAGCCCAAGGTATGTTTCACTGACTGGCATCATGACCGAGAATCTGGAACAGTGTATGGTTACCGCTGATGACATTACCGAACGCAAGCAAGACCAGGAAACTTTAAGGCTGAGCGAACTGTTGTACCGCAACTTGTTCGACAAGGCGAATGAAGGGCTCATCCTGCTGTCGATGGAAGGTAAATTAATTGAGGTCAATAACTCCTTCGCCGAGATGCACGGTTATACTGTTGACGAGCTGAAGGATATCGACATTAAAGAATTAGATGTACTCAATGATCGAGCGTTTAAAGGACGGGCAGAAGTTATGCAACGAATCAATGCCGGGGAGGTTGTCCGCTTTGAGGTCGAGCATTACCATAAAGACGGGCATATTGTTACGCTCAGCACCACGGCAAGTTTAGTCAACGTTGGTGGTCAGCAGTTCTATCTGGCTTTTCATCAGGACATCTCAGAACGCAGGGTAGCGCAGGAGGCGCTGCAATCAAGCGAAAAGCGATACCGAACAACGCTTGAAAGTATCAGCGATGCTTTTTTTTCACTTGATAACCAATTGAGATTTACGTACTTTAACAAACAGGCAGAAGAGCTTTTGTTGCAAAAAAGCAGTGACGTTCTGGGGAAACAGATATTCAGTGAAGTATTTAAAGAAGCAAAAGGAAGCGTGTTTGAAGAAAAATACACACACGCTCTTACCTTTAAGGAAATATCCACGTTTGAGACATTTTTTGGAATAGAACCCTATATTAACTGGTACGATGTGAGGGTTTATCCGGGAACGGAGGGGATTGCGGTGTTCTTTACGGTTATAACTGAAAAGAAAAAAGCGGATTCAGCGCTGCGTTTAAGCCTGTCGAAATATCAAACGCTCTTCGATTTATTTCCGACCGGGATTACGATATCGGATGCCAACGGACAGATTATTCAAACAAACGGCATCGCCCACCGCATACTTGGCCTGGATGCTGAAGAACAGAAGCAGAGACATATTGATGGCAAAGAATGGCAGATTATCAGGCCCGATGGCTCCCCGATGCCGGCATCGGAGTACGCCAGTGTGCGTGCGCTCAGCCAGGGGATCGCGGTAGAAAATGTGGAAATGGGTATACGGAAGGGCGATGGCCAGGTAACATGGATAACCGTTTCAGCTACGCCAATTCCGGTTGAGGGATATGGTGTAGCCATTGTATATAACGACCTCACTGCCCGAAAGCAGGCTGAACAGGAACTGATCATCGCCAAAGAAAAAGCCGAAGAAAGCGACCGCCTTAAATCAGCCTTCCTGTCCAACATGAGCCACGAAATCAGAACACCTATGAATGGCATCCTGGGCTTTGCCGGATTATTGAAAGAACCTGGCCTTAATGGCGAGGAGCAACAGAAATACATCAGGATTATCGAGAAAAGTGGCGCCCGTATGCTCAATATCATCAATGATATTGTTGATATTTCGAAAATTGAGGCGGGACTGATGGAGGTGGATATAAAGGAGTCGAATATCAACGAGCAAATAGAATACATTTATACCTTCTTCAAACCAGAAGTTGAAAATAATGGAATGCATCTTTTCTTTAAAAATTCCTTATCGGCAAAAGAAGCCCTCATTGAAACAGACCGTGAAAAAATATATGCCATTTTGACCAACCTCGTCAAAAATGCAATTAAATATTCCAACGAAGGTTCAATTGAATTCGGATATACCCTAATAGAGAGCCAGCATGCTGCGTCTCCACAGCATGCAAGGTCTATGCCTGATCATTCATTTTTGCAGTTTTTCGTGAAAGACACAGGCATTGGAATTGCCAAAAACAGGCAAGATGCCATATTTGAACGCTTTATTCAGGCCGATGCTAACGATAGTCATGCTTTACAAGGCGCTGGCCTGGGATTATCAATTACTAAAGCGTATGTGGAAATGCTTGGTGGCAAAATCTGGGTGGACAGGGAACCCGGTAAAGGTTCAACATTTTATTTCACCATTCCGTATAATACTAAAAAACAGGTAGAACACCTTATTGCAGATGTGGTTTCTCAACAAGATGAATCAGCTCAAATGAGAAGCCTTAAAATATTAATTGCAGAAGATGACGAAACTTCGGATTTGCTCCTTACTAATATGCTCAAAAAAAACAATCACGAAGTTTTACATGTAACTACCGGAGACCAAGCTGTTGAGATTTGCCGTAATATTTCCGGCTTTGATTTGATCCTGATGGACATCAGAATGCCCGGAATTGGCGGATATGAAACCACCCGTCAGATTCGGCAGTTCAATAAGGATGTGATCATCATTGCCCAAACAGCCTATGGACTTTCAGGTGACCGGGAGAGGGCCATAGAATCAGGATGCAATGATTACATTTCGAAACCGATAAACAAGGAGGAATTATTGGGGTTGATACAAAAATATTTCAACAAAAAATGATTTTGGCTGAAGTAGAAATACAAAAAAACCAACGAAACCGGATACAATATGGCCAGTCGTTGACTGGCTTTTTTTGTCCTTTACCATCAATAGCATTGTGCATTCCTTTGCTCAATGCAATCCTCCCAACCCAAACTCTCCGAACGTGAAATAGCCCAGGCCTGGGCTAAAATCACTATTATCAAATGGAAAAAGAAGCTCGCCATCAATAAGGTGGGTAATTCCGGTGCTCTTCTCCAAAGCTTTCAATACAGTGTTCTGGCATCGGCACAAGGAAATGTGCTGAAAATCACTCTGCTTTTCGAGTATTACGGTCGATTTGTAGATATGGGCGTCGGCAGGGGTGTCAAGATCGGGGATGTGAAAGAATCGGCCACATCACGCCGACTTTCCGGGAAAATGCTTGGAAACCGAAGGAGACCGAAGAAATGGTACTCCAAGACCTTTCATGCCGAAGTCATGAAGCTCAGCGAAATCTTTGCCAAAGAGTATGGCCACAGAGGAGTGATGGCAATCACCGAAAACGTATCCGATAAATCTATCAGCAATGGCTAAAAACGAAACTTCAACGGCCACCGTCATCTTTAACGGTGAAAAAGCCAATGCAACGCTCAAACAGTTGGAGGCAGAAGCCAGGAAATTGAATGCAGAACTGCGCCAATTGAATGTAAACTCAAAGGAATTTGGCGAAAAGGAGAGGGAGTTTCAGAAAGTAAATGGCAGGTTAAAAGATCTCCGGGGAGAAATAAATCAAACTGGTGGCGCTTTTTCCAATCTTGCTGAACAGGCCAACAAGTACCAGCAGGTCCTTCAGATGATCACCGTTGGCCTTATCGGATTCGGGGCTGCTGTCGTTGGCATCATCAAAGGCAATGCGAAACTGGAAGATTCGCTGGCTGATATCCGTAAAACCACCAAACTGACCGTTGATGAAGTCAAAAAGCTGAATACAGAACTGGGCAAAATCGACACCCGGACATCCCGCAGTGACCTTCGCGAAATGGCCGTGGTTGCCGGTCAGCTTGGGATTGCCCAGAAAGATATCCTCCCGTTTGTCGATTCAATTGACAAACTCAATGTCGCGCTCGGCGCTGAAATCCAGGGAGGGGCAAGCGAGGTCGCAACCCAGATGGGAACCCTCAGAAATGTCCTGACAGACATGAAAACTTCTGCGGTTTCTGATGACATGCTCCGTTTGGGTAATGCAATCAATGTTTTGGGTGCAGACGGATTCGCCACAGCGCCGGTTCTGGTCGATCTTTCAAACAGGATTGGCGGGGTAGGTATGTCACTTGGATTATCTTCTGCTGAAGTGATGGGCATTTCTGCCACACTCCAGGAGCTTGCAGTTTCCACCGAAAGAGGCGGGACAGCAATGACAAAGATCCTCATGAAGATGACTTACAACACCGCCGACTTCGCCAAGGTGGCCGGAATTCCATTACAGGAATTTACCACACTGGTAAATACCGATCTCTATGGCGCTTTTGTGAAAGTTGTTGAAGGTTCAAAAAGAGGTGGTGAAGGTGCAACAATATTGGGGAAGCTGATCCGGGAACTGGAAATTTCGGGGGCCGGTGCCTCTGAAGTCTTTGCCAAGCTGGGGAACAATACCGACATGCTCCAGCAGAAAGTCCTCCTGGCGGGAAAATCATTACAGAACACCGATGAAATTCTAAGGCAGTTCAACGACAAGAACACAACCCTTGGCGCCACCCTGGATAAACTTGGGAAAGAGTTTTATCGGTTGATCACCATGCCGGGAGTTACAGAGTTCTTGAAATCAATGGTTGGTGCAGTGGTCAACCTGGTGGCATGGCTGAAAGCACTTCCCGAATGGATCGACAAATACCGTATCGGACTTATCGCACTCACCGGTGCCATTGGGGTTTACATTGTAGCCCAGACAAGATCAATCCAGGTTGCAATTTTGAACAATCTGACTTTAAAGGAAGGCATCTTTCTGAAAATGAAAGATGCCGTGGTTCTAGAATATCTGATCGTCAAAGAGCAGTTGCTTGCCATTTGGAAAGGAAACGGCACGATCGCCACCAAGCTGGCAACCACTGCCCAATGGCTTTGGAATGCTGCCATGGCAGCGAACCCGATAGGACTGGTCATTGCCGCTATTACTGCTTTGGTTGCCGGGATCAAAACATACGAAACGTACAATAGCCAGGCTATTGCCCTGGAGAAATTAAAAGCTTCAACCACTGTTTTGCTGGCCGAAGCCAATAAGAAGCTTGAAGATGCATACGAAAAGGTAGCAGGCACCGTGAGAAACCTGAACCTGCTTTCTGTCCAGGAGAAAAAGGATCTTCAGGAAAAGATCGACCTGACCATAAAGCAGGCAGAAGCGGAACTCCTATTGATGCAGACAAAACAGAAATCTATTGGCGAAGCAGCAGCAAAACCGACTATTTTACAAAGGGTTTGGAACACGGTAAAAGGTGCCGCCAGCCCGGGCGGAGCTGCAATGGCCGTTGCAGATAATGCCATTGATGCCCAGGACAACCGGGTCGAGGCAACAAAACCCTATGATGAAGGAATTAAAAAGCTTCAGGATAAAATCTCCCAGTTCAAGGATGCGAAGCAATCGCTAAGCGATGTGCTCAATGCGGAAAGCATCGGGGATAAAATCGTCGGGGAATCGCTCGATAACCTGGAAGCAAAACTTTCAAAGTACCAGATTGCCCTGAAAGCCTCCGTGGCCGGTTCGGAGGATTTTATCCGGGTTCAGGGCAAGATCAAGGACCTGAACAAAAAGATTCAGTCGTTCGACAAATCTGATCCATCCACAGGAACCCCGGCTGAAGCAGAATCAAAGGCAAAGAAACAAGCTGATTACCTTCTCGACATAAAGAAGCAACTGGCACAGGCCAGGGCAGCTGTCACTCAAGGAGAAATGGACAGGGAACTGGCCATTGAGGAAGAGAAACTTGGAGAACGTCTCGACAAAATCAAGGGTAATTCAGCCGATGAAGTGGAACTCAGGCGAGTTCTTACAGATCAGCTGATCGAAAAGCAGGATGAAATTCGCCTTAAATATGCGGAAAAGGAAATTCAGTCCCAGTACAAAATCGAAAAGGAAAAAGCGGATGCAAAAATGGCATCCATGGACAAAGATTCTGATGAGTACCTGCAGGCAGTCCTTGATTCGCTTCAGCTGGAAATGGAATATACCCTGTCGGTTACCAAGGCAACCGAGCAGCAGAAACAAGCCATCAAGGATACATTCGCACAGAAAGGTGCAAATGTAGTCTCAAAGCATGTTGATAATGATGACAAAAACCTTTTCGATTACCAGGAGCAGCTAAAGAGCCTGCGCCTGAAGTCTGATATCGACCTGGCAGAAAAACAGGTCAAAATCCGCCTTGAAGTCGATGCAAAGTATCGGAAGATACTTGAAGATAACATCAAGGATGAAGCCAGGACTGCCGAGATCAAAAAACAAATGGCAGAAGAGGTTGCTGCCAAACAAATTCAGCTTTCAAAGGAGACAGCTTTACAGGTCGCTGACAATGCTATTTCTCTGGCTAAAGGAGCCATAGATGCACTAGGCTCTATCTTCTCCATGCAGAATGATTCTGAGAACCAGCAGTTAAAGCAGGATGAAGATGCAAACAACAAGAAAAAAGCAAATTTGAAGGCGCAGCTTGATGCCAAGCTCATTTCAAAATCGCAATATGATTCCATGGTTGGCAAAATGGATACCGACCTGGATAAGAAAAAGAAAAAAATTGAACATGACCAGGCTGTCCGTGCCAAGGAAATGGCCCTGTTTAATGCGATTATAAGTGTCGCTCAAGCCGTGGCATCTGCGCTGTCAGGAGGCCCGGTGATCGGCATTGTCATGAGCGTGATCACTGCTGCTCTTGGGGCAGTCCAGATCGGTTACATCCTTAGCCAGAAAGTACCGGAAGCAGCCAAAGGCCGTTATTCGGTGATCGGTCAGGATGACAATAAACTCTATAAAGATGTTCCGCTGATCAGTTCTCCTCAGACCGGGTTGTATTCAACACCCACGTTGATCAGCGAGACCGGCCAGGAGATTGTCATTGATCCCAAAACGACAAGGAACCTGATGGTGAACTACCCCCATGTTATTGATGCGATCAATTTTGCAAGGGTTCCGCAGCGGGCCGTTGGCCGGTATGTTGATACGCCGGTTCCACCTCCCACAGGAATCCCAAGTGTCGTTGATCCTGAGTTCATGGCCAGCATCAACAAACTAAATGCATTGATTGAAGGCGGTATCCCTGCTTTCATTTCATTCGAGCACCTGAGGGAAACGACAAACCGGGTCAATCAAATTGAGGCCGAAGTATCAAAATAACAGCAAAACCCTATGTTATCCATCCTGATTGCCGACCAGAGCCTTGACCTTTCCGATGATTTTTCGGTTTCATTGAACCTCAAATCCCCGATCTTCAACGATATTGGCGATTATTCCTTTCCTTTTAAAGTACCTTCAACGCCAAGGAATATGTCAATCCTTGGATGGAAAAACCGGTTGGCATCAAAGCGCAGTATTTATGAAACCTATGAAGGCAGTATCCGCTGGAACGGGATGGTCCTATACACCGGTCAGATAAAGATCAAAACAGCCAACGACAAATCATTTGAAGGAACCCTTTACATCAACAAAGGAAACTTCAACTATGAGATCAAAGACCTTCTTTTGAACCGGGTGGATTTGGGCATGAAAAGTTTCCCCAGTGATCAGGATGCCGTCAATTACTTCAACTGGTCGCTGACCCATTTTTATCCGGAAGTTGATTTTTCAGTGCCGGAGATTGGCAACCTTGACTTTTTTGATCCGCAGGCAACCAATCCGGAGCTGATGGCTTACAACCACATATTCCCGGATGGCTGGTTGCATAAAACCACCTCGGACGGGCAAAGCAGAACCATCCTGATCCCTTTTCTTTACCTGAAATACGTCCTGAATAAACTAGCAGAGAACTTTGGCTATCGGTTGCAGGATGAATTTTTCACCTCGTCTATTGAGCTTTCCCGCCTGGTGATTTACCATTCGGTGAACCTGAGTGAAGTAATATTCGGGTTGCAGCAACTATTTTACTGCCGCCTTGTGCCCAGTGTGAAGATCAGTGAATTCATCTCGGGGCTGGAGAAGTGGTTCAATTGCAGCTTTCATGTGGACTCCAGGCAACGGGTTGTAAGGATAGTGAGCAACAAAGAAGTGTTGCTTCGCTCTGAAGTTGTTGAGTTTTCTAAGAATATTCTCTCCATTACCCAGGAGATTCCGGAGCAGGTCACCGGCTTTCGGTTCCTGCTTGGTCCCGAGGGTGGGGATAAGGTTTACCAGGAGCAGCTGGATTCAGAAAAAGGGATTACAGAAATGATCAAAGGCGCGGTGGGAAGTTTTGCGGAAATTCCGCCATATCCTTTCACTTGGCTTGGAGACATCTATTATATTGTGGATACAAACACCTGGTGGCAGTTGGGAGTCAATGGCATTTCATTTCTCATTGAGTGGCAGCAATTGCCAAACGGGCCATCACTGACCGACAAGTTTTTCTACAAATGGGGGGATGATAAAAATAAGTACGAAACAATTTTCTCTTCCCTTTCCGATAAATACATCGTGGTCAATTGCGGCAACCTTGGAGCAGATAACCAGAAGATCACCCCCCGTTTGTTTTGGGTCGGGATGGCCGGAGGCTGGGGAACCCCGGTGCGGCTAAGAGGCTTTGCAAACAACAGCAATTTTTCTCTCCGGTACACAGGAGGCAATGGCTTGTTCAATCTCTACTGGAAAGACTGGGTAAACTGGATCATGGATGACCGAAAGAGCGTCAAAATAGAAAAGCAGATGGATTTCATTGAACTAAAATCGATTGATTTCACAAAGCGTTACCGCATAAATGGGATCAATTACCTGATCAGTGAAATTACCGTCACTCTAAACAAATCCTCGATCAAATCTGCTCAGCTCAAGTGCTTCTCGGCACCCTGATACTGTCCTTTATTCCCGCGAGATCTCATGGTACTATTGCACCATGATTGACATCACCCAAACGCCCGATCTCATATCCTTTGCCGGAAATCCTGTATTATTTGAGGCCTGCTCAGATAATTACATGGTCTCCCTTGGCGATCGGGCTTACTTTGAATTGGTGGTGTCCAGTATCGATACCACCACCGGTCATTCCTTTCATCTTCAATTTGCTGGGAAAACCCTGATTTTTCAATCAGCCGGGTTCACAGGTTTTGATGGATTGCTTTTTGAAATTGCATATCTCGGTCAGACCTTCAATGACTTCGCTGCTAATATCTATCAGTGTTTTCAGGAAAATTACGACATCCAGAAATATTTCAATGTAACGCTGGACCCTCCAGGGGCGAGCCAGCGGAAAATAAAACTTGCTGCAAAGCAGTCCGGAGCCGATGGTACCGTTGTGCTGTCAAATAACGGTGTTACAGGAGTTACGCAGGCTGTGAACACTGCCGGAACGGATGATCAGTACAGGGATTACTTTGGCATCATTTGCCTGATCCGCGATACGCTGGGCAACCCGATCGGAGAGGATATCAAGCCTGCCGATTTCGTTGGTAGTGCAAGGTTCGATATATCGGATTACATCAGGGCAAAGTTTGCAGGATGGGAAATGCAACGCTTTGAATTTCCTGAGATGACTGGGAACGCAAAAGCCCATGGCTGGGATTACCTTCTTAAATACCGGGTCTCGTTTGCAGAAATCATTGCCGGCAATGTCAAAGGGCTGCAATCAACCGGGTGGAATTATGCAATTGCAGGAGGTCTTAACCATGAACTGATCACTTCGCTCAATGAAAAGTACCTGGAATATTTTTCCATTCCGGCCAACAAACTTGGGTTCCTCTCGTGGCTTCCTTTAACAAAATATTCCCGCTCCGGAGTGATGGAAAAACTGTTCTTTCTGTTCCAGGACAACCCTTCGGCAGTTCATTATCGACTTGTAGTGATCATCAATTTCACCGATGGTACACACAAATTAGTCAACGCTACCGAACAGGTGACATTTACTGCCTTTTCTGTAATGGAATTCAAGGTTGGATATGATCACCTTGACCTGGTGAATGCTGAGTACGGCAAAACTGTTCAGTCGTGGGAGGTGTTTTTGATGGACAGCAACGATGATTTCCTTTCAGAACGCCGGATATTTATTAATGATGAGCGGTTTTTTGAAAATGAGAAGGTCTTTTTTTACCGGAATTCTTTTTCTGCCTATGATACTTTCAGGTTTACCGGAAAGTCGGATATCAACCTGGAATACGAGCGCTCGATCGGATCAACCGTTCGGGAAGAAAAGGATACCTTCTTTAATGCCCCATCCAAACAGTTCAGCGCCAAAGAAACTGAAAACTGCAAAGCCAATTCCGGGTGGATTTCTCTATCAGAAAAGAATTGTCTCAGGGAACTTCTATTATCCACCGAAGCTTACGAACAGATCGGCAAAGAACTGTTCCAGATCATACTCAAATCGACAAAAGTGACCCCATTCCTCAAGGGTGGAGAATATCTCTATAACCTTGAAATTGAATATGAACGCTCTTATCAGAACGCTTTCTTCTCGGTTCACATCCCTGAAAGTTCAGCCAATACGATTTTGCTGCCTGAGCCATTGACCTGGGATAACATGGAGGTCAGTTTTGACGACATGGAAATAACATTTGATCAAATAGAATTTTAAATATGGCAAGACAAGAGATCAATCTCGGGATTGTCCCGGGTGATAAAAGGGGTGACAAGCTTCGCGTTGGTGGCAGGAAAATCAATGAGAACTTCACAGAGCTATACAATAACCAGGCTTCCGGCCAGTCTTCGCCTGTCATCGCTGCCAAGCATGTGATCACCGAAGATGAAAGCAACCGGCTGACGGATATCAATATCATTATCCCTGCACCTGGAGCAGGGAAGTTCATAGACTTGATCTCTTTGATTGCCAGGGTCACCCCGGCCTTGCCACCAAGCGGTGGGTTACAGATTTACCCCAACCAGACATTGAACGTGACCACGGATGGCGATACCGAAACGCAGGATTGGGGTTATTTCCCGGCGCTATTTCTGATGTCATCGGCTGAGACAATTCAGCGCATGACGCCGGTATTCTCAACGATACTCTTTGAAAACACGCCTGTCTATGTTTGCCTTTCCGGTGGAGAAAACCCCAAATCAGGCAGTTCAAAAATTGAGCTTTTCTATTTGTACCGGATCATTGACCCGGCAGCTTCAGGAACCCCCGGCGGTGGCAATGCAGCGATTCAGGTCGTTCAGTCTATTGTCAACCAAAGTGAGATTACTATTCAGCACAACCTTCAGAAATATCCCACGGTGGTAGTTGTTGACACCACCGGACGTGAACTCATTACAGAAATAACGCATGAATCGACCGATCAGATGGTGATCCGTCTCAACCCTGCGGCCAGTGGAAAGATAATTTACAGTTAACCATTTCTATAAACCCTCAAACATCAAATCATGGCAAAAAAAGTGTTGGTCGCGCTCGACCTGAACAAAAACGAATTGCAGAATGCTGTAATTCAAAACCTGGCATCGGCTCCGTCAAGCCCGATCAAAGGCCAGAAGTATTTCG
>Ga0209083_1000879_pt1 | contig 38746 bp, 34 predicted proteins | sample AM7aDNAmetaG_FD_184132 | JGI IMG/M metagenome (GOLD analysis project Ga0209083, IMG submission 184132) | Freshwater microbial communities from Finland to study Microbial Dark Matter (Phase II) - AM7a DNA metaG (SPAdes) (version 3) | ecosystem: Environmental > Aquatic > Freshwater > Lake ... | reverse complement strand
TGACAGAGTAACAGGAGCGCTTCAGGATGACCTGGTATATGTTTCTCAGCAGTCCAATAGCGCAGCCCTCGACCAATATCGCGAAGATATAGCGAAGTTCTACGAATATTCATTCAAGAGAGACGATCTGTTTTTGAAGAATATGAAGGGACCTCGCGTATCCATCCTCATCACCGGTGGATTTCACACAGAAAACCTGTGTGAGAAATTAAAGGAGAATGGCATCTCATATATATCGATCATGCCTACTTTTAACAGCTCCAACGGATACCAGTGCCCCTATTTTAATATACTATCAGGCGGTGCGCCCGTATTTATTGCGCAGATAAAAACAGCTTTTTCTACCATGCAGGTTCCGAGCCCGTGGAATATGTTAGGGAGGGATTTGGGTGGGAGTGAAGCGGAATTAGACTCGGTGGGCGTTGCGGCTTACGCCGAGGTCTTAAGGACGGGTAGGAGCGTTGCGGTAAATCTAAGTAATGGTAAGCGCATAATATTTGAAGTAACGAATGGTCAGCTTGGCTGTCGCGTAGTAGACGTAAATCCCGATAAATCGGTAGAAGTGCTGGAGATTAACGGTAAGCCTGTTGTGGTGTCAAATGCTGGTGATCTTTTCAGTGTCTTTAACCAGACAAGAATCGTTACGACCGTATTTTCTACGGGTTCATTATCAGCATCATCAGCAATTTCGGTTGCCCCAGGGGCTGAAATGATTGCCGGAATTCTCCCAGGAAATAATCCTCAACCCGCTACGATGCATACGCCGGGAATATTCCAGAACGATGTAACTTACGCAATGGAGTATATAAGAAAACATGGTTATCACGCTGTATCTAATGATGATAAAGTTATAAGGCAAGCCATAAACTATGTTAATGCTATACGCTTTATAAGGGATAGCACAAGAGAAAAAATATCCGGAGCTATCATAGAGGTTCGCATGGTAAGCGATACGAATGATGACGATATGTTAGGTATTCCTAATTGCAAGGGGGCAGTTAACATAGTAGATCAGATACCGATTATCTGCGTAGAGGACAAGGTCGCGAAGAAGATAATACTTTACGTCACAGAAAAACTTTATCGAGACGAAGCTACAGCGTGGCAGTCTGTCGGCGCTTCGCCTCTATTCATCGCCGAAGCTATAGATCATGAATATTCCGAGAAGATTGATGGGCTCACGCACCAAGAAGCGGCAAAGGTCTCAAAGTATTATGCGCCAAAGGATAGCACCTCAGGTATTAGCTATGCACACCAGAGAATATTAGACAAAATGTCTGAAGACGGGGACATAATTTCACTATATGCATATTCACTCGAACCTAAGGCAGGTGATTACGAGGCAAAATTTATACAATACGTGGAAAGAGTTGCTATTCCGACCGCGGTAATAAATTTCATTGTTATTAACATCGCACAAAAAAAGAATATAACGGTGCCGCAAGTGATCGAATTATTAGTCTCTAAGCTAAGTAACGCTGATAGAAAAGACCTATTAAATTATCTAAGGGAAACCATTAGAGTTAATGCAGGATCGGCAATATTGTCGGAACAGGAAACTATGAATAGGATTAAGTACGCTTTTATATTACGACTTATGCGTGTTTTTGACTTCCAAAATTCGACTGGTAGCGTTCTTGGCAATTCGGTAAAAGATAAGATTAAGGGTTTTATATCAGATAATAGGGATAAGTATGATTTAAGTGATTTTACGAGGCTCATGAGCGAGCTTAATGGATATATCAATTCACCAGATGTCGGATTAGAGACGATCTCTGGCGCGGCAACTAATAATGCGCAATCTATTAAACATAGTGAAAGAATTAGTGATGAATCCGCCGCGGATACAGCTTCAAATGTAGCGCTAATGCTAATAGCTTTATCTGTCATTACCGGATTTGTTATGGTAAGCATGTGTATAAGCCCCAGACTGAGTGAGATATTCTTATGGTGGATTGGGATGCCTGTAGCTACTATTACCGTAACTGCCATTTTCTTACCGCTTGCGAAGGGGATATTAGATATTGTCCCATTTTTTACAGGCCTATTTGAATTTATGTATAACAGTTTTATAAACTCATTTATATCTATTCTATCCGGAGCGATTTCTTCTCCGGCACTGATCGTTGACAGGATAAAGCAATACAGGTTGTCTATAGTAGACAAGAATGTGAATGACTTAAAAGACATTGTCAGTGGTGATTTAGCGAAGATATCAGGGGTATCATTAAAAAATGTGGATACGCGTATAGGTAAGCTGAATGACCCGAATAGGTCGGTGCAATACTATAATGATGCAGAAAGAACAAAAGCAATCGAGTATGAGCTTAATGCGCAAATCAGGATGCTCGAGAGTAGTAGATCTGAAATAGTGGAATCGCTTAAAAGACTGAACCATGAATTGAAAAGGATAGACGATCTTAGTCGCAGACAGAAACATTTAAAGCTGTGGATGGAGGCTATGAGTGGCTTTTTACCGGCAGATTTTCCGATGATGAGTTGGTTGTCGCAGAAGCCCGAAGTAGTCATGCGAAACACCTCGCTGGATCTATTTTTTGGGCGGCTAAATTTATTTTTGAATGACATAATAAATACAAAAATCATTGATGTAAATTCACGCAAACAGGGCTTAGATGAGATTAATAAAAGGTTAAAAATTGGATCCGTGAAGAATGTGGCCAAAGCTTATTTGAGCGAAAAACTTGCTATGGACCTTGAGACGATAGAGCGGGGGAGATTATCAGAAGAAGAATTAAATTTACGCATCCCGATCTTGAAGGAGATCGATGCAAGCTTAGAAGCCGGATTCGAATCTTACAAAGATAAGCGCGCAGAACTTGCTAAGGACTTTGAAGCGATCAAGCAGGCGAGATTAGCGGCGCAGGCAGGATTTACTGCACGCGGAAAAGGGGGTATCTTAGGGGATTATACAAATCTAAGGAGTGAAAATGATGGAGGAGGATTATTACCATATACAGAATTGAACAAGACCGCAGGAGCCTCTACGCCTGAGGCACGTGGTGGGCAACTGCCGTTATTGCGAAGTCTTCTGGAATGGTTTGGACTAAAGGGGGCAGCGCTAATAGGAGCGCAGGTGGTGATCGAGCAAGGTTTGTGGGCTGTGGGTATTAGTAGATCATTAGAGATAGCCGGTTTCGCCGGTGTATCTATATTGTCACTGGGAGCTATAGTATTTTATCTCGGCCACTTTGTCAAATGGGGAGATAACCGTTCGCCTCCGGCGAAAGATGCAGGTATTATCACGGCATTAAATTTACTCACCGCAATAACATATCATCTGCTAGCGCAATACTTTTATGCAGCCCTTATAATCGCTTCAATTACTCATTTCTATTTTAACTTTAAGCTTAACAGGATGACAACTGTTAAAAAAATATCCAGCTCAATAGAGAGCTATGATACTAGTGAGATTCCCATGCCTGCGACTGCAGGAATTGCAAATATGGCACCGGTTATAGTGACAGCGCCAAGTATGCCACCAAAAAGGACGTCCATTGACAGCGCTATGAGCGGCACGACGCCTGCGCCTGAATTGCAGATGCTTACAGAGGCGCTTCAAAGTGATATGCTCCGGAAAACGTCGCGTCGAACGAAAAATGAGTATATTATGCAAGAGATGGCCACACGGTTAAAGGCCGATAGCGATCTTGTTAGATCTATACTGAATGAGTCTACTGAAATAAATGAAGGTGACGTTGATAATATAGTAAATTCGAATATAACAATCAATGAGCTTGAGACTTTTTTAAGAGAAATCGTTGATTTGGTAGAGGTTAAGGATGTCATAGCCGTTATAGGTGGTAAAAAACCGGCGGCACTTATAGCTATGCAAAAACAAAATCAACACGAGTCGGAGATTCTGCGAAACTCTTTACAAAAACTCGGCTTGGTCAAGGTCTCTGCAGAAAGATCGCACGTTTGGGAAGGAAAGACGGTATATCGATCATTTATTTACAGACGTTCACTGGTAAGAGACATAATTAATAATAATAGAGAATTGCTGAGAGTTGCCTTAAAAGACATAGACAATGCTAATATTCTGCCGATGGAAGGCGAGGAACTATCAGATGATAGGATAGATGCCTTAATGAAACTTGTAATCAACTCCAATTCACATATTGTAGGGCTATTCTGTGGGTTTCCTGAGGATGCAGTTGCCGATGTTGTCAATGGAGGTCTTGGTGATGCAGTAGATGCCGGCAGAACAGGGCTAAGCTCAATAGCCGAAGCAATGGGATTACATGACAGTCTTAGACCGCACGATGGCTTCTGGGTAATATCGTATGCTACGGCGATAGAGGGCTTACATGCCGCGGCCGCATGGAAATCCTCCGCACTGGCTTATGAAAAAGCGTTTGAAAAAATAAGTGAAAATGAAAAAGCGCTCACCACATCCCCAGAAAAGGCGGCTATTTCTGAAGATACGGAAACATCTTCAGAAATAGCTCTTGAATCGCGCAAAGCAACATTAATAAAAGCACGCGCTGATGTACCCAATAAGACCGATATCGTTAAAATTGTTGTGGCGTTACCAAGCAGCTTTAAGAATCACGAAGATAGAAACAGATGGTTGTCTAATGCAATAAGTAAGAATCTGGCAAGTAATGGAGTTGGCAGAATATCGAGATTTGACGGCACCGGAGGTTCGGAGCCTGACACCAGACAGATAATACCTTTCTATGTATATGCCGATAAAACCGATACTGAAAATAGCTTAGAACAGGCCGTGCGGTTAGCCAACGATCAATTGAGTACCGATATAGAAAAAGCTCCTTCGGGAACTAAGGGACACATTGTTATATATGCACCTCAGCAGGATGGTGGTCTGCAGCTTTTAGATGCGGCAAATAGATTTTGTAAAGATGTGGGCAATGCAATAATTATCCCCGATGCCTATTCGGATACTAATGAGGAAAAAGGAATTCCGCCCGATGTTATGGTGCGACTGATCCTGGGTAGAAATATCGCGCATTGTTACGGGCTGGAGAATGGGGCTGACCCCTCAGAAACCCTATCAAATATTCAGGACCTACTCAGAAAGGTTGCCGATGGAGCGAAGGAAATAAAGACACTGGATCAGTTGCGCGCGTTCCTACAAGTACCGCTGAGAATACACCGGGTTTACAAAGAGATCGGGGATTATATACGAACTATGGAGGCGGTGGCGACAGCGGCGTAACAACGTTTGGGGCAGTCACTGTATTTTTGCCCTATTTTGTTGACATTTCAGAACATGGCATGATATAAGAAGCTATGAAAAATATTAAGAACATCTGCGTTATCGGTGATGGCGGATGGGGAACGACGCTCGCCGTGCTGGTCGCTAAAAAGCATTACAATGTCACTATCTGGGGCGCGTTTCCTGAATATATTGAGACGTTAAAAATCACCCGAGATAATATTAAATTCCTTCCAGGCGTTAAGATCCCGGATAATGTAAAATTCACTTCAGTGATGAGCGATGCTCTCAGGGGTAGTGAGCTTGTGGTATTAGCTGTCCCATCTCAATACATGAGAGGTGTCCTGAACATGCTTAAGATGGAAGACCTTTCGGATAAATTATTCGTAAGCGTTACTAAAGGTATAGAGAATAGCACTCTTAAGCGCATGTCCGAAGTTATCCATGAGGTGCTCGGGAAGCTGAGCCTATCGGTCCTGTCAGGTCCGACGATAGCTTTGGAAGTAGCGAACGGTTCTCCCAGCACGGCTGTGGCCGCGTCTGAAGACATCTCCCTGGCGTGTGAGGTGCAGAGAATATTCATGACAGATCGTTTCAGGATATACGCGACAGACGATGTTGTCGGTGTAGAGATGGGAGGGTCGTTAAAGAATATCATTGCGATCGCCGCGGGCGCCGTAGATGCCCTCGGGTTCGGAACGAACGCGAAAGCGGCGCTATTAACCAGAGGCCTCGTCGAGATGGTTCGTCTCGGGGTCGCTATGGGCGGAAAGACGGAGACTTTTTATGGGTTGAGCGGGTTGGGTGATCTTACGACGACATGCATAAGTCAGTATTCCAGAAACAGGTGGCTGGGCGAGGAGATAGGTAAAGGGAAGAAACTTAAGGATCTGCTTAATGAAACCGATATGGTGGTCGAGGGTGTAGTTACGGCAAAGTCTGCATTTAATCTCGCTAAGAAATATAATGTCGAGATGCCGATAACGAGTGAAATTTATAAAGTGCTTTATGAAAATAAAGATCCCCATAGCGCAGTGCACGATCTGATGACCCGGGCCCCAAAAATTGAAGGGCGAAAGTGACAGGTATTTATCAGTAGGAGCAGTTCATGCGATAGAGGCTCGTTTGGTTCGGAGCCTCTTTTTTATTGCTTAAAAAACGTTATATTTGATATAATAACACGCCATTAAAGTTGCAAGCGTACAGATTAGATTCTTCCCTGCGGGCCTACGACCCGTCAGGGTCGGAGACGGCCCATTTTGGGCCTAAGAATGACGTGTATAAATTTTTCGGGGGGTGGCTCAGCCCGGCTAGAGCACTTGCTTGGGGTGCAAGGGGTCGCGAGTTCAAATCTCGTCCCCCCGACCATTTGGTTAAGAGTTGTTTGTCAGTAGTTTAGAAATAATCCGAAAGCGAATAATATGAAGACGATAAATGTTGGGATAATCGGATTTGGGACTATTGGCGCCGGAGTGGTTAAGGCTCTTCAGTCCAAGCGCTCGTATTTACGTGAAAAGAGCGGTATCGATGTTAATATCTTATGGATATGCGATAAAGATATTAAATCGAAGAGACCGGTTAAGGTCAATAAGAAGATCCTGACGACCTCTATTGCCAAAGTTATTTATGACCCGAAGGTCGACATAGTCGTCGAGCTCGTAGGAGGAATAAGTCCGGCGAAAGACATCGTAATGGAGAGCCTGCGTAACGGCAAGAGTGTAGTAACTGCCAATAAGGCGCTGTTATCTAATTTCGGCCGGGATATATTCGCGCTGGCCGGTGAGGTGGGCCTATCGGTAGGTTTCGAGGCGAGCGTGGGCGGCGGGATCCCGATAATAAGGGCGATGAAGGAAGGATTTATAGCCGATAGCTTCGATCTCATTTACGGCATTATTAACGGCACGAGTAATTTTATACTTTCTGAGATGGTCGAGAAAAATATTTCATTTGATGAGGCGCTCGCCGATGCGCAAGCGAAAGGTTATGCCGAAAGAGACCCATACCTCGATATCAGCGGCGGGGATTCTGCGCACAAGCTCTCAGTACTGGCGTTATTAGGATTTGGTATAGCCGCTAAGAGTACCGATATTTACACGGAGGGCATATCCGGCATAAGCCGCGAGGATATCGAATACGCGCGGGATATGGGTTACGCAATTAAGCTCCTCGCAATAGCGAAGAGGTCGGGTAGTGAGATAGAGCTACGCGTGCATCCCACGCTAATTCCTAAGACACATCTGTTGGCAGATGTTAACGGTGTGTATAACGCCATATTCGTTAAAGGTGATATGGTAGGCGAAAATTTATTCTATGGTCAGGGCGCGGGAGCGCTGCCTACTTCGAGTGCAGTCATAAGCGACATTATTTCTATTGCGAAGAATGTCGATGTGTCGTGCTGTGGGGGGAATAAACCCGCAGGTCAACGGCTGAATATTGCTAAAAGCGCGCCCGGCATAAAAAAGATGGACGAGGTCAGGACCAGATATTATATAAAATTCTTAACTCCCGACAAACCCGGTGTGCTTGCGAAGGTTTCGGGGGTGCTCGCGAAGTATGATATCAGCATATCGAGCGTTAACCAGAAGGAAGGGCGCATAGGTGGGCTGGTACCAATAGTGATGATGACTCATGAGTCTTTCGAGAAAGATATGTCGAGAGCACTCCGCGAAATAAACGATATGAAAATAGTTAATAAAAATATTGTCCGAATAAGGGTGGAGAACTAGTGTTATATAATGGACTCATAGAGAAGTACAGAAAGTACCTCCCCGTCACAGATGCTACCCCTGTAATAAGTTTAAATGAGGGTAACACTCCTCTTATATATGCTCCCGCTGTCTCCGGTCTTATCGGTGAAGATGCGACCGTATATCTTAAATATGAGGGGTTGAATCCCAGCGGATCGTTTAAGGATCGTGGCATGACCATGGCCATATCGCGCGCTGTGGAAGAAGGCGCAAAGGCTGTTATATGCGCGTCGACCGGAAATACTTCGGCATCTGCTGCGTGCTATGCCGCTCGAGCCGGGATTAAATGCATTGTGCTTATCCCTCACGGTAATATAGCCCTCGGTAAGCTATCGCAGGCCCTCATACATGGGGCAAAAGTCCTGGCTATAAAAGGAAACTTTGATGAGGCGCTGGAGCTTGTAAAGAAGATATCCGAAAAACATGCTATTACTTTAGTGAATTCGATAAACCCATACAGGATTGAGGGACAAAAGACAGGGGCTTTTGAAATTTGCGATTCTCTCGGGGATGCGCCTGATTTTCATGCGATTCCCGTAGGTAATGCCGGTAATATTACGGCTTACTGGAAGGGTTATAAGGAGTACAAGGCCGCCGGGAAGAGTTTGAGATTACCGAAAATGCTCGGTTTTCAGGCCGAAGGGGCTGCGCCTATAGTGCTGGGACGACCCGTTAAAGATCCTCACACCATAGCGACCGCGATAAAGATAGGTAATCCCGCGAGTTGGAAATCGGCTGAATCTGCCCGTGATGAATCCGGCGGATTAATAGATATGGTCTCCGATGATGAGATACTATCTGCTTACAAGTTACTGGCTGTGAAAGAAGGTGTTTTCGTAGAACCTGCAAGCGCGGCAAGCGTAGCCGGTATTTTAAAGATTGCTAAGAAGGGATATTTTAATGGATTGAAGGTTAAGATCGTTTGCGTCTTAACCGGACACGGTCTTAAAGATCCCGATATCGCTATATCAAATGTTCCAAAGCCAACAGTGCTTGAGCCGAAGATGGAATTGATAATGAAGGAGATCGGGCTGTGATGATGAGGAATAGCCAATGAAGTATGCGATATTAGTCGGCGATGGGATGAGCGATTATCCGATAGCGGACTTTGGAAATAAGACTCCTCTGGATATTGCCAAGATACCAAATATGAACGATATCGTTAAACATGGTACGATAGGGTTGGTTAAGACGGTGCCGACCGGTATGAAGCCCGCCAGCGACATAGCGAATCTTTCGATAATGGGGTATGACCCTAAAATATACTATACCGGCAGAGGCCCTCTGGAGGCTGCGAACATAGGAATTGAGCTCGCGGAGGATGAGATAGCGTTCAGGTGCAATCTTATTACCGCAAATAACGATATTCTTGCTGATTATAGCGCCGGACATATATCTGAGCGTGAGTCGAAGATATTGATGGAACTTTTAGATAAAGAGCTTGGTTCCGATAAGGTTAAATTTTATCATGGAAAAAGTTATCGAAATCTGGTTGTTTTTAAGACAAGGTCGGCGGATGAGATTAAAGATTTGATGCGAACAGCATGCACTCCGCCGCATGATATAAGCGGCGGATCGATTTCGAAGCATCTGCCGAGCGGTAAAGGCGCTGATACCTTAATAAGGCTCATGGAAGAATCGAGGCGTATATTAGTCGCTCAGGAGATCAATAAGGTGCGTATCGATCTCAAGGAGAATCCTGCAAACATGATCTGGTTATGGGGTCAGGGCACAAATCCAAACATGCCGAGCTTTAAGGGGTTATTCGGAATAGAAGGCGCGGTCATTTCGGCCGTAGATCTCGTTAACGGGATAGGCAAGCTTGTCGGTCTCGAGGTAGTGAGCGTGCCGGGTGCTACTGGTTATTACGACACAAACTATCAGGGTAAGGGCGAGTACGCGGTAGAGTGCTTAAGAAATAAAGATTTCGTATTCGTCCATGTAGAGGCGCCCGATGAGGCCGGTCATAACGGTGAAGTCAGAGAAAAGATAAAGGCTATCGAGAATTTCGATAAATTTGTTGTCGGGAGTGTGTGGAAATATCTCCAGGGGGTGGGTGACTACAGATTAATGGTATTGGCCGATCATGCCACGCCTGTTGCGATTAAGACTCACGTCTCGGACCCGGCACCGTTTGTGATGGCCGGTAAAGGCGTCAGCCATAACGGTTTCGATGCCTACAACGAGGCTAATGCGAAGGCCGCAGACGTATTGTTTAAATCCGGCGCAAAGCTCGCCGAAGCATTAATGAAGAGATGAGAAAGCTGCGGATATGAAGAGAGATGTAGTTATACAGAAGTATGGCGGGTCGAGCGTAGCCGATGTGGAAAAAATCCAGAGAGTGGCCCAGAGGGTTGTCAGCTCCAGGCGGGAGGGAAACGATGTCGTGGTGGTTGTTTCCGCGCTGGGGGATACTACAGATAATTTAATATCTCTTGCGCGTCAGATCACCGATAACCCCGCCGAACGAGAACTGGACATGTTAGTTTCGACAGGCGAGCAGGTATCATGCGCGCTCCTTGCCATGGCGATACATTCACTCGGCGAAGACGCCATCTCCTTTACCGGTGCCCAGGTGGGGATAATTACCGATAATTCGTTCACCAAGGCCCGCATAATAGACATAAACGCAAAACGCATTGAAGATGCGTTGAATAATGATAAGATAGTGATAGTTGCAGGATTCCAGGGCGCAAACTTAGATCATGATATCACTACGCTTGGCCGCGGCGGATCTAATCTGACCGCCGTAGCACTGGCTAAGGTGTTGAATGCTAAAGCCTGCGAAATGAACACGGATGTCGAAGGCGTATTTACGGCTGATCCCAGAATAGTCAAAGATGCCAGAAAGATCGATAGAATAAGCTATGAAGAGATGTTTGAATTGGCCTCTCTCGGCGCTCAGGTGCTCCAGCCGCGCTCGATAGAGTTTGCTATGAAATTCGGCGTTCCTATACATGTGCGATCAAGTTTTTCAAAGAAGCAGGGCACAATAATTTCCAAGGAGGTAAGCTCGATGGAAGATACAGTCGTTTCCGGTGTCGCAATAAATAAAGACGAGGCAAAGGTCACCATTTGTGATGTGCCGGATAAACCGGGGATAGCCGCTAAGATATTCAGAGGTATCGCAAAAGAGGACATAAATGTCGATATGATCGTACAGAACGTATCACGCACCGGAGCGACCGACGTTTCATTCACAGTACCATCCGGCGATCTGGCCAGGACTATCAAGGCCGCGAAAGATATATCAAAGAAGGTCGGGGCCGGTGATATAACATTCGATAAGGACATCGCTAAGGTCTCTATCGTGGGTATCGGAATGAGGAGCCATTCCGGTATCGCGGCAAATATGTTTGAGGCCCTGGCCGAAAGCGGCATTAATATCGAAATGATATCTACCAGTGAGATTAAGATCTCGTGCGTAGTCAATAAGAGATGTGGCCCTGACGCGGTAAGGGCTATTCATTCCAAATTTGGCTTAGGTAAGAAAAGGAAAACTCGGGCATGAATAAGGTAGAACTTTATGATACGACCTTAAGGGATGGAGCTCAGTCTGAGGGCATCTCATTCTCCGTAGTTGATAAGCTAAAGATATGTGAAAAGCTGGATTCGCTCGGAATCGATTATATCGAAGGAGGATGGCCGGGCGCAAATCCGAAAGATATGGATTTTTTTAAGAAGGCCAAGTCGCTCAAACTCAATAGGGCAAAACTTGTAGCGTTCGGCAGTACCAGACGATCCGGGACAAAGGCATCTAAAGACCGGGTTCTTAATAACCTGTTAGAAGCCGGCACGGACATCATAACGATATTTGGAAAATCCTGGGATCTTCACGTCAAAGAGGTCTTCAAGTGTGACCTGGATGAGAATCTGTCGATGATAGAAGATTCGGTAAAATATTTGAAGTCTAAGGCCCGGAGCGTTTTTTTTGATGCCGAACACTTCTTCGACGGGTATAAGGACAATAAGGACTACGCCATTAAATGCCTGAAGGCCGCGGCGAAAGCGGGTGCGGACAGGATAGTCCTTTGCGATACAAACGGAGGGACGATAACTTCTCAGGTATTTGAGATCGTCGAGGACGTAAAGACGCATATTTCCACACCGCTCGGTATACACGAACATAACGATTGCGATATGGCTGTTGCAAATTCCATCGCCGCTATTCAGGCGGGATGTGTCCAGGTGCAGGGGACGATTAATGGCTACGGCGAAAGGTGCGGCAACGCGAACCTCGTATCCATCATTGCAAATCTTAAGCTGAAGCTTGGCATAGAGTGTGTGTCGGACATGCAATTAAGAGAGCTGACCGATGCGGCAAGATTTATTGCGGAGATCTGCAATATGAAGCTGGTCGATAATCAACCCTTTGTCGGGAATAGCGCATTCGCGCATAAGGCCGGCGTCCACATAAACGCGATCCTGAAGAATTCAAGGACATATGAGCATACAGACCCATCAATGGTCGGAAACCGCAGGCGGCTTTTAATATCGGAGCTTTCGGGTAAGTCCACAATTCTAAAGAAAGCCGAAGAGATGAATCTCGATCTGGGTAAGGATGCGGAGAAGTCCAGGAAGATATTAAAGACGATTCAGGAATTAGAGCATCAGGGATATCACTTTGAGTCGGCAGAGGCGTCGCTGGAGTTATTGATTAATCGTGTCACGAATAGGTTTAAGAATTTTTTCGAGCTGGAAGACTTCAGGGTCATCATGGAGAAGCGTAAGAGCGGTAAGATGTCGTCCGAGGCGACCGTAAAGCTTAAGGTGGGTAAGGAACTGGAACATACGGCATCTTTAGGGGATGGTCCGGTTAATGCGTTGGATAATGCCGTCAGGAAAGCCCTGAAAAAATTCTATCCCAGGATCGGGGAGATGCACCTTACCGATTATAAGGTCCGCGTTCTGGATGAGAAGGAGGGGACTGCCGCAAAAGTCAGGGTTCTCATTCAGTCACAGGATAAGGCGGATTCTTGGTGGACCACGGGTGTTTCCGAAAACATCATAGACGCCTCATGGCAGGCGCTCGTTGATTCTGTAGAATATAAGCTCTTTAAGGATTCCAAAGAATAGGGCATCGTCAATAACATATTGTGAGGTCCGTATGATAAGAAGCGTATCACTCGGTGAAGAGTTAACGATAACTACAAAGAATAAGATAGGACTGCTTGCCGATATCTCGATACTGCTTGCAAATCGGGGTATTAACATTGACTCTGTCTTTGGGCGTGAAGCGGGAGATATGGCCGAGCTTAAACTTGTTACGGATGCCAATCTCACGATAATGAACGACCTTAAAGAGAAAAAGTACAAATCTATCAAAGAATCTGAAGTGTTAATAGTAGGCCTCGGAAACAATCCCGGTGAACTCAAGGTGGTGGCTATCGGTCTCAAAGAAGCCGGAATAGATATTAAATGTCTATACGTTACTTCATCTTATACGCCGGGAGCTATATCAAAAATGATTATCCAGACCAGCGATAACGAAAAGGCTATGGCAATACTATCGAATTATATTAATACGAAAGAGCTATAATGGAATTACCGAAGGCATATAATCCTCATGAGGTAGAGGATAAGATATATTCGGAGTGGGAATCGAAAGGATATTTCCATGCCGAACCCATCCTGGATAAAAACCCCTACTCTATAGTTATTCCACCCCCAAATATTACCGGAATCCTTCATATGGGACATGCCCTGAATAACACCATCCAGGATATCCTGATTCGCTTTAAGAGAATGCAGGGTTTCGGCGCCGAATGGATGCCTGGAACCGATCATGCAGGCATCGCTACTCAGAATGTTGTAGAAAGGCGCCTTGCGAAGGAAGGCATAAAGCGCCACAACTTGGGCCGGGAAAAGTTTGTGGACGAGGTCTGGAAGTGGCGCGACGAATATGGTTCGACCATTATAAGGCAACTTAAGAAGTTGGGTTGCTCGTGTGATTGGCAGCGCACGCGCTTTACGATGGACGAAGGCCTTTCCGAGGCGGTGTTGGAAGTCTTTGTACGGCTATATGACAAAGGTTTAATATATAAGGGTAATTATATAATCAATTGGTGTCCCAGGTGCCAGACGGCGCTTTCCGATGAGGAATCTCAGCATAAGGATGTCGATGGCATGCTCTACCACATTAAATATCCCATAAAGGATCCGTCGGGTGGAGTGGATAAGCATGTCGTTATTGCCACGACCAGGCCGGAGACTATGCTCGGAGACGTTGCCATAGCCGTTAACCCAAAAGATGACAGATATAAAGACCTTAAGAACAAGACGTTGGTCCTTCCGATTTTAAACAGAGAATTAAAGATAATTTACGACGGACTGGTAGACATGAAATTTGGTACGGGCGCGCTTAAGGTCACACCTGCGCACGATCCTGTGGACTTTGGATTATCCCTGAAGCATGGTCTCGAACAAATAAATGTTATGAACGATGACGCGACGATAAATTCATTGGGCGGCGACTATGAAGGTATGGACAGGTTCGAGGCCAGAGAGGCTATAATAGAGGATCTTAAAGAGCGGGGTCTATTTATAAAATCAGAACCACATAGGCATGCAGTCGGCCACTGTTACAGGTGCCATACCATGGTCGAGCCGAGGCTTTCCTTGCAGTGGTTCGTTAAGATGAAACCTCTGGCTCAGCCTGCGATCGAGGCCGTAAGGAGCGGGAAGATAAAGTTCTACCCTGAGCGATGGACAAAGGTGTATCTGGATTGGATGGAGAATATACGCGATTGGTGTATATCGCGCCAGATCTGGTGGGGACATCGAATACCGGTCTATTATTGTAAAAAATGTTCATCCCTGCGCCCAAAAGATCAGATTCTTCGGTCGGCCAGTGGCCTCCCTCAGAATGACGGAAATATAGGTTTAGGGGCTATAATCTCCAAGTCTCGCCCCGATAAATGCCCCAAATGCGGCTCGACTGAACTGGAGCAGGATCCCGACGTGCTCGACACATGGTTTTCATCCTGGCTCTGGCCGTTTTCCACGTTCGGATGGCCGAAGGAATCTAAGGACCTGGAATATTTTTATCCGACCGATTCGCTCGTCACGGCGCAAGAGATAATATTCTTTTGGGTGGCCAGGATGATAATGGCAGGGCTTGAGTTCAGGCATGACATACCCTTTAAGAACGTTTATATTCATGGGACTGTGCGCGATATTACCGGAACTAAGATGTCGAAATCGCTCGGTAATGTAATCGACCCGCTTGATATGATCCAAAAGTACGGTACCGATGCCCTGAGGTTCAGCATAATATCTATCACGACCCAGGGCCAGGATGTATTTCTGTCGGAATCCAAATTTGAGCTTGGCCGCAACTTTGCAAATAAGATATGGAATGCGTCAAGGTTCATAATGATGAATCTGAAGCCGGAAGAGATATCTGTGGATTTGTGCGTTTTTTATAAAGGCGCGAAATTAACACTGCCCGAAAAGTGGATACTCTCGAGGCTCTATTCGACTCTGGGCTATGTCGGTAAGTGTTTGGATGAGTTTAAATTCAATGAAGCCGCAAACGCGATCTATGAATTCGTGTGGCATGAGTTTTGTGACTGGTATATAGAGATAGTAAAACCCACAATAAACGAAAAAAACTCTCAGGTAATTTTGTACAAGATTCTGGAAAAATCACTTAGGATGCTTCATCCGTTCATGCCGTTTATTACCGAAGAGATCTGGCAGAAACTCCCGAGATCGAAGGGCGTGACCGGAGAATCGATCATGGTACAGCCATGGCCGCATATACAGAGCGAGATGATATCAAAGAAGGATGAGGATGATATGAAGCGCCTGATAGAGCTTATTACATCTATCAGGAATATGCGCGCTGTGTGGAATATAGAGCCTCGCACAAAGACGAGTGTAGTTATAAATATTCATGATTCCGAAGTCGAGAAATTATTGGCGGATAATGTCGATCTCGTAAAATCGTTAGCAAGAATAGCAGACCTCAAATACGGTGCGCACCCGAAGCCTGAGAGTTCAGCCGTAAGCATCGTCGGAAACATGGAAGTTTATATGCCGCTGGAAGGCCTGATCGATTTTGAGAAGGAGAAGCTGCGTCTGGTTAAGGAAGAGGCCAGGATGCAGGCGGAGATGAAGTCTCTTACCACACGCCTTAACGATAATAACTTTACTTCCAGGGCGCCCAGAGAGGTTGTCGAAAAACAGGAAGAGCGCAAAGCGGAACTTGCCATACAGATAAAAAAGATGAGTGAAAACCTGAAAGAGATAGGAGTATAACAAGGGGAGGCGCTATGAAATATGTTGTGTCAGCGATTGTTTTAGCTCTGGTGTTATGTGCAGGCATTTGTTCGGGTGCGGACGAAAATGTGAAAGTCGCTCCCGACTCTACGGTAGTTACCCAAAAAACCAATACCAATGCAGGGGTGAAGAACATAGACCTGGGCGAAGAGCCGGTTACGAGGGTGGGGGTGATGCCTCAGGGGCAAAATTACGGCGGTAACACAGGTTTTCCGAGCGTTGTTAAGAGCGATGGAGATATGGATCTTCAAAAATAAATGCAGATAGATAAAGCAAGGGTACTGCCAATAGTCAGGGCGGCTCTCAAGGAAGACATAGGTAAGGGCGATATAACGACACAGTCCATAGTTGGCAGGCTTGCAAGTGCCAGGGCCGTGATCGTTACTCGGGAGTCGTGTGCTGTGTGCGGGGTCGGGATAGCCGAGATGGTGATGGCGCAGATTGACCGTAATGTGCGGTTCGAGCCAAACTGTATAGATGGAGCCTTTATAGGCCCCGGCAAAGAAGTTGCGTTTCTGGAAGGCAGTACAGCCTCTATATTGCGCGCCGAACGCACGATGCTTAATTTTATTACCTTCCTTAGCGGTGTCTCTACCAGGACGTATCAGTATATCGAAAAAGTGAAACCCTCCGAAGTAAAGATAATGGACACGCGAAAAACCATCCCTTTGTTGCGATATTTGGAAAAATATGCGGTATCGATGGGTGGCGGAACTAATCACAGGATGGGTCTCTACGATCAGGTTTTGATAAAGGACAACCATATACATTGCCGCAAATTGGCTTTCGGCCAAGGACGTAAATTCTCGCTTAAAGGCATGATTGAGGAAGCGCGTAAAAAGAACCCTGAAAATATAAAAGTAGAGATTGAAGTGTCGAACCTTGAAGAGTTTAGTGATGCTCTCAGTGGGAAACCGGATGTGATAATGCTCGATAATATGAATGTAGAAGATATAAAAGCATGCGTAGAGGCAAGAAAGCTCTGCGATATAAAACCACTGTTAGAGGTATCCGGCGGAATAACGCTTGATACTATTTCAAAATTTGCACATATCGGAATCGACATGATCTCCGTAGGTGAGCTTACCGATTCGGTCAGGGCTATCGATATGTCTCTCGACCTTCTCTGAAATGGCAAAATTCAAGCTATCTTCCAATTTCAAGCCTGAAGGGGACCAGCCGCAGGCCATAAAGAAACTTACCGAAGGTCTTCTGGCCGGGCATAATTATCAGACCCTTCTGGGTGTAACCGGTTCCGGCAAGACGTTCACCATGGCTAACGTAATCGCCGCATTAGGTAAGAGCACGCTGGTGATATCTCACAATAAGACCCTTGCCGCCCAGCTATACAGTGAATTTAAAGAATTTTTCCCCGAAAACGCCGTCGAATACTTCGTAAGTTACTACGATTATTACCAACCCGAAGCCTATATTCCGCACTCGGATATCTACATTGAAAAAGATTCATCGATAAATGAGGACATCGACCGTCTGAGGCTTTCCGCTACCAGTTCCCTTATGTCGCGGGACGATGTCATAATAGTGGCAAGCGTGTCATGTATTTACGGCCTTGGCTCACCTGCGGAATATGGCGAGATGCTTGTCTTCTTAAGTGAAACAGAGGAGATATCCAGGGATGAGATCCTTAAAAAACTGACCTCGATCCATTATGAGCGTAATGATTACGATTTAAAACGCTCAACGTTCAGGGTCAGGGGTGATACTGTAGAGATATTTCCGGCTTATACGAAGACCGCTTATAGGGTAGAGCAGTTCGGTGACAAGATAGAGCATATATTCGAGATAGATCCTCTGACCGGAAATATAATCACGGAAATGAAGAAGATAGGAATCTATCCCGCAAAACACTTTGTAACCACTCCGGATAGGATTGAGAAATCGATAAAGTCGATAGAGGAAGAGCTCGCGCGGGCCCTGTCGGATTTCAGATCAAAAGGAAAGTTGTTGGAGGCCCAGAGGCTTGAGCAGAGAACTAATTACGATATAGAGATGATGAGGGAGATAGGATATTGCAACGGAATAGAAAACTATTCCAGGCATCTTTCGGACAGGTCCGCCGGATCACGTCCGTGGTGCCTTCTGGATTACTTTCCAAAGGACTATCTCGTATTCGTGGACGAATCGCACGTCACTATCCCGCAGGTGCGAGGCATGTATAATGGTGACCGCGCAAGAAAAGAGACCCTGATCGAATATGGCTTTAGATTGCCATCGGCGCTGGATAACAGGCCTTTAAAATTCGATGAGCTCGAAAAAATCTTACCGGGAATGATATTTGTTTCGGCAACACCATCGGATTACGAGCTGGCTAAGTCCGGCGGTAGAATAATAGAACAGATCATCAGGCCGACAGGTCTGATAGATCCGGTAATAGAGGTGAGGCCGACAAAGAATCAGATAGATGACCTTATAAATGAGATCAGGATCAGGTCTCAGAAAAAAGAGAGGGTTTTGGTCACCACAGTTACCAAGCGGTTGTCGGAAGACCTTGCCAGATATCTGGGCGGATTTAACTTAAGAGTAAAATACTTACACTCAGAGATAGATGCCATAGAGAGAGTCGAGATATTACGCGATCTAAGGCTTAATAAATTTGACTGCCTCGTAGGTATAAATCTTCTCAGGGAGGGGCTGGATCTACCCGAAGTTTCGCTCGTCGTCATATTGGATGCGGATAAGGAAGGGTTTTTGAGGAGCGATACCAGCCTTATACAGGTGGCAGGCCGGGCGGCACGCCATTTGAACGGACGTGTAATAATGTATGCGGATAAGGTTACCAAATCTATGAAGAAGACAATGGATGAATCATTGAGACGGCGTAAAATTCAGCTGGAGTTCAATAAGGTAAATAATATCGAGCCCAGGTCTATTGAAAAAGCGGTTAGGGAAGGTATCGAATCTTATAAGAAGGCCAGAGAAGTGATCGCGGATGCAGCCGGAGAGACAGAAGACCAGTACGATGTGGCTGCACTCATCGCCGAGCTCCAGCGTGATATGGAGCATGCCGCGAGAAATCTGCAGTTCGAAAGAGCCGCCATGCTGCGTGATCAGATAAAGGATCTGAAGAATAAGTACTCGATAGGTGAATCCGGTAGTGATAAGAGAGAATACGGCGCAAAATGAACCTTGATGATAAAATTTTAGACGCATTGAGAGACGGAGGAGAGATATATACTTCCGGCGAAGATCTATGTAAGTTATCGGGAATATCGAGAACGGCCATCTGGAAACGGATAGAGAAAATGAGGGAGGAGGGCTATGGCATTACGGCATCGCCTCATCTCGGTTATAGATTAACCGCGATACCGGATGCGCTGATACCCTGCGAAATAAAGTGGAAGCTTAAGACGAAGATTATAGGCAGGGAGATTATATCATATAAGAAGGTGGACTCGACCAATACGGTCGCCTATGAACTTGCAGAAAAGGGCCTTAGGGAAGGGGCTGTAATATTTACAGAGTCTCAGGTTAAGGGTAAAGGCAGGCTGGGCAGGATGTGGTATTCTCCATCGGGCTGCAATATTTACATGTCCTGTATATTGAGGCCCAAAATGACCCCCAATGAGATACCTAAGATAACGCTTATAGCCGCAGTGGCCGTGGCAAAGGCCATAAGGGACTTTACCGGCCTTGATGCGATGATAAAATGGCCCAACGATATATTGATAAACGGCAAAAAGGTATGCGGCATACTTACGGAGATGAAAGCCGAGCAGGATAGGGTAGACTTCATAGTGCTGGGAATAGGGGTAAATGTAAATTCAAAATCCAGGGACCTTCCGGCCGGAGGATCGTCATTATTAGACGAGTCTCGAAAGATTTGTATGTGCGGTGATCTGTCGAGAGTAGAACTCGCAAAGAAGTTATTGGAAAGCCTGGAAGAACACTACAATATCCTGAAAGATAAGGGATCTCCTGCTATAATAGACGAATGGAAGGCTCTCTCGGCAACGCTCGGTTCGAGAGTCAGGGTTGTGTTGCCCGGCAGGTCGTTCGAAGCTGATGCTCATAATATCGATCCGGATGGCGCGCTCGTAGTAAGGCTTGATTCGGGCATATTAGAAAAAGTATTATCGGGCGATGTCCTTATGGTTAGATAGGCCAAATTATGAAACAATTAATTGCGGTGGACATTGGAAACACAAATATTACAATAGGTCTATTTGGAGGCTATAAGCTTCTAAAGAAAAAAAAGATACCGACCCATTCGTATTATTCCTACAGAAAGATATTGAGCGGTTTATGCATTAGCGGTCATCGGAAAAGCGGCGACATGACGGATGTTATAATATCGAGCGTTGTGCCGCTGGCATTGGCCAGGTTTATGGTGGAGCTAAATAAGGCGAGCCGGTATAATAGTCTGATAGTCGGCAGAGATATAAAAGTTCCTATAAAGAATTTGTACAGAATTAAGGGCGAAGTCGGGCAGGACAGGCTCGTGAACGCTTATGCCGCTGAAGTTCTTTATGGGCATCCATGTGTCATAGTGGATTTCGGTACGGCTATAACATTCGATGTGGTGTCCGGAAAGGGCGAGTATCTGGGCGGGTTGATATTGCCGGGGATTGAAATGTCTCTTACGAGCCTCCATAAAAAGACCGCCATGCTTCCCAGTGTTGAATTAAAATCTGCCGTATCTATTATAGGCCGGGATACCGTTAACAGTATGCGCGGCGGCATATTATTCGGGTTCGGAACGATGTGCGACGGACTCGCCGAGCGTTACAGAATAATCCTGGGTAAGAATACAAAGATAATAGCCACCGGCGGCAACGCCCCCCTTATTAAACGCTACGCAAAATCTATCCAGATAGTCGACGAAGACCTCACCCTCAAAGGCCTCAAGCTCCTAAGTCAGTAGTAGTTTCGTAGCGAGTTAGCTATCTAACCTGGTTAGACCTCTGTAATCTCACAGTTATCTATCCTGATTAGGTAGTTAAAAGAGTTTTGCAGATTATGCTCAGGATGATATAATTATAAGATATCATGGATGATACGGCATATTTTAAGAAGCTCGAATGTCAGGATGAAGCGTACGAGGCTATGTGCAGACGGTGCGGCGTATGCTGTGGGTCGTCTACGGATGATCCGTGTGTTAATTTAATTAAGCAGCTCGACGGGACTTACATTTGCGGCATATACGAGAATAGGCATGGCCTGCAAAGATCCACTACCGGCGGTATGTTTGCATGCGTAAATATCAGAGACGTTATTGCCAGCGGCGCGTACTATCCGAACTGTCCATACTGTAATCCAATTTGAATAAGGCCCTGCATATGAAGAAGAGGCTGTTATTTATAAAAGCGCTTGCGCTGATAATGCTCTCCTGGGGTGTGGCCCATGCGGATAATCAGGACATATCTTCGCCCGAAATGCCAAGTAACGGCCTGTATGCTTATGACGAGAATAATCCTCCCGCAATCTTTTTTTTCCCTAAAGATAAGGCCAAATGGGATGGGAACATGGTTACGATGCGCGAGTGGTATATGCTGACAGAGATACAGAAAGAGAAGTTTTTAAGCGAATATCTGCAGGAGTTGAAAGATGAGCACGGTATTAGTATAGACGTGATGGGCATGGAGTATCTCAAGGCATTGAATATTTTTTCGGCATATTCCAACGATAAGGCGCTCAGGGAGCCATCGACTAAATTTATAGATATACTACTGAGCGGCCAGGGAAAAGTTTCTGATAAAGAGTATCAGAGCATATATGATAAGAATAATATAAAACACTAAGGGGGAATAATGTTCAGAGAAAAGATAAAAGTGTTCGATTGCACTATACGCGACGGCGGTCTCATAAACGATCATGATTTCAGCGATCACTTCGTGCGTGAAGTCTACAGGGCGCTGTCTGAAGCCGGCGTCGATTATATGGAGATAGGTTATAAAAACTCCAAGAGCTTATTTCCCGATGAGAAGTTCGGTAAGTGGAAGTTCTGTGAAGATGACCACATAAAACAGGTAATCGACGGTATACCTTCCAAAATGAAACTGTCGGTTATGGTAGATGTCGGTAGGGTAGAGATTAAGGATGTAAAACAAAAGAAGGATTCTCCGGTTGATATGGTGAGGGTTGCGTCTTACGTTAAAGATATCGATAAAGCAATCCATCTCGTAAACCAGTTTGCGGATAAGGGCTATGAAACGGCGGTCAATATCATGGCTATATCCCGCGCTCTCGATAGCGAGATCACCGAAGCGTTGGAACAGCTGGAGAAAGAGTCCAGAGCCGATGTAATATATATTGTGGATAGCTTCGGGTCATTGTATCAGGAGACTACGGAGTTTCTCGTTAAGAAGGCAAGGAGTATCATAAAAACAAAAGAATTGGGTATTCACGCCCACAATAATCAGCAGTTGGGATTCTCCAATACGATAGAGGCAATTATACACGGTGTCAACTACCTGGATGGTACGGTATACGGCCTGGGTAGGGCCGCCGGTAATTGTCCCCTCGAGTTATTAATAGGGTTCCTTAAAAATCCCAAATACGATATTCGTCCGATTCTTGATTTGATATCGAAAGAGTTTGTTCCGTTACGGGAGAAGATGGAATGGGGGTATATCATACCATATGCGATAACTGGAATGCTCGATGAGCATCCGAAGGCCGCCATAGAGTTACGCGCCAGTCATAAGAAAGAGAATTATCGTGAGTTTTACGATAGTATAAAGGGTAAAGATCTGGATTAAGATGGATTATTCGCGATTTAAGAAGCTCCCTATAATGGGTATCTTAAGAACTTCAGGTGAAGTCTGTATGGAGGATCTTGTCGAGTCGATTGTTGCATCGGGTCTTGAGACAATAGAGATAGCGATGAATTCTGATTCGGCCGATGCGCTTATAGCGCGCGCGGTAAAAACTGCCAACGCGCGGCTCGCAATAGGGGCCGGGACAGTTCTTAATTTAGACACTTTAAAGATGGCGCTCGATTCCGGCGCTACGTTTATCGTCATGCCGACGCTAATAGAAGAGGTAGTCGAATATTGCGTGAGGCACGTAATTCCTGTCTTTCCCGGCGCTATGTCACCCCGGGAGATCTATAATGCCTGGGGATCCGGGGCTACCATGGTAAAGGTTTTTCCTTCGTCCGTTCTCGGACCATCTTATATCAAAGAGATTAAAGGACCATTTAATAATATTGAACTTCTTGCTTGCGGCGGCGTAAATACCGGCAACATTAAAGATTACTTTAATAGCGGTGCCAGCGCTGTAGCATTCGGCGGAAGCATATTTAGGGATGATTGGATCCATGCTAAAAAGTTTTTAGAGATAGAAAATGGCATAAGAAACTTAATAGCAAATGCAAAATAAGAGATTATTTCATTTAGTCTCATCCGGCGATAGCCGCTGTTTCAGGCTTGATTGTGCGGTAGAAATAAATATGGTATAATTACGCTGTTGCCAGGGTCGCACGGCTTTGACCTTGGATCGTTTTTGCGACCGAGAAGCCGGAGATTAACACCTGCATTACTGCAGACAAGGAGGGGATCATGATAAGAAGCGTGAGTCTTGGTAAAGAGATCGCCGTAGTTGTCGAGAATAAGGTTGGTATTTTAGCCAGCATGTCCAGGATCCTGGCCGATCATGGTATTAATATCGAAGGTGTTGCTGGTTACGAGGCCGGTAATGAGGCAAAGTTAATGTTCGTGGTAACCGATACTCTTCGCGCAAAAGAAGCGCTTCAGAAAGCAGGATATAATAAGATAAAAGAAAACGAGGTTGTGATAATAGATCTTGAAAATAAGCCCGGAGCGCTGAAAGGCATAACAGCCAAGATGGCCTCTGAAAATATTGACATTAGATATATGTATGGCACTACTTGCTCCGAAGGTTGTCCGGCCAGAGTGATAGTCGCTACGGCAAACAATGAAAAAGCCCTATTGGCGCTGAAATCGAAATAACCGTCGTTACCGCAAGCGAAAAGGGAAAGATATGAAGAAGACGAGGACGAAAGAAGAGTTGCTCGAAACGAATAAGTTGTATAAGGATATGTCTACGGATGGCCTCAAACTCTCCTTTGTCGCAAATCGCGAATATACATTGGCTAAAGATAGGTATACCGCGACTACTCATGATGATTACCTCGCTCTTTCGCTTGCGGTAAGAGACAGGATCGTGGAGCGATGGATACTTACGCAGCAGAGATATCATAACGATAATGTTAAGCGGGTCTATTATTTTTCCCTGGAGTTCCTGATAGGAAGGCTTTTGGGGACGAATACTTTAAATCTTGACCTGTTTGATCAGACTAAACAGGCCATGGGTGATATGGGTTTGGATCTGGACGAGCTCCGTGAGTGCGAATCTGATGCCGGACTCGGCAATGGCGGGTTGGGCCGTCTCGCGGCATGTTATCTGGACTCGATGGCGACACTATCCATACCCTCGCATGGATATGGAATACGATACGAATATGGCATTTTCAACCAGAGGATCCTGAACGGATGTCAGGTAGAATATCCTGATGAGTGGCTCAGGCTGGGAAACCCGTGGGAATTCCGTCGACCGGAGTATTCGATCAAAGTCCGTTTTAACGGCCGGACCCATGTTTCGCATGATGAGAACGGAAGGCTCCGGGTCAGCTGGGTAGATACCAATGATGTCCTGGCGATGCCTTACGATATACCGGTCGTTGGCTATAAGAACAATATTGTGAATACACTTCGTCTTTGGTCTGCTATCGCAAGCGAAGATTTCGATCTAAGCTACTTTAACGATGGCGACTACGAAAGAGCCGTCTATAACAAGGTATTGACGGAGAATATAACAAAGGTACTTTATCCCAACGATAATGTGAGCCAGGGGCGGGAGCTTCGTCTAAAACAGGAGTATTTATTAACAGCTGCATCTTTGGCCGATATAGTGCGCAGGTTCAAGATGGAGAATTCCGATCTGTCAAAGTTTCCCACGAAGGCCGCTATTCAGCTAAATGATACTCATCCCGCCATTTCCATTCCTGAGTTTATGAGGAAGCTGGTAGATGAGGAGCTTATGGATTGGGATACGGCCTGGGATATTACAGTAAAGACGTTTGCTTATACAAACCACACAATTATGCCTGAGGCATTGGAATGCTGGCCGGTAAGTTTATTCGAGACGCTATTACCCCGGCATCTGCAGATAATTTATGAGATTAATGCGCGATTTTTACAGGATGTAGCTATTAAATTTCCCGGTGACAATGATAGATTAAGGCGCATGTCGCTTATAGAAGAGGGCAGTGTTAAGAAGGTCAGGATGGGGAACCTTTGCGTCATCGGATGCCATTCGGTCAATGGCGTCTCCGAGCTCCATTCAGAGCTCCTCAAGACGAGCCTGTTTAAAGATTTCTATGAATTTACTCCGGAAAAATTTAATAATAAGACCAACGGTATCACTCAGAGAAGGTGGCTCGGAAAGGCCAATCCCAGGCTCTCCGAATTGATAACAAATACCATAGGTGATGGTTGGGCGAGAGACTTATATCAATTAAAACGTATTTTGCCGTATAAAGACGACCCTTCCTTCAGGCAGAAATGGCAGCAGGTAAAGCTTGATAATAAGAAAAATCTGGCTAATTATATTTACAAAACTACGGGTGTAAAAATAAGCACTGATTCACTGCTTGATGTTCAGATAAAACGGTTCCATGAATATAAGAGACAACTGCTCTTAGGCCTGTACGTCATTTCGCAATATCTTATGATTAAGGACGACCCGAAGGCAGTTAAATTACCAAGGACGTTTATATTCAGCGGAAAAGCGGCTCCCGGTTATTTCATGGCCAAGCTTATTATAAAATTTATAAATTCGATCGCCGCCGTAGTGAATAAGGATACGGCAATCAGAGATATGATGAAGGTTGTATTTTTGGAGAACTATAGAGTTTCATTAGCCGAGAAGATATTTCCTGCGAGCGATCTGTCAGAGCAGATATCGACTGCAGGAACGGAGGCATCGGGTACGGGATGTATGAAGTTCATGGTCAACGGCGCTTTAACTATAGGCACTCATGATGGAGCCAATATCGAGATAGCTGAAGAGGTGGGATCAGATAATGTATTCCTTTTTGGGCTTCATACCGAAGAGATCCGCCAGATACGCTCTTTGGGTTATAACCCTCAGGAATACATAAATAATTCGCCTGCGCTTAGGAACGTATTAGATCTTATACAATCAAACTTTTTTTCACAATCAGAATTCGGATTATTCGATCCTATAGTGCAGAACCTGAGATATACGGATTATTTCCTGGTATGCGCCGACTTCGATGCCTATTGCCGTACGCAGGAGATGGTCTCGGAGGAGTATTTAAACACCGGTGAATGGACCAAAAAATCAATTCTGAATGTTGCGCAAAGCGGCAAATTCTCATCCGATAGGGCTATCCGTGAATACGCCAAAGATATCTGGGGTGTTCCTGTAAGCCTTAAGGCGACACGCGCATAGATAGGTGCACAATGACAAAGCTGACTACAAAATCTCTTGATAACATAGATAATAAGATGGAAGACGTCGACGAAGATTCGATTAGGTATAAGATCCTTCAGAATGCCAAACATTTTAAGACATCCTGGATCGATCTGGGCCAGTCGTTATATTCCGCCTGGAAGGATAAGCTTTACAAGGAATGGGGCTACGTGACCTTCGAGGCGTATACGGCTAAAGAGATAGGTATTAAAAAGAACACGGCAATGAAGCTCCTTAAAAGCTACTATTTTTTAGAGCAAGAGGAACCGGCCTATCTTCATAAGGAGCGCTCCGAATCTCCTGATACTACCGCGGCGCCCGGCTATGAAGCAGTGAATGTTCTTCGTCTGGCTAAGGACAAGAAGAAGCTGGATAGCGTAGATTATGCCTCGCTAAAAAAAGATGTATTAGAAACCGGTAAAGATGCGGCGGATGTGCGTAGGAGCCTGACCGGCATAATGAAGCAACGCGAGGAGCTGGATCCGGCCGAGGCCCGCGCAATAAAGAGAGCTGCCACATTAAAAAGATTTCTTACGACGCTTAAATCACTGAAGAGAGAAATCGAAATATCTAAGATGCTTCCGGTCTCCACTATTAAGGATTTATCATCGATAATAACAAGGATAGAGTCCGAGGTATCCTGATTTACCGCCAACATTGGGGAGGTATTTGTGTACGAGCTTAAGCTTCCGGTAAAAGTAAAGGCCGCATTAGACGATTACATTGTGGGGCTGAGGGCGACATACACAAAAGATTTGGTATCGGTAATCTTATACGGCAGCGCCTCAAGCGGTGAATTTACCGATAGATATTCTAATGTTAATGTGATGGTAGTTCTGAAAGAGACAAGCCTTCCTAATCTTTCAAGGGCGCACCCATTAGTAAGCTCAAAAAAATTTAGCATGATAAGCCCGGTCTTTTTTACCGAAGAGTATATATTTTCCTCCCTCGACGTCTTTCCGATAGAATTCCTGGATATAGTTGAAAACTACACGGTATTGTACGGAAAAGATATAATGTCCGGCATTAAAGTTGATAGTCGAAACCTGCGTTTTCAATGCGAACATGAATTAAAGTCGAAGCTGATAAATATTAAAAGACGTTATCTTATTTCCAATAAACAGAAAGAGCTCGAAAATCTGCTATTTACAACCTTCACATCCACTCTCCATATCATGCGAAACATGCTGAGGCTTAAAGGGATTAATCCGCCTTACATGAAAGAGGCCATCCTGAGTGAGTACGAAATTGTTTTCGGTAGGGACATAAAAACGTTGAGTAAAATATTATGGGCCAAGAATAAGAAGATGGCGCTGACATATCGGGATATCGACGCGCTCCTGGTCGGGTTCGTTGCGGAGCTCGAGATTATAGCATCTGCAGTAGACAAATTATAAATGATCCGATTATGAAAAAGCTATTTTTTTTAATGGCCTGCGCATTTTTCCTGGTCCGGCCCGTTTCGGCGGAGGTGATACCTAAACCGGAAGGATGGATTAACGATTATGCTCATGTCATTTCTGCCGAGTATCAGAAGAAGCTTGAAGCGCTGATATCTGAGCTTGAGTCAAAGACATCGGCCGAGATCGCCGTGGTGACTGTTAAATCAATTGCGCCGCATGATGAGGTTGGTTACGCAAGATTGCTTTTTGATAATTGGAAAATAGGGAAGAAGGGCAGGGATAACGGCGTTCTGGTGTTTTTGGCCGTTGATGAACGCCGCTGGAGAATTGAGACCGGTTACGGTGTTGAAGGTATTCTCACCGATGGGAGATGCGGCGAGATTGGCCGCAATGTAATGGTCCCCATATTTAAGCAGGGAAACTATGGTGAAGGCCTATACAGCGGTGTAGCGGCTATCGCGTCACTTATAGCGAGAGACTCTAAAGTAACGATTGACGGTCTGGCAGATTATAATCCAAGCAGGGAATCCAATACAATAGACCCTTTCGTAAGTTTTATCCTTTTCTATATAGGCGCTCCGATATTTTTTTTCGCCTGGAACCTGCCATGGCCTGTATATATAGGACTGCCGCTCACGATTATATTTGCTTTTGCGTTATTTGGCTTTAACCCCATTTCCGGATTGCTGGTAATGGCGTCTTATGTGGCTTCAATGATCTTTAGATTTAGTTACTGGCTTAGGCTTTCTCCCTCGAAGCGCAAAAACTTTTTCGGGCCGCAAACATACGGCGGTACGTGGGCGGGCAATAGCGGCGGCTGGGGAATTAGCGGCGGTGGTTTCGGCGGCGGAGGATGGAGTGGCGGCGGTGGTTTCGGCGGCGGAGGAGGAGGGGGCGGGGGAAGCGGGGGAGGATTTTAAAAAAGTTTATTGTCGATAGCCGGGTTTTTACCGAAGTAGAATAAAAAACTAAGGAGGATGCATGAAAAATTTTCTTATAGCGTTGGCGGTAATTATCGTTATAGGCGTAGTATCGGTCATAGGCGCCTACAACGGCATAGTATCGAAACATGAGAATATTACGGCCAAATGGGCGCAGGTAGAGAATCAGCTGCAGAGGCGAAATGACCTGATACCGAACCTTGTCAATTCTGTCAAAGGCTATGCCGCGCACGAGAAGACCATCTTTGAAGATGTCGCTAAGGCCCGTTCTCAATGGGCATCGGCAAATACCATGGATGAGAAGGTTAAGGCCGCCCAGGGTTTAGATGCATCCATAGGAAGGCTTATCGCGGTTGCGGAAAACTATCCGCAGCTTAAAGCTGACGGAACATTTCTTAAGCTGATGGATGAACTGTCCGGTACCGAAAACCGGATCGCGGTCGAGCGCATGAGATATAATGACTCTGTTATGGATTTCAATGTAACCGTAAGGCGTTTTCCGGGAAATATTATCGGGGGCGCTTTCGGATATAAGCCGGCGAATCAATACTTCAAGGCTGAAGAGTCGGCCAAAAAGGTGCCCGAAGTTAAGTTTTAATGGTAAATAGTTTCAGGACCATAATAATCGCCGGCGGTGGTTATTCAGAGTCATAAAGAAGACCGCGAAAGACACAATGTTTAATTATGGCAGAAAAGACTGAGCGGCCAAAAAAGATATTGATCATATCGTCCGATAAAAACCTGCGCGATGTACTCGGTTTCTGCTTCGGAGGATGGGGATACGATGTCATCCTTCTTGACTCGATGGTGCGAGAGGTAGCGCCAATAAAGAAGATATCTCCCGACGTCATAGTGATAGATGTCCATGCGGCAAAGCGCACCGACCTGGAGATATGCGGCCTTCTAAAAAGCGATTTTATAACTGCCTATATACCCGTGATCACCCTTATCAATAAGAGACGCCTGCGCGGACAATTATTGAGCATAAAATACGGTATAGATGACTATCTTATTAAGCCGCCCGATCCTCTTGACCTGAGAGTGCGCGTCGAGATGGCGATAAAGCGCCTTCAGCACAGCTTCTATTCCACGCCGCTTACGGGGCTTCCCGGAGGCAAGCTGATAGAGGAAAATTTGCGTGAAAGGCTAAATAGCGGAAAGCCATTTTCGTTCGGCTACCTGGATATTGATAATTTTAAATATTTTAACGATATATATGGCTATCTCCAGGGAGACCGATTCATTATGCATGCCGCATATATTCTGTATATGACGATACAGAAATTCGGCGGCAAGGATGATTTCATAGGCCATATAGGAGGCGACGACTTCGCGTTCATAACGACGCCGCATAATCACGCCGCTATATGTCAGAATTTTATCGCCGCTTATGATACGACCATGCTTTTTCATTACAATAAAGAGGATCGGTTAAGGGGGCATTTGGTCGCCCGCGCAAGAGACCGCAGGATGGTCAATATACCATTGGTCGGAGTTTCAATAGCCGTGGTAAATAGTGACGAAGCCGGTCAATTTAAAAATATAATCGAGATCAATGAAAGGATCGCTGATATTAAGCACTATCTTAAAAGTTTCGCAGGATCCAAATATATGGCCGACAGGCGAATTTGCCCAAAGGATGCACACCCTTCTCCGCACATATTCAAATCTGATAACGGGATTAGCTTGAACTACCACCCGCTCGGACAGATATTGTTGGGGCAAAAGAAAATCACAGCCGATATGCTCGACGATGCGCTGACTACGCATTGGAAAAGAGGTATAAGGCTTGGGGATGTTTTGACTCAGATGAATTTAGTTAATGACTCGGATGTGGAGGAGGCGCTGAATGAGCAGAGAGCCTTCTCGAGGGGTGTTTGCAATGTCTCGTGAGGTGGTTGGTAAAGATATGGTTAAGTGGTATCACAAGCCCGCGGTGGTATTTATTGCGATCATTGGCTTCGGACCATTTGCTATACCTTTGATATGGGCAAGCCCTATCATAAATAAGTGGCAGAAAATATTACTCACGCTACTTACGATCATTCTTACTGTTTGGATAGCCAAGTCTGCAGTTGTCATCTATAGACAGCTATTAGATCAAATGCGGGATCTTCAGGCCGCTTTAAATTAAATACACTACCGTTTAAAACGGACTTAATATTGTGCCTATTATCATTGATGGATGGAATTTTATAAGAGACCGACATTCCGACATAAAGGATGACAATGTCGATTCTCTCGAATCGGCTCGTCTTTTGATTTCATATCTTGAAGGATTTCAGGAGACCCATAACGATCCAATCGTGCTTGTGTTTGACAGCACGAACGAATACCTGGGGATAGGATACAGAAACACGCCCGGACTTCAGATCATACCGGCAAGAGATGCCGACGCCTACATAAAAAGATATATAGCCGATACGCCGGACAGGCAGAGGCGTAATATAAGGGTGGTATCTTCGGACAATGATATATATTTCTATGCCAAGAGCTATTCGGCAACGCCCATCAGGTGCGGCGAGTTCTGGCGCAAGTTATCGCGTTCTCTGGAAAGCGAAATGGAATGATATTTATATATAAATTAGTTATACCTTGACAACCCGTAAATCGACTGATATTATATAAAAAATCATGTAAAAGGGGTGATATAAAATAATGCCTAAGATCACCGTTGGTGAGAACGAGCCTATTGAAAAGGCGCTTAGACGATTTAAAAAAAAGATGGAGATAGAAGGAACGCTGAAGACTCTCAAGGCAAGAAAGCATTACGAGAAGCCCAGCGAGCAGAAGCGTCGCAAGAGAAAGATGGCGTGGAAGAAATAATCAAGAAGACGTGTTTTGTTTTATTATCTATTTTGTTCCTTACATCTGTTGCGTATAGCGATGCACGAGAACTAATAGCATTACCTGATGAGGCCGTTTCTAAGAAAATCTTAGACAACGGCCTCACTCTTTTAGCCAGGTGGAGCTCTGCTGAAGGCTTGGTCGCCATTGATGTGAAGGTGAAGACCGGGTCTAGTCTCGAAGGCCAATATCTGGGATCCGGGATTTCCCACGCGGTAGAGCATATGATATTTAAAGGTACATCCAGAAGGCGTCCGGGCGCGATCGAGACAGAAGTGAAGTCCTACGGCGGAGTCATAAACGGTTCTGCCTCTCAGGATATAACAGATTTCTATATAATCCTGCCATCTAAATACCTACCCCAAGCCTTAGATATACTTAAGGATATGCTTCTGAATGCCCGCATGGATCCGGCCGAACTAACTAAAGAGAAAGAGGTTATTTTAAAAGAAATCAGCATGGACGAGGACGAGCCCCAGGGGCGCATAATGCGAATGCTTAACGAGGAATCATATCTGGTACATCCATACAAGTATCCGACTATAGGATATAGAGATAACCTGAAGGCGCTTACCTCCGGAGATCTGGCCAATTATTACAGCGCTCGTTATGTTCCGAACCGAATAATAGTAACTATTGTCGGGGATGTCGACGAGGCTTATGCGATATCCGAAGCTGAAAAAGAATTTAGGGATTTTCGTAGGGCTAACTATTCGCCGTACGATATAGTAGCGGCTGAGCCCGAGCAGATCCAGCCTCGGTCCATCCGGGAGGACATAGAAGCCAACCTTACGTATCTATCTATGGGATTTCATTCCACAAGCATTTTAAGCGAAGATCTGTATGCGATGGATGTGTTATCGGCGATCCTGGCCCGAGGTGATAACTCAAGGTTAAACACGGTATTGTATAAAAATAAGAACCTGGTGCATACCGTTGCGGCATGGAATTATACTCCAAGAGACCCCGGGCTGTTCGTCATTACCGCTATTCTGGATAAAAATCAACTCGAAGATACTAAAAAGACGATAATGGAAGAGGTGAACAGACTGCATAGCGAACTTGTTCAAGACGGTGAACTTGAGGCGGCCAAGAGGATGCTTACAGCCGACTTTATTTCGACGCGCGAAACTATCGAAGCTCAGGCAAATGATATCTCAACGAGCTACGCGTTTACCGGATCGGAAACGTTTTCCGTGCGGTATTTAGATGGCATGCGTGCCATAACCAAAGAAGATATTCGTTCCGTAGCTAATAAATATCTTCTGGCAGATAAGCTTACAACCGTCATCCTTACGCCGAAGGCGCAGGCCATTCCGGTTAAGCCTGCAGAAAAAAAAGTCTCCAAAAATATTGTCAGTAAAATTACCTTGCCGAACGGTATAAGGGTGATCGTTAGAGAGGATAGGAAGATTCCATCCGTAAGCATAACCGCGGCCATGCTCGGCGGAACAAGCGCTGAAACTATCGATAATAACGGCATATCAAATCTAACTGCCGATATGGTTTTGAGGGGCACTATATCCCGGCCGGAAAGCGCAAAGATAAAAGGAAGGATACAGGAGTTGGGCGGCGAGATGGATCCATTTAGCGGAGTTAACGCTTTCGGTATTAACATCACTATACTGAAGCCCGACATCGATATAGCGCTCGAGATTTTAAGGGATGTGCTTGGAAACGCAAGCTTTGCCGAGAGAGAGTTCGATAAATCTAAATCCTCCGCAACAGCTTCCATTTTAATTGAAGACGATGACATAATGGAAGCCGGTGTCAAGGTTCTCAGGAATGAGCTATTCAAAGGCTCTTCGTACTCTCTTAATCCTGCAGGTCGCATAGCATCGATTGACTCTCTTAAGATCGGAGAGGTGGCCGAGTTTTACGGAAAATATTACGTGCCTGATAATATGGTGATCGCTGTTTCGGGAGATGTAGACGGCGAAAAGGTGAAAGAGAAGGTGTCAATGCTATTTTCTGGCCTGAAATGGAAAAAGGCGCCTCCTACATCCCCTGTAATTCCGGTAATTGATAAGCCGAAGACGATCTGTGTCACAACGGACAAAGAAGAGAGTCTTATAATGCTGGGATTCAGAACCGTGCCGAAAAAGGACCCGGACAGATATTCCCTGGAGGTTCTCGGCGCTGTGATGTCCGGTTACTCCGGTAGATTTTTTAGCGAACTTCGTAATAAACTTTCTCTGGCATATACTCTCGGGTGCTGGCAGGATTTCTGGGTTGATGCCGGGATGATCGTGTTTTATGTCGCCACTACAAAAGATAAACTTAACGAAGCCGATTGTGCTCTCATGGATGAGCTGGTCAAGCTAAGAGCTCATTTAATAACAGATGAAGAGCTGGTCATGGCCAAGAGAGAGTTGTCGTCGCGGCATCGGATGGCTATGCAGACCAATGGATACTTCGCATTCAATTTTGCAGTGGAAGAACTTCGAGGTTTGGGTTATGATGATGTTTATAAGTATGACACAGCGATAAATAGTGTTACAAAAGAAGATGTGAAAAACGCGGCAAACAAATATCTGGACCCTCAGAAGATCGTAAAAGTGGTAGTCTCATCAAGCAGATAGATGGTGATAATTTAAAACTATGGTATGCGGTTTGCGATAATAGCATCATGTGGCTTTTCGCATGTTATGGGTTATGCGGGTTTGATAATAAAGTAGGAGGTGACAGGATATGCTAAATTTTCTCAAATCACAGAAGAATAGAAAGGTGACGCTGGTTCTGGGCGGTGGTTCGGCCAGGGGCATAGCACATATTGGAGTGCTTAAGGTTCTCGAAAGAGAGAAGATACCGATCGATAATATTGTAGGCACAAGCATGGGCGCACTCATTGGCGCGGCATATTCGATAGGCTTAACCGTGCCTGAGCTGGAGGAGCGCGCGTATAAGTTCACTACAAAAAAGATATTGGATCCGACCATGCCAAGGATGGGGCTGCTTGCCGGAGATAAGCTGGAAAAGACTATTCACGGAATGCTGGATGATAAAGGATTTGGAGATTGTAAGATCCCTTTAACAGTGGTTGCCAACGATATAGAGACCGGTGAAGAGGTGATCTTTCAGCATGGCGAGCTCGTGAAGGTCGTGCGCGCGAGCTGTTCATGGCCCGGCATATTCAATCCTGTCAGGGTAGACGGCAGGCTGTTATGCGACGGCGGGATAAAGCACAGTGTCCCGACTAAGATTGCCGGGAACCTGGGCGCCGAATATATAATAGCTGTCGATGTCGGTTTCTGTATCAAAAAGGGCAAGATCGATAATATATTTCAAATGATAATCCAGTCGTTCCAGATAATGGGGGAAGAGTTAAATCAATATCAGTCACGTGATGCCGATGCAATTATTAAGGTTACTCTTCCCGATACCGATCAAGCGGCGTTTGAAAAATCACGCGAGATCATATTCAGGGGGGCATATGCCGCGGAGAGTGTGGTGGAACAGATAAAGAAAGACCTGAGGTTATAAAATGAATGAAGAAAATAAAGACGAGGTAAAGAAGAGTATCGATGAATCGCGTAAGGAATCGGTTTTCGGAGATAATCCCGGGCCTCCGGCAAATGATATCCCTGAGGTGCCCGAAGTAACTTTTGGCCTATTCATGTCCGGCCTGCTCATGGAAGCGCTGATAGCGCTGGGAGATGTCGAGCACCCGATCACTAAGAAGAAAGAGCTTAGTGTGCCGCATGCCAAGTTTATCATAGAGACATTGAACATGCTGAAAGATAAGACGAAAAACAATCTTGCCAAAGATGAGGAATCCTCGCTGGAAGGAATTCTCTACGATCTTAGGCTGAGATTTGTAAATAAGGCGGGTAAATAAAACGGATGAGCATAAATATTTTCCTATTCATACTATTGTCCGTTCTACTGCTTGCCATATTTTATCTGATAATACGCATTAAGGATATTTCTGCTAATGTGCAATGTCTGAGTGAAAAACTTCCCGTAACGGATGAGATGCGAAGGCAGGCCTCGAGCACTATAGAGAGCCTTAATGAACGTATCGGAAGCCTGAACCAGAAGGCTCAACAGATTAATTCTGTTATGAACGAGGTGACAAGCCTACGAAATATGTTTATTATGCCCAAAGGGGCAGGCTCTATAGGAGAGAGGCTTCTCGAAAAGGCATTACATGATGTCCTGCCTGCGGATATGTTCGGAACGCAAACACGCCTGAGCTCCGGAACCGTAGATTTTACCATTAAGTTTAAAGAGTATATCGTTCCCATTGATTCCAAGCTATCGCTGGAAGATTTCAATAAGATGCTCTCGGCCGCAGATGATGCGCAAAAACGAATTCATTGGAAGTCATTCTCGATCGCCGTCAAGAAGAGGATAGATGAGACGGCCAAATACATACTTCCCAATGAGAAGACGACGGACTTCGCCCTAATGTACATTGCTTCTGAAGGCGTCTATTATGAGGCGTTTGTTAAGAATAAGAATTTTGGAGAAGACAACACTCTCATGGATTATGCGCTCAAAAAAAAGGTATATCCGACCTCTCCGCAAACTATATATCCTTATCTAATGACCATATTACAGGGTATGAAGGCCCTTAAAATAGAGGAAAATGCAAAGGATATATTATGTAAGGTAACTGCCTTACGAAATGACTATGATCGCTTCAAGACCATATATAATATTATCATAACTCACATAGAGAACGCCCACTCCAAGCATAATAATGAAGCGCGCGGCGCTATTACCAAGCTTGAGCAGCACATATCAAGCCTTGAGCACAACAACCCGCTATAAAACTCTCCGAGGTCATCCGTCGCAGCGCTTTATTACCCGCGCATTGATTGCGAAGACGGATAAATTACTTTGGCGAAAACGGCTTGACAAAATAACTAAAATATGTAAATATAACTACTCATTATTTGAGGATGAGAAAGTTAGTTATTCATTAGACTGTTAGGGCAATTAGTAGACTGCCTATAGAAAACATATAATAACGGACTTCGAGCGCATCGGTCAGGCGGTCAATCGGCAATTATTCTTAGGGAGTGATAGTTTCATTAAGCGCATGGAGAAGGAATTCGGCGTAAGCAACATAAGGCTCGAAAGGGGAAGGCCGAAAGAGAATAAATAGAACTGATAATCATAAAAGAGGCACCTCGGGTATAATATAGGTGTGCGTGAAATAAATATCTATATTATTACCCAAAAAAAAGGAGGTGCCCCTTGAGTATATTGTATGGCGGGATAGATTTACATGCAAGTAATTGTTATTGCGGTATCATAGATGAACAAGACCGATGGGTCAAACAGAAAAGATTAAAAAATAGCATTGAAGAAGTGAAGGAATTCTTCGAAGATCACAAAAACGAGCTCAAAGGGATCGTAATGGAGTCCACCTACAATGGCTATTGGCTTATGGATGGCCTCTCAGAGGCGGGATATAACGTAAGGCTGGCGAACCCATCAAAAATGGGAGACTACGATGGTATCAAGAACTCTAATGATGAGACCGATACGCGGTGGCTGGCCAAGATGTTGCGGCTGGGGATCCTGCCGGAGGGATATATCTACCCGAAGAAGGACCGCCCGATGAGGGACCTCATACGGAAGTTAAGCCCTCCAGCGTCGATGGTACTTGCTGGGCAACTGGCTGGGAGAGTAGACCAGTGCCGGGTTATAATTAATAGGCCTCGTGTTAAGGAAGAGGACTCTGTTCGTAAACACAAGAACCAGGATACTCAACAGCATGGGGCATCAATTCCAAACATGGTTGTGCGCGAAAATAGGAAAACGCCATTTGGTGGAACTGACTACGGAAGAGTTATACCGGCTTTTCGATGAGAAGAATTTATGCATAGCAATGCAATCCGGAATAGAGATAATAAAAACGATAAATCTTCAGGTGGCGACGATCGAGAAAGAGCTCTTCGCGCAGCTCAAGGAGACCGATTCCGTTACGAAGCTCAGAGCGCTTCCGGGGATCGATAAGATAGTCGGTATGACGATCATGCTGGAATTGGGAGACGTGGACAGGTTTAAAAGCGTTAAGAATTACCTGTCATACTGCAGGCTGGTGGAGGCGAAGAAAACGTCTAATAATAAGATAAAAGGATCGGGCAACAGAAAATGCGGCAATGCCATACTGCGATGGGCATACGCTGAAGCGGCGGTTCATGCATTACGGTATGACAGGATACGCGATTACTACCAGAGGATGAAAAGGAGAAAGGGAAGCGCGAAAGCGCTTGCGATCATCGCGAGCAAGATCGCGAGGATCTCATTTAAAGCGATAACGGATGAGAACTTCCATTATCAAGAAGATAAGTTGTTTCAATAAGAATCAGATCAGGGGTGATAAGCCGGAATGTGGGACTGTAGAAAAACGAGAGAACTGATTGGATATTCACCCCCGATTATTATTGAATAAATGGCCGGCATAAAACGCTGTCTGCCCGCCTCATGAACCGAATAAGGACTGTCAGCCTTATCAAAAGGCTAGATGTTTTATTTACTGAATGGGCAATGAGGCGGAACCAATGATCTTCTGGAGAGCGATCAGCTCAGGGTGTTATCGTTACTCAAGATCAGATGAGCAGGGATAACACCATAACCGGATGGGTGTCTGGTGCAGCTGGCGTAAAAACGCGCTGACTGTAACCAAATAAAGAAGATGCTGGGCGCAGAAACAGCTTTATGCGGCAATTGTTGGCGATCATGACAACGGTACCAAAAGTAATCACAGTGGTTCCCTCGTAAGCGTATCATGACGCATGGGCATCTAAAATCCTGACGATGGTTTCCCCTTGTAATATAAGCTTAAGAATAGAAGATACCCGGTTATTTCTTACTTCGATAAGATCTCCC
>Ga0209083_1000876_pt1 | contig 38957 bp, 41 predicted proteins | sample AM7aDNAmetaG_FD_184132 | JGI IMG/M metagenome (GOLD analysis project Ga0209083, IMG submission 184132) | Freshwater microbial communities from Finland to study Microbial Dark Matter (Phase II) - AM7a DNA metaG (SPAdes) (version 3) | ecosystem: Environmental > Aquatic > Freshwater > Lake ... | reverse complement strand
CCTCATTACCGGTCGCCAATCAATGCTTCAAAGAGACCCGAGTCCATCCCATTGTGAGGAAACGTCCGCGTCGATGAAAAAGTCATTGAGCCATACTTTCAGGTATATTCTTTATTGGATATCACCTAAGGCGTTGGTTGCAGTGGCGAGATGCTTTGCTTGAGCAAAACAAGGCTTTGCTGGCTCACGCCGATGAGGCCACGCCGCGTGGCATCGAAATCAACCAGAATGGAGATGACCACGGTGATCAAGATCGGCAGGATGGCTTGGGAGAAGGCCGTCCGCTTTCCGGTCGCACCGGCAGCGTAACCCGTGGCCCAACAACCGCAGCATGCAACCAGCAACACCAGTAGCCAAACGGAGCCGGGGACGTGGTTCCTCATTGCCGCCAAACGAGTGGAGTCAAGGTCAATCGTTTCGTTGAGCGAAGTGACGAACGTCGCGGTCATGGGCGTTGGCAATGCTTTTCCTGTTTCGACCGCATGGCTCCAAAGCTGTTGCTGAATCCGGGCCGAGCTCTGTTCGGTAGTGGCAATTTTCGTCGCGTCGTTTCCAGCCTCGTAAAATTCCAATCGAACATCGACATAGTTCCGCAACAGATTTTCCACCTCGGTGTGGCGTGGCTCCGGCAGGAATGCGGCACGAAGGAACGTAGTGCCAATTGAATTCGCCTCCTGCACCACAAGATCGCGGCGGGTATCATAACGCTGCACCGCCATGGCGAAGGTGAAGCCGAGCAGCAGTGCAAGTAGTCCCAGCACGGCACCTTGGAGGGTTCCGATCTGGCCTTTACGCGCCTCGTCACTGGTCCCGTGCAGACGCAAGCCCAACCTGAATCCCCATTCAGCAAGCAGCAATAACAGTCCCGTGACGATGAAAATCACGCGCCACTGACTGGAAAAGACATGGCTAATTAATTCGTCCATTATTTTTTCTCGATTTGCCAGGGTTATTGAAACCTGGAATAAAAATAAAGGTGATCGGCTTTCTGGTAGGAAAGTCGGGCGGACCGGGGTGGCCTGGGCGTTTTTTAGTAAACGCCAGCCGGATTATGGCGCAGACACCCCCGCAATGGCACGGTTCATGGCCCACCGTCTCCAACGGATATAGGGAATGCACACGAGTGCCGAGGCGAACAGGTACGCCGCCACGAGCGCCAAGGTTCTAGGCCCCCGGACATTGGCCGCTATCAGCAGGGCCAGGCCAATATGCCGCGTCGCACAGGACACGGCCAGGGAACTGCGATGCCCCTCGTCCGGTCCGCCCAGCCAGTGTCCAATGGCTAAGGCCAGCCCGGTAAAGCTGGCAAAGGCGAGTAGTGAAGGCAACCCGATTTCGGCGATTTGACGCCAATTGGTAAAAATGAACGCTAGTGCGCCGAGCGTCAGCAGCACACCGGCAACACGCATGATGGGGTCACCCAGCCGCTCGGCCCAAGCTAGGGCAAATTCACGTAGCGCCATTCCTACCGCAAGCGGCAGTAAAAACGTCTTCAGGATGGTGGCGGCGACTCGTCCGATATCGATGTCGGCCTCGACGGGAAGCAGTGGTTGCAGCAGGGCCAGCGAGGCAGGCACGGTGAGTATCGCGGCCAGCGAAGTCGCCACCACGAGACTAAACACATAGGAGGGGTCGCCGCCGAGCTTGATGAGCTTGCGTGGCAGAAGCGGCGCACCAGCCGAAATGGAAAGGAACAAAAGCCCGATCTTGGTGGCGCGGGGCAGGTCGAGCGCCAACGTCATGGCGATGGCCACGAGTGGCACCAGCACATACATCGCCAGAAAAGATCGGGCGAGCAGAGTGGGGTGCCGCCATATCCAAAACAAATCCTCGCGGGTGGCGCTGAGTCCCGTGGCAAAGACCAGTGAGGCAATGGCAAGCTTTAACGTCAAGAGCATCATAGGTAACTCTCCTCAAGGACAAAAAAGATTCGTCATTTCTTGCCCAAGGCCGGTTTCTCGTGAGGCAAGCCACCGTCGTCAATGTCGTAATCAGGATCAAAGACCGTTTCTCCTTGCGCCCCGACGAAGGCGGGCTGTGCCTTAATCCACTCGCTGGGTTTCTGCTCTTTGGCATAAGCCAGCAGGCGGTCTTCCAAATCCTTGGCGATGTCAGGGTGTTGGTCGGCGACGTTGGTTTTTTCGCTCGGGTCTTTGGCAAGGTCGAACAACTCGGTCTTGCCGGGCAGGGTCGCCCATTTCACCAGTTTCCAATTGCCCTTGCGGACCGCGCCACGGATGGCCTCGACGTTGATAAGAATATCTTCATTGGGGGATGGCTTGCCTTCCTTCAAGGTAAGCCAAATGTCCTTGCCGTCAAAGGGGTGGTCCGCGCTGCCCACGCCGCCACTGAGGGCCAGCAAGGTGGGCATGATGTCCACCATGTGCAGGGGTTCGGTGACGACACGCGGTTGCAGCTTGGCCGGCCAGTTGGCGAACGCAGGCACACTCACCCCACCTTCATACAGGCTGCCTTTGCCGCCGCGTAATGAGCCATTTGACGCGGGAGCTTTGGCTCCCTGCTCGATTCCTCCGACTTCGGTGTCCCTTTCTTCCTTGGACTTGGAACCGCTGGCGAACATGCCGCTGGTGGCACCGCCGTTGTCACTGGCAAAGATGATCAGCGTGTTTTCGCGCAGATGTTTCTTATCCAATTCGGCAACGATGCGGCCCACTTGATCGTCCAAGGCAGTGATCATGCCCGCATAAGCCTTGCGCTGTTTGTCCTGTATGGCGGGGTAACGATCCATGTATTCTTGCGGCACTTGGTAAGGCGCGTGTGGGGCCATGGAAGCAAAGTAGAGGAAAAACGGCTGTTTCCCATCCTGTTGGTCGATCAGCTTGACCGCCTCATCACCAATCAGCGTGGTGTAGTAGCCCGGCTCCTTCAAGAATTTGCCATTGCGCTGCCAATCAACAATACCACCACGTTCGCGAGTGAAATAATTCACCTCACCCATGACATTACCGTAGAAATGGTCGAAACCACGGTTTTGCGGCCAATATTTCTGATCTGCGTGGCCGAGATGCCATTTGCCGGTCATCAAGGTCTTGTAACCCACATCCTTAAGCGCTTGAGGCAAGGTGCGTTCATCCACTGGCAAGCCATAGGTATGGCTGGGGAAAATCACCAGCGTTTGCAATCCATGGCGCATTGGATAACGGCCTGTCATTAGTGCGGCCCTTGATGGAGTGCAGACCGGTTGGCCGTAGAATGACTCCATGCGAACCCCTTCAGTGGCAAGCTTGTCGATATTGGGCGTTTTGATTTCACCGCCGCGATAACCAAGGTCTGCGTTACCGAGATCGTCGGCCATGATGAAGATAATGTTGGGTTTGGAGTCTTGCGCTTGAGTCATTTCCCAAGCACAAAGGCCGATGCTTAGTACAATCAGGCAACGGGCGAAGCGAGGTATTTTCATTTTATGATTCTCTCAGAGTTGGCGGGCATTGTTATATCTGCATCAGTTTCGAGCGAAATCCATATGCCCAATAGTGAGTTAGGATGCGTTGAACTTGCGAAGCCCATCGGTCGGGAGACGGGTTGATGATGCGCTTCGTTCCTCAGCGCATCCTATCCCGCTTTTCATTATGTTTTATTTTTTTTGCTTGGAATCAATGGATCCTGCTCAAAGATGTCGAAAATATTAATTGTTACACCCGTCGGAAGAATTGAGCTTTAGATCACCTCAGTACCCACATCTTCTTGGTCGTGTTGTTGGGGCCGATTTAATTGAGGGCGGCTCTTGTCATAGACAAGAATAGGTTTTTTAGTTGTTTTACAAACAAAAATTGCCTTATCAAATGGGAATGCCTGTTCACTTAGGAGAAACTCGCTCCAAGGTTTGAGATAATTCTCGATGTACTCTTGGTTTACATGTAGATGAGAGCTAAATGCCAAAATTATTATTTCATCGTAGCCACCAGTCTGCATATATTTAGCATATTTATCTTTCTTTTTAAAAATGCCTTCATAAATATACTCTTTAGGAAAAGTAATCAAAAGTTTTTTCATGGGTTGTTTGCTATAGCTCCCATCTTTCAGCAATGCCTCCACCTGATCCAAGGTTGCGTTTTTTGTAACTTTCTCGTCATTGAGGTATTGCAGGTTTTTTTGCTTGTCTATTATAGTAATTTCGATTCCAATTCTAATTTCTTTTGTTTCTAATTTACTTTCAGTGGAATTCTGTTTCAAAATTATTGCCGCATCCGGATCATCTAGTTGATGGGGATCAATTTCAAAGCTCCCATACAGTTCTTCTAGAAAAGGCGTTGCTAATTTCAGAATACTTCGTTCTTCACATATATTCATATACTTGCTGTCCGAGCTGAGAAAAGGATTTCACCCCGCCGGGCCTAACGCAGCATTCAGCGGCGAGCGAAGCGAGTCCGTTGGAATGTCGTGTTCGGCTTGACAGGCATGGTGGGGGGCGTGATGTAGGGATGTCCATCGGCAATATGTTTGGCTTCTGATTTCTTTAGGTCATCGTAAATTGCCCGCAAATCAAAGTTGAATTTCTCTGCGTGAGCCTCCCGAATAGCCCTTACTTCCTCAACAATTTCATCATTCAGCATTGTTTTCTCCTAAAAGTTCTTCAGGTGTGCATATAAACGGCAAATATAATCCTTTCTGTTCGAGAAATCCCGAAATTTCTCTCTGCATTTCGGGATTTGCAATATGCCGACAATTCCAAGTCAATAGATAATCCACGCCATAAACCGTTGCTACAGCGATATGCAAGGCATCCTCGGCGGCTTTGGCTGGAACAATCTTGTTTTGCACTAATTCAGATGCGATGCTTAAGGCGAGTTCATCAATCAATAGTAAAGGCAAGTCAGCCAACACAGCCAGCCGCTTTTGTGCTGCGATTGGGTCACCTGCGGCACATTCCCGCATTACCGATTCGGATATCAGCAATTCATAGCGGTGACGTAATTCCCACCAAGCCAAAGTAATTTGTTGGTGGGCAGCACCCAGAATCGTCTTGCTTGGACGAGCCGTCAGGTAGCTAATGACCGAGGTTTCAAGGTAGACCTTGCGTTTCATTTTCTCTAGGACAAGTTAGAGGACATAGACCGGAGGCGTAATATATTACAACGAGTGATGAATCGTCTCCATACGGCGCAATACGCGGCGGAGCCGCTCGCGCCTTACTGCGTTACCCGACTAGATCTTATAGGATGTGCCGACGAAGGAGGCGCATCAATCGATTCACGCGAATGATGCGCTTTGTTCCTCAGCGCATCCTATCTCGCTCATGGGGTTCAGTTCGGCTGTTTAATCTTCAATATCTGCGACTGTATCCCTTCGATGGTTTTGCCCATTTGCGCACTCAGGCCAACCTGCCGAACTGGGAACTCCCTGAAGGTCGCCAAATGCTGCTCGATGATGCCGAGGATGGGGGTCAGCACCCAACCCTTGTGTTCCGCATATTGGCGGTTGAGGTCGCCCCATTGGCGCTCAAACGGGTCCATCAACAAATTGGTTATCATCGGGCGGCTAAGATTCAGCAGTGGGTCATCCCAATGCCCGTCATACTTGGCCGAGAAGGTAATCTTGAATTGCTTGTAACGGATTGCGGTCAGGATGGCCTCGTCGTAATAGAAGATGGAGTCGCGAGCGGATTGCTCGCCCTTGCCAGTGAACAGTGCCGTTTGATCGTAACCGTCAAGATGCAGCTTGTAACTCCGTCCGCCATAGGTTGCGCCTTGCTTTAATTTATCGACAATATTTGCCTCGCCAGCGGCTGCCGCCAATGTGGGCAGCAAGTCGGTCATGTCAACGATCTCGCTGCTCACGCGCCCACCCTCTGTGCCGGGCCAGCGGATAACGAACGGTACGCGCAAACCGCCCTCCCACGTTGTGCCTTTGTCGCCCCGAAACGGCGAAGTGCCGCCTTCGGGCCACATGTACTGGTAAGCCCCGTTGTCGGTGGTATAGATGACAATAGTATTCTTGGCAAGCCCGGTTTTATCCAGTTTGTCGAGCAGTTGCCCGACATGGGCATCGTGTTCCTTAAGCCCGTTGCCGTAGATGTCTTCACGGCCCGCACGGGATTGGCCTTCAGACTCCTTTTTCAGATGGATGAATACATGTTGACGGGACGAGTTATGCCATAAGAAGAACGGTTTGCCGTCTTTAGCCCGACGGTCCAAAAAGTCCAGCGATTTTGCCGCGACTTCATCGTCGAAGGTCTTCATCCGCTCGACCGTCAACGGGCCTTCGTCCTTGGTCGGGCCGTTGACCGTGCCGGACACGATGCCGCGTGGGTCGAATTTCTTGCGAAACTCGGGATTGCTGGGTCTATCTGGGTCTTCAAGGTCTTCGTTGCCGTTAAGATGGTAGAGATTGCCCCAGAATTCATCGAAGCCATGCCGATGTGGCAAATGTTCTTCCAAGTCGCCGAGATGATTCTTGCCAAATTGTGCTGTGGCGTAGCCCTTGGTTTTCAGGATTTCCGCCAGCGTGATGTCTTCCTTTTGCAGTCCGGCAGGGGAGCCGGTTGTACCCACTGTGGTCAAGCCCGTGCGCACCGGCAACTGGCCGGTGATGAACGCCGCCCGTCCGGCGGTGCAACTCGGTTGGGCGTAGAATGAAGTAAGCTTAAGCCCTTCCTTGGCGAGGTGGTCGATGTTAGGTGTCTTGACTCCCAAAATGTCACCGCCAAAGGAGGAAACATTCATCCAGCCAACGTCATCGCCGAAAATGACCACGATATTCGGTGGCTTGTCCGCTGCGTACAAGGCGGAATGACTCAACAGGCCGCATAGTACAGCTATTAAGGTGAATACTCTTTGCATTGGATTGCTCCTTTTTGGATGAGCAGGTTTTCCGATTGTCCGGCCATTGTGGGTGGATAAGCCGTCCCACCCACAACTTTGCATCAATCCATGGCCTTGTTCACATTAAGCCGACTTTAGATTAGCGGTTATGGCTTAGTCGGATTCGAATTCTGGTTAGTCGCTATCCAAAACCGGCTGATCGGTTTTTGCTCCTTGAGGGCATTCTCGGCTATACCGCAAAATTCGGCGAGGCGATCCGTGCCTTCCGCCACGAACAAACCGACATAGACCCCGAAATTCATTGCCACTTTGTTGTCGAGGTCCCGTTGTTCGGCTAACGTGCGTTTTATGCCATCTGCGGACAGCGCGTCGAATTCTTGCTTGAACTTATTCTGGTCTAGGTCGATGGCGGCGCAATAATCGGATAGCACCGCCGCTTCGGCGGCCTGCCTTATTACCTTTTGTTTGTCTTCACCTAACAGATTGGCCACTTTACTGTCGAGTTTGTTTAGTGGCCCCTCAAACTTGAGGGTGGGGACGGGCGGCGGCGTTGCAGCTTTCGTGGCGGCTTTTTTATCCGCGTGGGTGACCCCAGGGGCTAGGGTGGCAATCAAGGATAAAGCCAGTAAATATTTCCACATAACGATGAACCTCGGGTTTTAAAACATTAGGATTGAATCATACGCAAAGGGTGTGAAGCCAGAATGGCAGCTCCGTGTTTCAGCGATGCACACGGCCACCACCTCGATGACCACCCACATTACGGTTGCCTCTGTTGACGGTATTGCCGCTTACGTTGACGTTTCTGTTGACGTTGACATCGTTATGGCCTCGGCGACCGCCACCGTGATACGCCGGCCCTCCGTACCCCGGCCTACCATAGTACCGGTCATTATTGTTGTTGTTGCTCAGGGCGACGCCCAATGCTGCCGCTCCCATTGCCGCTCCCGCCACGCCGGCCGTTGCACCATAGTCTATCTGTTGTTGACCCGTGGCGGGATTGTACGTCTGACACCCTGCCGCCAATCCCAGTGCGAGCAACGGGGCCAGAAAACCCTTTAGGAATTGCTTTCTAAATATGCGCATTTATCGTTAACCTCGATTATGAAAACTAAAAAAAATCCGGCAAGGCCAAAGCGTTGTCCTCACCAGTTACCTCGTTGACTTCGTTTGCAATTAGACAGGGTGTGGTTGTTGGTTATACAAATAAAGTCTCCATCAACTGCTTTAACAATTCCTTGATGGGCATTCCAATGGCAAACACCGGGATCAGCGGTAGCAGGGCGGCAACCACAAGCTGGACTACGGCTTTCTTGCGCAGGGGGATGGTGCGGATTTCCTCCACCACTTTAAAGAGGCTGGTTATGTCGGCGACGGGGCCGATTTCGGGTGCGGATAATAATTCGTCATTTTGCAGGGTTTCACCTTTGATCCAACGGCGATCCACCAATTGCCCGTATTTCGTCATCAATGCGCCATAGTGAAAATTGGATTGCCGCCTGAATTTCTTCAATTTAGGCATAAATGCCAGCCAAGGAGACAGGAAAATGCCCAACACCAGAAGCACATAGAAAATGGCCAGATGTTTTAAAGACATCACGTCCACGCCATGGTAAATCACGTTGTGCGCCCAGTTCGAAGCCAAAACTGTCGAGGAGGCCAGCACGACGGGGACGAAAATAACGACCGCCTCTTCCAGAAAACCCAAGCCCCCAACCTTGTCGGCATGGGTAGGGGCGAGGTCTAGGTCGAGTTTGGAAACCGAATGGAAAAATACAAACAGGCAGACCACCCGCCATAGCCATGCGCCCAACAAAATGGAAAAAATGGGTCGGGAGACCAATAAGAACCACCAGCCCGCCAGACCTAGCGATGCCAAATCTTTACCCTGCTCCATGGCCCAATTGGCTTCATGAATCTCACGAATATGAGTGATTGCAAAAACTGCAACCAAGACAGCCACCCCTACAATCACGGCAAAGGCGAGGGTGGAACTAAGTAGGCGTTTGGCGTTTTCGGTAGCTTGTCGAAAAGCGGGAATTTGTTCTTGACGCACCAGCCCCGATTTGACGAATTCACCGACGATCATGGGCATGAAAGTTTGCGCCAGTCCTTCCGCGACTATCAGTAGCGGTATGGCAATTAGACAGCGGCTGTGTACGCCGAAATGCCGCATGAGTGGGTCGGTGTGGTCAAAAAGTTTTCCTTGCAACAAGGCAAACAGTATAATCGGAACCCATGTGATTAGGACCGCAATGCCAATGCGTCGGCCGATGCTAAGATCGTGGTCTGACTTGATGAGCCAAAAACGCCGCTGGTAGTGGAACAAAGGCCCTTGCCGGACTAGGTTGATATCAAAGGATTCATCGTCAGGTTTATCCATGGTCATTCCTCCGGGTGGGGTTGGCTTTCAACGTTAGGGGTGTCAACAAAAACACTGCGTCACTACCATAAGTTAAGCTGTGTGGGAGAGGCTAATCCTGCCAATCGGGTGCATACTACCATCATTTCAACTCCACCCTTACGCTCTTAATATTGCCATCGAATTTAAACGGCGCACGGTCAAAGTAGGCCAGCGACACCGGCGAGCCTAGGTCTACGCCTACGTCAAAAGTCTCGCTGGCGGTGAAGGCGGCGGGCACGGTGCGCTTGACAACGGTGCGGGCAGCTTCATTGCCATCGACCGTCAACACCACTTCCGCCGGTGCGCCGGGTTTGGCAATCGTGGTGCCCACCTCGATCTTATGCTTGCCAGCCCCGAGCTTCGTCTTCGAGCGGGTGGTGTAGCGCTCGATAATCATCATATTATATTCGTAGACTAGATCGCCCTTGTCCATGTACAGCGCAAGACCACCGGATGCCCCACCCAGTGCGTACAAAACGCCTGAAGCATTCTCACCAATTTCAGCCTCTATTGTGACATGATTGCTTTCACGGCCTAGTCCGGGGGCGGTGAATTCCGGCATTCGGGTTGTGCTGGCATCAAATTGCCAACTAGCATATGGTGTCTTGACGCGGTCTTCCGGGTGGATGCGCAGCCAAATGCCTGCTCCAATCGGGAAAACCTTGTTAGCCTTAGCTTCTTTGAGGAATGCCGCTTGCATCGCTGCCAGACGTTGCGGCTCTTTTGTCGCCAAATTGTCCGCTTGGGAAAAGTCGGTTTTGAGGTTGTAGAGCTCCCAAACATCTTTGCCGGAATCCCAAGTTGCCAGTCCCGGACTCACCGTCAGCCACGGTGTCAATGGGCCGAAAGTGCTGGCAAACCAACCGTCCAGGTAGATGCCCCGGCTACCGTTATTGTCAAAATACTGGGTGTGCTTGTGGCCGGGTGCTTGCGCGTCGGTGAAGGTATACACCATGCTCACACCGTCGATAGGGTCTTGCTTGAAACCGTCCACCACAGTAGGAGGTTTGATGCCAAGAATGTCATAGATTGTCGGCGCGATGTCGTTGACATGGTGGAATTGTGACCGCGGTTTCTTATCCGGCTGGATGTGCGAAGGCCACGAAACCGCCAGCGGATTGCGCGTCCCGCCGAAATGCGAGGCGACTAATTTGGTGTGATGGAATGGCGTACCACCCGCCCACGCCCAGCCGGCATGGTACATATTGTCCACCTTAGGCCCACCGAGGACGCCCAACCCACCGAGTTGATTCAGTGCTTCTATTTGCTGCTGAATGCTGCTGGGAATCTGATTCTGAGCCAGCAACTCGCTGATGCTGCCGTTTTGGCCTTCGGCACTGGAGCCGTTGTCGCCAAAAATATAAAACACCAATGTGTTGTCGCGTATGCCTTCCCGATCCAATTCGTCGATCACCTTGCCAGCCTGGACATCGACATGCTCCACGAAACCGGCAAACACTTCCATCAAGCGCTGCTGAAAGGCCCGTTCCGATTCGGGGATGCTGTCCCATGCCGCCATGGTTTCGGCCCTCGATGTGAGTTGGGTGTCCGGCGGAATCCAGCCGAGCTCCTTCTGCCGCTTAAAGGTACTCTCGCGCAATGCATCCCATCCACCATCAAACCTTCCCTTGTATTTGTCTGCATATTCTTTGAAGACATGGTGCGGCCCGTGCGCCGCCCCAGGTGCCCAGTACATCAAGAAAGGCTTGTCAGGCGCAAAGGCGCGATGTTTACGCATCCAAGTGACGGCCTTGTCCGCCAAGTCTTCGCTTAGATGATATTTTTCATCGTGGGGCGGCTCGATTGGGTTGAGGTTTTCAACTAGACGCGGCTCCCATTGCGAAGTCTCCCCGGCTAGGAAACCATAGAAGTAGTCAAAGCCTATGCCTTCACCAGTAGGCCAACGGGTAAAAGGACCCATCGCCGTGGTTTCGGTGGCGGGGGTGTTGTGCCATTTACCGAAGGCGGCAGTCTTATAGCCGTATTCGCCTAAAACCTTCGCCAACGTCGCCGATGTCCTTGGAATCACGCCCGTGTAACCGTCCCAGTCCACCGCCCGTTCGGCGATAGTCCCTGAACCCACCCTTTGATGGTTACGGCCTGTCAACAACGAGGCTCGTGTCGGCGAACAAATTGCCGTGGTGTGAAAGGCGTTGAAGCTGATTCCCTGATTGGCGATACGCGAGAGTGTTGGTGTGTGGATAGGCCCACCATAAGTGTCAGGCAGACCGAAACCGACATCATCCAAAAGTATGATAAGGATATTGGGCGCATCCTTGGGCAGATGATCCTTTTCTATTCGTCTTTGGTGTTTGGAATCCTGCAATCTCGGTGCAGCCACGCTTGCCGAAGGGCTTGGTGGGAACGGCAACACCGAGCCGTCTGTGGGCGGCGGAGCGGCATAGCCTAGGGTATGTGCCAGTAGGCTAAACAAGGCGGCGAGTAGCAGACGCTTGCCATTCATTGGGGTCGCTCCGTTAAATAAAGGCCGTTTCAACGGCCTTTTTTAGGTTTAAATTACAAGGTTAATAGACCTATTCATTTATTGCACTGCTCGCTTCGCGGTGTCCTTGGCTGCCTCGGCAGGGGTGCAACGTCCTCCGATGCCGACAGTGGCTTTCATTGCGGTGCTTTTTGCCGCCTTTTCCGCCGTGCAGTCAGGGTCCAGCAACCCGCCGTCGTGGTTGTTGGAACAAGCTGGTAAGAGAATAATCGCAAAAAGGCAAATGGCACATATTCTTTTCATAAGCATACTTCTTTTTATTTGAAATGGTTTTTAGGGTTGGCATTCGGGACAGCAGCTACATCTTCCAGTGTTGGTTTTTCGCTTACGGTTTTCTATAGTAGAATTATTCACGTCAATACGGCTATCCAAAAATCGAAGTTGGGCTACTAAATCAATCAACTATTTTTTATAGGTGGGTTCAGTGTTAAAGGCTGGCTTGGGGCTTACCATCCATGATTCCCACATCGACGAGATAACGGCGGCCCCCGGCTGGTCCGTCGAACACATTAAGACCACACCAAACGCTATCTTTCAGAAACGGGAATTTATCCAGACAGCCCATCTTCACATAGGCAAACATACCCGCTCCGCTGGCTTGATGACACGCGGCACTAGCCCTCCTGGCATGATTGCGTTGGCCATCCCGGTCCATGCCGCGTCCAATCCCCGTTTCTGTGGTCAGGAACTCTCCCCAGACCGGGTTTTCGTTGGGCTAGCTGGCACTGAATTCGAAAGCGTCGGTTCATCGACGTTTCAGGTATTTTTCGTAGCGTTGGGAGTCGATGCATTCCGGCGACACGCCACCACCCTGTGGGGCATGGACTGGACACCCCTGCTACCGATTGGGCGACTGCTATTTCCAAATAGCTCGTATCGAGATCGCTGCATTGGAGCGTTGAGCAGATTGGTAGAGTTCGGCCTACGTCATCCACCCCATCTGGCAGACCCGGAAATCGCACTTTTGCTAGAGGACGACAGCCTCGATGCCTTGCTTGGCAGTACTGGACTCGACTCAACGCGGCCTAAGGAAACGCCCTGCCGCCGTTACCAAGCGCTGCGCTGTGCTGTCCACCACATCAGAGAGCATTTTGATGAACCGGTCACTTTGCGGCGACTCTGCCAAGTGACAGGCGTGTCTGATCGGGCTTTGGAAAGCGCATTCAAAGAAACCTTTGATATGACACCCAAAGCGTATATCACCCTTACGCGCTTGCACGGTGTACGGCGCGCCCTCTGTACAGCGGGGCCTGATGATCTCAGCGTGACCGAAGTGGCTATGCGATGGGGTTTTATTCACTTGGGTCGATTTGCACAATATTATCGTGAGCAATTTGGGGAATCCCCCAGCGAGTCATTGTATCGAAGAACCCGTCGGGATCGGCTAATCAGCCTACCGTTCCCAACCTAGACAAGTTTGCATCAATGACCAAAAACACCCCAAAACTTTGGCGATTTTGCCGCCATTGAACCCGTAAAAATGCCGATGCCAGCTTGTGCCAGACAATTCCTCCTTGTCTGTCGTATAAACGAAAAACCTAGACAGGCTTATCTTGGAACAGGTGATTTTTCGTACGTTCTTTCCAAGCAGGCTATTATTGCCCAACCAAAGCAAGCAGCGTCAACGCTAGAATCAAAGTTTTCATCCGACGAAATCCTAGGAGAGTTTTTGTCCGTTTGTGAAAATTCACTCAATCGTCTCGCCAACGATCACTATTTTGAGGGTTTCACCAAATTATATCGACCACCGAATGGAGCCTTTTCCTTATGGTCTATCTTGAAGACAATAACTTGTGGCTTTTTCTCGCTATCCGCACGTTCACATGCCTTTTCAAGGCTTGGAATAATTTCTTCTGGCTTTTCGATATAATATGCCTCTGCTCCGAGGCTTTTGGCAAACATCGTCAGATCTGGTTCACCTAGACAATAGTAATTGTCGTCCATTTTGCTTAGATCGTTCATTACAGACATTTCGCCATGATGAACAGTTCCGTAATGGTTATCGAATAGAATAAGATAAACCGCGCCAATGCGGTGACGAGCAGCAGATTGAACCTCGACTCCATTCATAAGAAACGCGCCATCTCCGCTTATTGCAATATTAATTCTTTCTGGGTCACCGACCTTCCCACCTATAACGGCGGCATTCGCCCAACCCATTGAGGAAAACCCATAAGGAGCAAAGACTCTATTTGGAGGGTCTATCTGAGTGTAATGATTAAAAAATCCGGTGCAGTTTCCCATGTCGATGAAAAAATTGATTGCTTTTCCGTGAGCAAACTTATCCAACTCGGCCATAAGCCGTTGAGGTTTTATTGGCGAGGAATCTGCCGCCATGTCATGGATATTATTAAACTTGGGGGTTGTGTTTTTCAGGGCGGCTAGGTCGCTTCCTCGCTTTTCAATTCGCACAACCGTGTCGGCAGAAAGGTCCGTCGCCTGTGATAGCTCTATGAGTTGTTGAAGAAAAGACTTTGCCTCAGCTTGGATTTCCAAATCGGTTCTATACACCAGCCCCGGAACTTCATTATTAATATCGACATGAATCATCTTGTGGCAATGTAGCAATTCGCTCCATCGCCCGGAAGACCACTCGTTGAGAGAGCTACCGATGACCATCAGTGCATCCGGTTTGATCTGAGCCAGAAACTCTTCACTTGTCCTGTTCCCGCTCAAACCGAAAACCCCAAGCGACAGTGGATGAGAACCTGGGAAAATGCCCTTAGCCTTCGGGCTGGTCATTACAGGAATGGAATGGCGGCCTAAGAACTCTAGGAAGTTCGAAATAAAATGAGGGTCTTGAAGTGCTTGTCTAGCCCCATTTCCAAGATAAATTACCGGGTTCAGTGCATCCAAGAGCATTTGAAAGGCTTCGCCTGCTATTTTGCTGTCAGCCCTAAGCTGGAACAGATTTCCACCAGAATGTAATGGCGATGCCGAAATATCGGCTTTCTGTATTACACCATTCGAGACATCAAGCGGAACGCAAAGATGGGCTGCACGGTTCGGGGTAGAATGAACAATTTTCAGTGCCTTGCCAAACTGAATGTGAAAGTTTTCGACATTGGAAACAAACTCACTAAACGCGGTTGCATGCCTGAATACCTCTGTTGTATTTACACCCGCATTTGAACTCTCTTGCCAAGCGCCAAGGCCTAAACTTGCAGTCGAAGCGCACCCGCTAATGAGAAGCAAGGGAGAATGGTCTTTGTGCGCACAAGCCACCCCGGTCAGAGCATTGGTGGCGCCGGGCCCCGCTGTGGTGAAGACAACCCCGAGCTTGCCAGTCACGCGAGCATATCCGTCAGCCATGAAGGCCGCCCCTTCTTCATGCCGACTGATAATCAGTTGAATACCTTCCGCAGATTGCCCACGCAAAAGCTTAAGAAATGGGTAGATATACCCGCCAGGCAGGCCAAAGACATGTGAGACCCCTTCCCGATGAAGGTACTTGAATACGAGTTCCGGGACACCTATTTGTCGGTAAGATTCGAAATTCTGCATATCCATTGTTTTTATTGATGTTTAATTAAAATCTTTTAATCCAATCGGTATTAACGGGATTTCGTATTCTGAATTCACCCATATTGTCTTGCTGAGTTGAAGGTGTGGGATATCCGATGATGACAACGCCAAATATTTTATCCATACTTGTTAATCCAATGCGTTCTTTGAAGCCTGAAAAGACGCCGTTATACAAAAACTGAATGCATGTTCCAAGACCACGACTTTTGGCAGCGAGAGTTAGTGCATAGGTAAAGTTTGCCAACGATGCTTGCGTCGCCGACTTGGAAATAAAGAAATCCTTCCAAGCCCGTCGAATTAGATTTTTAGTCAATCTAACACGAAAGTCCCAGCGATTTTCACTCGCCGGATTTATCATTCTATAAATATATAATGACATTGCATTTATAGAGTATCTAAAAAAATCAGAAAAGGACTCTTTTTTGGAATATATAAGCAAGGCCGATGGTCTACCCTTAATTCTTAGTTCGCTTTCCAGAAGCGCAATAACAGCTTCATTGGCCTTCGCCGAGTTTAGTTTTTTTTGATCTTGAAAAAGCTGTTTGATCTTAGGCAAGGCAGATTCCCAACCGAGAATTTCGAATTCCCTAATGAATTGTGCCGTGGCTTCTTGCGAAAAGGCTTTGACCCTCCAAGGTTGTGTATTTCCTGCCGAGGGGGCCCATGAAGCCAAATCGATAATTTCCTGAATCAATTCCTCCGGCACCATGTCGTCTGCATAAGCACGCACGGAAGATCTCTGACGCAATATTTCTACAAAAGAAGACATGCTGTCCATTATTTCAATACCTTGGATAAACCAGAACTATTTTTATAGCCGAACGAACACGTTTTTCGGATATGTTTCCCCGTTTTGCAGTTCGGCTCTGAGAGAATTCCAGAGGTGACATCAACCAATGCGGATTTACCGAGTGTACAAGGAAATGGTTTGATCATGAGTCTCATTTGTTAGGTTTAGTGTTTATCGGCCAACACATCCTCTCCTCTTTTAAGGATTAGGTCAATGAGCCAGAGCAAACCTTCATTTTGGGTGTTTCTGGCTAAAACCGCGAATGTCGGGTGAGTGAGTTTGCACAAGCGGATAAGAACTCTCACTTTCACGGGACTTTTGGCATCCCTGTGACCTTAGCACCCGGAAAAACGCCGGGGGCGGCAACACTAGGCAACCGGGCTTGTCTGCATTGTGTATTTTGTTGGGGATGCCCCCCAGCCAATTTCCACCTAAAAAACCTTCGCTTTTTAGACAGTATTCGGCTGTTTTTACTCAACCCCTGTCATATTTCAAAGTCGATGTCAGCAATGTCGGGTAGGCCAAACCCTGTCCGAAAACGGGGGTTTTCGGACAGGCAAGAAAAGGGTGTCCAAAAATTAGGGAAAGCGTGTTTCGTACAGGTGCTATAAATTAGTACATCGTTTTAGTACAGGTTTGGCGCGGAAAAATACGGGGAAGCCGCTTAACTACAAGTCGCCGGGGCAGTAGGGAAGGGAATTATGGGACGCTGATCTATCAACGCTTTAACAATTCGCGCCAGTGCCAAGGGCTGCTTGACGGTCAATCACGGGCGGCATTCACTCGTTCCCTGAGTTCCTTCCCCGGCTTGAAGTGGACGGCGAACCGCGCTGGCAATTCAACAGCCTCCCCTGTTCTCGGATTGCGGTCAACCCTCGGTGGGCGGCGGTGCAGCGAAAACCCGCCGAACCCGCGAATCTCCACCCGGTCCCCGCTCTGCAAAGCGAGGACAATCCTGTCGGTGATCGCCAGCACCGCTGCCTTGACTTCGCCGACTGGCAGGTGTCCGAGCTTGTCGGCCAGCCGGGAAATGAGTTCAGCCCTAGTCATGGCACGGTTGTCGGTTTAAGATTTTAACTGGCGCGGGTGGATGTAGCTGCGCGGTAACGATTACGCAAACTTTCCCCGAAGAGCGTCTTTCAACTCATTTTCAGGTATGCGATGCAAAGCAAGGTTAATAACTACCGCTGCCATTTGACCAATGGATGGCTTATGGGTTGTATCAGGCGAAATCGCGTCAACTAGTTGTTCCAGTTTTTTCCAATCAGCCGCTATTTTTGGAATTTTTACTTGGGACGTTTTTCCTTCCAACGATGGCCTGCCGCCCGATGATTGCAGCATCTTCTCCATAGTTTGTCGTATGGAAAATAAATCTAAACCCTCAGACGAAGCAATAGGTCTAGCATCGAACGCCTTTTCTATACAAAGCCGGATCTAACCTTTTTGCCCTTGGAGATGTATCCACGATCTTACCGTCCTTTTTCGTGCCGGAAACTAATCTGATTTCTCTCATTTTAAGGCTCCAATTTATTTAACTTTTATGTCTATAAGATAAAACGTCTGATTAAACTCAATAGCCATCTGTCCCTGCCGTGTTTTTTTGCCTATCTCATGCACCAAGCTGACAATTTCATCTATTTCTTTGCGCGAACTTATCCGAATCAATAAATGTGTAAACCAAAACAGGCTCCTCGACCACCAAATCCTGCCTTTCTTCGTTAAGCCAAGCCCCTCTGACAGGCGGCATAGCCGTAGCCCCGCCGCAGGATTTCAGAGAGTAACAAAAGAGCCTTATTGACCCACTTTTCCTGTTCCACAGGCTTGCCTCGCTTGTCCTTGTTCGGGATATAGATGGCAAACCGCTGATCCCTGCCTTACTCTAGCCCCAAATGCTTCTGCGATATTGATCTCTTTGTTTTCTTCCATACGTTTAGCCCTCCATGATATTGAATCTATTTGTTTCTTCTAGCATCTATCATAAACTTTTGGAGCCATAAGTCAATTGAAGAAAGCATTTCATGATTCACGACCTAGCCCAAGTTAAGTGCTAGCAACCGCCGCAAGATTTCCTTGTCTGGCATGGCATCGGCGTAATCCGTCCAGCCATAGGCTTCGGCCACAGCCTTATCCAAGTTCTTATGGGCATTTGCATCGGCCCTATGTCCTAAGTGCCGTTTTTGTTTGGGGAAGACTGTCCAAGTCGGCCACGCTCCTGCGCTAGCACCCCGCCAAGCAAGGCAACCGGGATTTGATAGCGTCTTGAGACTTCGGCCACGCATTCGATGGTCACTGGTTGCGCAACCGGCATGGCTTCGACAGTCAGCACAGGCATGTCTATTTCTCCCGCAAAAGCCGGGATTGTCTTCTATTGCGCGGGCGTTCGACTTTGGAAAACCTAGGTAATGGGCTGTAAGGGTTTTGTTAATTTTGCACACTGACCGCCTTATTTGATGGCTAGGGCGGACTGGATTGTGGTGCAGATGAGCGATTGGCGGCATCGTTGGTTTGTTGCCATTCGCCACCCATCATGGAAAAAACCGATCCAGGCCGTTTGGATTCCACGGCTTTGGACTTATAATTCACACCCCATCCGCCAATCACGGTATTGCGGATACCGCACACAAGAGAGCCACGCATGACCAAACGCCTGAACAAGCAAGAACTGATCGACGCAGTGAAAACCCAAGTTGCCGAAAAACGCCCCGGCCTCAACAAGGCCGACGTGGAGGCCGTTTTGGACGCGCTGGGGGAGACCCTCCGCAACGAATTGGCCGAAGGCAACATTGTCCCGTTTACCGGGTTTGGGATTTTTGAACCGAAGGAAACCGCCGAGCGGACCGGGTGCAACCCACAGTCAGGCGAGCCGATCACGATTGCCGCGTCGAAGTCCGTGCGCTTCAAGCTGGCCGCACCGTTCAAGGCGCAATTGAACGGCGGGAAGGAAGACGCTTCCGCCTGACAGCGTCAACAGTTACACGACAGGACGGGGGATCAGTTTGGTTTTGGAAACCAAAAGATCGCTTTAGCCAGAATGAACCTTTTATGGTACTATGCATCACAAAAGGTGCAGGATGGAAGAAAACTATAAAATCCCGCTTGTATTCTATCGAACGTCGTCAGGAGGCGAACCGGTTCGGGATTGGCTGAAAGGGCTAAACCCGGATGATCGAAATGCGGTGGGGATGGATTTGATGCGTGCGCAATGGCGATGGCCGATTGGCATGCCTTTGTGCCGCCCGATGGGGGACGGATTGTGGGAGGTACGGACTGAGCTTCCAAGCCGCCGAATTGCCCGCGTGCTGTTCTGCGTCCATGCAGGCCGGCTGGTGGCATTGCACGGCTTTATCAAGAAGACGCAAAAAACGCCGGATGAAGAATTGAAAAAGGCGCGCAAGCGCCAAAAGGAAATTGAAACATGAACGATAAACATATCGGTTCGGGCCTTGATGACTTTCTGCAAGAAGAAGGCCTGTTTGAGGAGACCCAGGCGCAAGCCATTAAAGAGGTAATCGCATGGCAATTAGACCAAGCGATGAAAGAAAAAGGGATTTCCAAGGCTCGGATGGCTATCCTGCTCAAGACCAGCCGAACACAGGTCACGCGATTGCTCGATCCTGCAAACGACATCACACTATCCACACTACAACGGGCGGCGGCTTTGGTTGGACGGAAGGTAAGAATAGACCTAGTGGCGGAAAATGGCGGTTAAGCAAGGATCATTCACATCAATAATTCGGTGCTTATTCCGTGTCAAATGCAAACCACGGGTAACACTATAAGAACGCTCATGACACCTTTGACATAAAAATGATCGCTGATCGATTCGACCAATTTCAAACGTTTGATGGCTGGATTGCCAGCCGGAATGCTGAGTTGCACTAAACCCTGTCAATAGACCCTACTTCTATGGGAGGGTCAAAACTTGCTGAAAAGACGATCACTGGAGCCGTTTTAGAATTTTGATAGGCTAAAAGGGCCTTAAACCGGTTTTTCGTCCGATTGCTACTCGAACCCCATTTACTGAGGGCTATAATGATGGCTAAGTTTAGCAACGCTTCGATCATTCAAATAAAAACACGAGTCATCACGATGAATAAAACCGAACTCATAGATTCCATCGCCGAGAAAACCGACCAGGCCAAGGCCTATGTAGCTAAGGTTCTTGATGCCCTGATGGAAACCATCGAGGCTACGGTTGCGAAAGGAGACAAGGTGCAATTGGTTGGATTCGGAACCTTCGAGCCGCAACACAGGAATGCAAGGCCCGGGCGTAACCCTCAGACCGGCGAACCCCTTGAGATTGCCGAGGCGACCCTTCCAAAATTCACCCCCGGAAAGTCCTTCAAGGAACGAGTGGTGGAGGCGCACAAACCCAAGCCAAAGCCAGCCTCTACTGGAAAGGCAAAAGCCAAAGCCAAAACTGAGGCAACTACGACTCCTAAAGCACAAGGTTAAACCCAAAAAGGCATAGAGTTCGTGTCGGTGAGATGGAAATTCACGAGATCATGGCCGATTTAATGAGCATGAATAAGCCAAAGCGGCATGGTTCAATTTGCCAAGCTTCAGTGCGACACTTTTTCCAGCACTAAATAAAGGCTCGACCCTATGAAAATAAAGGCTTTGGCCTTGTGGTGCTTTGCCAAAAGTGTAACCCTACTTTGAACTACGCCTAAATAGATTATTTATCATGCCAAATATTGGTCTTTAGGCAATTTAAAAACTTGAACATCGAGTGTCACATAAATACCAGGGAAAATCATGCAAGGCGAAAGAGGATACTGGCGGTATTGGGGTAAGGCGCAGCGTCCAACAGATAGCAATTCCGAAGCAAGCTATCATTTGCTACCCTACCACTGCCTGGATGTGGCTGCGGTAGGGAAGGTTTATCTGGATCGCCATGTGGCATTGCGCACTGATTGGGCTGCGCGGTTGCAAATCTCAGAGAAAAACCTAAATGATTGGTTTGTTTTATTTTTGTCTCAGCACGATTTAGGTAAATTCAGTTATCGCTTCCAAGGGTTGCGGCGGAAAGATATTTGTCGAGCATTGGAAAACCAGCAGGAGGAAGGCCGATACCACCCACGGCATGATACGCTGGGCTATCTCCTCTGGGAGGGAAAAATTGGCCCACTATCCATTGAGCAAGCATGGTTCGGCATTACTGCGGATCGAGGAAGTCAACGTGCTTGGCGGGAAAATTTTGAAATATGGGCAAGGATAGTTACTGGCCATCATGGTCAGCCCCCAAAAACTTCCGAACAACCACCCTGTCTCGACCATCTGTTTTCCCAACATGACCAGCAAGCCGCAATGCAATTTGCCACAGATTGCGCAGAGTTGTTGTTACCTGACCGCAACATCGCTTTGTCGGATGGGTGGGCGGTTAACGAACAACTGAAACCCCTGTCGTGGTGGCTGGCCGGTCTTGCCGTGTTATGCGATTGGCTAGGTTCAAATCAAGAATTTTTCGCTTATCAGGCTGTACCAGATAATAACGCAAACCCCTTGGACAGTTATTGGCAAAATGTAGCCTTGCCACAAGCGAAAAAAGCCCTGAGCCATTATGGTCTGCTACCGCCGAAGGTCAAGCCGCAAACTCTAGCCAGCCTTTTTGGCTTCAAGTCGCCAACCCCGCTACAACAAACTGCGGCAACGCTACCGTTAAATGCCTCCCCTCAGTTGTTCATTCTGGAAGATGTCACCGGAGCAGGTAAAACCGAGGCGGCACTGATGCTTGCCCATCGACTGATCGAGTCTGGGCAAGCAGATGGCTTTTATTTTGGCTTGCCGACCATGGCGACCTCAAACGCCATGTTCCGCCGCATCGCAGACAAAGAGGAAGGCGCAGACAAAGACGAAGGCGTGGCGCAGAAATTCTTCGAGGGCAAGTGGAATTGCGTACTGGCGCACAGTGCCAGCCGCTTGAAGCCAGTATTGGAAGCATTGCTGTCGGGTGGCAGCAATGATGCCGATTATGTCGGACGAGACGAGCAGTCCGCCGCCAACGAGCGATTGGCTTGGTTTTCCGATAATCGCAAGAAGTCTCTGCTTGCCGATATTGGTGTTGGGACGGTGGATCAAGCTTTGCTGGCGATATTATACAGTCGGCATCAATCTTTGCGGCTTTTAGGCTTGGCGCGTAAGGTCTTAATCGTGGATGAGGTTCATGCAGCCGATGCCTATATGCTAAAGCTCATGGAGGCTTTGTTAACTTTTCATGCTGCCTCAGGCGGCAGTGCGATACTCCTTTCAGCGACTCTGCCCCAGATTACCCGCGAAAAACTGGCACAGGCTTACTGTGAAGGCTTGGGCCTGAAAGCGCCAGCTTTGCCAAGCAATCAATATCCCCTATTAACACGCGTTGGTATGGACGAACCCGACGAAATCCCCTTGGAGACGCGCCCCGAAGTAGCGCGGACCGTGGCTATTGAGTGGGTTAATTCCGTCGAATCCGCCGTTGAAGTCCTGCTTGCCGTCAGGGCCGAAGGCCGTTGCGCATGCTGGATTCGCAATACGGTGGATGATGCCATAGCGGCTTTTGAACTATTACGGCAAGCAGGAGTATCAGTGGATGATTTGATTTTATTCCATGCCCGCTTCGCCTTAGCGGATAGACTAACCATTGAAGAGCAGGTATTGAAAGGTTTTGGGCCGAAAAGCAGTATGGAAAGTCGGGCAAGAAAAATTTTAGTTGGTACGCAGGTTTTGGAGCAATCTCTGGACTTGGATATGGATGTCATGCTATCCGACCTGGCTCCCGTCGATCTTCTCATTCAGCGGGCCGGACGCCTCTGTCGCCATGTCCGCGACATTCTTGGCAATCGTTCCAAGGATAATGGTCGTGGCATTCCAAAACTTTGGCTGTTCGGGCCTGAGTTTACCGAAACCCCGGCGGCAAATTGGCTAAAGGAACCGCTTCCCGGTACGGCGGCGGTGTACCAAGACCATGGCCGACTGTGGCTCACTGCCCGACTGTTGCGGCAGTCCGGGAAACTCGCCATGCCCGGCGACGCACGCTTTCTGATCGAAGGCGTTTACGGCATGGAAGCTGAAGCTCTAATTCCACAAGCATTTCAAAGCAAAACAAACAATCTTTTGGGCGTTAAATCCGCCAAGCAAAGCATCGCTTCAGCCAACACCATAACGCTGGATAGGGGCTATGAGGATGCAGGCTTCGATCCTTGGGATGATGCCTTGATTCCCACCCGCCTGGAAGATCAACCCTCCGTCACGGTTAGGCTTGCCCGTTGGGAAGGCGGCGATGTGAAGCCCTGGATTTCCTCGCCAAAGTTCGCCTGGGAATTGAGCCAACTCAGCGTTCGCATTTCTTTGTTGGCGGATGAAGCCGAGGTTAATGGCACGGCGATGAAGGAAGCCGTTGACCGCTGCCGCGAACAAATGCCGGATAAAGGCAAGTGGAGCAAGCTATTGGTGCTGCGGCCTACGGATGGATCGATTTGGATAGGGCAAGGGAAGAACAAGAAAGGCGAGATCATCTGCTTGGGGTACGACGAGCAGATGGGCCTGCGGCTAGTGTAGAGGGGCGGCGGTGCCGCCCCAGGAAGCCCAACAAAGGTTGGGAACGATAAGCCAACAGTGCACTATTAGGTCACACACTCGGTTCAACCCATCAAGCAGAGACAGGAACATTGAATAGGATACCTCAAGAAAGTAAGATATGGGGTAGTTAAATATCTTCTAATTAATCATACACTCTTGTACATATTTTTATATGGGTCTATGATTGTCGCTCGAACCTCATTGGAGATCGACGATGGCGAACCAAATTGACCTTATCCGCCAAGCCAAAGAACAAGAAATGGCTCGGCATAAAAACTCTATGGCTTTGTTGGATGACATTGAACAGAGTGCCACTGATGAAAGAAATCAGTCTTTGGGCATACATGAGGAATACTGGGAATTAAAGCAACTTGCCAACCACAATGACCACGACTGCCGTTCATTTGCAGATACGCACGGATTATGACCATTATGCCTTTTAACCTTGTGACCGAGAGATATCTTCCTGTCCTTAGAGCCAGCGGCACGAAGGACAGGATTGCCCCTTGGGAAATCACCACTGACTATGCCGACAATCCGGTTGTGGCGCTGGATGCCCCACGTTCGGACTTCAATGGTGTTTTAGCCCAATTCCTGATTGGCCTACAGCAAACTACTTTCGCGCCTAAAGACCGCCGGGAATGGGAAGATCGGTTATTCGGTCAGCCACCAACCCCCGAAGAATTGAAGGCCGCATTTGTTCAGTTTGAATACGCTTTCAATTTGGATGGCGATGGCCCGCGCTTTATGCAGGATTTCGATCCTTTGGCGGCACAAAAACCGCTCCCAATCACGGCATTGCTGATAGACACCGCCGGTAGCGAAACCCATTTTATCAAGAACTTGCCGGAACAAGGCTTTTCGCCCGCCTTGGCTGCGATGGCCTTGTATGCCCTGCAAACCAATGCCCCGGCAGGTGGCGCTGGTCATCGCACTTCTTTGCGGGGCGGTGGGCCGTTGACCACGCTGGTGGTATGTGCCCCGGACGATCCGAAACAACCGGCAACACTCTGGCAAACCCTGTGGCTCAATGTGCTGGAGGCATCCTATTTCAAAAGCCAACACAACCGCCCCGAAGACATCTTTCCTTGGCTTGCCCCGACCCGGACTAGTGAGAAAGACAGCAAAACCCAAGTTACGACACGGGACGATGTGAACCCTTTGCAAATGTTTTGGGGCATGCCCCGGCGCATCCGCCTAGATTTCGAGAACGTAGGTAGCGGCGAATGCGGCTTGTCCGGGGAACACTCGGAACTCTTGATCCGGCAATATCGCACCAGGAATTATGGCGTGAACTATAGCGGTGCCTGGGAGCATGTATTAAGCCCGCATAACCGCAGCGAAGTGGAAGTTCTGCCCATGCACGCCAAAGGCCAGATCAATTATCGGCATTGGCTGGGCTTGGTGCAACGCAACCAAGACAAGAAAATCCAGCGGGTTCCTGCGGCGACCATCCAACGTTTCTGGAGACAGTGGAGACAGCTACAACGCGATGGCTACCGTTTTAGATTGTGGGCTTTCGGTTATGACATGGACAACATGAAGCCACGTTGCTGGTATGAGGCCACCATGCCGCTATTCGAATTAGACGAAACCAAGCGCGAACCATTTGAAGGCACGGTAAAAAATTTAATTGACGCCGCCGGATTGTTTCTGGGAAACCTGCGTTCTTGTCTCAAGGATGCGTGGTTTAGCGACGGAGATCCTCGCCGCACAGGGGCCGACACGGGTTTTCTGGACACTGCGTTCTGGTCTGACACGGAGAATGATTTCTACCATTTATTAGGGCAATTGCGCACAGAGCCGGACAACAGCGTCCTCCGCAAGCAAATATTCATAGATTGGCACGGCAAACTCAATAGATACACGCTGGAAACCTTCGACCGTTACGCCAATACCAGTCAGATCGCTGAACAGAATCCCCGCCGCATCGCCGAGGCGCACCGCAACCTGATGCGCTTCAACTACAAGAAAGACATCAAGAATCTCTTGGATATGCCCATCACACCCGACAAGAAAGCCTAAAGGAGGCTTGCCATGGAAACCTCACCCGATACTCAAGAAGAAAAAAGAAAACTGTTCAATGCCACCGTCATGGAGTGGTGGCAGGAAATGCGACCCGCCAACGAAAGAGAAGGCCAGCCCAACCGTCGTGGCGAATTGGCGGAATTGAAACGCTGCAAGACGTTGGCTGAATTATTGTTCGTGCCGCGCTTGCAAGTTTTGCGTTGGAAATTGCGCAAAGCCGATTACGCCAAAGAAGCGAAATACCCCGCTATTGCCGCTATCGCCGGAGTATTGGCCCGCATCGAGCAAACCACAGATACCAAGTTTCCCGTTTGGCTGGCCCAGTCCAAAGCGAACGGTGAACCGCGTGTCGGCGAATTGCGCTTCCAAAGGTTGGCATCTTGCAAATCACTGGACGAGGTGTTTTCTGCCTTGATCCGGGTATTACCCTTGGCTGATAAGACTGCTCCTATCGCTTCTTTAGCACATGATATTTACCACTGGGGCGAGCGAACCCGGCAGCGCTGGACGATGGAATATTACGAGGAACTGCTAAAGGAAGAGGAAAAGAAGAAGAAAAAAGGATAGTTTTTCGCTCGTTCCCAAGCTCCGGCTTGGGAACGCGGTTCAGGAAGCTCCAGCTTCCCAAGTGAGTGCCGCACAGAAAGCTAGAGCTTCCAAGAGTTTTTGGTTCCCAAGCAAGAGCTTGGGAACCAGCAGATAATAATCCCTATTGGAGAACCCAACCATGACCAACTTCGTCCAACTGCATCTTTTGACTTCTTACCCCCCCGCCAACCTCAACCGCGACGACTTGGGGAGGCCCAAGACCGCTGAAATGGGCGGTGAAAAGCGGCTGCGCATTTCCTCGCAAAGTCTAAAGCGCGCTTGGCGTACTTCGGAAGTGATGGAAAACGCATTGAAAGGACATAAAGGGGTGCGCACCAAGCTGATGGGTGTGGAAGTCTTCAAGGCGTTGAAAGAAAAAGGCATCAAAGACAAAGCGTCGCAGGACTGGGCGCAGAAAATAGCCGCCGTATTCGGTAAACCAGAAGGTGGAAGTGCAACGCCTGAGCAAACCGAGCATGAGGAATTGGTGTTGGCTGACGGTAGCAGCGTACCGAAAGCACTGGCGAAAACCCTAGCCATCAAGCAACTCGCCCATATCAGCCCGGAAGAACGCGCTGCCATTGATGCCTTGGTAGTTAATTTGGCAGAACGCGGCAGCGAACCCACCGCCGATGAATTGAAGCTGCTGCGGGAAAAGCACACCGCCGCCGACATTGCCTTGTTCGGGCGGATGTTGGCCGACAGTCCGCGCTACAACATGGAAGCCGCTGCCCAAGTGGCCCACGCCATCAGTGTGCATAAGGTTGCCATAGAGGACGATTTTTTCACCGCCGTGGACGACCTGAACAAGGGGCTGGAAGATGTCGGTGCCGGACACATGGGCGAAACCGAGTTTGCCGCCGGTTTGTTCTACCTTTATCTCTGCATCGACAAGGATTTGTTGATTGAGAACCTTAACGGCGACGATGCATTGGCGAACCAAACCCTGGCTGCATTGGTGGAAGCCGCCGCCACCGTCGCGCCGACCGGCAAGCAAAACAGCTTCGGCTCTCGCGCCCGCGCCTCGTTCATCTTGGCGGAACGCGGTGGGCAGCAGCCGCGTTCTTTGTCCGTCGCGTTTCTCAAGCCAGTGGATTGCAGGAAACCCAATAACGGCATGTTGTTAAATGCCATCCAGGCGTTAACCTCGACGCGGGACAACATGGACAAGGTGTACGGCTCCTGTGCCGATGCCTGTTCAATCATGGATGCCACCAAACCCGAAGGCAGTTTGCAAGCCATCCTCGAATTTGTCCGGGGCTAAGCCATGCGCGAATTCTTAGTGTTCCGGCTATATGGGCCGCTGGCGGCTTGGGGCGACATTGCCGTGGGCGAACAGCGGCCCACCACGCCGCACCCGTCCAAGTCCGCGATCCTGGGGTTGGTCGCGGCTGCGCTCGGCATTCGGCGCGACGAGGAAGAACGGCAGCAGGCTTTGGCCGAAGGCTATGGCTATGCCGTGCGGGTGGATGCTTCGGGAGTGTTACTGCGCGATTACCACACCACGCAGATTCCCGACTCCACCAGCCGCTTGAAGCACCTGCTCACCCGGCGCGACGAAACCCGCGACCGGCAAAATCTGTACACCGTTCTTTCCACCCGTGACTACCGCTGCGACGGGCTGTACACCGTCAGTTTGTGGTCAATAGGTAAAACCGCCCCGAGCCTTGGGGAAGCCGCAGCCGCCTTGCACCGTCCTTGCTTCCCGCTCTATCTCGGGCGCAAATCCTGCCCCTTGGCTTTGCCGATGTTCCCGCTGTGCTTGCAGGCAGAAACCTTTGAATCTGCGTTTGCCCAGTACGACGAGGGGCAACCCGACGCACTCAAAAACTTCCTGCTTCAGCCTCTCAAGGCGCTGAAAGCCGATGTTCCCGACTATTACTGGGACGAACACGATGCGCCAACGGGCATGCAGCCAATGCACACCACGCCGCGCCAAGATGCCCCCTTGAGCCGCAAGCGTTGGCAATTTGGCAAACGCAACGAACAATACGCAAGGGGTAAGCAATGAACGGCTATATGCACCGCATTCGCTTGAAACCCGGTTTAGATATCCAACAACTTGCCCGGTTATTGCCAACGCATGCCTATGCGGAACATCAACTGGTCTGGCGCTGGTTTGCCGATCAAGAAGCAGGACGGGATTTCCTATTCCGCCGAGAACAACAGGGACACTGGCCTATTTATTATGTGCTGTCAAAAAGGGAAGTCGTGGAGTTGTCCGATTCGTGGGAAATCGAAAGCCGGCCATTTGAACCCCGCTTATCGAATGGCGAACGCTTGGCATTTTCTCTCCGCGCCAATCCGGTAAAGGTGCGTAAAATTAGCGATGACCCTACAGTCAAAACCCGCCGCCGGGACGATGTGGTGGCCGACCTCAAACAAAAGCTATACCCCGATAAAAACCAACGCCCTCCAATGGCGCAAATAGTTTGTGAAGCGGGAACCGAATGGCTGGCGGCGCGGGCCAAAAGAAACGGTTTTGCGGTCGAAAGCCTCAACGTCGATGGCTACCAGCAACACCGTTTATACAAACCCGGAACGGACAAGCCGGTTACCTTGAGTACCTTGGAGTTTAGGGGGATATTGCAGATTGAAGATACCGGGCTTTTTACGGAAAAACTCTTCCAAGGCATCGGCCCCGCCAAAGCCTTCGGCTGCGGCTTGCTGCTAGTACGGAGAATATAGAAATGTATGGATAAAATGACCGTTCAATCGGCATTTTTAGCCAAATCCAACTTGATGGATGCGGTAAAATCCGTATTGCCATGTACGCACAGATGGCGCACAATAAACATCTATCACCCCCTTAACCTGTAGCCTGCCATGAACACAGTGACAACCAAGGAAAACCGCATCCACATCCGTTGCGATGCGCGAACCCGGCAACTGCTGGACAAGGCTGCGGCCTATGTGCATGTCAGCGTATCCGAATTTGTGCTGTCCCGCGCACTGGCTTCGGCAGAGCAAATTGTGCAATCTCATGAGTCGATCACCTTGACGGAGACAGACTTTCAAGCGTTTCTTGCGGCCCTGGACGCACCAGTCAAACCTAATGAAGCCCTAAATCGTGCTTTTGAACGTCATGATGAACAGGTCATCCGGTGACGGCTTACCGCATTCGGTCGTTGGACAAGAGGGTCGATGCGAAAATCTTTTGCTGTGGACAACCCGCCCTTGACGACTATATCGCACATTATGCGTCGCAAGACGAACGGCGAGGCATTGCGCGGGTTTTTGTCGCAACACCGGAAAGCGATGTTCGCTGTCTGGCAGGATTCTTCACGCTTAGCGCGGGCAGTGTGGATTGCTGTGAACTGCCTGTCACCCTATCGCGCAAGCTGCCACGCTATCCCGTTCCAATCGCTTTGCTGGGTCGTTTAGCGGTTGACCGACGCTATCAGGGAAAGGGGCTTGGCTCGATTCTGTTGGCCGATGCTTGCCGTAAAGTGGCCCAAGCCAGTGCCCTACTGGCAGTGGCCGGGGTAGTTGTGGACGCTAAGGACGAGTCGGCGGCGGCCTTCACGTAAAAATGCCCCCAAGATTTTGCAAGCCGCCGACGGTGAATCCCACATCATGCACATAAAGGATTGGACATCATAAATGCTCCCACCCCTCAAACCCATCGCCATGAAAGAAAGAGTCAGCTTGCTGTTCATCGAATACGGCGAAATCGACGTGGTTGACGGCGCGTTCGTCGTCATCGACAAGACTGGCATTCGCACTCAGATACCCGTTGGTTCCATCGCCTGCCTGATGCTGGAGCCGGGGACGAGGGTTTCTCACCGCGCCGCCGCATTGGCTTCCCGAGTTGGCACCTTGCTGGTGTGGGTCGGCGAGGCCGGGGTGCGGCTGTACTCGGCGGGCCAGCCCGGCGGGGCGCGGGCCGACCGCTTGCTCTATCAAGCCAAGCTCGCCCTCGACGATGCGGCACGGCTCAAAGTCGTGCGTAAGATGTATGAAGTGCGCTTCGGCGAGCCGTCGCCGCAGCACCGCAGCGTCGAGCAATTGCGCGGCATCGAAGGCGCACGAGTGCGCAAGACCTACGAACTGCTCGCGAAGCGCTACGGCGTCGTGTGGAAACACCGCGACTATGACGCGCAGGAATGGGGTTCCGGCGACATGCCCAACCGCTGCATGTCCTCCTCCACTGCATGCCTGTACGGCATCACCGAAGCCGCCGTGCTGGCGGCGGGCTATGCCCCGGCAGTGGGTTTCATCCACACCGGCAAGCCTTTGTCATTCGTCTACGACATCGCCGATTTGGTCAAATTCGACACCGTCGTCCCCGTTGCCTTCAAAATCGCCGCCCGCGAACCCGCCAACCCCGAGCGCGAAGTGCGCCTCGCCTGCCGCGACGTGTTCCGCCAAACGCATCTGCTGAAAAAGCTGATCCCCCTGATCGAAGAAGTCCTCGCCGCTGGCGAACTGACACCGCCTGAAGCGCCGGAGGAATCCGTCGAACCCGCCATACCCAACCCGGAGGGCATCGGCGATGCCGGTCATCGTGCTTGAAACTGTCCCCTGTAGGGATGAACCTGATAGTGGCTTGCCGGTCTGGATTAAACCGACTCGCTCTCCACCTCCGTGGGGATTGGCCGAGGCCATGCGATGCTAGTCATCGTCGTTGAAAACGTCCCGCCCCGCCTGCGTGGCAGGCTGGCCGTCTGGCTCGTCGAAGTGCGTGCTGGTGTCTACGTCGGAGACCTGTCCACACGGGTGCGGGAGATGATTTGGCGCCAGGTCGCCGAAGGCATCGAGGAAGGCAACGCCGTTCTGACTTGGAGCACCAACACCGAATCGGGCTTTGATTTCCTCACCCTGGGCAAAAACCGCCGCATGCCGGTCGAACTGGACGGCCTCAAGCTGGTGTCGTTCTATCCGCCCGAACCCGGCCCGGAAGACGGAAACACTCCCGCATGAACGGCACGACGGCTAGGTTTCCCTTATTTTTCAACGCTTTCGGTAAATCGCCGAATGATCTCTTTAATAATTTGGAACTGATTGATAATACTGGCGTTTTTTTGCCAGGAAAAACGCCAGAAATCGGTAACTTTTTACACCGCCGTTTTGTGTCGGCCTGACAATGGGTTATAATTGGTGCGTTCCCCACAGCCGTGGGGATGAACCGCGCGCTATGAATAATCCTCATACTGTGATTGCGCGTTCCCCACAGCCGTGGGGATGAACCGCGAACGGGGTTAATGTCTCTGGGGGCTATGGGGCGTTCCCCACAGCCGTGGGGATGAACCGGATTTTAGCGGAAGTCTGGTACATTTTCCCTCGCGTTCCCCACAGCCGTGGGGATGAACCGAAATTGACGACATATACAGGTTAAAAAAAATGGCGTTCCCCACAGCCGTGGGGATGAACCGAACTTCCCGTTCAACTAACTCCACTGGAGGGTGCGTTCCCCACAGCCGTGGGGATGAACCGGCGGGACAGAAAATACGCCATCTTGTGTATAGGCGTTCCCCACAGCCGTGGGGATGAACCGTATGCGGTTGCTGATTTGGGTTAAATCCTCTAGCGTTCCCCACAGCCGTGGGGATGAACCGGTGGTGTATGAGTGGTTTATCGCATGTAATAAGCGTTCCCCACAGCCGTGGGGATGAACCGTTCCACGTTAAACGCTACGAGCGGTTTAGTGGGCGTTCCCCACAGCCGTGGGGATGAACCGGATTGACGAACGGTATATCCAGCTATGCAATAGCGTTCCCCACAGCCGTGGGGATGAACCGAGTTCTTGGACGGCTTTTAGGGCATTGTGGCCGCGTTCCCCACAGCCGTGGGGATGAACCGCCGCCTAGCCCGAAACCCTAAACCAAACTACTGCGTTCCCCACAGCCGTGGGGATGAACCGTTATTAGAGGACATTAAATAAATCAATTAAACGCGTTCCCCACAGCCGTGGGGATGAACCCAATTATTCGCCAGCCACAGTTTAGTTCTACTTGCGTTCCCCACAGCCGTGGGGATGAACCGATATTGATTTTTAATTAGTTAAAAGTTAGACAGCGTTCCCCACAGCCGTGGGGATGAACCGATTACAAATTATCGGATTGTGGTTTATTGCTGGCGTTCCCCACAGCCGTGGGGATGAACCGTATTTTTCCTCTGGAGTTTGAAAATGCAATGCGCGTTCCCCACAGCCGTGGGGATGAACCGCTATTTTAAACTTAAATAACCTGACATCTAATGCGTTCCCCACAGCCGTGGGGATGAACCGATATGAGAGCGGATCATTGGCTGGGCGGTGATGCGTTCCCCACAGCCGTGGGGATGAACCGGTGCGGCATATTGGCGTATGCTAATAGGGATAGCGTTCCCCACAGCCGTGGGGATGAACCGGCGTTTTAACCTCTCCATATCTATGGGGCGGTGCGTTCCCCACAGCCGTGGGGATGAACCGAATTCGGCTATCCGATTATTCGGGCAAAACTCGCGTTCCCCACAGCCGTGGGGATGAACCGGGGCCGCGACTAGTACTGTAACCCTAACAGCGGCGTTCCCCACAGCCGTGGGGATGAACCGGTATTTCAAAATGGGTAAAGAACTATACGAAAGCGTTCCCCACAGCCGTGGGGATGAACCGCACCGATTCAGATAGTCGCGCCGGTAGTGTTGGCGTTCCCCACAGCCGTGGGGATGAACCGATTACGGGAAACTTTTTTTACCGGCATAATATGCGTTCCCCACAGCCGTGGGGATGAACCGAAATGAACGCTGTAGACTGGAAATTCTTGAATGCGTTCCCCACAGCCGTGGGGATGAACCGGTATTTCAAAATGGGTAAAGAACTATACGAAAGCGTTCCCCACAGCCGTGGGGATGAACCGATGAAAGTGGGGGGCGACTATGACGAGGTAAAGCGTTCCCCACAGCCGTGGGGATGAACCGGTTGCGTGAGGTGTGCGAGATGGCTGATTACAGCGTTCCCCACAGCCGTGGGGATGAACCGGCAACCCACGTTTCTTAGATGTGTTGCGAAAGGCGTTCCCCACAGCCGTGGGGATGAACCGCACGAAAGGGGGTTCGACGATTTCGCGATTATGCGTTCCCCACAGCCGTGGGGATGAACCGGTGTCGAAATTAGAGCACTTCTTCCCTGACAAGCGTTCCCCACAGCCGTGGGGATGAACCGGTAGTGGCGTTACTGCGTACATAGACGAGATAGCGTTCCCCACAGCCGTGGGGATGAACCGTAATAAACTCTAATAATATTCAAGGCCAGATAGCGTTCCCCACAGCCGTGGGGATGAACCGAGATATTATCATCACCGTATCTATGGGGCGGTGCGTTCCCCACAGCCGTGGGGATGAACCGTTAATAACGATAATTCTGCATTAGCGCAGAATGCGTTCCCCACAGCCGTGGGGATGAACCGCTAAGTAACCCGACTCCATTTTTTTTAAAGGCGCGTTCCCCACAGCCGTGGGGATGAACCGGTTATTGTAGGCCGATAGACAGGCCACAATGCGCGTTCCCCACAGCCGTGGGGATGAACCGTTATCTTCAATACCTACTAGTATCCACGACCTGCGTTCCCCACAGCCGTGGGGATGAACCGGTGTCGGTGGGGAGTTTGAAAGAAGGGTTTAGGCGTTCCCCACAGCCGTGGGGATGAACCGGTTGGCGCTGGCCAGCCCTACCGCCGTGCGGAGCGTTCCCCACAGCCGTGGGGATGAACCGGCACTGGTTTCCGATAGTTTGACGATGTTGGAGCGTTCCCCACAGCCGTGGGGATGAACCGGCTTTGAAAGAGCGGAAATACCCGGCGACGGAGCGTTCCCCACAGCCGTGGGGATGAACCGGTATTTGGTTGGTTATGAGCATTATGTCGAACGCGTTCCCCACAGCCGTGGGGATGAACCGTTGGGGGGTAGGCTTGCCGCTTGGGCGACTGCGCGTTCCCCACAGCCGTGGGGATGAACCGCCTTCATGCGGCTGGTCAAGGCTTTGGGCCGCGCGTTCCCCACAGCCGTGGGGATGAACCGACCCGCGAGGAATGGCAGGCCGACCTGTTGCAGCGTTCCCCACAGCCGTGGGGATGAACCGCTATTTAAAGAGGTGGCGAGCGCAGCCCGCCAGCGTTCCCCACAGCCGTGGGGATGAACCGGCTTCAAAATCCGCTACAAAAAAAACCCTTCCGCGTTCCCCACAGCCGTGGGGATGAACCGATTAGTAACGATCCCGTCATCTGAATTAAAACGCGTTCCCCACAGCCGTGGGGATGAACCGGATTAGATAACGATATAGGCATCATAGAATGAGCGTTCCCCACAGCCGTGGGGATGAACCGCTTGACCGGGCCGGATAGGAAAAGCTATTGCAGCGTTCCCCACAGCCGTGGGGATGAACCCTTATTGCTAATACTACTGGTCCATCTGATTCTGCGTTCCCCACAGCCGTGGGGATGAACCGACCAAAATTCCAAACTTGTAACGAATTACAACGCGTTCCCCACAGCCGTGGGGATGAACCGACAGCGAGGACGTGATTGGCTACCAGTGGAGGGCGTTCCCCACAGCCGTGGGGATGAACCGCAAAATAGCACCGGCAATGCCGTAGAAATTAGGCGTTCCCCACAGCCGTGGGGATGAACCGCCCTGACTGTGATGTGCATAAGCCCTCTACCTGCGTTCCCCACAGCCGTGGGGATGAACCGTGATCTATATGCAAAGAAAGAATCTTGCGAAAGCGTTCCCCACAGCCGTGGGGATGAACCGATCGTGTTGGGCCGCAGTTATTGCAGCCTGTAGCGTTCCCCACAGCCGTGGGGATGAACCGAGCAAAAAGGCCAAGAGCATGACCGCGAACTGGCGTTCCCCACAGCCGTGGGGATGAACCGTAATATTGGCACGATCAATGTCCATGCCAAGTGCGTTCCCCACAGCCGTGGGGATGAACCGCTTGTACACGCTGGCAACTGGGGGCTATTTGAGCGTTCCCCACAGCCGTGGGGATGAACCGCCTTTGCCTATTGAATATCACTTTAACCCTGAGCGTTCCCCACAGCCGTGGGGATGAACCGGCAATATTATATTGTCTCTTAACATTAAAGCAGCGTTCCCCACAGCCGTGGGGATGAACCGCTTGTACACGCTGGCAACTGGGGGCTATTTGAGCGTTCCCCACAGCCGTGGGGATGAACCGTGACAGTCTACCGACCAACCCAGCACGCCCAAGCGTTCCCCACAGCCGTGGGGATGAACCGACTTGGACAATTCATTAGCAGACTGTAATGAAGCGTTCCCCACAGCCGTGGGGATGAACCGAACATGCGATAACAAGAGCAAAAACAGGAACAGCGTTCCCCACAGCCGTGGGGATGAACCTTTTGCCACCGTCGCCCCACGCGCCAAGCGCCGGCGTTCCCCACAGCCGTGGGGATGAACCGTTGGCATTGATCGTTACTTTTCCCGTGCCGTTGCGTTCCCCACAGCCGTGGGGATGAACCGACGGCGGGGATGATGATGTCGGTAATGCGGGTGCGTTCCCCACAGCCGTGGGGATGAACCGGATACCGAACATGCATGGGGGTCTCCGCAAGGGCGTTCCCCACAGCCGTGGGGATGAACCGGTGGGGTAGGCGATCATGCGTCTGCCTCCTCGGCGTTCCCCACAGCCGTGGGGATGAACCGGCGGGCGTGTTTGATGGCTTCCGGGCTAGGGTGCGTTCCCCACAGCCGTGGGGATGAACCGGGGGGAGGGGGTATTAAGGTCGCGGGCATGGCGCGTTCCCCACAGCCGTGGGGATGAACCGGTCGCGTTCATTGCCGCCTTCAACGCGCTGCAGCGTTCCCCACAGCCGTGGGGATGAACCGTTCACGCCAGTGATGGCGGCATCCGCCAACAGGCGTTCCCCACAGCCGTGGGGATGAACCGTGGGTACAGGGCGGGTGGACAGGCGGGCCGACGCGTTCCCCACAGCCGTGGGGATGAACCGGCCGAGAAGATGATCGCCGGGACGCGCCCGCCGCGTTCCCCACAGCCGTGGGGATGAACCGTCAGATGACTCTCGCGCTAGTGCGCCAAACCCGCGTTCCCCACAGCCGTGGGGATGAACCGGGCTATTGTTTCAGGCCTTAAACGTAACGTTTGCGTTCCCCACAGCCGTGGGGATGAACCGCTGACCGCCAGCCAGTTCAAGGGCGACGTGTCGCGTTCCCCACAGCCGTGGGGATGAACCGTTAGCCCGACGATGCGCTGGGACTGGGCGCATGCGTTCCCCACAGCCGTGGGGATGAACCGGCGACATCATCAACTTGGCGTGGTTTAAGCGCGCGTTCCCCACAGCCGTGGGGATGAACCGTAATGCCTTTGACATTGTGGCTGGGTTAATCCGCGTTCCCCACAGCCGTGGGGATGAACCGACATGGGATTACATGCTCGAACAGATCGACTAGCGTTCCCCACAGCCGTGGGGATGAACCGATCGTGTTGGGCCGCAGTTATTGCAGCCTGTAGCGTTCCCCACAGCCGTGGGGATGAACCGATCACCCGCATGAGCATCGAATCGGGCGCGGTGCGTTCCCCACAGCCGTGGGGATGAACCATAGGCATGGCAGGCCGCGCTTACTGGGCTTTGGCGTTCCCCACAGCCGTGGGGATGAACCGATACTGCCGTGGCGTGGGTGCAATGGCGCGGCGCGTTCCCCACAGCCGTGGGGATGAACCGCGCGTCAATTAGCGAAAACTGTCCGTATGTCAGCGTTCCCCACAGCCGTGGGGATGAACCGTTGTCATTGAGTTAAAAATAGATTGGCAAATGGCGTTCCCCACAGCCGTGGGGATGAACCGGGTACTGCCAGCTTTTGCCGTTGTACTCCACCAGCGTTCCCCACAGCCGTGGGGATGAACCGCCAAAATGATTGAACTGGTGGTTTTGGATGACGCGTTCCCCACAGCCGTGGGGATGAACCGCCCAAACGGTAAACCCGAAAACCGGCGAGGTCGCGTTCCCCACAGCCGTGGGGATGAACCGCCATTAGTTCCCCCATTGATTCGTATAGTCACGCGTTCCCCACAGCCGTGGGGATGAACCTTCAGCCGCGCCGGTTTGAACGCCGCCGATTTTGCGTTCCCCACAGCCGTGGGGATGAACCGCCAGCAGGGTTTGTTTCAGTGTCGCGTTCATGGCGTTCCCCACAGCCGTGGGGATGAACCGGTTTATGTTGAACCAAGAATCGAAAAAAAACCGCGTTCCCCACAGCCGTGGGGATGAACCGTCGAGTTTGGGTAAAGCCCGGGTCGCACGGTTGCGTTCCCCACAGCCGTGGGGATGAACCGATGCGGGAGCAACGTCAACAGGTGAAACATTTGCGTTCCCCACAGCCGTGGGGATGAACCGATGCGGGAGCAACGTCAACAGGTGAAACATTTGCGTTCCCCACAGCCGTGGGGATGAACCGGTTGATATTGAACCTTGAACCGAAAAAAAACCGCGTTCCCCACAGCCGTGGGGATGAACCGCCGTTCTTCAACGATTCTTTCGCCTAGCGAAAGCGTTCCCCACAGCCGTGGGGATGAACCGTGCCCGGCGTACTAATAGGCGAGAAGCTGGATGCGTTCCCCACAGCCGTGGGGATGAACCGACAAAATGCCCGCATTGCAAACAGCCGATCTTGCGTTCCCCACAGCCGTGGGGATGAACCGCTTAGAAGGAATAATTTTCGCGTTGTTGTGGTGCGTTCCCCACAGCCGTGGGGATGAACCGGCCAAAATGGCCGGCCTAATCCTGCCCATCCAGCGTTCCCCACAGCCGTGGGGATGAACCGGCGTGAGGGAGGAACTATGAACGACCTACAAGGCGTTCCCCACAGCCGTGGGGATGAACCGCACAAGTTCAGCCGCGCCGGTTTGAACGCCGCGCGTTCCCCACAGCCGTGGGGATGAACCGTCGCCATCCAAGTGTTTTGCGAATCCCGCCGCGCGTTCCCCACAGCCGTGGGGATGAACCGCAACTCAACTAGAGAACGAAAATGCCTGAAAAGCGTTCCCCACAGCCGTGGGGATGAACCCGCGTTTGAACAGCTCGCGTACCTGCCACTTCTGCGTTCCCCACAGCCGTGGGGATGAACCGATTGACCACCTGGCGGCGGAACACCAACTCACGCGTTCCCCACAGCCGTGGGGATGAACCGAAGGCTGGCACCCGGCCTATGCCAAAGCCAACGCGTTCCCCACAGCCGTGGGGATGAACCGTTGACCAGCGGTACACGATATAACCCTACATTGCGTTCCCCACAGCCGTGGGGATGAACCGTGTCAATCAAACCATTAAACAGGTACAACAGTGCGTTCCCCACAGCCGTGGGGATGAACCGTCCTCCGCTTTCCTTTCGCCGGACGCATTGACGCGTTCCCCACAGCCGTGGGGATGAACCGCGGCGCAGGCGGGACCGCCCCAGCGCGATGAAGCGTTCCCCACAGCCGTGGGGATGAACCGTCATTGGCTAGTACGGCTAAACGATTGGGGGTGCGTTCCCCACAGCCGTGGGGATGAACCGTTCGCTTGACATGGTTCAAGTTCCCAAAGCATGCGTTCCCCACAGCCGTGGGGATGAACCGGCGAGATTGAAGTGGACGCGGATACCCGAGCGGCGTTCCCCACAGCCGTGGGGATGAACCGCCATAGTGAGCATGAGCACTTTTTTTGATGGGTTATCCGGCCTATTTGATCAAATAGACTGAGGGTTTGAGGTTGATCCCCCTCAAGGAGCTTGACTGCAAGCTCCCTTTGGAGGAGTCTCCACTAAACCAATAACGGAGAC
>Ga0209083_1000875_pt1 | contig 38958 bp, 41 predicted proteins | sample AM7aDNAmetaG_FD_184132 | JGI IMG/M metagenome (GOLD analysis project Ga0209083, IMG submission 184132) | Freshwater microbial communities from Finland to study Microbial Dark Matter (Phase II) - AM7a DNA metaG (SPAdes) (version 3) | ecosystem: Environmental > Aquatic > Freshwater > Lake ... | reverse complement strand
TATGAGAAAGGAATTAAAATTACAGATGAAGAAATGAGCAAAATAAATATTGAAAAAAACAATTTTCATGGTGAATGGAACTATTCAATTGCACCAAGAATGTAAAGTTTAATTTGTATCATATCCTTAACACTGATGAAGTGATGCGTACATGTTCTTCCGGTATATCCGTTAAGCATATTTGCTTTTGTTCCCAGGCCGCTTGTCCTATCAAACCCTCTTTCATGGAAATATATACTTTGGTCTCTGTTGGAGACGAGAAAGCATATTTTCCACTAAGGATCATTGCATTTTCTTTGTCTATAAAATGATAAATGGCCCCAATATTTGCTTTCAAGTAATTGCATAAAAAACCAATTGCGTTGTTTGCCAGCTGTTCAATAGTCTGATCGCCTTTTAGTTTATCATTGAGTTCTGTGCTACCTGTGAGCAGCCAGTTTTTATCGGCAGTTTCTTTCTCGGATCTTTTAAGTGCCTTTAAATTAGAAGTAACGATGAGGTACACAACCACAAGAATGGTCACTATGATCAGCAGTAAAATGGCAAACACAAAATTGAAATTTCCTGCCGCCTCCTCGCTTGTTTGTTTTCTACTGGCGAGTAAAACAAGTTCTGTCTGCTGCGCTCTCTGAATAATATTTATAATCTTATCCTGTAATTCCTTTCCTTCTCCGGAAATAACGGATTCCCTGGCTTTTTCGAAATCAATATTTCGAAAAGCTATTGTTTTGTTTAAATGAGTAAAACGCAGTTGAATTAATTTCTCAAGTTCCTCCAGGATCTTCTGCTGACCAGGATTATCTCTTGTTAATTCCCTGGCCAAGTCAAGATGTTCAAATATCTTCTTATTGGCAATGGTAAAAGGTTCCAGATAGGCAATGTTGCCTGTGATGACATACCCCCGTGTACCATTTTGAGCGTCAATGGTAGTAACCAATATTTGATCTAATTGGTAAACAACCTGGTTGGTATGATTTACCCAGGCATTTGAAGCGATGAATTTTTGGCTGTTGTTGTATGAGAAAATTGCAACCCCGAAGAGAATTGTCGCACACGCAATAAATCCTGTCAATATTTTTTTTTCAAGTGTCATTCCTATTTATATTTGTTTGTCCAATTCAATTAATAATTCTGCGATGGCTTCCAGTGATAAAACATGATCCGGTTTACTGGCGGCGATGGCAGATTTGGGCATATAAGCTGATTCAGCTGTCTCAGGATTCTGAATTATGGTTAAACCTCCACACTCTTTTACCCGTTTTACACCTTTCGTCCCGTCATGATTGGAGCCGGTAAGTATTATCCCAATCAATTTGTTTGAATATGCTTCTGCCGCCGATTCAAATAAAACATCAATAGAAGGTCTTGAATAATTTACGCGTTCACCAATTGTAAGCGAAAAGGTTTTGTCCTTCTCGATCAACAAATGATAATTGGCCGGTGCGATGTAAACTTTTCCACTTTCGATTCTTTCTTTTTCGTCTGCTTCTTTTACCGTAAGATTGCTTTTGTCATTTAAAAGTCTGATCCAATGACCGTCTGTATGCGCACCTATGTGCTGCACAACAATGACTGGTGTCTTAAAATCCTTCGGCAAATGCGAAAACATGACTTTCATCGCGTTCATACCCCCTGAGGATACACCTACTACAATTGCCTCGAATCGCATATTTTAATATCTCTTTTTAAAAATCCGTTGTTTTTTATCCAATTCAGTATATCGATCAAACAATTCAGTAAACCGGATCCCCTCTTTTGAACCCAAACATAAAATACCACCATTAATCAAGCTATCATGAAAAAGTCTCTGCACTTTATTTTGCAGGATATTATCAAAATAGATGAGCACATTTCGGCAGAATATGACGTGCACTTCAGCAAAAACACTGTCGGTTACCAAATTATGATTCGCCCAAACAATATTTCTTTTTAAAGATTTATTCATGATTACGCTGTCATAATTTGATGTATAATAATCCGAAAACGATTCTTTACCTCCCGACAATTGGTAGTTTGCAGTGTAATCTTTCATCATCTTGCTGGGAAAAATTCCTTCTTCCGCCTGTGACAACCCATGCTGATTGAAATCGGTAGCATAAATGGTGGTTCTGTCGTACAGACCTTCTTCCTGCAGTAGAATTGCAACCGAATAGGCTTCCTCACCCGTTGCACAACCCGCATGCCAAATTTTTAAAAAGGGATATGTTTTTAAAATGGGTATAACCTTTTCGCGAAATGACCGATAGAAGCCAGGATCACGAAACATCTCGGTTACTGTTATTGATAAATCCTGAAGAAATTCTGATGCAAAAACTTCATCCGTTAAAAGTCTCGATTGCATTTGATCAATACTCTCTAATCCTGACACATTCATCCTGTTGATGATCCTGCGCCTGATGTGCGCTTCGGAATAGTGCCTGAAGTCATAACTGTATTTCTGAAAAAATGCTTCCAAAAGCGGTGTGATTTCCAAGTCGAATTTGTCTTTTTTTCGTTGTTAAATTATGTATAATGGTACACATAGTGGAACACTAAAGAGTTACATTGTTTTAGAAAAGAGTTATATAATTCCTATTTATTCGTCCTCGATTTCCTTGTTCGGAAAATGAAGGTAATATGCCGGGCCAAACATATGTTGCACTACTCTGTCGATTGTAAGATAGCCTGTTTGAAGCAAATGCAATAAAATTAAAAACCCCTGCAAATAGATCATTTGCAGGGGTTAACTTAATGTTGGTTGCTCCTCAGGTAGGACTTGAACCTACTTTATTTTTATAATGTTTGTACTTTTTTATTAATCTCTTCCCAATGTGCCAATTCAAGCTCTGCTCCAACCACCTTGATCACCTCACCTGCCAAAAGTGAGCCAACTGTGCCACATTTTTCGAGATCCCAACCATGTGCCAAACCAGCAAGAAATCCTGCCGCGAAAAAATCACCTGCACCAGTTGTATCAATCACAGAAGTCTCAAATGCCGGAATGTGCCATTTGTTTTCTCCCTGTTGAATAAAAGCTCCCTCTTTACCAACTTTTACAACTGCAATGTCGCATCTTCCGGCAAGGTTTTTAAGTGCCTCCTCAGGTTGTAGACCCGTAAACGATTTCGCTTCCTCCTCATTGGCAAAAACAATATCTATATAACTGTCCACCAATTCGTTAAGAATCTCCATGTTGGCCTCAACAACATTGTAGCTGGCCAGGTCAAGTGCAATTGTGAGTCCTTCGGATTTTGCGGCCGATGCGGCTGCCATGATCAACGCATGGTTGAAAACAAGGTAACCTTCGATGAAGAACAGATCATAACCAGCAAAGAGCTCAGGTGTAATATCGGCAGGCCCCATATCAACAGCTGCACCAAGATAAGTGGCAAATGTCCTTTCCCCTTCAGGGCTCACAAATCCGACTGCACGTCCTGTAGGAATCTCCAATTCTTTCATCGAAACTGTGATACCCCGTTTGAGCATATCGTTTTTAAACAATACACCAAGTTCATCATGCCCGATAGCCCCTACAAAACCGGCCTCCACACCCAATCCTGCAATGCCATTTATCGCATTTGCGACTGATCCACCGGTTGCAATTTTGATATTGAGATGGGAAATCTCATTTTGAATCCGGGATGAAAGCTCCCCATCCACCAAAGTCATTCCACCTTTTGGCAAATTTAAGCTATTGATAATGTGATCATTGTCGATCAGAACCAAGATGTCAACCAAAGCATTTCCGATTCCCAGTATTTTAAGTTTGTTCATTTATCCGATTTTTTTAAGAATTTTTACAAATATATTTCAGATTTCTGAAAAACTTACTATTTTTGCAACGCTTTAGAAGAAATAAGGGCTAAAGCGAAAAAATAGTGTATTCCTTAGTAGCTCAGTTGGTTAGAGCGGTCCCGAAGTTTCGGGATTAATCCGTAAGAAGTTAAAATTGAAAGTTCTTAGTTTATTGAAAATATTATTCCTTAGTAGCTCAGTTGGTTAGAGCGGCGGACTGTTAATCCGTAGGTCGTAGGTTCAAGTCCTACCTGAGGAGCTTAAAAGGCCGGAATCTGACGATTTTGGCCTTTTTGTTTAGCCTAAAATCTGTTTCAATGTACTATGTCTATATCCTATACAGTCTTTCTGCTGACAAATTTTATATCGGACAAACTGGCGATGTTCATAAACGTCTTGAGGAACACAATCATCCATCGGTCAACTCCAAATTTACTGCTAAATATCTTCCGTGGGAATTAAAAATGTATTTCCCAGTAAACGAGAATCGTGCGGATGCCTTGAAGGTTGAAAGTTTTATTAAAGCTCAGAAAAGCAGAAAGTTTGTTATAAAACTTGTGGATAATAAATCAAATCATTTCTATGCTCAAAAATTGGTCAACGATGTATTAAGTGTTGGCTAGGGCGATCCCGAGAGTGAAGCGATTCGGGATTAATCCGTAGGTCGTAGGTTCAAGTCCTACCTGAGGAGCCAAACAGAAAAGGAGGTCATTTTTGACCTCCTTTTTTTTCAGTTATCCGGGATTTTGTAGACCGTTGTAACATCCATAATACTAGCATATTGACGTGATTAGGGTAAAGCCGTAGGTACTGGATTAATTGGTTTGAGCAGCCGATATTTTTTCAATTTTAATATCGTCTATCCAAAATGTGCCTGGTTGAAAGATGTTTAATTCCATTCGTAACCATTTGTCCTTGGGAATGTCAATTTCAAATTGTTTTTTGATACTTCAAACCCTCCGTTTAAACCTGCAGACTGATCCACAACTTTTTCACTAAATGGTTTACATCCGGCCATAATTACAAAAAAGCCAAGGATTAATATGAATTGAAATTTGATCATAATTCACTTCGTTATTTATATCATTAGAAATCAGGTAAATTACCACTTTTACTTTACAGACAGCAGCTCCTTAACCTTATTGTAAAGTGCTTCTCCCCTTAAATTTTTGGCAATAATGGTTCCATTTTGATCCAAAAGAAAATTGGCTGGAATTGCCCTTACCAAATAAATTCTGGCAGCAGCACTGTTAAAGTAAAGAAGATCTGAAACCTGAGTCCAGGCAAGATTATCTTTTTCAATTGCCTTGATCCAATCCTCTTTTGTTCTGTCAAGGGAGACCCCCAATATATCAAAACCTTTGTTTTTGAATTCTTTATAGACCTTCACCTCATTGGGATTTTCTGCACGGCAAGGCGCGCACCATGCCGCCCAAAAATCAACAAGCAAAAGCTTCGGACCTAATTTTGAGGAAAGGGATACCGGATTACCATTTGAATCATTTAATGTAAAATCGGGCGCTTTCTGTCCTATTGCCACTGCCTTTGTGTCTCTGATTCTGCTTTTGAGCACAATTACAGCCGGAGTCCTTGCAACATCAGGGTCGAGGGTCTGAACGATTGGTTCAAGCTCAGAAGGATCTTCTAATAAGTTCCCCATATCCAAAAGAATGATAGGGACTGCATAAGACCCGGGATTATTTTTAACAAAATCCTTATAAATGGAAATTCTCTCCAGTCGTATTGGTTCCATCACTTTTCTGATTTGGTTGAAATCTGTGGAGTCTTTAATTTTTCCAGAAGCTTGTAGCTCTTTCAATTGTTTTCCGGATCTGACATTCAGATTCTCCATTGCTTTTAAGAAAGTTGAAAACTCATCCTGTGTCTTCGATCCGGTCACCTTTAATTTGGACAGGGTGTCCAGATGGCCTGTAATCGTGATTTCCGAATTCTCGAGATAGAAATTGGCGCGCTCATTCTTCCCGGGTGTTGTCAGAAAAACCAGCTGTGGATATTCCAAAGCCTTTCCCTCCATAACAAAGCTTCCCTCTTTGATGATGGCAGCATTTAGATTGGTTGTCTTACCGTTGGTAACGTTTGTTGTCATCAGACTGACAGCTACTCCATCCCCTCCGTTTAAATGTCCAATAATCCGATACTTGCCAATACCTCTGGTTCCCTTGTATTCCAACATTTTTTGTCTGGCACCAATGACGCGCCACTTTCCGCCTTGTTTTACATATTTGCGTTCAAAACTCATTTGTACGCCGTCTTCTGTCTGCAACCCATTTGTGATGGCTTCGGTATCACTTACAAGGGTCACACTGACAGTGTCCAACACCAATGTCAGGTTTTTTCTATTGGCCCATGTCGATATGCCGCGGGCTTTATTGGTGGCGTTGCCATATTGGTTTATTCCTTGGTATTCATCAGCATACATTTCAGCAATCGCCTGGGTATTGTTGTCAACTTTGGCTTTTCGCAATGCCTCTTCCATCTGAAGAATTTTTTGCTGATCGGAGAGTTCTGTTTGTTTTGACTCTTTTTTATTTTTTTGATTGGTTTGTCCGCATGAGACCAAACATAAATTCAAAACAAAGAATAAGAAAAGGATTGACTGTTTCATATGTTTATAATTTGTTTTTATTGGCCATATGGAACTCGCCATGATATAATCATGCTTCTTTGTTTGATTTGCTTCCATGGCTCGTTTCATGGCACCTACGTGATTTAGTAATTATTTGGACTATTTTCCTGCGCTCACTGAACCTGAGTATTCATCATACCGAATCAATACAAATGAATGTGATACAAATACTTAAACAAATGTAGTTATTTATATATATACAATAAAGACAATTGATGCATTATTTCACTCACAACTAGATAAACGCTTAAAATCAACAAAAAATAATCAGCCAGAGTTCAGATTATACGCCAAAAATACTATCTTGCAAACCTTGCAATCAATAAATACTGACTAACGGATTATGAGAATTTTAAATTTATTGGCATCTTCCAAAGGAAATGGTATTGCACTTTTTTTTAGTCTATCTTTATTCTTATATCCTTCATTTTCAACCGCAAGAGATGATTCAGGCGCAGATACATCAAAAACCAAGAAAGTTAGAGTCTATACAACCGAAAGGCTAAATACATCCAAACCGGTAATTGATGGCAAATTGGATGATGCTTGTTGGAAAACTGGAAATTGGGCAGGAGATTTTACCCAATGGGTTCCAAATGAAGGAGCCAAGCCATCGCAACCTACCTTTGTAAAAATTCTGTATGATGATAAGAATCTCTATGTAGCAATCAAAGCAATTGACAATGAGCCTTCAAAGATCAGTCGTAAGGCCGGCAGGCGTGACGAACTCGCAGGGGATATGACAGGGATTACTTTTGATAGTTACCACGATTATCGTACCGGCTTCGAATTTGACATGACGGCCGGCAGGCAAAAAATAGATATGATTCTTAACAATACTGGATATGGCGACATGAATTGGAATGCCGTTTGGTATGGAAAAGTTGCTTATGAAGATTCCGCATGGACAACAGAAATGGAAATTCCTTTAAGTCAATTGCGATACAGCAATCAGTACGAACAGTTATGGGGATTGCATGTCTGGAGGTGGATAGATCGTTTGCAGGAAGAGAGCGATTGGGAAAAACAATCTTCGACAGGTCCGGGAATCCTGTATTTGTTTGGCGAATTACATGGCATTAAAGGATTAAAACATTCACAACGTATAGAGTTAATGCCTTATGTATTAGGTAAAATGAAAAAATTCAGGAAAGAATTCCTAAATCCGTTTGCCAATAACGGACATCGGTTTATGGGCAATATTGGGTTGGATGCCAAGATTGGAGTAGGTAGTAATTTTACGGTTGATATGACTGTAAATCCAGATTTCGGGCAGGTTGAAGCAGATCCATCGGTGATGAACCTTACCGCGTTTGAAACTTTTTATGAGGAAAAGCGACCTTTCTTTCTCGAAGGGAAAAGCATCTTTGATTTTGATATGGACGATGCAAGTGTTTTTTACAGTCGGCGTATTGGGCATGCACCTTCCTATCACCCATCTATAAAAGATCAGGAATATATTCAGGCGCCCGATAACACGACAATATTAAGCGCCCTTAAATTTAGTGGTAAAACTTCCGGGGGGCTGTCTGTCGGAGCTCTTCAAAGCTTTACAGCAAACGAAAAGGCAACCATCAATTCCCCTTCTGGCGACCGTAAAGTAGGTGTTGAACCCTTCACAAGTTATGCTGTTGCACGTATTCAGCAGGATTTTAACCACAGCAACACGATGTTTGGTGGGATTTTTACCTCTACAATCCGAAATATCAATGACGCAAACCTTAATTTTTTAAATAAAGGTGCTTACACCGGTGGACTGGACCTGATGCACTACTGGAAAGGAAAAGAATATTTCCTGGAAGCAAAGGTCATCGGAAGCGACATTCAGGGTGATGCAAACGCAATTCGAGGGCTGCAACTTGCATCGGCCAGGTATTACCAACGACCCGATGCGGGACATCTTAACTTCGACAGTACATTAACCTCACTATCAGGCTTCGGAGGAAAAGTGAAAATAGGGAAAGGGAGCAAGGGTTTGTGGAAATATTCCACCGAAGTAAGCTGGCGTTCACCCGGATTTGATCTGAACGACATTGGCTATCTGCAAATGGCCGATTTGATCCGTCAGAAAAATATGCTTTCATACTTTATAAATAAACCGGCATTCATTTTCCGAACCTACACAATCGAAGTTGTACAGGCGAACAATTGGGATTTCAGCGGACAATACCTTTTTTCGGATGCCGCATTAAACATAACAGCAAAGTTTAAAAACAAATGGGGGATTTCAAATATCCTGAAATATAAAAACGAAGCACTCGATAACCGGATTCTGCGCGGTGGAAATGCAATGTTGACCCCCTCGAACTGGATGGAGACTTTCACAATCAAAACCGACCAGTCCAGAAAAGTGAATTTGAAACTTTCAACAATTGTTTCATTTTCGGGTGAAAATTCCTATAACTTTAATGATTACACTGCGGGAATATCTGTCCGGCCCATAAATAACTTACTTCTGTCGATGAACATCGATTATTCGACGAAAACAGATAAACTACAGTATGTCGACACACAGCGATTCAACAGGCAGAACAGGTATATTCTTGGTCAGATGAACCAGGAAACACTTGGATTGACGTTCCGGGTCGATTGCAATATTACACCCGAAGTATCTCTGCAATATTACGGAAGTCCTTTTGCAACGCTTGGCCAGTACAGTAATTTTAAAGAGATCACCAATGCAAAAGACAATAATTTTAGCAATCGTTTTAAGATCATTCGTCCTGTTCTTGTAAATGGAGATACTTATCAGATGGAAGATTACAGGTTCAAAAAACCCGACTTCAATTTTAACCAATTTCGTTCGAATCTGGTGTTTCGCTGGGAATACAAACCAGGTTCGCAGATTTTTCTGGTATGGTCAAATGAACGGACTGACTGGTTAAATCCAGGTAATGAACCGCTTCACAGTGCATTCGGACGTTTGGCCAATGCCGCTCCAAACAATATTTTCCTTGTCAAGTTTAACTATTGGTTCTCGATCTGATAAAGGAGGTGTTGGTACTAATTTTTTATTTTGAAAATAATGCTTCAGAAACCTACCATTTGCATTTAATTGAATAACAGTACAATGCAGATGAGGTTTGAATTGCTGTCAATCCTTATTTCCATTTTCATAACCTCAGGAATCGCCAAAACATACGGAATTGCCAATATACCATATGCCCTTTTAATCGATAAGAATGGAATTATAGTTGAAGTCAATAACCTGAGAGGTCCTTCTCTTGATCTTGTTCTGAAAGTGTTTACAACTGGAAATAAAAACTAGACAAAAAATCATACTTCAGCTTAATAATTATATTTATCATATTGATATTTAGGCATATATCAAACAGCATAACCTGTTGCAACTTTAGAATGAAAGGGGAGCGTAAAGGGCATTAATTTAACGATTTTGGCCTTTTTTGTTTAAACCAAAATCTGTTTCAATGTACAACTTATAAATCCTTTACAGTGTTTCTGCTGACAAACTTTATATCGACAAACTGGTGATGTTCAAAAAGCCTATTTGCTTGCGAATCAATATTTAATTTTCTGTTTTTTGCTTCAAAATTCCCTGGTTCAACCATAATCAAAACTGCTATTTCGCTTCGTTATATTTCGAAACACGTTTAAAAACAAATAGTTTTGATACAAATTAATTTCCATTTCCTGCTGATAACTTAGTACTTTTAGCAACTGAATAATTGTCAAATATGAAATTAAAACAAAATTATAAAGTCAGGGAGATTGCCGGCGAAAAGATGGTAGTTATGCACGGTAAAGATGGTGTAGATCTGACGAAAGTAATACTGCTTAACAACAGTGCTGAATGGCTTTGGAATTCGCTTCAGGGTAAAGATTTTTCACTGGATAGTACTGCTAAACTGCTGGAGGAGAGGTACAAAATAGGAAAGGAACAATCTGAGGCAGATGCTGGAAAGTGGATAGACTCGATGGTTAAAGTTGGATTGATTGAAACCTAATCCAGCCAAGTTATCGAGCATTATTTTTGTCTTTGTAATCTAAAAAATGCTGCGTTATGGTTCTTTCAAGAGAAAACAGTACCCTTTTCTCCCTTCTCAGTCATTCCATTTGGCAAAATCGCTATGAAGCGGGGATTGATTTCAACTTAACAACTCAGGAATGGCAGAAGTTAATCGAAATTGCTGCCAGCATGGGAGTACTTGCGAATGCATTTGATGCTCTTCCGAAGAGTGAAACATTACCCGGCCTTTCGAAGGAGTTGATGATCCGCTGGGGGCTTAGTGTTCAGCGTTTTGAAGACAGAAACAGACAACAAAGGGAAGCACTAAGGGAGTTGATTAATACCTTCAGGGAAAACCAGATAGAGGTTTTGCTGCTAAAAGGTTTGGGACTTGCAGAAAACTATCCTCTTCCGGCTCACAGGGAATGTGGCGATCTGGATATATATCTGTTCGGGGACTATGAAAAGGGGAACCAGATAATCGAGGCTTTAGGAATTAAGGTTGGCAGAGTGCATGCGAAACATTCCTACTTCTTTTTTAAAGGTATTCCAGTGGAAAACCACATCAGTTTTTTAGATGTCGATTTAACACAAACCGACAAAAACCTGGAGGTACACCTTCACCGGATTCTTAAAGAGCAAGGATACGAAACAATTATGATTGATGATATTACGGTTCGTATTCCCACCCCAGACTTTACATCCCTGTTCCTTGTACGCCATAATATTACACATTTTCTGGCTTCTGGGTTGGTATTAAGACATTTCTGCGACATGGCCCTCTTTTTCTCGAACAATGCCTGGCGAATCAACTTTGAGTCCTTCCGCAAAATCATCTTAGAAGAACAACAATTCATTCTGTTTAGTTCTTTCATACAACTTGCGCACATATATTTAGGGATGCAGGATACCCCCCTTCCGTTTCCTGATAAATGTGAAACCATAACAGAAAAAATACTATACGACACCTTGAATAATGAATTCAGGAAAATCAACCTAAAGGAACGCGTGACTTGGTGGGTTCCAAAAAGAAAGGTGATAACCGCCATAAACCTGGTTCAAACGAAATGGAGGTATGATTTAATCGGAAAGTGGGAATTTTATCATAGACTTTTACGGTCGTTTAAAACTTTGTATTAATTATGCTACTAAAAACACTGAAATCCCTCCCGCTTAGTTCTATCGAGAAGACACTTTTGCTTCTCTCAGTTGCCTTAGGGGCCTTGCTTGAACTTGCAGGTCTGGCGGTTTTAGTCCCCTTGCTGCTCTTGCTACTTGAAGACAAGGGCATTACAAACAATAAATTCCTCAAACCACTTTTCGAAACAATCGGGATCCAAAATTACGGTTCATTTTTGCTTGTTGTCATTGCAATTGTTCTTCTTTTTATCATTTTAAAGAACATTCTCCTGCACAAATTCAACAATTATCGAAATGCTGTATTACTTAAACTATATGCACATTATATACGGAACCTCTTTTTCGGTTATTATTCGCGGGGTCTCTCCTTTATCAAACAAAATAGCCCCACTGTCCTGTCGCATAATGTAAACATTGTCTGCTACCAGTATGTTTTCGGAGTTCTTAATCCCGCGTTGATTATGGCAGGCGATCTATTGCTTTCGGCCTTAATTCTTATAACACTAGGTTTTGTTAATATCTACATTGTGGCAATCGAACTGGTCCTATTCGCCCCGTTGATCCTGTTCTTCCATTTTAAAATCGGAGGAAAGTTGCAACAAGCAGGCAAAGCAGACAACCAAGCCAAGAAGAACCAATGGCGGGTTACAACTGAAACTTTTAGGGGCTATGCAGATGTGGTGGTAAACAACTTTTTCTCGCTCCTTAGTAATGCATTCAGTGAAGGGATTGCGGCGGTATCGGCAAGCAAGATCCAGGTCGAAAGACTACAGAGCCTGGCTGCGAAATATATCGAAATCAGTGTGATATTAATGATCACCGGAGTTGTTGTGGCCTATTACTTTTTTGCCCGGGAGGTAACGGGTTTCCGTACTTTCATCGGCATATTTTTTGTGGCTACCCTCCGGCTTCTTCCAGCAGTACGCTCAATAATTGCCCAACATTCAACACTCCGTAACAATCAATACACTTCTGAATTTATCAACGAGGCAACAGTGGTTACACACCCGCTCCCAGATAACGGTTTCACCTTTCAGCATACCATCGAGTTCAAAAACATTAGCTTTAGCTTTGGATCAGACCGCCCTATCTTCAAAAACCTATCTTTGACGATTCATCAGGGTGAACAAGTGGGTATCAGAGGAGTATCCGGATCGGGGAAAAGTACACTTCTTTATTTATTGATGGGATTGTATGAGCCGCAGGAGGGGAGCGTATTGATTGATGGCATTGAACTTACCCCCAAAAACAAAAGCGGGTGGCATAAACTGATTGGCTATGTGTCTCAGGATGTTTTTATTATGGATACTACCCTTGGAAAGAATATCTCTCCTGACGAGGTGACCGACCCAAAATTACTCGATCATTCTATTGATATTTCAGCTCTACGTGAGCTGACCGATAAGCTGCCTGATGGGATTTTGACCATGATTGGCGAGTCAGGATCGCGCCTTTCGGGAGGTGAGCGGCAGCGCGTAGGAATTGCACGTGCCCATTTTAAAGGAGCAGAGGTATTATTGATGGATGAGCCCACATCGTCACTCGATGTAAAAACCGAAGAGGAGATTACCGAAACACTTGTGCAACTTCTTTCAGAAAACCGGACAATCATCATCATCACCCATCGCGAAAGCTTACTTTCAAAGTGCAACAGGATCATCGATTTTGAAAAACTTAATGAAGTAATTGCCTGATGGGAAAAAAACTTACGTATTACATTTCTGGATATAAGATAGAATTGTTCTCCGACGTCCCCGACAAGTTAGAAAAGATGCTTTATGGGTTCGGCCCTTTCGTGACTCAACCGAAGATCGGCAATCTATCACCTTCTTTAAATCCTCCCATTATGCAGTTTGTGATTAACGAATCGCAAAACTTGTCTCACCTTACGTTCATGGAAACGGAAGGTGAAATGATACACATTTTCGTTATCGAAAAGGGAAAGTGCATATTACGAAAGAATGGGAATAAATATGACTTTACCATATTACGGGAAAATGATGGTCGTTTGGAGCTTGTTCTGGACATGGAAACAGGATCTCCATTGTTTAACTGCACGTGTGGCTCCTCAAGTGAATTAAACCCCGACAATCTGAAATTCGCACTTTGGATAGCCTTTGGCTTTGTGGCCATACCAAAGCAAACAGTTGCATTGCACGCATCAGTAATCATCTATAATAATCGTGCCATCCTTTTTCTAGGTGAGTCGGGCACAGGGAAGAGCACCCATACAAAATTATGGCTGGAACATATTCCAGGAAGCCGTTTACTCAATGATGACAGTCCGGTTGTAAGGATTGAATTTGATGGAACAAACCAGCTTATGCCATTCGTTTACGGATCGCCGTGGAGCGGGAAAGGACGATGCTACCTCAACGAACGTTACCCGATTGCATCATTTGTCAGACTTCAGCAACACACTGCCAATACAATTACAAAACTCAGCAAACTTGAGGCATTTGGCGCCCTTTATCCGTCATTTCCCCCCGCCTTTCTAAAGGATGACTATTTTGAGGAGCAAATCTGTGGAATAATTTCAAAAATACTAATGACGGCTCAGGTTTACCGGCTCCATTGTCTGCCTGATAGCACAGCAGCAGAACTAGTGAAAATCACAGTTTTTAAGTGCGATGAATAGGACAACAAAAAAAATCCCGAATATAGATGCTTTGAAGATAATCGAAGAGAGCATAAAAGCAGGCACAACAGTTCAACTTACGGTGCGGGGCAATAGCATGAGTCCCCTCTTGATGGACGGGGTGGATGTGGTTAGGTTGCGCCCTTTTATCCCCGCCGAACTTAAGCCAGGAATCATCATCCTCTTCCGTTACAAGGAGCGATTTGTGCTCCACCGCATCATTCACATTTCATTTTCTGGCAGTCAACAAAACAGCGAAGCAATCATCACCACCAAAGGTGATGCCATGACCAAAACCGAAACCATTACTTTTACCGATGTAATCGCTGTTGCAGATGTTCCCGAGCATTCATACTTCAACAAGATTTACAGACAATTGGGATTCTTATTTTATAAAGTACGAGGGTATTTGATAAGAAGTTTGACAATAAAATAGTGTCATTTATTCAATTTTATTTGATTGCGTTTCTCAGGAATGCAAGTTTAACAATTCCCCAAAACACAGCATGTAAAATATATTTACTTTAATTCAGTAATCCTTCTTTAACGGTTGTACTATTCAACTGTCTGATATACAGCTAGTAGATTTGATAACTAATTATTCCCCAATAAACAGTAAAATTATATCTGTGAATAATGTAACTTATTTACAGAATAGTATAACACTGACAAGATTGGCTATACTTACCTTAGCGAAATAATATTTTACGCATTTTAAAAAAGTTAACAATGGAAAAATTTATGCCAATCACAAATGAAGATATACAGTTAACTGTATATTCATATGAGCCACCTGCAATAGAACTTATTGAAGTTACTGTTGAAAAAGGGTTCGCAGATTCAATAACCGACTGGGATCCAACAGCATGGTAATTAATTTAAAAAAATAGAAGAAACTATGAAAATGTTTAACAAAAGCAGAATGGCCTGGACAATTTCAGCGCTATTCTTGGTAGCAGTCACTTCATGCAGTAAAGATGAAACTGCCAATCAGTCACTTTCTCCTGGCCAAATACTTTTTTCAAGTGAGCAGGCCGGGTTAACAGTTAAGTCTGCACTTATCTCTAATTCAGACTTTGTTGCAGATGCCGGGTCAATACTTAAAACCACCCTTCATGATAATGCAACCTGGTGGACAGCCATAACCGATAGGACAGGTATCTACTCTACAGAGGCACGCACGGCAACAGGCGCTGGCGGTACGCTCGGAATAGTCAATGACGAGTATATAGCAGATAATACCGCGGCCAGTTCTACTTTCACAGCCACTATTCCGATGTTTTGGGGAGTTGCAAGTACAATTCACAATTTTTACGCATACTATCCATACTTAGGTGGTGGTAATGTTGCAGCATCTGTGCCTGTTGGACTATTATCTACACAGTCGCAGTTGGTAGTGAATAATTTCGCTCACATCGGAGCATTGGACTTTTTGGTAGCAACACCAATTGCAGTAATCTCTCCTGCCAACACCAATCAAACATCACATACTTATGTCCATTTGGTCTATAACCACCTCTTTACGATCCTGGAATTCAATATATCTGGTTCCGGAACCATTGGTGGAATAAGACTTACTGGTACTGACCTTGCCTTGGCTGGAGCACAAATAGATATAAAACAGGTAACACCTGTGGCAGGTATCGCCTATACGCTGGCTAATCCGGGGTCAAAAACTGGTGTGGTTATTGTTAATCTCGCAACAGCCGCAACACTATCTGCTACAGCTACAGATACTAAGGTTTATATGATAATATACCCTGGTTATGCTGGTTCTTGTACCATAGAATTTTTAAATGGCGGAATTTGGAAAAATCCTGTTGCCAAACAAGCTCCTGCCGGAGGCTTTTTACGTGGCCAAAAATATGTTGTAACAGTCAACGCCGGGGTTATTTAGTTCACCATATCAAAATCGTCAACCATTGCTGCGAATTTTGCCTGAAGGAAACAGCGTTTGGTTAGTTGATTTATTAATAAAAAAAGGGCGTCGCAAAAACCGGGATGCCCTTTTTTATACCCTAGAGCCTGGTAATCTTAAGCAACACTTATTGGTGCGGTGATCGGCATGGACTTAACTTTCCCTTTGGATAATGGGAATTGTTAAATCTAGGGGCAACTTCCAGTAAAATTGACGATTAACTCAGAACGAATATTGAAAAAAACTTTTTTTACTATTTTTTGAATGTGCGGATCACCGCAACCAATCCCCAGCGGTCGTTGACCACCGGAATTTTTGTTTCGAACGATGGCATTTCATCCCTGCCTTTATTTAACCTGTAAAAGATTTCTCCATCGGAAGAACCCTGGAAAGCAGCTCTTGAAAAATCTCCTGGGAAGGTTTTTAAGGAAGCACTTTGGGTCCCATCACCCAAGCCCCTGATGCCATGGCAGGATTTGCAATGATTTACCCACAAAACCCTACCTGTTGCAATTACCTGTGGATCAGCCAATTTAATGGAAGACTTAAGCTCTTTACTCTTGCTTGGAACTGGCCATGCTGAGGCCATTTTCTGTTGCGCAAAAGCCAAGCTTCCATTGAGAAGAGTAAAAATAAGGAATGTGCCGATGGACACCATGACCAATTTTTGAGTTTTCATCGTAAAAAAGATTTAGTGTTCTAAAAGTATAAATCTTTTTTAATGATGAGTCAAACGGTCAGTAAATATTTGCAACATTCGAACCAAAAGGTAAGTTGTCAACTGCTCCTTAAATGGAACAAATTATTTTCGCTATTTGGCGATGAGGGTTTCTTCATTTTAACTGGGTAAGCCTTCCCATCCCATTTGCGATAATTAAAAGAAAATCTCAGTCCTGATGTTTTGAGGTTCAATCCCGTTTTGTTCCAGAAAACCAGTTACCTCATTGACCATCGCCGAATTACCACAGATATAATAAATTGAATCACTCCTGACACCGTTTTCTTTCAGATAGCCTGTTACCCTTCCATTGTAATTTCCACCTTTCTCCTGTGAGGTGCAGACTGTATAGGAATTTACAGGATAATCTGCTGAATCGAAAGCTTCATGACTGTATTTGATCCCATGTATAAGATCAAAGTTCAGTCCGGGATTCGACAAGATCATGCTCCTGAACGGTGAGACGCCAGTACCTGTTGCAACAAAGGTAAAATGGGTATTCTCGTTCAGCTTGTCATCCCTTAAGACAAAAAAGCCAAAAGGTCCGGAAATTTCAAGTGTTGCACCTATCTTAAGCGATTTTAACTTGACCGAGACATCCCCATCGGTTATTTTCTTGATGAGAAGTTCGATATAAGGCACATTTTCAGGACTGTAAATGGAATATTCGCGGGCATTGTTCTCACCGGGAATGTTCAAAACCAGGTATTGGCCAGCCTTGAATTCGAAATCCTTTTTTTCAAGTCTCAAAACATAGGTGGATTCAGTCAGATTTCTAATATCCAGTATCTTGCAATGGGATATTTTTTTCATGCGGGTATAATAGGATTTACTTTTGTGGTGGAACTTTAATGTTTGTACCACTGAACGTTGTTTCAATTTCATTTTATAAATTAAGCATTAATGTGTCTTTCAGCATGATAGGAGGAACGGACAAGGGGACTGCTTTCTACCATGCTGAATCCCTTTGTGAGTGCAGCTTCACGGTATTTTATAAATATCGCGGGTTCAATGTACGCTTCAATCTTCAGGTGATGGGCCGATGGTTGGAGATACTGACCAATTGTAAGCACTTTGCAGCCGGATTTGAGAAGATCATCCATGGTTTCAATCACCTCTTCTTCTGTTTCACCCAATCCGACCATGATTCCCGATTTGGAAACAATTCCGGAGGCAGCAATGATTTGTATCACTTTCAGGCTCCTGTCATAACGTGCCACATCCCTCACTTTCGGGGTTAGCCTTCTCACAGTCTCCATGTTGTGTGAGATGACTTCCGGTTTGGCCTCTATAATTTTTCCGATCAAGTCAGCTTTTGCATAGAAATCAGGGATTAAAGCCTCAATGGTAATTCCAGGATTCCTTTCTTTTACAGTTTTGATTGTAAGTGCCCAAAAAGCAGCTCCCCCATCTTCGAGATCGTCCCTTGTGACAGACGTGATCACGCAGTGCTTGATCCCGAGCGACCTGACCGTTTCCGCGAGCCGAAGCGGTTCTTCCGGATCGACCGGGTCAGGGATCATATTCATCACATTGCAAAAACGGCAGTTGCGGGTGCACTTCTCACCCAAAATCATAAAACTGGCCGTGGAAGCTCCCCAACATTCTGCTTTGTTCGGGCAATTCCCACTTACACAAATCGTGTTTAGCTTCTGACTGGCAGCCAGATTCTTCAGGGAAATGTACTCCTTTCCAGACGGAAGGGGGGTCTTCATCCAAACCGGAAGCCTTCGGGTGGCAGTTGTCATACGCAATTAGATTAAAGTGATAAATATTGAAGCGGCAAGTAAGGCGTCTGTCAGCAAAACGGTTGCAATGTTTGCGCCAAGAGCTGGAATGAGCTGATCCACATTGTTGTAGGATTTCAGAGTGGTTACAGTTGCCTTGAAGATGATGGGCAAAGGGAGCAATCCGAGATAGAGCCAAAAGGAGGATATCCCAACCAAAGGAAGTACAAGGATGATCACAAAAGTGGCCACGACGCCAATGGCATAAATGATCGCAGCGCTTTTGTATCCGAATTTGATGACCAGATGGTTCCTTCCACCTTTTCGGTCTGCTTCCGAATCGGGGAATTGGTTGAGCAAAAGGAGCAATGCCGTTAAAATTCCGGGGGGAATCGAGATCATGATGACTTCGAACGGAAGCAAAGTAAGGATCGGTTGACCCGGAGTAGCTGTCAATGAAATAAATGTTCCCAAAACAACCATTGTACCCAATGTCAGCCCGGAAAATAGTTCCCCAAGTACCAGTTTTGTCAGCAAGGGCGTGTAGAAAACAATTGAGAATGCACCGATCAGCAGTATCAACAACACACTCCAATGAGCTGTAATTCCGTAATAGATTCCGATTGAGGCAGAAATGACCAGTGTCAAAACGGAAGCTATGAGTACTTCCGTTGGCTTCGTTAATCCGGAATTCATCATTCCACTTCCACCACTGAAAGGTGTCCTTTTTGTGTTTGTGTCGATTCCTGTTTGATGATCGGAATATTCATTGAACAAGTTAACGGAGGCATGTGCCACGACCGTTCCGAAAATAATCAATGCCATATCGAACCAACGGATGGACTGATTGGCTGGCAGATATTTGTAGGATAATGCAATGCCGATCAACACAAGGAGAACGGCGAGTATAAGAAAATTGGCCCTGATCTGATTAAGCCAAACAACTATTTTGTTTTGTTTTTGCATGATGGTTGATTGTTATTGTAATTATTATTTGATGTTTGTTTTTTTATCCGATTTCTGCAATGTTAATTAATAAGTAATCCAATTGATTCATAATAAGATAGTTCTCAGCCTTTGAAAAATTCCGCGCTAAGGCAAGTAGGTATCCACCCCCTCCTGATCCGCAGAGTTTAAGATGGAAATCCCCTGTTTTAATTCCGTATTCAAAATGTTTCTTCATAGCCACTGAAATCAAAATATCGAAGTTTGAAAGTTGAAACATGGAATACTTTTTCATCAATGATTCAAATAACTTAAAATCTCCCTCAACAATTGATCCAATTGTTTGAGCTATTAAAGGTAGGTATTCACAGTCGATTTTATCTTTATAAATAGGATTTTTATATTTGTCCAAAAAATGGTTGACCAATTCACCTGTATTCCCCTTTTCATTCGTATTGAACAGAAAAAGTGTGTAATTATCAAAAAACCGGGAAAGATCAGGAGTACTGATCATCTGGTTGCCGTTCCCGATCAGTACTGGTCGTTTAAGGAAGGAAGTCAACGGATCAATACCTGAACTTGACCCATGAAAACAAGCTTCTATGGCGGCGAGATGAATTCTGATTTCAGCATAATTAGTTGTATGTGAATGATGTGCATATCGGGAATAAATTGCTGCTGTCAACGCACCTGAACTGCCTAGGCCTGACCTGTAAGGGATTGACGAATCAAAATACAATCCTCGGTCCACGTCATTTTCAAACCGTTCAAGATCGAGATAATTGAACTGACCGAAACCTGATTTAAAATACCTGAGCAACCTTTTTAATTCACCTGATGACTCTTTTTCATTGTCAGACAAATATTTAAACCGATGATCACATAGCCTGAACCTGCCTGAAAACCGCGAAAACGGGACAGCGAGTGCCATGGAATTCAGAAGGATCCCATATTCCCCAAACAATACTAATTTCGATGGAAAATCCATATTAAATTTCGGTTTGTGGTGTCAATAACATCGGTCCGCTCCCAATCTTGTCATCAATCCAGGCCCCATTTTCGCAGTAATGACTGAGTGTGCCCTGAACAAAATTCAGGATCAGTTCCCTATGTTCTTCAAAGTAGATCAGGTGAACATTGGGTCCTGCATCTATTGTAAAAAAAAGGTCAAGCCCCGATGACTCTCTGAACTGCCTGATCTCGTCAATGATCCTGAGTGTATTTGGCTTGAGCAATACTACCCCGGATTCTGAGGAGAGCAACAAGGCATGGAGGGAAAGGGCTTCGTTCTCAGATATTTTCGCCAAAACCTTGGTATTGTTTTCCTGAATTGCTTTTGTAATCTGATCCAAATTGCTGTTTACCTGGGCCTTCCTTCCTTCCCGATAGGGATGGCTGACCATAGAATCATGTCCGTAACTGCTTGAAAAGTACTTTTCTTCTGAACTGACAATCAATATGATATCCCTTATATTGTTGAGCCTGCTATCCTTGTGCAATGGAAAGGGTATGGCATATTCGTCGGATGATTGACCGATGGATGCAATTTTTCCCCAGCTTACAATTCCTCCATAAACCGAACGGGATGCACTACCTGAACCGTGTCGGGCAAGGGTTGATGCCTTGCGGAAAAAAGCCTCTTCTGGTAATTTTGTATTTGTGACCCGCTCTTCCATACTTACCAGACAAAGGGCCAACGCTGCCATGGAAGAGGCAGATGAGGCAATGCCTGCCGAATGTGGGAAGTTATTCTCGCTGTAAAAACTTAATTGATAACTAGTTAAAAATGGCAACAAGGGAAGAAGATTACTTAGGAGCCTTTCAATTTTTTCGTTGAATTTCTCATTTTTTTCGTCATGAAAGTAGTACTCCATATCAATGGACTCTTCTGGGTGCTTCTTTTGTTTGAATGACAGAAAAGTCGTGGTGGAAGATTTGTCAAGGGTAATGCTTAATGACCCATTTTCAGGAAGCTGTCCGGCTCTTTTACCCCAATATTTCACCAGGGCGATGTTGGAAGGGGCCCGCCAACCTATATTTACAGTTTCTTTGTCTATCATTGTATATCCCTGATTTACTATATATTAAATATTTTGCATCTTGATTATTTTCGCCGGATTTCCTGATTACTGCCAAATTGAATCCTGTAAAACTGGATTCAAAACAAAATCATTGTAGTGAAAGATTATGGTCAGGTTTTTACCGATAAAATAGTCCCGTATGTACTTTTCAGAAGCACTGGAAGCTGCGAGAATAAAATCACCTCCCCAGGCACCCAATGACTTTACGGATCCGTTAAAATCGCTAAAAAACAACTCCCTGACGGTTGTATGGCCAATAATTCTGCCGGTAAGCTCTTCGTGCTGATCCATCAACTCTTGAAAATCGACAAGACCTTCAGCTTTTTCGAGACGTAGGGTCAATTCCGAGATTGTATTGATATCGATGTTGGATAGGGTTGAAAGATCCGTCTTCAGGATACTTTTTCTCGTGTCCTGTTTCCGGTTCAGGTAAATGAAATATAGATTTCCATGAAAATGGGGTTTAAAGTCTGCCTTACGGAAGAGAGGTCGATCTTCTGCTAATTTGTAAATTATTGGTGTTGAAGATCTTGCACACGCGATATCATACCCTGAACCGTTGAAAATCTTTTTGTTGAGAATAAATGGATCGCAACCTGCCCACCAGGCAATATTGGATATCAGCGAACTGCTCGATCCAATTCCCCAGGCGGGATCAAAATCCATACCGGAGGTGACCCGATATTCATGGTTCAATTTCAGGAAACCGGGATTCAGCTCTTTTGCCGCAATCAGAATTTGGACAAGGGTATCCGATATCTTCGGCAGGTTGGATGCTGTTACCTTGAAATCTGGCAGTTGAATGGTCGTTGAAAACCATACTACTCCGTTGATCTTTGATTGCCAATGCATTGCAGATTTACCTTCGCATGTCTCCACTTTTAGGGTCTGTCCATATTTTAGGGGCAAGCCAAGCGAAAGGGCACCTTTAAGTACAAGGTATTCACCTGACAACATAAGTTTTGCAGGCGATTTAAAGATATTTATTTCAGGACTTTTCATCTGTTATTTCTAATTTCCATGATCAGTTTTTCAACTGCTGCATAACTTACAGCCCTGTCCATGAAATGATGGATTACAGTTTCCCGTTCAACCTGACTGGCATTCAACTGGCTCAATACATTCGTCAGGTGCATCCTCATATGGCCTGCCTGAATTCCTGTCGTTACCAATGAAGCAATTGCAGAAAAGTTATTCGCCAAACCAGAAGCAGCGGCAATCATCATCAGCTTTTTGGCATCCGGGAAGTTCATCATCGCCATCGCCTTTTTCACCATGGGGTGAATCCGTGTGATCCCGCCGACAGTGCCAACGGCCAACGGTAACTCAAGTTCATAACGGAACACATTATCAAATAAATAAATAGAGGTTAACCCCTTATAAGAGCCACCTCTTGAGGCATAGGCATGTGCCGATGCAGATACGGCCCTACAGTCGTTTCCCGATGCGAGCATCACCGCATCTATTCCATTGAAGATTCCCTTATTGTTGGTGACAGCCCTCGAAATGTCTAGATTTGCGATGTCCACGGCATGTTTGAATTTTCTTGCAAAAGCTAAACCTGTTAGTTTTTTATCCCATCCAGCAAGGTCTTCTACCGGACATTCAACATGGCAGTTTACTTTACAATCTGGGGTATAGTTGGATAAGATTGACATAATGATTTCGATATGGTTTTCCTCCGTATTTAATTCGGGAAGATTCACCAAAACTGAGGCGAAAGTCTCTATGCAACTGTTGATGAAATTTGCCCCCATTGCATCTGCTGTTTCGAAGGATACATCAATGTGATAATAATAAGGAAGATCATTGGTCTTGTTGATGAGCTGGATCTCTTTGATTCCTCCACCCCGTTTTCTCATTTTTTCGGTTATGACATCGGTAGCTTGTATTAGTTTTTTTCTGATTTCCGGGAACAATTCTGTGATTATTTTCTGGTTGCCATTCCATGTGAAGTGAACCTGCCCCTTCTTGGTCATCGAAGTGACAACAGCGGTAAAACCTCCCCTTGAAGCCCAGAATTTTGATGCTTTGGAAGCTGCTGCCACCACGGAACTTTCCTCTGTAACATAAGGAACTGTCAATGATTCACCATTGAGGACCATATTGGTCACCAGACCCATTGGAATAGGAAAATTCCCAATGTAGTTTTCGATCATCTGCTCAAATACCCCTTGTTGTTCTTCGGGAGCGTCAAAGTCATATATTCTAAAACAATCGGACGCCTGCATTTTTGAATGTTCAGCGAGGAACTTTATTCTTTGTCTCCTGTCGAGTTTTGAAAAGCCTGATATAACTGTCATATTACTAAATCAAAATCACATTAAATAATGAAAATCATTAAATTTCCTTTTCCAATACCCCGAACTCCCGACATGTCCCCGAGTGTCGGGGCAGGCCGGGACAAGCTCTAAAGGGGGAGATCTGACTTTCAATAAGATACATAAAGTCACGCAAATGTGGGATCAGGGGGAGTAAACACGTCATTATTTAGTTCTTTTTCGATCATCTATTTTTTAAGGTAAGATAGTTTTGGGCCATTTTATACCCTTCAATCTGGTCGCTCACAAATTGCTGTAAAACGGAATAATCGCCCTGACTGTATTTCAGGAACAAAGAGGCTTGTGCATATATTGCCGGAAGGACAGATTTCTGGGTCAGGTAAAATCCGTCCAGAAAGTTCCGGATACCCCCTGAAATGATCAGTTGATTGCAAAGAAACCGATCACCTCTGCTTACCATTCCGGTGATAAGGTCAACCATCTCCTCAGCAGTAACACCCACATTCACAAATGGTTCGTACTTTGATTTTTGATGAACCGGTTGTCGGCTGTTTTCTATTTTTGAGAAATTCGTTCCACCGAAAGCACCAAATTCAATCGCTGCAAGTGGCAATTGCATCAACCGGCGGATACTCTGAGGTCCAAACCCCTGTCCAACTTCTTTTACGATCAATGGAAAATCAATCAAAGCCAGAAGCTTTTCAATGGTTTCGACCGGCGGATGGTTGATAATGTTGCCTTCCGGCTGAAAAAACTCCTGTAGCGGATTGACATGAACAATCAATCCATCAGCTTGCAACCGGTCAATTAATCGTCTTAAACTATCAGTTTCTTTTTTTTCAACCAATTCCTCCACCTGGGCAATTCCCAGGTTTGCGAACAAGGGTTGATTGTCGCCAATAATTGGCCTAACATTAAAATCGTTAAAGAAGGTGTCGTCTTCGAGCAACCTGCGGCAGGAACCCAAGCCCATTCCCATTCCAAACTCGTTGCAAGCCCGTGCAAGGTTCCGGTTGATGATACCCGAAAGGGCATATCCGCCGGTCATACTGGAGACCCAGATCGGAACTTTCAATGTTTTGCCGGAAAATGCAATTGGGTCAGAATCAACTTTAGGAAACCCTGAAATCATGGGTTCATAATAGAACCGATCATCCATCTCATTGACTGGTGTTTGCGAATGAATCGCCAGATTGATATGGTCAGACTTACGATCGGATGGTTCCCGAAACACAGTCTTCGTAGATTTTTCTTCTTTTTTGATGATATCCATAATTGTTGCGTTTAGGATTGGATAATGCTGCGGGAGATGACCATTTTCAGTATTTCGGAAGTGCCTTCACCAATCTGGAGTAACCGCTGGTCACGATAAAATCGCTCAATATGGTTTTCACGTAAAAATCCATACGCACCATGGATCTGAAGGGATTCATCAGCGACCTCCTTGGCAATCTCCGAACAATAAAGCTTTGAGATGGCGGCCTGCTTTGCAAAAGGCAAACTAGCATCTTTTAACCGGCAGGCATGGTACAAGGTGTTCCTGGCCAATTCAATTTTTGTGGCCATCTCCGCAAGTTTAAAGGATATGGCTTGAAATTCAACCAGATGTTTTCCAAATTGCTTGCGCTTTTGTGCATATTCGAGGGCCATTTCAAAAGCCCCCTGTGAAAGTCCGAGTCCTATGGCTGCAATCGAAAGCCTTCCGGCATCCAGCGTTGAGAGCATGATCTTCATCCCTTCACCACGTTTTCCCAACAGGTTTGAAGCAGGAACTTTACAATTTTCGAAAGCAAGCTTTCCATTGTCAACAGCCCTCCACATTAATTTCCCTTTAATTGGGGTAGTGGAATAGCCCTGTGTTGACCTGTCAACTAAAATGACAGAAAGTTCCTTCTCCCCGTTTTTTTCATCGGTGATGGTCTGAAGGGTAATGCCCGAAGCAATTTCAGAGGAACTGTTTGTGATGAATATTTTGGATCCATTAATAGTCCATTGTTCATCTTCCAGTTTCGCCACAGTTTCGACCCCCTTTGCATCTGAACCGGCATTGCTTTCGGTGAGGCCGAATGCCCACAGTTTTTCCCCGGTACACAATCCCGGCAGGAATTGAAGCCTCTGATCTTCAGTTCCAAAGGTATAAATAGGATTAATTCCGAGGGAATTGTGCGCAGCAACAGTTGCCGCCGGTGAACTGTCAATGCGGGCAATCTCCTCAATGGCAATGATATAGGAAAGGTAATCCAAACCTTGTCCTCCATACTTTGCAGGAAGGGTAATTCCAAACAGACCGGTATCACCCATCTGTTTGGCCAAAAAAACAGGGAACTCCTCTTTTTGGTCCTGCGCTATGGCGATTGGTTTAATCACGTTTTCGGAAAAAGCCCTGATCTTTTCCCTGTAATTAATTGTGTTGTTGTCTAATAGCTCATTCATTTTAATCCTCCAAATAGATAAGTGGCATACGGTCGGTGACCTGCGCCCCTACTTTAGTTGCAATTTTTTTCACCCTGGCATCCCGATGCGAGAGAATATGGTTTTCAGATTTCATCGATTCGATCACAAGCAATGGGTCTCCAACTTTAATTAACTGGTTCTCTTTGATAAAGACTTCGAGTATTTTACCATAAAGCGGTGAGATAATATCATTGGATTCAGCAATTGCTCCACTTTCGGAGCGCTTGGCTGTTTCTGGATAACTTTTCAATAACCTGGGCAATGTAATCCGGTGCTGAATATTTCCAAGGCTTATTCTGATTTCACCCTGATCTGTCATGTGATAATAGATTCCCTTTGTTGCGTTGTTGATCGTAACCGCCATACAATCTTCCGATTTGCACTCAATTAAAAAGTTGGTGACAATTCCATTCACTAAAAAAGAGGGCATAGACCTATCACGACTTGTAAGACGGACCTTGTAATTTTTATCATCAATCGCAATCGGAATTACTGTTGATGACAATCGCCAATATCCAGTATATTTCCATACATCTGCAACTTTTTCACAATCACTTTCCAGGTAGGACTTTTCAATTGCCAGTGCAATAAGATAAGGAAGAATCTCAGGATCCATTTCTGCTTTATCATATCGGATCAGTTCTTTATGATATGTCCCGCAAAATTCGACTGAAATCAGATTTTGCCAGTAAAGGTCGTGGGCAAGGATCATTTCCATGTATTTGACATTGTTTCCCGGACCGATGATATTTAAATCCCTGATGCTTTCTCTAAGTAATTTGATAGCACTTTTGCGATCTTTCCCCCTCGCAATCAACTTGAGCAGCAGAGGATCAAAACTGTTGCCTGTATGCTGTTTGTTCTGCAGATCGGCCTCAATCCTGATATCAGGGTGATGCAGTGGCAGATTGATTGATAATAGTGGATCAGAGGAAGGACGAAACTCATTTGCAGGATTTTCAGCATAAACTCTGATTTCAATGGCATGACCAGCAACAATCACCTGTTGCTGTGAAAGTGAAAGAGGAAATCCTGATGCGACTTTTAACTGTTCGGAGACAATGTCAATTCCGGTGATCTGTTCCGTAACAGCATGTTCCACCTGAATCCGGGGGTTCATCTCCATAAAGAAATAATTGCCAGCTTCATCCACCAAAAATTCAACTGTACCAGCTCCTGTGTAATTCACTGATTTCCCAATTTTTACTGCATTTGACAACAATTTTTCGCGCAACTCCTGTGACAGAAAAATCGCCGGGGCCTCTTCCACGATTTTTTGGTGATTCCGCTGAATCGAACACTCCCGCTCGTTCAAATGAATAACATTTCCAAATTTGTCCCCCATGATCTGGACTTCAACATGACGTGCATTCCGGATGTATTGTTCGACAAAAAGTTCCCCATTCCCGAAATATTCCAGGGCCATGCGTGACGATCGCTTAACCTGTTCCTCCAATTCTTCGGGATTGTAAACCAGTTTCATCCCTTTTCCGCCACCACCAAAAGATGCTTTGATCAACACTGGAAATTCAATTGATAGACCTGAAAGATCAGATCCGGGTTCAAGTCTGTGGCTTGCAACCACAGGTATTCCAAGATTGGCAGCCATTTTTTTTGCATCCGGTTTATTCCCCATCAATCTGAGGACTTCCGGCTCGGGACCCACGAAAATGATATGATGTTTCTTACATGCAACGGCAAAATCGGGATTCTCGGATAAAAACCCATATCCCGGGTGAATGGCTTTTGATCCGGTCGCAACGGCAATTTCAATGATCTTGTCAATGTTCAAAAAAGTAGCACTCAGGTCATCCACCCCAAGAGATATTCTTTCATCTGCCAACATCATGTAACCGGCTTCTTGTTCAGATTCTGTATAAATGGCAACAGTCTGAATGCCCAATAGCTTTGCCGATCTGATGATCCGCAAGGCTATTTCGCCCCTGTTTGCCACCAACAATTTATCCGGTAATGCCATTGAATTTCATTCTATTAATATGATGATTATCAAGTTCAAGCAACATTTTTCATTCCATTATTAATTCTTAATTTTTAATTCTTCATTATAATGAACTACATCCTGTAAACGCCATTTTTGGGCGGAGCAAATTTTTTGTTGAACCTAACTGAGATTGCGAGCCCAACAACTGTCCTTGTATCTGCCGGATCTATAATCCCATCATCCCAAAGCCTTGAAGTGCTGTAGTAGGCGGAGCTTTCTTCTTCAAATCTGGTAATCAGATCATTTTGATTGTTCCCATTGATCGAATCAAGGACATCCTGCGCCTGCTGACCGCCCATGACCCCAATCTTTGCATTGGGCCACATAAATAGGAAATCGGGATCGTAAGCCCTGCCAGCCATCGCGTAATTTCCAGCACCAAACGATCCTCCGATGATCACGGTTATTTTGGGAACGGTGGAGGTCGCCACAGCATGGATCAACTTGGCACCGTTTCGCGCAATCCCTTCGTGCTCGTATTTTTTTCCAACAATAAATCCGCTGATATTTTGAAGGAAAAGAAGTGGTATCCTGCGGAAATTGCAAAGTTCAATAAAATGTGCCCCCTTTAATGAAGCTTCAGAAGTGAGAAATCCATTGTTGGCAACAATACCAACCGGAAAACCCATTATCCGAGCATATCCGGTGACGAGTGTAGGTCCATAATTCTGTTTAAATTCTTCAAATTTGCTGCCATCGACAATCCTGGCCAGGATTCCATAAATGTCAACAGGTTTTCTAAGATCCACAGGAGCCAGACCGTAGATTTCATTGATGTTATAAGCTGGCTCTTCTATCGGCACCTTTTCGTAAAGTTGCGGCTCCTCCGAAGGGATAAATTCCAGGATATTTCTGCAAATCTGAATAGCATCTTGTTCATTTTCTGCAAGATGGTCGGCAACGCCTGAAATACCTGTGTGGACCAATGCCCCTCCAAGTTCCTCCGCCGTAACCTCTTCGCCAGTTGCCGCCTTAACCAATGGAGGTCCGCCAATAAAAATGGTACCCTGATCCCTGACAATAATGGTTTCGTCACTCATCGCAGGAACATAGGCACCACCTGCGGTACACGACCCCATCACAATGGAGAGTTGAGGGATTCCAGCCGATGACATCTGAGCCTGATTGTAAAAGATCCGGCCAAAACCGTCACGATCGGGAAAGATCCTTGACTGTTCGGGCAGAAAAATACCCCCTGAGTCAACAAGATAGACACATGGCAGATGGTTGCGGTTCGCGATTTCCTGACCGCGAAGGTGTTTTTTCAAAGTTTCAAGAATATAGCTACCCCCTTTGACTGTCGCATCATTGGCGATGATCATGCAAAGTTTTCCGTGTATCTTTCCGATACCGGTAACAATACCAGCCGATGGGAACTGGTTGTCGTACTGCCCGAAAGCCGCAAGGGTAGAGAGTTCAAGAAAGGGCATTTTTTCATCTATAAGCAAATCAATCCGGCTCCGTACATCCAGTTTTCCACGTGTACGATAGCGGATTACGGATGGATCATTATCCCGGATGATCACACTGTCTACTCGGGCATGAAAAACATCCATTAACTCCTTATATGCTTCAATTTTCTCTTTAAACCTCTCCTCTGTCTGATCGATATTTGATATGAGCCGTTTCAATAGTCCCTTTTGTTCTTTCGTTAAAACAAGAGTTTAGCCCCTGTTTGTCAAATAATATTGGTCTAATGATGATTTCATAATTCACTATAGACCTCATATTAAGTCAATTAACAAATTATATTTATTTAGACTTAATAATGATAAAGATATGATTAACTTTAATAGGTTTACCAACAAGTTTTTCTTTTTTTTTGATCAGTTGATTTTTAATCCGAAAGCTATAAACTGTGCACTATTTCCGGCACCAGATTTTAAATTGCAGACGGGTTTATTCAGTCAGGAAGTGCTCTAATGCAAGGATGAAATAAGCTCAATAATTGGTAAATCTGGATATTTCTTGGTACTTTTGATATCCAAATCATAAAACACACATATTATGAAAAAAGTAGTATTAAGTCTGTTGCTCGCATTAATCGCATTTTCCTTCTCTTTTGGCCAATCGAAGGATGAACAGAAAATCAGGCAATTGGAAGTAACCTGGTCTGAAGCTCTGGTAAAGTTTGACACAATAACGCTCAGGAAGATATGGTCACCCGAATATGTGATCAACAACCCGGCAGGGAAAGTTGTCACGGGGAAAGAAATTATTCAGGCCATGAAATCCGGCACAAGATATCAGGCTTATGAGAAAACAATTGAGCGGATAACCATTATTGATAACATTGCCATCGTCATGGGCAAGGAAGTCCTGATTGATCAGCCAAAAGATCCAAAGCAAAGTACTGCCAGAAGAATTACGAATATCTGGATAAAGAAAAAAGGGAACTGGTACCTGATCGCAAGGCAGGCGACGAATATTTAGTTTTATTCACCTTGTTCTTAATTAATATTAACATGGCTAACGAATACTTCCATTGTTCCTCATAACTACTTTGGGATTCCGACACAATACCTTGGTTCAGGTTTACACCGGTCAGTTGGTGAATGATGTAATGTTCGACGCTGTTCAGTTCATTAGAATGCATGATTTAAGGTTTAAGTATTTGATTGATTTTATCTAAAACTACTGGATATCTCTCGTCAATGACAAACGGATGTAAATTTACAGAAAGAATTTCGCTCATCAATCGATTTTGTACAATTTTAGTCAATTCAGATTTAAGAAATTCGACGACGAAAGGATGTGCATTTTCAATCTCAGATACGATCGTCATCCGGTTATCAAGGATATAGATGATGTCTTCAAAATCACGACTCGTCCGATAATCGCCACCTCTATCGTTAAAGGCCTCGAATTTGGTTGCAAGATAGACTGGTGCCGGTAGAATGTTAATTTCTTCGTCCTCAGCTTTTATCCTCCACAATTTCTCAAATCCAATTTTGTACCATTTATTAGCTGGTCCGAAATGGCTTTCTTCAGCAGGCATAATATCAACCGGAATATAATTGTATTTATAACTGCAAATCGCATGTCCATATGGATCAGGATAAAATCCAAGTTCTGACAATCTTTCCTGCATTCGAACCCAATGACTAAAGTTCATTAAATTGATTGTCAAGTCTATATCACCTGTTGGGCGAATCTCATCAGCTGAAGGGTCGTCTGCATAAAGACTAACCACCGATCCACCGATAAAAATCATTTGGTCTTTAAGTTCACTTAGCCCCCTGGCAACTTCGGCAACAACACCTATGTTAATCCTCCTATTCTCCATCGACTATTCTTTTTCTAAGCTCTTCAATGGCAAAAGTTCTTTCTCTAGCTCTGCCGACCCTAAGTGCATCTACCATGGCAAGAAGCTCATACAATTTAGGGTCATTTTGAACCGCATCAACCACTGAATGATAGAGCGGGATAATACTGTGTCCACGCACGGTTCCTTTCCCAGATGGCCAAACATAGTGTTCGGTACTTTGAATGTGTGAATTCAATGGTGGTGCAGAATGTGATGTTGGGATTCCACGAACAACTGCTCCTGGTTGCTGCGGAAAAACATAGGCAATGCCATACTGTAAAAAATCCATGAAGGCCAATTTTCGCACTTTTTTAACTGGTAAATCCAGAAGACCTGCATATTGCGATCGGGCCAACGATTTGCTGATTTCCGACTGACTCATAAACAATGATTCAGCCATTGGTTTTTGATTCAATGAATGATCACCTGAACAGATGATTTTAAGTAAAACCACCACATCCAAAGGACTCATTGTGGGTTGTCGTGTTCTCATATTACAAAATATTCCATATTCCGATTTGCAATATTAATCAATATCATCATGAAATACAAGTATATGAAAGGAAATATTCCATATTCCAATAAGGAATATCATCCAATGCAATGGCCTTTGAAGGTGTGGTGTTCCCGATGGCAGGGATTTAGGGATAGCGCGAATTTAGCGATTAGGGTGTCCCCAAAGGTTATTTTACCGCAAAGTACGCAACGGTTTCGCTAAGATCGCAAAGGTAATTGTTTGTATTCTAATTCTTTGCGAACCTTGCGAATTTTTCTTAGCGAACCTTGCGGTAATTTTTAGCGTTTTCGGACACCTTCATCACTATCCGTGGAAAAACCTTATTTACCCTTTTTCTCAACCTTAATAGCCTGATGTAAAAAGAACAATAAAACCTTATTTACCTTATTTCCAATATGATGGTTAACACATTGGAAATATGCCGAACCCCATTTTCATCCACCATTTGATGATCAATAAGCGGAATATTATACTACTTCCTTTGTTTGACCACATAAAAAGACAATTCACCATCAAAGATCAAGTTGTTTTTTAAGATAGTTGTATTCCATCTTTACCAAACTCCATGAGGCCTCATCGGCCATAAAATGATTATAGAAACATCTATCTAGTTCATTAACTGCTTCTAAACCGGATTGATGGTTTTCAAATAAACGTAAATTCTCAGGTTTGGCTGTTGTGAATATCCTGGTTTGGTGTCCTTCAACTGATGTCCCACATAACATTTCGTCCTGAAATGCGAATGTTGACAATTCAACTTTAATAGGATTTGGATAGCGATGTTCCGATAAAGCCTGTATTGTGTTCGTCAAAACTGGATTCAGGATTAACAATAGAGTTTCATCCAAAAGCCTAAAAGCAATTATACCGGATGAAAGAATGCCTTGACCATTTTTTTCAAAAACCAGTAAGTTGTTTCTAAATAACTCAATCTGTTTTGCGAACTGTACATCCTGATTGAAATGATCCTGCAACCATTCATTCTCACGAAATAATTCATTGATTACCAAGACGAACAGTTCCATGTTCTTACCCAAACCACCTATACCACCCTTAAAGGAATTCGTTTCAGGGTGCATTTGAGAATTGCGAATTTTTCTTGCCCGGTGGATTTGCTCCTTTAAATTGACCAAATAAGGTTCCATGAAGATTTCATTTATTAAAGCATAAATGGTCTTTTTGAATGTTTTATTTTTGTCGGTTGTAAACTCCAATGGAATATTCAACTCCTTGGCTTTCAGCTTAACCGACATTTCCAAAATCCTAAGTGCCTTGTTCATTGCTTCATCATACATGGGCCACCAATAATAGAAATGAGCCTGTAGATATTCCACTGTCTTAAATGCGTCGACAAACTCAACCGGAACCTGATCGTGGAAATAGCCCTTTACAATTATTAATTGCTCAAACCCGTGTCTGTCAGTTATTCCATGCATATCCCAACGCACATCCGGCTCATAGGATTCACACATGTTTAAATATTTTTCCTAGAAAACATAAACTAAATTAACTCCCATATGAAATTCAACTCCATTGAATTCGACAATATTTCAATCAATTAAACTCAATATTAACGTTTTGAATAAACATTTCCTCCCTTTTGATCCTAGAATCAAACATTTCAATTTCCAACTTCGCAAATTCCTTTACTTGTGGAATTGGATGATCCAATATTTGTATTATTAAACTCTTTCTTTCAGCTAATTTTTGCAATGCTGAACCACTGAATGAATAACTATGCAATACATAAGAAAGTTCGTTCAAGAAAATTTCATTTGTTCCATATTTATTGAACATTTCCAGAACAAGTGGAGACCAAGCTCGATGTCCATCTTCCTGGATTTCAAAATCAACAAAATGTATAACGCATTGAGGAGCAGTTAAAGGATACTGATCAATCCAAGTAAGGAGATTTTCCTTTATATAGGATTTATAGATTTTTAGTACATTGATCAAATTATATGATCCATAATAATCCATGTCTAACATACTTTGGCCAATTATCGGCCATGATTTTTCCCAATATTTTGTAAATAAAATATCAATGATCTCATATACAATGTATTCATTACGGAAATTTAAATCTGTTGCATATATAAGGATTTCCCTAGTAAGGAACTCTATTATGACATCATCCAAACCTCCAACTTCATCCAGTTTTTCAACTATTTTCTTGAAATAGTGATGGGGTATGAGGCTTTTTGATTCAGAAGATAGTATTCCTTCTTTTATCAATAAAGAGGATAAGAAATCCTTTAAATTCGGTAACTTTTCTTCATTCTTACTCAAGTAATCATTAGTAAACTCTATAGCCGACCACCGACCGAACGGCTCAACATTCTTCAGCCAATCTATAAAACCAATGAATTCATCAAATGATAGGTGATTAATTCTCAAATATTGAAGCGAGAAAATGTAATTTGGGTTTTCTTGAATTAGTGCCTTAAGCTTTTCTAAGTCTTCAATAGTAATTTCAAGAAGTTTTGTTAATCTAATTGCATGAAAATTAATTTGCGGATGTGTAAGATATTGGTTAATCACATTTCTAATAGCTGTTTGATCATTGACACCGTAAAGATAACCTTCGATCAATGAATTATTTTGCTTTTCAGTCGTAATAGCCACTAAGTTTTCAATTGCAGCATCAATTAATTCCTTAAATCCAGGTTTAACCAATCCTATTTCATGTCCAAAGTTAATTGTCTGCCTTTGATCTCCTTGCAAAAGTAAAACAATGTTATCTATCAATTGATTGGGATCATCATTTATAAGTTCACGTGCATATTCTCTTGCGATAACTTCAGCTTGATCAATTATTTTACCTGATTCGTTCTTATAGCTGGAATATGGGGGTTCAACAACCTTTATGTTTAACTGCTCCTCATTTGAATTACTTGAATATTTCTTTTGCAACTCTAACAAAATTTGAATATGGCCAGATTCATATTTATTCTGTTCAGTTAAGATATTCGCAAATTGCTGTCTTAAAACTTTATCAATCTCTTTCGTTTCACCCAAAACACGTTCAATTGCATTTAAAATTGAAATCCTATTACCACGCTGAAAATGTTGAGCAAATCTATTAGTTATTATCTGAAAAGCTTCCACGGTGCCAATCTGTAGTAACATTTGGATTAATTGGTCCCAATATATTAAGATCTCCTCATCATTAACAGGGCGATAGTCCTGCAAATTTATTCCTGCTTGCGTATCGGCGCCCCCCATTCTCATCCAATCTTGTACACCTAACCCCCTGTTAATTGCTTTAAGTATTACGGAGAATTCCTTTTCTTCTGAAGAGGCAAGGATTTCACTCAAAAGAATCATCCTTTCAGCCAAACTTGACTCAGTCCCAGGGAGATAGACTTGAAATAATTGACTAAACTGAGAACTTGCATTATTGCTAATATTCTCATTTTCAGCGAGTGCAAGTTTATACAGAGTTTTAGTTGCCAGTTTAAAAGTTTCATTTCTAAAGCATAATCGTTCTAAAGTCCAGACAAGGTTTCTTCTTCCTTTTTTTAACTGCATTAAATCATTGATGCTTTTATCAATCAAGGCTCTATTTATTGCATCAATTGTTTGCAGTGGAGCTATTTCTGACAAACTCATTAAAATTCGAGCACCTTCATCGGTGCTTATGAAATCATATTTTGAAAAGAGACCATCACCCTTAGTGAAAATTTCTATAATTCTTGTTGTTGACTTTAGTCCACTTAACTCATTAAGTCTATTTGCAAATGGTTTAGATAATTGATTTTGAGAAAGTTTATGTAAGTATTCATTAATATTTTCATTTACAAGCTTTCCAAGCCGTTTAATAGCTAATTCTTCAATAAATGTTTCTAGGACAATATAATCTCCGGTAATTTTGATTAAGCCCCTTTCCTCAAGTTGATTAATTATCTTTGCATATTCTTCTATCTTCTCTATTTGTAAAAGTTCTCGAATAAAATCCGATTGATGTTGAAATTGACCAGAATAGCCAATATATGTAAATAATGAGATCTCCTCTAAAATTGACAGGGCTTTATTTTGAATTAATTCAACGCCCAATATTTGATTCCACATTTGATCATATTCACCAAGCAAAAATCTATCGTCTTTTGATATGAATTCGATTAATGCTACTGCTTGTTTAATATTGGAATTGGAATTATTCAGAATATATTGCGTATGCTTTGAATTACCGGATGTATTTGAAATCTTTTCAATAATTTGATCCGCAAACTGACTATCAAGTTTAATGTTTCCATTATCCTTATCTAATTGATCTCCAATTGACAATAGACTTATTTTTGTATTAAAAAGGAAATCATTATATATTTTCTCGTGAATCTCATAAGAGCAATTATCAAGAACTAATATCTTTCGCTGATTAATGACCTGTAGATCAAGTAATTTACTTTCAATACTTCCAAAAGATCCAAACTTGAGGTCATAATACAAAACATTTTCAACTTCTGGATGTGATGGAATGGTCTTATCTATTTCTTTAAATAATTCATATGCTAATCGAGTTTTCCCAGAGTTTTTTGGGCCTATAATTCTTTGATGATTCTCGGGATTTTCCAATGCTTTTCTTAACTGAGATGCATACAATTTGATATTTTCAGTTAGCATATATTGACCATAAAAATCTTTTGACTTCCAATCTCTAAATGTTTTTATTGGGGTCCACTTTGCTCTTTGGTATTCGGCTTCTGATGCAATTACTGATCGAATTGCAGAAACTAATGCCGTGGAAAGTTTTTGAAACTCTTTCTTGTTTGTAAGCATTCGGTAAACCACGTATTTTAGATTGTTTTTTGGTTTTTTAAGTTTGGCCTTCATTTTTAAAAATGCCAAACGATGTTAAACGTTCAACAGTTTCGGTCCATCTATGACGGTTATCTGGAATCCGGTCTATCCGTACGTGATTATTGCGCCAACCAGCAATTGAAGGAGTCTATGTTCTATTATTGGCAGAACAAGTTGAAGGGGCAATTGCCGCCCAAAAGGGGATTTGTGCCAGTGGTTTTTGACAACGGACCAAAAGACCGGACATCACGAAACCCGGCAACTGTGCAGAACAGGTCGAATGCCCATCCGGATGCGGCAACGGCAAACAACACGATTTCCTGTGAGATTACCTACCCCAATGGTGTCTGCGTAAAACTGGATGGTTTGACCGACCCGGAGCTGTTGCGGCCATTATTGATCCTAGCCCACCAGTAGGATGTTCAGCCTCACATCGTCGATGCAGTATTATCTGTATTCTTATCCAACGGATATGCGCCGCAGTTTTTATACCCTCAGCGGAATGGTAACCGACCTGATGGGCGGCAACATCCAGGACGGTGACGTGTACATATTTGTCAACCGTCCGTGCACCAGCATGAAAATCCTTCACATGGAATGCGGTGGCTTTGTGATCTACCACATGAAGCTGGAGTCTGGCTGTTTCAAACTGCCTGTTTTTGACCAGGCCTCCAAGACTTTCCGGTCCAGTTGGCAGGACCTGATGATGATGGTGCAAGGTGTTGGTAGGGATGACAAAGTGGACAAAAAAGTAAGGAAAAACGTTAAAAATAATTGGAAATAACTTGTTTTTATTTGGCTGATTAATTGATATTTACTATCTTTAAGCCATTAAAAACAAGGGGGAATGACAACTGCGGAAGAGGCTTTTTTGCAACAAATTTTACAGGACCGGGACGGGCTTTTCAGGGAAACATCCAAGCTGAAAAGCCAGCTTGCCAACTATGAAAACTTCGAGTCGGAAAGGGCCTCCTACAAGCAACAGATCGACCAAAAAGACGTGACCATCGCGAGGCTGAAACAGCAGGTCGAGATGCTCCAGCGGAAGATCTGGGGCAAATCCAGCGAAGGGCACATCAATGGCGACCCGCAGCAAAGGTGCTTCGATTTTGAAGGGCTTGACCTTCTCCCGGAGGAAAAAGAACTCGCCACCAGCGCCAAAGAGGAGATAGAGCAGTACAAGACAATCCGTGTCCCCATAAAGGCAAAAAACCACCCCGTACGCAAGCCCCTGCCCGAAAGCCTCCCAAGGGAAGAATGCCACATTTACCCTGACATTCCCGGACTGGACAAGTGGGCCGAGCTGGAACCGGAGGTGACCGAAGTATTGGAACGCGACCCTGCCAGATGGTTTGTGCGCAAGATCATCCGCCACAAATATGTGTTAAAGGACAAGGGCCTTGATGTGGAGAAGCAAATCGTGACCGCCCCGATGCCATTGCTGCCGATCGCCAAAAGCTATGCCGGGGCAACCCTTTTGGCCGATATCACCATCGACAAATACGTGAACCATCTTCCATTTTACCGCCAGATCCAAATGTTCCAGCAACAGGGCATAACGATCTCCCCGGCCACTATCAACGGATGGTTCCAGGGCGTGGCCGACCTGATGAGGCCGACTTATTACAGGCTTATGGAGATTGTAATAAGTTCAGATTATATCCAAAGCGATGAGACCACGATCCCGATCATAAACGATGAAAAGAACAGGGCCGTAAAAGGGTACATCTGGATGGTCCGGGCGGTGATGAGGGACCTGGTCTTCTTCCATTACGACCATGGTTCCCGGGCACAAAAAGTCGCACTTCAATTATTTAAGGATTATCAGGGGGTGATCCAGACGGACGGTTATGCCGTATATGATATGTACGAAAATAAGAAGGGCGTTCTCCCCATTGGCTGCTGGGCGCATAGTAGGCGTTATCAATACTTGTAGATAATCAAAAGAACTTCCATTTTTATCCTCTCAACTATTTGACGTTCAATATGGACTATTGATAACTGTGTACTGATAAGATTTTGTATATATTGATTATGGTTG